>Ga0114932_10005828_pt1 | contig 10773 bp, 7 predicted proteins | sample 2SBtaG_2_FD_87286 | JGI IMG/M metagenome (GOLD analysis project Ga0114932, IMG submission 87286) | Deep subsurface microbial communities from Kolumbo volcano to uncover new lineages of life (NeLLi) - 2SBTROV12_ACTIVE470 metaG | ecosystem: Environmental > Aquatic > Marine > Volcanic ... | reverse complement strand
CGTCCATGAGTTCGTCAGGACCTGCCCGGTCCACTCGCTCGGCGGTCACCTCTTCGATGAGCGTGCGCAGGCGCGACTCTTTCACCACGTTCTCATCCATGACGAACCGCAGCTCAGGCAACACGCGGCTCTGCAGGGATGGGGCCAACATCTCCCGCACCCTTGGCGCCGCAGCGGCGAGGGCCCGGGTGGTCTTGCTCACTTCGCTCTCAGAGCCCATCACCGTGAACTGCACGGTGCAGTAGCGCTTGTCCCGGCTCAGCTTCGCCGCAGTGATGGTCACGAAGCCCAATCGAGGATCGTTGAGCCGTTGCACGAGCACGGCGATCTTCTCGAGGAGAATCGCCTCTTGGCGCTGAATACGATCCCAGGTCATGGCAGCTCAGCTCGAAGGCGACTCAACCGGCTCCGAGTCGAGGGTGCGCTTCACCTCGGTCACCGTGAAGGCCTCCAGCACGTCGCCCTCCTTGATGTCGTTGAAGCTGTTGAGGTGCAGGCCGCACTCGTAGTTCTCGCGCACCTCGCGGACGTCGTCCTTGAAGCGCTTGAGGCTGTCGAGCTTGCCCGTGTGTACCACCACCCCGTCCCGAACCAGGCGAATATGGGCGTCGCGATGCAGGATGCCGTCGGTCACGTAGCAGCCAGCGATGTTGCCGTACTTGCTGGCCTTGAAGATGGCCCTGATGTTCGCGTGGCCGATGACGTCCTCGATGCTCTCTGTGCCCAGCTCTCCTTCGAGAGCCTTCTCCAGATCGTCGGTCATCTCGTAGATGATCTCGTAGAACTTGACGTCCACACCGGTGTGGTTGACAGCGGCCCGACCACGGACATCGGCGACCACGCCGAAGCCGATGATGAAGGCCGAACTGGCGCTGGCCAGCAACACGTCGTCTTCGGTGATCGCGCCCAGGCCAGCACGCAAGACCCTGAAGCGCACCTCGGGGTGGGACACGTCGACCACGGTCTGGCGCACCACGTCGAGGGAGCCCATGTTGTCCGCCTTGATCAACACGTTGATCTCGGTGACCTTCTGGGACTCGATGGTGTCGAAGAGGTTCTCAAGGGTCACCGCGTCGACGGCAGCGGCACGCCGCTCGCGGCCGGACTCGATCCGTTCGGCGGCCACAACCTTGGCTGTCGCCACGTCGCCGACCACGTACACGGTGGCACCCGGCGCGGGCGGCTCGTCAAAGCCCACGACCTGAGCCGGACACGAGGGCCCGGCTTCGGTGATGCGCTTGCCCCGGTCGTCGAGCAACCAGCGCACACGGCCAACCGCAGTGCCAGCGAGCAGGGAGTCCTTGGCCCGCAAGGTGCCTTGTTGCACCACCACGGTCGTGACCACGCCCAGCTTGGAGTCTTTTCGGGAATCGATCACCACGCCACGAGCGGGGACCTGCGCATTCGCCGACAGCTCAAGCAGCTCTGTCTCGAGGGCCAGGCGCTCGATCAGGGCGTCCAGGCCCTGGCCGGTGGTGGCCGAGCACTCGACCACGCCCACATCTCCGCCATAGTCCTCGACCAGCACTCCTGCGCTGGCCAACTGCTGGCGGACCTTCATGGGATCGGAGCCCGGCTTGTCGATCTTGTTGATGGCCACGACCATGGGCACGCTCGCCGCCACGGCGTGATCGATGGCCTCTTGGGTCTGCTCCATCACGCCGTCGTCTGCAGCCACAACGAGCACCGCCACATCGGTGACGCTGGCGCCTCGGGCACGCATCTCGGTGAACGCCTTGTGACCGGGCGTGTCCAAGAAGGTGACGGTGGCGCCGCTCTCGGTGGACACCGAGTAGGCCGAGGTCATCTGGGTGATGCCGCCGACCTCCTTGGCGGCCACCCGCGCCTTGCGCAGGGTGTCGAGCAGCGTCGTCTTGCCGTGATCAACGTGACCCATGACAGCCACCACAGGGGCCCTGGGCAAGAACTCGCCGCCCGCGGCCTCTGTGAGCTTGTCGATCTTGGTCAACATGCGCCCTTCAGCCGTGTCCGGATCAAGGATGTTGATCTCACGGTTGATGGCGACGGCCAGCTCGACCAGGTTCTCCGCATCGAGCACGCCGTTGCGAGCGTTGCGATCACGGGGATCGAACACATCGGGCAGGCTCATGATGATCTGGCGCGACTTGATGCCCAGCTCAAGAGACAGATCGCGCACGCTGATCGGCGGACGCACGGTGACCGGATGCGTGGGCACCGGCACCGCCTTCTTCGCCCGACGGCCGCCCATCCGGGACCGACGCATGGGTGGGCGGCGTGGCGGCGGACGACGGCGGTTGCCGAAGTGGCCGAGGCGAATCGCCGAAAGGGACGAGCTGTCTTCAGGATCGAAGACGAAGTCGCCACCAGGCTTGCCTGGCCGCCCCGTGCCACGAGGCTTGCCGCCGTAGTCGGTGTCCTTGCGCGCCGTCGCTCCATGGCGCCCCTCGGGCTGGGGCATGGCGCGGGTCGGATCGAGAGGATCGTAGCCCTGCTGTCCACCCCGACGTCGGGGCGACGCCGTGGACGAAGACTCCTCAGCTGGTTTGGCCTTCAGATCGATCTTGCCCAGGATCTTCGCGCCCTTGCGCTCGCGACGAGTGGGCACGTTGACCACGCCGATCTGGCGCACGGCCTTGGCCTCGGCGAGCTCCTTCTCTGTCGCCTTGGCTGCGGCAGTCTTGCCCGCCTCGTCGACGGCTTCGCCAGACTCGTCAGCGGGTTCTTCGTCCCCGCCGGCAGGCTTGCCGCCGAAGGTGACGACCATCTCCCGTTGATCCTCGGCGACCGCGTCGGCATCAGCAGCGCCGTCGGCCGAGGGCTCGCTCTCAGAGGCCACTTCGCCAGCCGCCGGATCAGCCTCGACCTCAACAGCTTCTGCGGCCAGCTCTGTGACCTCTACGGCATCGTCGGCGTCGTCGGCGTCGGGTTGCGTTGCCGTCTCGCCAGCGTCATCGGGCTCACTCGTCTCAGCAGGAGCCTCGATCTCATCAGCCGCTTCGGGGCTGGCTTCTGCAGCGACATCTTCCTCGGCCGGCTCAACAGCCAGAACCTCTTCTTCTGATTCGGTGGCGGCCGTCTCAGCCGTGATCTCGGGCAAGACCTCTTCTTCGGCTTCGACCTTTGTGTCGGCGGTGTCGGCGGTGTCGGCGGTGTCGGCGGTGTCGGCCGGGGCGAGCCCCACGTCTTCTGCGACGACCTCTGCCGCAGCGGTCTCAGCCGAGTCGGCCCGGTCAGCGACAACCTCCGCCACAGGCTCGGCCGCGCTCTTGATGGTCAGGGCGATGCTCGGCCCCGCAGCAGCGGCCTTCGCCTTGGCCTTGGCTGCCTTCTTCTCTTCTCGTTCGGCCCGCTCCAGCAGTTCTTCAGACCATGCGGCCCTCAGAATGCCTTCGATCCCTCTGGCCAGATTGGACGAGTGCGATTTGACCCCGAGCCCCAACTCTTTTGAGAGCTCTAGGAGACGCTTTCCGTCAGCGTCTAGTTCCTTGGTCAGTTCGTGCAGTCTCAAAGTCCATCACTCCGACCTCGGAGCCCGGCCGGCTCCGTTCGCATCGTTAAAGTCATGGACAGCCTTGTCCTGCGCCTCAGGAGGAGGGCCGATGGGCTGTCCGTTTTCGTCTCGTGCACTGTGGGGCATCTGGGTGACGCCCTCGATCTTGATGTCCCAGCCCGTGAGCCGGGTGGCCAAGCGGACGTTCTGTCCCTTGCGGCCGATGGCCAAGGCGAGCTGATCGTCGGGTACCACGACCCGGCAGATACGCTCAGCCTCTTCCATGTTGAGCGACGCGATCTGTGCTGGACGCAAAGCGTTCATGATCAGATCGTTGTCGTCGTTGCTCCAGCGGATGATGTCGATCTTCTCGCCGTTGAGCTCGTCAGTGATCGCCTTGATACGCGTGCCCCGGATTCCCACGCAAGCACCCACACAATCGACCCGCGGGTCATTGCTGACCACGGCGATCTTCGTGCGGTATCCGGGCTCGCGAGCGATGCGCCGGATTTCAATCACGCCATCGGAGACCTCGGGAACCTCAAGCTCGAACAGCGAGCGCACCAGCTCGGGAGACACCCTGGAGAGGATGATCTTGACCCGGGTGCCCGCCAGCTTGACCTCGGTGATGATGGCCCGAATACGGTCGCCAGGAGAGTAGACCTCACCGCGCACCCGATCGGCCCGGGGGATGATGGCCTCGACCTTGCCCAGGTTGACGATGATCGCGCCGCCCTCGACCCGCTGCACCTGGCCCAGGATGAGCTCGCCCACCCGACCCTCATAGTCGGTGAACACCACACTGTTCTCGGCATCGCGCAGAGACTGGATGATGACCTGCTTGGCCGTCTGGGCGGCGATACGGCCCAGGTCGATGGACCCGGTCTCGGCATCACTCGTAACCGACAGCTCACCTGTCTTGCGATCGAGGGTGCAGTGGATATGCACGTCGTCGCCGATCTTGCGCTGAATGGCCGCCACCATGGCGTTTTCGATGGTCCTGAAGATCAGCTCCGCGTCGATGTCCTTTTCGAGATGGATGGACTCGATGATGCGCAGTAGTTCGGCATTCATGGTCACCACCTCTCGGGTCGGGATTGCGGGAGTCTTCGGAACAGCGCGTACCAATTGAAACAAGTGGGTCAATCCGGCCGTCTGAGGCTGGACCCCACCTGTGCTGGACACGACATCTGCGCCAACTGAGGAAACCCTTACTATGTGCCCTCGACGGAGCGCATGTCAAGGATCGGCGCCCTTTCCGGGGCAGAGGGCTGCTTGCCCGGCCGCTCTCCCTCGCCGTAGGATGCGGGGCTGGTTCCTCAGCGCTGGAACCCCTTCTTGGAGCGGCCCATGTCGACCGGATTCGAGCCCATCATGTCACCTGCAGAGAACGAGACCTCCACGGCCCCCGCCCGGCTCCAGGTGGCCCTCGATTTCACCATGATCTCAAGGGCCGAGAAGGCTGCCGCAGAGGCGGTCAGCGGCGGGGCGCAGATTCTCGAAGTGGGCACTCCCCTGCTCAAGAGCGAGGGTCTCGATGCGGTCAGACGACTGCATCAGCTCTACCCCAGCCTGCCCATCGTGGCCGACACCAAGACCATGGATGCGGGCCGCACAGAGATGGAAATGGCCTCGAAGGCAGGCGCCAGCTTCGCCACCGTGCTGGGATTGGCCTCCGACGCCACCATCAAGGAGTGCGTCGAGGTGGGCCAGAACTACGGCATCCAGGTAGTGGTCGACCTGGTGGGCCACCCCGATCCCGTGGCCCGGGCCCAGCAGGTCGCCGCCTTTGGCGCCTCGGCGGTGGGCGTCCATTGCCCCATCGACCAGCAGATGCTCGGCCAGGACCCCTTCGACACCCTGCGAGCCGTGCGCGAAGCGGTGAAGATCACGGTCACCGTGGCCGGGGGCATCACCGGCGAGACTGCCCCCGAAGCGGTGAGCGCCGGAGCCGACATCGTCATCGTGGGCGGAGCGATCACCAAGTCTCCCGATGCGAGGGGGGCGACCGCTGCCATCGTGGGCGCCGTAGCCAACGGCCGGCCCGCCCCCACCGGTGACTTCAAGCGCTACGGCGCCGAAGACCTGGCCGCTGCCTTCGCCCGGGTCTCCACCCCCAACGTGTCTGACGCCCTGCACCGGGCCGGCGCCATGGAAGGCCTGACGCCCATCCTGACCGGTCAGCATGTCGCGGGACGGGCGGTGACCTGCCGCACCTATCCCGGCGACTGGGCCAAGCCCGTCGAGGCCATCGACCGCTGCGGTCCCGGCGATGTCCTGGTCATCGACGCGGGCGGGCGCCCCCCGGCGATCTGGGGCGAGCTGGCCACCGAGTCGTGCCTGCAACGAGGCCTGGCCGCGGTGATCATCGACGGCGCCATTCGCGACGTGGACGCCATCCGTGCCCTGGGCTTCCCGGCCTGGGCCCGGCACACCTGCGCCAACGCCTGGGAGCCCAAGGGCTTCGGCGAGATCGGCACTCCCATCCGCTGCGGCAGCCAGGCCGTGCGCAATGGCGACTGGATCGTGGCCGATGACTCAGGGGTGGTGGTGGTGCCCGCCGAGCGAGCGGTCGAGACCGCCAACCGGGCCCTCGACGTGCTTGAGATGGAGAACCGGGTCCGTGAAGAGATCAAGGCCGGCTCCACCCTCAGCCAGGTCATCGAGCTGTATCGCTGGGAGAAGTCCTGACCCATGGCTGGCCCGCCCGTCCAGGTCACGCTCAACGGCGAGAGCCGCGATTTTCCGGCAGAGACTTCGGTCTCCGAGCTGCTCACCGAGGTCGCCCCCCAAGGTGGGCGCTGCGCCGTGGAGATCAACCGCTCCATCGTGCCCCGCTCCCGCCACTGCGAGCACACCCTGCAGGACGGCGATGTGATCGAGGTCGTCACCTTCGTCGGCGGCGGCTGAACGGCCCAGGCCCCGTTGCGCCGGGTCGCCCCGCTTGCCTCCCCGAACCCCACTCGCCATTTCGGCACTTTCCGCACAGCCTGCTTGAGCTTCATCATGATTCCCGGCGACACACCGCTCCAGATCGGCAGCCACTCCTTCGACTCGCGGCTCTTCGTGGGCACGGGCAAGTACGCGACCTTCTCCCAGATGCGCGAGGCGGTCGATGTCTCCGAGACCGAGTGCGTCACCGTGGCGGTGCGGCGCATCAACATGGGGCCGGGCGAGTCACTGCTCGACTTCCTCGACACCGAGCGCATCACCCTGCTGCCGAACACGGCGGGATGCTTCAACGCCGACGACGCCGTGCGCACCGCGCGCCTGGCCCGCGAGGCCCTGGACAGCGAGCTGGTCAAGCTTGAGGTGCTGGCCGACGAGACGACCCTGCTGCCCGACCCACTGGCGACCTTGGCAGCGGCTGAGGCCCTGGTGGCCGACGGCTTCACCGTGCTCGCCTACACGAACGACGACCCCATCATCGCCCGACGCCTCGAAGAGATCGGCGTGGCTGCGGTCATGCCCCTCGGCGCCCCCATCGGCAGCGGGCTGGGCATTCTCAACCCCCGCAACATCATCGCCATCAAGCGCGCCGCCTCCGTGCCAGTCATCGTGGACGCAGGAGTCGGCACGGCCTCCGACGTGACCGTGGCCATGGAACTCGGCGTGGATGGAGTGCTGCTCAACACGGGCATCGCCGCTGCCGACCAGCCGGTGCGTATGGCCCTGGCCATGAAGCACGCCTGGATGGCCGGTCGTGCGGCTTGGCTCGCCGGACGCATGCCCGCGAGAGAGCTGGCCATGCCCAGTTCCCCCACCACAGGCATGATCAACGCCAGTTAGGGGTCTGTGCTATCGGTCGGCATTGCTGCGACGTTCCGGGCGTCCCTGTCTCTGACCAAGGAGGCGCAGAGTTTCGGCGCGTCGAGAGGAAAGCGGCTTCGGCCGTCTACTTCTGGAAGAGCGGTAGGTAGCCCAGGGGGACCTGCAGGGTCAGTGACATGATCGCCGTGGCGTAGACCTTGCCGTACTTTCCGTGGGAAAACTCGCCGCCCTCGCGCTGCTGGTCCCGGCAGTACTGCACGAACTGGGGCCACCACTGCTCGAACATCCTGGGGTCGCGCCAGGCCCAATAGCTCTGAGCCGCGTAGAACGAGCCGTACAGCTGAAACATGTCCGTGCGCCCGGAACCGGTAATGGGGTCTTCGCGGCGCAGGGCTTCGAAGCCGTCTGCCAACTCGTCACTGCCGTAGTCGCCCAGGGCGTTCAAGGTGGCCAGGGCTGCAGCGGTGAGGGCCCAGGTCATGCGGTCGTTGCCGATGGCGTAGCGAAAGCGGCCTGACTCCTTGTCTTGGCTGCGCTTCATGTACTCCTCGGCCGCGGTGATCACCCCCTGGTCCACCACGAAGCCAGCGTCTTTCGCAGCCCGCAAGGCCTGGATCATGCACACGGTGATCGAGCCTTCGTGCCCTGTCGACCTGCGGGCCTCGTAGTACCACCCGCCCTGCAGCCCCTGGGTGTCCTGCACCAGGCCCACGGCCCGGTCGATGGCGGCTGCGAGACGCAGTCGCTCAGGCTCTCCGCTGCCGTACATGCCCACGGCCTGGGTCAGGGCCAGCAGCGCGTAGCCCTGGCCGTGCATCTTGCTCACCGTGTCGTCGTCGGCGCGAAACTCTCCCGCGCTGTCACAGTGATCGATCAGCCAGCGAATCGCCCGCTGGATGGGCTGGCTGCGGGAGCCTCCCCCGTCGCGACGTACGGGCAGACCTCCCGAGGCCATCAGGGACAGACTGGCCAGCCCGGTGACCGCGATGGGTGCAGCGCTGCCGCTCTCGCGCTCGCTTCGGAGCAGTGAGAAGGAGCCGTCCGGATTCTGGTTCTCGAGCAGAAAGACGTGGGCCCGGTCGACCATGGCCACCACCGCCTGCAGCCGCAGCGGGTCGTCGCCGCCCTGAGCTGAGCTTTCGTCCACCGTCAGACCAGGAGGGCAACCCGGGCCTGGAATGGCAACGGGCGACGCCCCCCCGAGGACACAGGCGAGGGCAACTGCGAGCGCGATGTGCAGGCCGGGGATCAACGGCCGTCCCCTTCCTCCAGGCGTTGCATGGCCCGGATGTAGGCAGACAACCAATCGCGGTAGCGGCCGGGCACATCGTCCACGTGCAAGTTCATCAGGCGCTCCTGCAGCTTGGGTGGCAACAGTCCCCAACGGGCATCGGTGTTCTCTCGGACGGGGTCATCTCGTTCTTCTGGGGGAGGCGGCCCACCCTCCTCGTTGCGAGCGGGAGTCGAATCATCGAGTTGATCGGCCGGGTCGTCGCCCTCACCCCCGCCACCCATGGGCTCTTCGCCCCCTTCGCCATCTTGCCCCTCTTCGCTGCCGGGAGGCTGCGGCGCCGGTTCATCGCCTTCACCGGACGGGGGAGCCTGCGAGCCATCACTGTCCCGGGGTGAACTGTCCTCACCGGACTGTTCGCCGCTGGGCGAATCAGAGGACGACCCACCTCCGCCTCCGCCGCTCCCGCTGGGCTGGTACTTGGCCTGGTTGATCAGCTCTTCCAGATCGCGAATGACCTCCATGTGTGCCTGGCGGACCTGTTCCAGGACGCCCGCCGGGTTGTCCGCGTCGAGAGTCGAGAAGAGCGTCTCATCAATGCGCCCCAGGTTCTCCTGGATGCGCTCCACCAGGGCCTCGGCGGCCGCCGCCGCGTCGTCCTGGGGGCCCGGTGGCTCGACCTGCGCCCACACGGGCGTCCACATCGGGGCCCACATCAGGCAGCTCAACAGAAGGAGTGCATTCATCGCTCTTCCTCTTCGGTCGGATGTTCGGTCGGGGAGCCGTCGGCCTCGCCCTCGACCGCGACTTCGGGCTCTTTGGGAATCATCGTCTCGAACAAGGCGGTGGTCTTCGAGTGCTCCAGAGCCCAACGCTCGAGCACCAGCAGCTCCATCTCGCCCATGCCCTCGGCGCCGTGCAACGACTGAAAGTTCTCGATGCGCGTCAAGGCCATCAGCTCCATGCGCTGGATCAACAACAGCTCCGCAACGGGCGGGACCAAGGGCTGCTTGGAGTCTCCGCCTTGCTCGCCCGGGGGCGTGTCCGCGTCCATCTCGGACATGGCCTTGCGCCGCCGCTCCAGCTCGTCGGCCAAGACCGCAGAGAGGTCCGCAAGGCGATGCTCGACGCTCTGTTGAATCGAGGCCACGAACGCGCCGGTCTGTTGATCAGCCAGCTCGTTCGCCGCGCTCTCCAGGCCGTCAGCGATCTGCTCGATGGCGAACACGAACACCTTGGCGCCATCCGCCGCCAGATCTTCGGCGAGAGATGTGGCCTCTCTGGAGAGGGTCCGTTCGCTCTCCGACAAGCGTGCCACGGCCCGGCGGTGGCTGCGGGACAGACGCTCCCGATCTCCACGCGCCTCATCGATCTCTCGGGTCTCGCTGCTCGCGGCGATCTGCTCGTCGAGCATCTCCTTCAGCTCTTCGCCGAGCTTGAACAGCACCTCTTCTTGGCGCAGTTGCTCGTAACGATCGCGCTCGCCCTGCAGCTTCTTCTTGGCCTCATCGAGGGCTTCGCTGGCTTCTTCCTGGCGCGTGGCGGCCTCTTGGCTGCGCCCCTCATCCAGGGCCTCGCTGGCCGACTCCATGGCGCTCTCTGCCCGCTGGCCCGGCTGTTGAAACTCTTGATCAGGGAGCTCTTCAAGGCGGTCCATCAGCTCGCGCAAGCGACGCTTCAGCTCTTGCTGGTCGGCGACGGCTGCGGCCACCTGCTCAGGAGTGGCAGGCTCAGCCACCTGGTCATCTGCACCCTGCCGCCGCTGGCGCAGCTGCTCCAGGATCTCGTTGAGGTTCTGCTCGGCGGCGGCGCCCTGCTGCCCGGCCTGGGCCAGCTGCTGACCCTGCAACGCCTCCTGCATGGCCGCGAGTTCGGCCATGAGTTCGCGGGTGCGATCGAGCAACTCAGGGCCGGCCTCTGGCTCCGCAGCCTCCAGTCGCTGGGCGTCCTGCTTCAGTTCTTCAGCCTGGCTTTCGGCTTGTCGGGCCGAGGCGGCTGCCATGGCCCGAGCTCTGTTCCGGGCAGCGGCCAGGGTTCGCTCCGACTCCACCAGCGCGTCCCTGGCCTGCTCCAGACGTTCGCTCGCCTCGTCCATGGATTCCTTCGCTGTGGCCTCGTCTGCGCCCGGCGGGTCCTCCTGGCCGACCTCCTGGCGCTCGGAGGGTTCGTCGCCTTGCGCAGCGGCGCCGCTGGCTCCCGCTTCAGCGCCCAACCCGCTCGCTTCGGCCCTGGCGTCACCACTCTCTGCACCGTCGCCTCCGTCGTCGCTCGGCTCTGCGCCCCCCGCCTCTGTGCCCTG
>Ga0114932_10005827_pt1 | contig 10776 bp, 9 predicted proteins | sample 2SBtaG_2_FD_87286 | JGI IMG/M metagenome (GOLD analysis project Ga0114932, IMG submission 87286) | Deep subsurface microbial communities from Kolumbo volcano to uncover new lineages of life (NeLLi) - 2SBTROV12_ACTIVE470 metaG | ecosystem: Environmental > Aquatic > Marine > Volcanic ... | reverse complement strand
TGTATCATCCGGGGTCCTCCCTAATCATATCTCCGGATAACTATAGGAGGGGCGGCGGGCCAGCTTGCCTCTCCTATTCAATTTCAACGGCGACAAAACCGAACTCTGTTGTGGCTGAAGCCGGTCGCTTATGCGACCGTATTGGCGGGACAACGGAGGCGTACGGCATGAGACCGCTGGATGGGATTGTCGTTCTGGATTTCTCGACACTGCTTCCAGGACCGATGGCATCGTTGCTGCTGGCAGAGGCCGGGGCCGAGGTCATCAAGATCGAGCGCCCGGGCGTCGGCGACGAAATGCGGCATTATCCGCCGCTGAAAGGCGGCGAAAGTGCTTTGTTCGCGGCACTGAATCGAGGCAAAAAAAGCCTGGTGCTGGATCTGAAATCCGAAAGTGACCGCGCGGCGCTGGGGCCATATCTGAACCGTGCGGATATTCTGATCGAACAATTTCGCCCCGGTGTAATGACCCGGCTGGGCCTGGGCTATGAGGCTCTTTCTGCGCGTTTTCCTGATCTGATCTACTGCTCGATCACCGGGTTTGGTCAAACCGGACCCAAGGCGCAGGTTGCGGGACACGACCTGAATTATATCGCCGAAACCGGGCTGCTGTCCCTCTCCATGGGAGCGACGGCGTCGCTGAATGTACCACCGGCGCTGATGGCAGATATTGCTGGCGGTGCCTATCCGGCTGTAATGAATATACTATTGGCGTTGCTTGCCCGAACAAATGGCGGGCAAGGCACGCATCTGGACATCTCAATGAGTGACAACATGTTTCCGCTTGCGTGGTGGGCATTGGCGCAACTGGCTGCGACCGGGAAACCTCCTGGAAATGGCGATGCCTTGCTGAGCGGCGGCACAGCACGGTATCATCTTTATCCGGCGAAGGACGGCCAGGTTATTGCAGCAGCGCCGATTGAACAGCGGTTCTGGGACAATTTCTGCGAAGTCATCGGTCTTGCCGCGGGTCTAAGAAACGACGCGCCGGATCCGGCCAAAACACTGCACGCGGTCGCCGCTATCACCGCGGATCAAACCGGCGAATACTGGCGGCAAAAATTTGACGGTGTCGACTGTTGCTGCACGATCGTGGCGACTTTGGATCAGGCGCTGGCAGATCCGCATTTCCGGGCGCGCGGGAATTTCGTGCATCAAACCCGGCTTCAATCCGGAGAAGTGCAGCCCGCATTACCGGTGCCGATCGCCGCAGCATTTCGTTCCGCGCCCGGCGAAATTGCGTCCGCCCCGGCGCTTGGATCGGTCCTTGCGAAGTTTCAGGATGACTCAAGCCGGGGAGCGGGGTAATCCATGGCAAATCCGGCCCCGTAGCTCAGCTGGATAGAGCGACCGCCTCCTAAGCGGAATTTTTGGTTCTCGCCGCTGAACATAGATACTCATGAATCTCAAATTTTTCAATACTATACAAGTATACCGGGCACATGGTAGAACATGGAAATACGCCCTTACACCTGCCCGAAAAGAGGATAAAAAGAGGATAGAATGCGTATCGCACTCTCTGACTTGGCCATCCGGAAACTCAAGGCTCCAGACGCAGGTCAGGCTAAATACCGAGATATCGTACTCCCTGGCTTTGGCCTGATTGTTGGTCGGAGAGCTAAGACGTTCTTCGTAACGCTGGGGCGGGAGCGTCGCCACATAACGGTTGGTCGATACCCCGAAATAAACCTCGCTACGGCTCGTCGAGAAGCCATTCGACTGATGTCGGAAACACCCCGCAAACAAAAAATCGACCGCCTGCCGCTGTTGGTCGATGCCTTTCTGGCAGACTGCCGGTCGCGGTTACGGACCAAATCCGTGGCAGCCTACGAAACCGTCCTCAAACACGCCCCTGACATACTCGTGTCAAAGGCAGACAAAGCGACAGTAACGGTTACGACCGCCCACGAAATCAAAGCGTACAAGGCAATGTTCAACTGGGCCATGTGCGAAGAGATATGCGACAAGAATCCCTTTGCGCATTTGACCGCCCGCTATGGCCAGCGCGACCGAGTGCTCACCCACGATGAGGTCCGGGCCATCTGGCACTATGCGCAAGAGCCCTATGCAACGATTGTGAAGCTTCTGCTTTTGACGGGACAACGACGTGGCCAGATATGGCGCTATGAACCCACCTGGCTCACCGGTGACCTGATTTCGTTTCCAGCGGACATCATGAAATCGGGCCGCCCCCACCAGCTAGCAGTCGGACCGCTGACGCGATCTCTGCTCCCGCAGACGCCATTTGAATTCAACGGTTGGTCGAAGTCGCAACAGCAGCTGCGTAGGCACGCTGGCTTTGCTGATTGGTCACTGCATGACCTGCGGCGGACCTTTGCGACAACCCACGCCTCGCTCGGTACGCCGATACATGTCATCGAAGCCCAACTCGATCATTCATCTGGGTCGATCAGCGGCGTGGCCGCCATTTACAACCGATATAACTACTTAGAAGAAATGCGGGCGGCGGTGTTCCATTATGAAGACCATCTCGCAATGCTGGTTCATCGCTGATACACTCGCTCGGCCTAGGTATTGTCGTAACCTGGGGCATCGCGATGCTCTTCAATCATGGAGAGATCGTGATGCGGATACTTTCAAAACGCCAGCTCAAGGAGATGGTTCTGTACTCGCCACAACATGTGGCCAGACTGGAAAAGGCCGGGACGTTCCCAATGCGGATACAACTTGGCCCCAACAGAGTGGGATGGGTTGAGGATGAAGTGCTGAACTGGCTGCAAGAACGGCTGGACCGTCGCGAAGACTTGACCGACACTCCTGCATAAGGAGCAGGGTGGCCGGGTGTGCACTATCCGGCCACCCGTTTGCTGCGGCGTATTTTGTGGAAAAACTCGGCTTGATTGATGACCTTATGACGGATTCAATTCTCGCATTGAGGCGAGAGGTTGACGGCGATGATGGGACCGAGACAGGAAGCCCAGGCGGCGTTATTTTACGAGTTCTCGCTGGAAGATCATGTGCCGCAGGACCATCTTCTGCGTTCGATTGATCGGTTCGTTGACCTGAGCAGCATTCGTCAGCATCTGGCATCCTTCTACAGCCACACTGGTCGCCCCTCCGTCGATCCGGAGCTACTGATCCGGATGCTGTTGGTTGGATATTGCTTTGGTATCCGGTCCGAACGCAGATTGTGCGAGGAGGTCCACCGGAATCTGGCGTATCGCTGGTTCTGTCGCCTCGATCTGTCGGACCGGGTGCCTGACCATTCTACCTTTTCCAAGAACCGGCTCGGTCGTTTCCACGAGAGTGAGCTCTTGCGCCATCTCTTTGAAACGACCGTCGCCCGGTGCATCGCCGAAGGCCTGGTGAGTGGCCAGCGCCTCGCAGTCGACGCTAGCCTGATCGAGGCGGATGCGAACAAACAGAACTCCACCCCGAAGGAAGAATGGGATCATAGCACGATCGATCCGGCGGACGCGCCGCGTGCCGTGAAGGAATATCTTGAAGTGCTGGACGAGGCAGCCTTCGGCGCCGCCACCGAGGTTGAGCCCAAGTTCACGTCACATTCCGATCCGGCCAGCCAGTTGACCGCTGCGCGCAAAGGGCCTGCATTCTTTGCCTATTCGGACAATTACCTGATCGACACCGATCACGGCGTCATCATCGATGTCGAGGCAACACGCTCCATCCGGCAGGCGGAAGTCGGCGCCACACGCACGATGTTGGATCGGGTCAAAGGAAAGTTCGATCTCCAACCCGAGCGGTTGATTGCGGACACCGCCTATGGCTCAGGCCCGATGCTCGGTTGGCTGGTGAAACGAAAAATCGCGCCGCATATCCCTGTCATAGACAAGGCCGGCCGAACCGACGGGACCTGGACCCGTGCGGATTTCGAATGGGATGCCGAGAACGACCAATACATCTGCCCAGAGGGACAAGCGCTGAAGCAATTCCGCAGGCACTACTCTGACCCGAACCGGGGACCAACCGAGAATGGCAGAGCCTACTACCGAAGCCTGAAACTGACCTGCCAGGCCTGCCCATCCAAACCTAAGTGCTGCCCGAATGCCGACGCCAGATCGATCTCCCGCGAGGAACACGAAGACGCCCGCCAGGTCGCCCGCGATATCGCCAAAACCAAGCAATACGACATCTCAATGAAGCTTCGAAAAAAGGTAGAGATGCTCTTCGCCCACCTCAAACGCATTCTCGGTCTCGGACGCCTCCGATTACGTGGGCCATGTGGCGCAAACGACGAGTTCTTGCTCGCCGCAACCGCCCAAAACCTCCGCAGACTAGCGAAGATCTTTCCTGCACCGCAGAAAATGCGAAAAACCTGACAAGAAAGGCGCACGCGCCCCTATTTCGAAGGCATTTTCTGCAGCTGCAACACGTTGTTTTTCAACGAAATCGGCGGAAAGTGTGAATTCGCTGCACATGCATTGGCGTGTTGTGCCACTTTGGGCAGTGACCCGGCAGTTGGTGTAATTTCCGCCGGTAACGCGGGTTGGGCTGAGTCTTCGTGTAGCGAAGCCCGCGCGGGCCGCTTGTCGGCCATGGTTGTTCTTCGGTTAAGGTTTGGTTTGCCGACTTGACCCATGACCGAGGAGATCAACCATGACCAAGGATACCCTATCAGAGACCGCGGCGCTGCACGCGCTTTTGTCGGAGACGCCCGACGCTCACCTGCTCGCCGAGATGCTCGGGTTCGTCGCTGATCGTCTCATGGCGCTGGATGTCGACCAGCTCTGCGGCGCCGGCGCACACGAGCGCAGCAACCAGCGTGTGAGCCATCGCAACGGTTAGGCGTTATAGCGATTTGCTCCTCGTGCTGGACTGTTGCTGGTCAGGGCTTTCCCAAATCAACTGACAGATTTCTTAATCTGACGCCCTTGCACCTCGACACCGCCCCGAAGCGGGTCGAAATTGCCGAGGGGTTGAATTCGGCCGGGAACCCAAACAGGAAAATCATACCACCGGATAATAGGGCCTTCGGTTTTCTGGAATGGTTCCAAATCCGAAATGCACCATGTCTCAAAAATTTCTGAAAATCACTTTCCCCACGCCGCTTGTCCAGCCCGATCTCAAATTGATTTCTGCATCGGCAATCAATATGGTTTCGACAAACTGCATATAGGATGGGTAATGGAGCTATCACGACGCGAGGTGCTCGCGATAGGCTGCGCTTCCGCTCTGGTATCTGCCTTTCCAGCGCAAGCACGGACGCCATTCCGGCTTGGTCTGACGCCGGTTTTCCTCGACAATGACGCAGTTGTGATCGAGCGGCTCCGTTCGGCTCTGACCGAGGCCCTTGGCGTGCCTGTCACCATGGAGCAGCGGCGGACGTATAAAGAGGTCACCGAAATGCTGCTGGACGGGGCGCTGGATGCGGCTTGGCTTTGTGGCTATCCCTACCTTCAGCACAAAAACGTCCTCGATCTGGTGGCTGTGCCCGTCTGGAACGGCAAGCCGCTTTACCGGTCATATCTGATCGTTGCACCCGACGATGACGCGACATCGCTTGACGACCTGAGAGGTGCGATCCACGCGTTTTCCGATCCGGACTCCAATTCCGGTTTTTTGGTCACGGCATCGGAACTTGCAAAAAAGGGCTTGCGACCGGACGGTTATTTCGGACGGACAATTTTCACCTATGGTCACCGGAACGTGGTTCGCGCGGTTTCGTCCGGGCTGGTCAGGTCCGGCAGCGTCGACGGCTATGTCTGGGAGGCGCTGTCGGTGATGGAGCCCGAGATGACGGCTCGGACCAAGGTGATATTTCGGTCCGAGTGGCTTGGCTTTCCGCCGGTTTGCGCACGCAAGGACAGGATGCAGGACGCAGGTGTCGCTGCATTCCAACGGGCGGTTTTGGGGCTTCGCGATAGCGCAAAAGGACAGGCGGCGCTGGACCTGTTGCAGCTGGATTCAATGACCGCGGCAGAACCGGCATTGTTTGACGGGATCGCCCGGCGGATGGAAATCTACAACACCGTATCACGATGATGTGGTGGCGCCGACTTTCACTTTCGGTTCGTGTCCCGATGGTGGTGGCCTTGCTGATGATGCTGGTGGGCATTGTCGCGTCCCAATTCGTGTTGACAGAGCTCGACCGTCAACAAACGTCGCGAATTCGCGAGATCGCGAGGTTGCACGTTCAAGCTTTGTCGGTGGCTCTGGGTCCGCATGTGTTGCGCAATGACATTTGGGAGGTCTATGACACGCTGGAGCGCGCCGCGGGTGCTTCGACGGGCCGAAGAACACTGTTTTCGGCAGTGGCTGATGTTCAGGGCAGCATCCTTGCGGCAACTGAACCGCGCCGTGCTCCCGTGGCAAGCCCAATCTCAGCCCTCACTATTGGTTCGCACCCACCGAGCGATCTGGTGGTAGCGCAGGCGGCACCACACGTAAAACTGTTTGCCCCATTGGTCTATCAGGGCCGCAATGTCGGGATGATCCTGACCGAATTGAACATATCCGATCTCATAGCCGATCGGGTCGAGACCCGCCGGATCCTGATATTTGGCAATGCGGTGGTGACCATGATTCTTGCTTTGCTTGGCTATTTTGCCACGCGGCGCATGCTGGTTCCGATTTCGCGGCTCGTCGTCTGGATGGGTGACACGGAAGGTTCGCCCATTCGGTTCCCGGATGGGACAGCACTTGAAGGTGACGGCGAACCTGCACGCCTGGTCAAAACCTACAACCAGATGGTCGACGCGATCGAGGCGAAGGCCGACACCGAACGCCGGCTCGCAGAGCGCGAACGTTTCGTGAGCCTTGGTCGGCTTTCGTCGTCTCTGGCGCATGAAATCAACAATCCGCTGGGGGGGTTGCTGACCGCCACCGACACGATCCAGAAATTCGCCGACCGGCCAGACGTGGTGCGACAATCCGCCGGCCTGTTGCAACGCGGCCTTGCGCATTTGCGCGATGTCGCCCGCGCGACGCTGGAGCAGAACCGGCTCGACCGCCAGGGGGCTGAACTGTCGCTGGACGACTTTGACGACTTGCACGTGCTGATGCAGCCAGAAACCGCGCGACGTTTTCAAACGCTTGACTGGAAGGTAACGGTCGAACCCGAATTCATGCGCGGTTTTCCGGCCGCGCCGGTGCGCCAGATCGCTTTGAACTTGCTTTTGAACGCCTCCGAGGCCGCCGGACAGCATGGCGGCGTGAGCCTCGAGCTGAGCGCGCGCCCCGACATGCAACCCGACACGCACCCCGACACCTTGTGCATAACGGTATCGGACACCGGCGAGGGGTTGTCCAGGACTGCGGCTAAACGCTTGTTGGGAACCGGCGAGACATCCCCCGGAAGCGGCGTTGGATTGCGGCTGGTGCACGACCTGGTGACCGAGCTGGACGGTCAGGTCCGCCTGAACCGGGCTGACGGGATTACCAGGGTTGAAATCGGCCTGCCTTGCAAGACCATGGCAGAGGCCCGCGCATGTTGAGGGGCGCCCGCATTGCGGTGGTCGAGGACGACGAGATCATGGGCGGTTCGCTGGTCCAGCGGCTCGAACTGGAAGGCGCGGACGTCCTGTGGCTGCGCCAGGTAACGCGCGCGCTGGGGGCTTTGCGTACGCCACGCGCGCCGATCGACGCGGTGATCTGCGACATTCGCTTGCCCGACGGCACCGGCGAAGACTTGTTTGTCGAGCTTCACAAGACCACCACACCGCCGCCCTTTCTGTTCGTCACCGGGCATGGCGGCATCGAGCAGGCCGTACGCCTGATGCGCGCGGGGGCTACGGATTACATCACCAAACCTTTTGAGATGCCGGTTCTGCTGGACCGGCTTGCAGTCTTGCTGACCGGTGCGCCGCAGGTTGAATTCCCACCATTGCTCGGGGTCTCGGGTCCGGCCCGCAAAATCGAGCAGCAAATCCACGAAGCTGCTCAAAATGACCGCAACATTCTTGTGATTGGGGGGCCAGGGACAGGAAAAGGACTGATAGCCCGACGGATACATCAACTGTCTGACCGGCGTGCGGCTCCGTTCATCTCTGTCAGCCTGGCCCGCGAAACGGAGGCAGCGTATTCATTGCTGCGTTCGGGCGGTGCAATTGATCAAGTCGGGGAGGGGTATTTGTACATTCATGCAATAAACCTGTTGTCGGAAAAAGACGAGGGCGATCTTCTTGCGAAATTGACCAATGGGTTTGTCGGGCGGATTATCATTTCCGGCGGACAACAGGTGCGGACAATGCGAGAGCAGGCCGGGCCGTCGGTCGACTTGATCTATCGCCTCGACATGGATGAAATACCGGTGCCGCCGCTTGGAGAGCGCCCTGAAGACGCCGTTTGGCTGATGGCGGAATTGTTCCCACGCATGAACGCCCGCCGATCGACCCCGCTGGAAGGAATTAGCAGCCTTTGCGAAGAGGCGGTGCGTGGCCATGACTGGAGCGGCGGCGGCCGCGAACTGCGCGCCCGGCTAAATCAAGCCTTGGCGTGCGCCCCAGGCCCGCTTTTGCAACCTTCCGATCTGTTCTCGGAACGTGTGGCGCTTGGATCTGGTCCCGCTTCTTTGGTTGAAGTTCGTGAGGCGGCGGAGCGGCGCCATATAATCGAGGTTCTGGAACACAGCGAAGGGCAGTTGGGGGCAGCCGCAAAACTGCTAAAAATTTCTCGCACCACGCTTTGGGAAAGAATGCAAAAATTCGGGATTAGCAAGGACGATGGTTAACGGTCTGTTTGCCAACGCGCGGCAGATTCTGTGTTAGGAAATCCGAACACGAAAAAATATAACTTATAAACAATGCGATAGTGGCAAATCTTTTTTCCCAATACCGCGCAAATTTGATTATTCGTCGATTATCCTCTTGGAACAAGATCAAAAATGGGAGGATTTCTCTAATGAAATGCAATAAACTCGTTGACGTCGGACGGCGTCAATTTTTGCATGGTGGCGCGATGGCTGCGGCAGGTGCAGCCGCCGCTGCGGTGGTCGTAACGCCGCAGCAGGCCCAAGCGGCGGCGATGGCGCAAGCCGAATATCCGTCAAACAAACTGGGCAATGTCTCGGATCTGACGGTTAACGAGCCAATGGATATCGAATACCCCGATGCCGACAGCCCGGGCGTTTTGCTGAAACTTGGGCAGGCCGTGGATGACGGTGTTGGTCCAGACGGCGATATCGTGGCGTTTTCCACTTTGTGCCCGCACAAGGGTTGGCCGCTGAGCTATAACGGCGACGACAAGACATTCAACTGCCCCGGTCACTTCTCGCGCTTTGACGCCGAAGTTGGCGGGCAGCAAACCTGGGGTCATGCAACCTCGAACCTGCCGCAGTTCACGCTGCGCGTTGACGCAAATGGCGACATTTTCGCCGAAGGCGCAAGCGACCTGATTTTCGGTCGCCCGTCGAACGTGCTGTGAAGGGGAGAAAACTAAATGGCATATAAGAGACAAATAGATCGCCTGCCGATCCCACCAGCGAATGCCAAGGTCAGCAACGTGACCTGTCACTATTGCATCGTTGGTTGCGGTTACAAGGCATACACATGGCCGCGGGGCCAGCAAGGCACGACCAGCAACAACGCGCTGGGAATTGACCTGGGTGAACAGCAAGGCGCCGATGGCGTCTGGATGGCACCGTCGATGCACAACATCGTCAAACAGGACGGTAAAGACGTGCATCTGGCGGTTATTCCCGATGAAGACTGTGTCGTGAACTCCGGCCTGGCCTCAATTCGGGGCGCACGGATGGCCGAAAATCGTCCGTCTGAAGTCACTGGTACACAGCAACAACGGCTGACAGACCCGTTGGTCTGGAAAGGTGGCACCTGGGCGAAATCGTCCTGGTCCGATGCATTGTCGCTGGTTGGTGAAGTTACGGCCCGTGTTGTCAACGAAAACGAAAGTGATCTTTTCGTTTCCATGTTCGACCACGGCGGTTCCGCGGGTGGGTACGAAAACACATGGGCTACCGGTAAGCTTTACTTCACGTCGATGAAGATCGGCAATTGCCGGATCCACAACCGTCCTGCGTATAACTCGGAGGTTCATTCAACGCGTGATATGGGTGTGGCGGAACTTTCGTACAAATACTCCGATTACGAAACGACTGATACCATCGTGATGGTGGGTGCCAACCCGCTTGAATGTCAGACGAATGCGTTCCTGAACCACATGGTTCCGGGCATGCAGAACGGTGCCAAGTATATCTCGGTTGATCCGCGTCGTACGGTTTCCACGAATGCTGCTGAAGAAGTGGCAGGCAACGAAAACGTCCTGCATCTGGCAATCAATTCCGGGACAGACATGGTGTTGTTCAATGCCATCATGACCGAAATGGTTGATAAGGGCTGGACGGACAACGACTTCATCGCCAATTCCACGTTCCAGGGCGGCGAAGCCGTTGCGGACGATGGCTCTGCTCAGCCAGCCGGTTTGGGCAGCCTTGACTATGCGATGGACAGCATCCGGACGTCTCTTGACGAAGCCGCCGGCATCTGCGGCGTTGATGCCGCCGATATTGCCAAAGCTGCCTCCTGGATCGCTGAACCAAAAGGCGGAGCGCGCAGGACTTGCGTCATCGGCTATGAAAAGGGCATCATCTGGGGCAACGACAACTACCGCACCATCGGCGCGGTTGTGAACGTAGCACTCGCTTCGGGCAACGTTGGTCGCGAAAGCGGCGGTGTTGTCCGCATGGGTGGACACCAGGAAGGTTACTTCCGTCCACCAGAGCCTGTGACACGTCCGGCGCCATATCTTGATGACATGATCATCAACGGTGAAGGCAAGGTTCATCACATTTGGGCCAATGACCACTTCAAAACCACTTTGAACGCTTCCAGGTTCAAGTTGG
>Ga0114932_10005825_pt1 | contig 10778 bp, 10 predicted proteins | sample 2SBtaG_2_FD_87286 | JGI IMG/M metagenome (GOLD analysis project Ga0114932, IMG submission 87286) | Deep subsurface microbial communities from Kolumbo volcano to uncover new lineages of life (NeLLi) - 2SBTROV12_ACTIVE470 metaG | ecosystem: Environmental > Aquatic > Marine > Volcanic ... | reverse complement strand
TCAAGTTCTTTAACATTGACATTCTGCGGCAAATTACCGATGTAAAGGCGAACACTCATTTAGAAAAAAGGGGATAAGAAGACGACGGCATACGGCCGAGATTAAATTGATTTGTGTGTAGTTAATCACAAAAAGGGGGAATTCTCTAGGGTCCATTTACGAGCGACCTCCATAGCCTCCTTGTTTGTGGAGATTCTCCCATAAGCTTTTTCCTTGGAAAGATACCTAATAAGTTCGCCTAAGAACGGACCAGGAGGGATTCCAAAAGCTTTTTGTAGCAAATGGCCATCAAAAGGCGCAGAGGGGTGAAAGAGGGGATCGTGGGGGTCTTTCCAGCGTTTTAACCAAGGATTTGAATCCCTTTCTTTCAAAAAAAGGATGAAAGAGGGCAAATCCTCTTCCAAATCAATGTGAAGTTGAAATCTTTCATCTTCGGAAAGAGCATCTAATTTATTAATTTTATGAACCCAAAATCTAAGGTTCTTACATCTTTTTATTTGATTTTTACTAAAAGTCAAACGAGACAAGCCCTGATCACTAAGTAAAAAAATTAGTTTCGATAAAAAGCTTCCAAATAGTGGATTTTTCGTAGAAATATCTTTTCTTTCCAATTCAATATAAGGGAAATTATTATCATTCCATTCGTTCAATAATTGAAGTTCTAAATATGTTTTCCAAACTGAAGAATTCCATTTTGAATTAACTATTTTTAAGATCTCCATTTTCATCCTCTCAGGTGCAACATTACTTAATTTATCCACATTATTTTTGAGAAACGTTTTAGTTTTTTTCTCTAACTCAAAATCTAATTCACACATAAATCGAAACCCCCTAAGAATCCTCAAAGGGTCGTCAAGTAAGTTCTTTTCACTAATTGCAACTATTTTCTTACTTTTTAAATCATTAATTCCTCCAGTTGGATCAAAAATCTCTGGTTTTCCTGTAAGCCTTAAAGCAATTGCATTAATTCGAAAATCACGTCTTAGTAAATCATCTTGGAGATTTTCTCCAACTTGTCGAGCAAAATCCAGGGTCCAACCATTAATCACTAGTCGAGCAATATCTCTTTTTTCATCAAGCTTTATAAATGTGCCATTAATCTTTTTAGATAAGTTTTCGCTGAAATTAATGGCATTTGTTGGTATTACAAAATCCAAATCAGGTTTTTGACTCAATTTGTTCAATAATGCATCTCTGACTGAACCGCCGACCAAGGCACTGCCAGGAGGTAAGTCAGATATTGAAATGGGCCAATCTCTTGGATTTAAATCTCCAAAAAGATCATTTGATAGTAATGTGTCCTTACTTATCAAAATGACACCTAGATTTTACTTTAATAGTTATGTGCATCTGTGTTGATTGTGCTTGGGTAGATAGATGTAAGACCTACTACACAGTTGAAGAACATCACCAAGTCAAACACCTTTCCAAAAATCCAGATTTTCAAGGCACAAACCCCAAAATACACATCAATATTATTGACATGCCAGATAGCGAAACAGGCATTGAATGGGATGTAAGAGGGTGCGATAGTTTTCACCAAGATCTAGGGAAATGGAGCAGGCTTCGTCCTGGGGAAGAAATTCCAAAATAACAATAATAATAAATCCGTTGACAAATTTCCATAACTCAAAATCAAAATTTTTATTAGCACTACATAGCTCCTCACAATCCTTCGGAATTGCCATTAAGGATACTGAAAATTCAGAAAAAATAATAAGAAGCGAAGTGTTTAATATTGGGCGATCATTATCGAACAAATTATTTAGTTGTATTGAAACAATGCTGCCTAGAAAGTTTTGGAAGCAAATAATCCGCATTTCAGTAGCAAAAGGCCCTGGAAGTTTTACCAGTACAAGACTAACAATCTCAATGGCTAGAACAATTGCTCAGCAAATTGATTGTTCATTAGATTCCATGAGTTCATTTCATTTAATGGCTCCAAGACTTTACAAAGATCTTAATAAAAATCAAATCTTGAATTCATTTTGGATAAAAGATCTTTTGCCACGAAGAGGAATTGTCGCTGGCAAGTATCAACTAGTTAAAATTCACAAAGGGTCAAATTTCCATGAATTTAATGAAATAATTTCTCCACAGTTAACAAGTAATGAAAAAATTTTGAATCCCTCTATCGAGGCTTCTAATAATATCGAAAAAGATATCATCTCACTTATAAATTTTTCTCAATATTGTCATGATTCAAATTTGTCTTCTGATTGGAGAAAAACATTGCCCATCTACCCAACTTCACCAATTGACAATAAATAATCAATATAAATAAGTTCGAATATTTTTATATTCTATAGAGATAGTTTAAGGTCAAATATTCTTTATAAGGCCTTGATCCAACATTGAATTTATAGATATTTGAATTTCTTTAGTTGTTGATGTTAAATCTTCTCTTTTACGTGTTTTAGGAGGTTGAATTAATTCACCAACTCTTAAATGAATAGATACAAATCGGGGAAGAAGGGATCCTTTTGGAAAAGCTCTGTGACTATTAACTATTGCCACAGGAAGAATAGGAGAACCTGTCCTCGCAGCCAATAGAGCAGCGCCTGCTTTAGGATCATTAACTCTTCCATTTTCTTGTCTGGTTCCATCCAAAAATACACCTGTAGCCCAACCTTCAACTAATCGATTAGAAGCATTTCTTAGTGCTTCTCTATCTCCAGCACCCCTCTTAACTGGATAGGCACCACAAGCAGAAATTATGAATGACAAAATAGGCACATTGAAAAGTTCAGATTTTGCCATAAAGGCTACTGGTCTGCCCAAAGCATGGCCCAAAATCGGAGGGTCCAGGTGAGAACCGTGATTAGATACAATGACAACCCCACCTGTATTAGGTAAATTCGAAATCCCTTTCGTTTGACCTCTAAACAAAAAACGAAAAATCGGAAAAACAAAGAGATAACTTACGCAAGCATAAACAAAACTTTGTCGAGGCATATTTTTATTGATTTGTTCAACTCCTTCAACAATTCTAAATTGTTCCAAAATCAATAACCCAAATCACTGGCATTTGATATTTGACTAGTCATTGTCCCTTTCATTGATCGTTTAGCAAGACCGCTAAGCACGTTCCCAGGTCCAATCTCAACCATTGTTGTTATCCCTTTATTTTGCATCACCTGCATAGTCTCTCTCCATCTAACTCCTGTGGTCATTTGTTTTTTTAGGCGATCTTTCAATATGTCACCATTTACAGTTGGAGTTGGATCAACATTGCTAAGCACAGGAACTTGCGAATCTTGAAAAGTTACTTGATCAAGTTCTTCGTTAAAGCTTTTAGAAGCTTCAGTCATAAATATTGAGTGAAAAGCACCAGAAACTTGTAAAGGAATAGCTCTTTTACATTTTAAATTATCAGCCACTTTCCTCACTGCTTCAGGTGAACCAGATAAAACAACTTGAGATTCACTATTGTCATTGGCTATGGATGCACCCTCAGTTTCTCTGATCAAATCATCTAATTCATCTCGATCAAATCCCATTACTGCAATCATTGCTCCTCCTCCTGCCGCTGCCATCAATTCAGATCTTTTTTTTAAAAGTATTAACGCTGTCTTCGCATCTAAAACATCTGCTGAGTAAAGACCAACTATTTCTCCGAGACTATGGCCTGCAATCATGTGGGTTTCTCTTCCTTGTCTTTTTAAATCATCAACCAATAGTGACTCAACAACAAAAAGTGCAGGTTGAGTGTTTCTAGTATCGTTTAAGTCATATATTTCTTCATTTGGAGCCACTTCACCAGAACAGATTTTCCAAAGATCTCTTCCAAGAATTTGAGAGGCTAATTCAAATCTTTCTCTAGAACCAGGCAAGTCTTGCAAAGAATTTGCCATACCTAATTTTTGAGAGCCTTGTCCAGGAAAGACCCAGGCAATAGTCATAATTTTCTAGATTAATTGTAAAACAGCTTAATAGGGACCATGCCAATAAAACAAAGCTGCTCCCCAACTCAAGCCAGCACCAAAACCACTACAAGCTATTAAATCGCCTGATTTGATTCTCTTATCTCTAACTGCCTCATCAAGCATGAGTGGGATCGTTGCTGCAGATGTATTTCCATAATATTTCAAATTTGAAAGCACTTTTTCTGATGGTATTGAAAATCTCGAAGCCACAGCATCAAGAATTCTTTGATTAGCTTGGTGCAACAGAAGCCAATCGATACTCTCTGACTTGATTTGACATTTTTCTAAGATTTCCCCAAGAATTATTGGAACTTCTTTAACTGCAAATTTATAAACTTCCTTTCCCTCCATTTTGATTGGTAAATATTCCCCTTTTTGATGGTTAGCTCCTTGCACTAAATCTAAAAAAACATTTGATTGAGAGAGATTTAAGCAACCTCCTTTGCTTCCATCAGACTTCAAATCATATCCAATCAGACCACTTTCATCACCAGAACTCTCAAGAGCTACTGCTCCTGCTCCATCTCCAAACAAAACGCAGGTCTTTCTATCATCCCAATCCACCCATTTGGATAATTGGTCTGCTCCAATCACTAAAGCTCTTTTCATAGATCCAGAAGCTAAATATTGTGATGCAGTTACCAAAGCAAATAAAAAGCCACTACAAGCTGCAGTTAAATCAAAAGCGACTGCATTTGAAGCTCCCAAATTTGATTGAATTTTAGGCGCCGAGCCAAATAAATCTTCTGGAGTAGATGTTGCAAGAATTATCAAATCGATAGTTTTCACATCCCAATCAGCCATTTTGACAGCATTCATTGCTGCATCAGTAGCCAAATCAATCAGAGACTCATTTTCTCCAATAACCCTTCTTTGACCAATACCTGTTCTGGTTTGAATCCATTCATCATTAGTATCCACTCTCTGACCAAGTTGATCATTCTTGATTATCTTTTGTGGAGTAGCACTTCCGCTCCCAACAAAGGATATTCCTAAGTCCAATTGAGAATTACTAATCAAATCTAAAAAAAGCCCTCATATCATAAGTCAATCACATGGTAGGACAGACAGTTCCAATCAGACCTTTAAGACAACTGGTTGGTTCAAATCTGCTAAATCATCCATTACTCCATGGCTTGCAGCTGAATGAACAACTCTTAAAGCACTTAAAACTGATAAAGCTTTACTTCCTCCGTGACCAACGACACAAATTCCATTAATTCCAAGAAGTAAAGCTCCACCATGTTCTGCATGATCTAGACGTTTCTTTATTCGTTTTAAATTATTTCTCAAAAAAGCAGAACCAACTTTGCCTCTTCTTCCTCTTGGTAACTCAGCTCTTAAAACTCCCAAAAGAACACTTCCTACTGACTCTAAAAATTTCAACAACACGTTTCCTGTAAATCCATCACAAACAACAACATCAAAATCACCCGATAAAACATCTCTTCCTTCACAATTTCCAGAAAAACAAAAACGTTCTTCCTCATTTAAAAGTTTGTAAGTTGCTTGGGAAAGCTCATTACCCTTACAGGATTCTTCGCCAATATTTAATAATCCTATTCTTGGCTTATCAACCTGCAAAACATCTCGAGAATAGATATTTCCTAGAAGAGCAAATTGATGCAAATAGGTTGGTTTACAATCCATATTTGCTCCAACATCTAAAACCAATACTGGTTGGCCAGGATCTTTAGTTGGGAATAATGCTCCAATTGCTGGACGATCAATTCCTTTCAGACGTCCCAACTTAAAAATTCCTGAGGCCATCATTGCACCAGAATTTCCCGCTGAATAGACACCCATAGCTTTTCCTTCTCTAACCAATTTCATTGCAATATTTATGCTCGCATCCTTTTTTTTGCGCACTGCAGTGGCTTCTTCATCCATACCAACTGAAAGGCCACTAGCAATTAATTCGAAATTCCCATCATCTATTGCTTTATCTAAAGATTCTTCTAAGCCAAATTCAAGCGCTGCTTTTTTTATTTTGTCAATTTCACCTACAAATTTAATTTTCAATGGAAGTAGAGACAAAGATTTCAAACACCCATCAAGAATTGCTCCAGGTGCATAATCTCCTCCCATTCCATCGACAGCGACCCAAATTCTGTCAGAATCTTGAATTGTATTTTTTTCATCCGTACTTTCTCCACCTTGGAGTCTTCTAAGGGGATCAAACACAAATGGCTCTAAAGTACTTCTAGCAATTGATCCAGCACTAGTAACAACGGAACCAGCGTTAGAAACAACTGTTCCTGCGACATTACTAGCTGCTGTGGCTGAGCTTGTTGCAGTGTCAACAAGACTTGTTACAGCTGAGTTTCGGCGATACCAAATCACCAATCGTCTAATTGCTTTAGAGCGATTAGTTTTATTATTTAGGTGATTTTTTTCCACTTATTTATGATCCTTCAGGAATCATAGAGTCAACAATTCTTTGAAAAAGATAACCTGTTCCTCTTGCAGTAAGTATTAGTTCTGGATTTGCAGGATCATCCTCAAGTTTTGATCTAAGTCTAGAAATATGAACATCCACTACTCTCGTATCAACATGTCTTTCAGGGGTATATCCCCAAACTTCTTTAAGAATCTCACCTCGACTAAAAGGTTCTCCTGAACGACTAACCAACAGTTCTAAAAGACTAAATTCCATACCTGTTAATCGAATTCGTTCATCGTTTCTATAAACCTGACGCTTATTTGTATCAATCTTTAAATTCATAACCGCAATGACACCTGAATTAGGTAGTCCTGCTATTTGTTCTTTCTCTACCCTTCTTAATACACATCTGATCCTAGCTTCTAATTCTTTTGGGCTAAATGGTTTAACAACATAATCATCAGCACCTAGCTCTAGTCCAGTAATTCTATCTGCAACATCTCCCAAGGCTGTCAGCATAACTATTGGAACATCTGATTCCTTTCTTAGTTCCTGGCAAACTCCATATCCATCTAATTTAGGCATCATGACATCGAGTACAACCAAATCAGGCTCACAATTCCTGAAAAGATCCAAAGCCTCATTTCCATCACAAGCAGTAACTACCTGATAGCCAATCATGGATAGGCGAGTTTCTAGGATCCTCCTAATACTTGCCTCATCATCAGCTACGAGGATGGTTTCCTTTGAGGGACTTGTGGCCGTCATTTGTTCCTTAGCTTTGGCGGCTGCGACAAGATCTTAAGCGAAGGTTCACCAACATTTAAAGATCACTATCTTTATTCAACTACAGCCAACTTCCTTTTTACAACTAAGTGTCTCGTTCTGTCTCTATTTATGTCTGTCAAAGTTGCGGTGCTCAAACCAGACAATTCTTTGGTCGCTGCAATAATTGTGGAGAATGGAACTCAATAATAGAAGAAAAAATTAATCAAAAATCAGATAAATCTATTTACACAAAGATTAATTCTCCTAAGGAAAAATCTCCCTATCGTTCAGAACTAATAAGCCAAACAAAAAACCAACTTATTGAACGCATTTCAAGTGGATATAAGGAATTAGACAGGGTACTTGGAGGTGGCTTAGTGCCTGGATCACTTGTATTAATTGGGGGAGACCCAGGTATTGGGAAAAGCACTCTTATTTTGCAAAGTGCGACTGAAATGGCTCATCACAGATCAGTCCTTTATGTGGCTGCTGAAGAATCTGCTCAACAAGTAAAACTTAGATGGAATCGAATTGAGGATGCTGAGTCCAATCTTCATTTACTCGCAGAAACAGATCTAGAGATGGTTATAAAAGAGCTTGATCATTTGAAACCTGAGGTTGCAGTGATTGATAGTATTCAAGCTTTGCATGATCAAAATTTATCAAGTTCACCCGGCTCAGTAGCTCAAGTTAGAGAATGTTCAGCAGCTTTACAGCAAATTGCTAAACGACAAAACATATCCCTTTTGATCATCGGGCACGTTACAAAGGATGGAATGTTAGCCGGACCTAAAGTTCTTGAGCATCTTGTGGATGCAGTACTTACTTTTGAGGGCGATCGATTCGCTTCTCACAGACTACTAAGAGGTGTGAAAAATCGCTTTGGTGCCACTTCTGAGCTTGGAGTCTTTGAAATGCAAGCAGATGGATTATCGGAGGTTCCTAATCCAAGTGAATTGTTTTTAAGCAAAACCTCTGCACCTGGGATTTCAACAATTGTTACTTGTGAGGGAACAAGACCATTAGCCATCGATATACAAGCACTTTTAAATCCCACGAGTTATGCAAGTCCAAGAAGAACTACAACTGGCATTGAGATAAACAGGCTTCATCAAATCTTGGCAGTTCTAGAAAAGAATATGAATCTTTCGCTCTCAAGATATGACTGTTATCTGGCTGTAGCTGGGGGATTAGAAGTAGAAGAACCTGGGGCTGATTTAGGAATAGCTGCTGCAATAGTTTCGAGCTTTAAAGATATTGAGATTGAAGAAGGTGTAGTTTTTATAGGAGAGATAGGTTTGGCTGGTCAATTAAGATTAGTCAGACAAATGCAACAACGGATTAATGAAGTTATAAGACTTGGATATAAGACATTAATTATCCCAGAGGGAATAGATACAAGTGAGTTTGAAACGAATCAAAAATTAAAAATATTAAAAGCTTCTAATATTAATCAAGCTTTAATATATGCTTTAGATAATAATTAATCCGCGTTTTAGTTACTTATAAATAAACATCAACATTACCTCTGCCTGTAGTCTTCAGCCAATTTTCTATATCTAAATATCCTCCTGGGTATAAACGAACAGCTTTACTCCAAACTTCCGCTGCCTGATCGAACCAAATATCACACTCATCTTGATTACCATTTCTTTGAGCCATTCTTCCTCTTTTTTCATAAATTAATCCCATATTTTTCAGGCAAGATGGCTGTTTGGGATTTTGTCCTAAAGCTTTTTTATATGTATTTATTGCTCTCTCTTCGTCTCCATTACTCATATAAATTATTGCCATATTTTTTAATGTCTCTCCTCTATCAACTTGATTGTCCTCAAGTTTTAAGCTTTCTTCGTAATACTCCAGAGCCTCTGAGTAATCTCCATCATTTTGAGCTGCCAAACCTTTTCTGTAATAAAGATAGGCTTCTTTTTCTTTGGAGTCGATTGGCATCACTTTCACTATTCCTTCAGCCATCTTCGTGAAGGCCTTATCAAGAAAATTGTCTTTGTTTTGACTTCTAGGCACGATTGAACCAATATCAATACATTATGATTCTATCCTGCCTGAAAATAAAAAAAATGTATAGAAATAATGAAACTAATTTTTATGTATTAATAAATCATTAAATAAATGCAACATGCTTTTTATTTATTAAATTTAGAATAAGTATCCAAAATTTATATTCCCTTGAGCAACAAAAAGATTGCCCAAAGCAAAAAGTCAATTCTGCTTGATATAGATGGAATGAGGTGCGGAAGTTGTGTACAGGCAGTTGAAAAAATACTTATAAACCACCCAAACATAAATAATGCAAGCGTTAATTTAGTTACAAAAACGGCTTTAGTAGAAATTAAAGAACCTAATTACCCCTTTGCCGATGTAATACAAACTCTTACATCAAAGGGCTTTCCAACAAGGGAAAGACCTGATCAAACAATAACAAAAAATACCGAGTTAGAGAGAAACGAAAATCAGAATTTATGGAATAAATGGCAACAACTAATAATCGCTACTTCATTATTAATCCTTTCAGGGTTGGGACATTTAGTAGAGGGTCAACAAATATCTTTTCCACTTATTGGTTCATTACCTTTTCATGCTGCACTCGCAACATTTGCTTTACTAGGACCAGGCAAATCGATCCTAAACGCAGGTCTAAAGTCCGCAATCACGCTTACACCGACTATGGATACCTTAGTCAGTCTTGGTGTAATGAGTGCTTACATAGCAAGCATAATTGCTTTAATTTGGCCGACAGTTGGCTGGCCATGTTTTTTCAATGAACCGGTCATGCTGCTTGGATTTGTTTTATTAGGACGTTTTTTAGAGGAAAGAGCACGAATCAACACTGGTACAGCATTAAAAGAATTAGCAAAATTACAACCCGAAACAGCCAATCTAATTTTAGACAATAACGAAATTCGTGAAATTAGAATAGGTGCTCTAAGACCAGGAGAAAAAATCCAATTATTAGCGGGGGATAGAATCCCAGTAGATGGCTTAGTTATAAAAGGAAATTCGGCAATAGATATCTCTAGTTTAACTGGCGAGTCTTTACCGCTAGAAGCAACACCTGGAGTCGAGCTACCCTCTGGCAGCCTAAATTTAGAGTCAACAATTACTTTAGAAGTTCAAAAAATTGGATCTGAAACGGCAATCGCTAAAATAATAAGTTTAGTTGAAGAAGCTCAAGCTAGAAAAGCACCAATTCAGGGATTAGCAGACAAGGTGGCAGGTATGTTCTGCTATGGGGTAACAACTCTTTCTTTAATAACTTTTCTTTTTTGGTGGAGAATAGGTACGAGGATATGGCCAGAAGTTTTAGAAGTATCTAATACAGGTTTCATGCATAGCCATAACTTGCATGATCATTTAATGAATACCCCTCAAACACCTATTGGTCTCTCATTTCAATTATCAATAGCTGTTTTAGTTGTGGCCTGTCCATGTGCACTAGGACTTGCCACGCCAACGGTAATAACTGTTGCTTCTGGGGAAGCGGCTAAACGAGGATGGCTTTTTAAGGGTGGAGATGTCATAGAAATGGCCTCAAAAATAAGTCAAATTATTTTTGATAAAACAGGTACACTCACGATTGGAAGGCCTTTAGTTGTTGGCTGCTGGAAAAACAATGAGTCAGAAAGAAATTTCATGCTCAAATTGGCGGCAAGCATTGAACAAGAAAGTCGGCATCCGCTGGC
>Ga0114932_10005824_pt1 | contig 10778 bp, 10 predicted proteins | sample 2SBtaG_2_FD_87286 | JGI IMG/M metagenome (GOLD analysis project Ga0114932, IMG submission 87286) | Deep subsurface microbial communities from Kolumbo volcano to uncover new lineages of life (NeLLi) - 2SBTROV12_ACTIVE470 metaG | ecosystem: Environmental > Aquatic > Marine > Volcanic ... | reverse complement strand
TCGTTCAGCTGCGTAGTTGACCATGCAATGCCTGATCCTCGCCGGCGGCATGGGGACACGGATGCAGTCGCTGGCGCCAGATCTGCCAAAGACCTTGATCCCCGTGAACGGCCGGCCTTTCGCCGACTATCAGTTGTCGTGGCTGCGCTCGGAAGGTGTGCACCGGGTGGTTTATGCCATCGGCCATCTGGGCGAAGCGGTTCGCGCTTTCTGTGGCGACGGCAGCCATTGGGGATTGGAAATCGTCTACGCCGACGAAGGCGATGCCCGCCTGGGCACTGCCGGCGCGGTGAATTTCGCGGTCCGCGAAGGGCTCTTGGAAGATGGGTTTTTCGTGCTGTATGGAGATTCGTTTCTGCGCATCGATATGAAAGACGTGTGGCGGGCCTCGCAGGCGGGTGCCCGGCCCTTGATGAGCGTCTTCCGCAACGAAGGGCGCTGGGATGCCAGCAATGCCATGGTCCGGAACGGCTATGTCACGCACTACGAAAAAGACCGTGCCGATGCCCAGGCCATGGGCATGGACCACATCGATTACGGGCTCTCGGTTCTTAACACCGAAACCATCGTGGCGAACGTCGGCATCAGTGAGGTTGCGGATTTGGCGCCACTGTTCCACCGGCTCAGCCTTGACGGCCGTCTTCGTGCCTATGCGGCAACCGAACGCTTCTATGAGGTCGGATCGCCTGAGGGCCTGGCCGATCTGGAAGCCTATTTGAGCCGATCGGGCGAGGGTTCATGAGCGCCGGTGCCGGCATCGAGAAGACACCGCCGTGGGCGACAGTTGCGGCCCTGGCGTTCGTCGCCTTCGTTCATGGCGTTTGGATGGTTCTGGGCGACACCATTGTTGCCGGCGGCGGTCTGGCCGACGGCGACAGTTTCCTGCACCTGATCCGCGCCGAACGGTTGTGGCAGGGCGGCAATTGGTATGATGTGACGGTGCCCGACGCCAACGCGCCATTTGGCACGACGCTGCATTGGACCCGGCTGTTCGACATCGTGCTGCTGACGTTGGCCCTGCCGATGACGCCCCTATTCGGTTTTTCGGCGGCCCTTTACTGGGCCGGCGCCGCCGTCAGTCCGCTTCTTCATTTGTTGTTGGCGGCGGCCGTCATTTGGGCGCTGCGGCCGATCATCGGACGAACGGCGGCACTATTGGCCGGCGGCCTGACGGCAACACAATTCGGCGTTCTGGCGTTCGCCATCGCGGGCCGTGCCGATCATCACATGATGTTCGCCCTGTTTCTTGTCCTGGCCTTGGGGTTCATCGCGCGCACAATACTGCTGCCGGAGAGTCATCTGCAGGCTGGGCGATTTGCCGGCCTTTGTATCGCGGCCGGCATCTGGACGGGGCCTGAATTTTTGCTGTTCTTGGTGCTGTGCCTTGCCGGCATGGGCCTGCCTTGGCTTCTGGGGCAAGGCGGCGCGGCGGCAAGGAACCTTTCCCTGGCCCAGGGCCTAGCCATGGGTTTGGCGGCGGCGGTGCTCATTGAACGCGGGCAAGGCATTTTTGCGGAAGCGGAATTCGACCGTCTGTCGCTTGTTCATTTTTCCATTGGCGCCTTGTTGTGGGTGTATTGGGCAATTGTCGGCGCCACGGAAAAACGTCGGTGGTTTCCGTCCACCTTGCGCGGCCGCCTTGCTCTCGCCGCCTTCGGCGCAGCCGCGGCAATGGGGATCATCTGGCTGATCTATCCGGGCGTCATGGCCAATCCGCTGACCCAGGGCAATCCGGAAATCGTGCCGATCTTCGCCCATATCTCCGAATACGGCGGCGTTCAGGATACCGCCCAGTTTCTCATCTATTTCGGCTCGGCGGTGTTTGTGGTGCCCTGGCTGATTTGGCGCTTTCGGGTTCTCATGCAGCCACCGGCGGCCGGCGTGTGGTTGGTGATCGTGGCCGGCTTGGTCGTATACCTGGGCTATGGCCTGGGATGGATCCGCTGGTCCCTCTATGCAGCGATCTTTTTGACCATCGTTCTCGCTGACCTGGTTGTTTACATGGATGGCGCCATCGACAAACGGATTGCGTTTCCGGCCCGCGTTCCTTTCAAGGTGTTGGTGTTGGCGGGACTGATTATCGGGCCGGTCGCCGCTGCTGGTGGATTGCGTTATGCGGAGAAGACACCGGAACAGCGGGCCGCGGCGAAAGAGGATCCATGCCCCCTGAAGCCCTTATCGGCGTTTCTCAACACGCCGCCTTGGTCGGAACGGCCGCGGACCATTGCAGCCTCGGCGAATTTCGGCGCTGAACTGATGTACCGGACCGGCCATAAGGTCCTGGCGACCGTGCACCACCGGAACATCGACGGCATTCTTGACGGCCACCGGATCCTTGGCGGTGCGGACGATGGAAAAATCGAACATATCATTGCCCGGCGGAGGGTCGATCTCTTGCTGCTCTGCCCCCTGTCGAAGCATGACGGATATTTCGTTACGGAAGGCGAAGAGAACGCTCTCTACACCCGCCTGGTTACGGGCGCGGTGCCGCCCTGGCTGCGGGCCGTCGAGTTGCCCGCCGAGCTAGGTGAGAAATTCCGCCTGTTCGAGGTTCACCGACGCCGGTAGACGGCCCATGTATCGCCGGACAATCCCCAATGGGGATAAACGGATACCAGTCCGTAGGCGGCCGAGGGACCCGAAGCCGCCGGCCGTGTCAATTCCGGCGGCGCGTTCAACGCGTCGAGGTAACCCAGGATGAACCAGTCGGCGGGCTTCTTCGTCTGCCCCCGCTTCGCTACAAACTGGAAGCGCCGGCCCAACCCCAGGCGCCGGACATGATAGCGGAACATGGTGCCGACACTGAACGCCGGCGCGCCGGCGACCCGGATGGTGCCGGCCGTGGCCGCCGCCATATCCGCGATGGCGGCGCCGTAGTTGCCCCGCCCGGCGCGAAAGAAATGGGACAGCAAGCTGGCGTTGCCAAGGCAAAAGGCGGCGATCAACAATCCCGACAGGGCCCGTTTCCAACCCTTGTGCGCCCACAACACCGCAAGGCCGTGCGACGCCAGAATGAGGGCGAAGGGCGCGGCGGCCAGGAGGTAACGCGGCAATACATAGGGCTGGCGTTCGGCCAGAATGGCGCCCAACGGGAACACGATGACGACGACCAGGAAGACCGGCCATCGCCGGTCGCCGTTGAGACCCAGCCAGGCAATGCCCGCGACGCCGGCCAGGCCGAACGCTGCCGCCGTCATCGGTGGGCTGATCCATGCCGGGTCCAAACCAAACGTCAGCGCGGTCATGATGCCGACGGACTGGGCCGCCGGCACGAACGTCACGCCGCCGATGACAAAATTGTTTAAGGCGATGACGCCGTAGGCCACGGCGGCGATCAAGGGCACCCCAAACAGCGGCACCAGGCGGGCCGCTGTCGAGACAATGCTGCGTTGCTGGTTGTAAATGGCCACCGCCGCCCACAATCCAAGGCCCGCGAGCACGACGGCAAAGGTCAAGTGCGAAAGGAACCCGAACAGGCAGGCGGCGACGAAGCCGGCTAGGCTGGCCGCCGAGCGGCGATCCAAAAATTTCTCAAGAAGCCAAAAGGCGAGGTAGGCCGCCAACAGCATCGGGCCATAGCCGCGCGCCTCACCGGCATAGTGGACCAGCGGATAGCTAAGGGCCGTCAAGCCGGCCAGCAAAACGCCTTCCCACGGCGCGCGGCGCCAGCCGATGGCCGCGGCAACGGCCATTGTGCCGACGCCGCAGATCATAGACAGCAGCCGGTAGGTCCACATGGGCGCATCCGGTCCCAGCACCGTTAGGAACGCCGTGTTTACGGCGTGGGTATTGTCGTGGAAATAGAGCGCGATCCAGTCCCGCCCAGCGCCCGATGCCCGGGCCACGGCGATTTGGTTCAAGGACCATATCTCGTCGACCCAGAGATCGCCGCTCAGCGAGCCAACACGCAGACCGATGCCGATGACGAAAATCGCCACCAACACGATGATCGCTGTTCGGTCTTCGGCCATTGCTGTCTGGCGATGCACAATCCATATCCTCGTTGCCGCGGACCGGTGAGGCGTCCCATGGTTGCGGCCCCGCTGCAAGGTGATAAATTTCGATTGTCATCAGCCGCGCGGGTCGGACCCCATCATCATGAAGCTATCGATCGTCATTCCCTGTTTCAATGAAGAGAAGACGTTGGAGGCGATCATCGCACGCGTCCTGGCGGCGGATGTCCACGGCATGGCGCGGGAAATTATTCTGGTTGATGATTGTTCGACGGATGGCTCGCCGGCCATCGCCGCCGGCCTTTCCGGGAGGCGCGACGACATCACCGTGATCTCTCATGAGCGCAACCGCGGCAAAAGCGCGGCGCTTCGGACTGGTTTTGCAAAGGCTTCCGGCGACGTCATTTTGGTCCAGGATGCGGATTTGGAATATGCACCGGAAGATCACGCCGCGGTTCTCAAACCCATCGTCGACGGCGATGCGGACATTGTCTACGGCTCGCGGTTTCTGGATGTGAAAAATTCCGTGTTTCTCGGGTTCACCCATCGATTTGGCAATCAGGTCCTGACCTTTCTCTCCAATCTGGTTAGCGGCAAGCGCCTGACGGACATGTCGACCTGTTACAAGGCGTTCCGGCGCGACGTTCTGGACGCCATGGTGCTTCGCGAAGAGCGGTTTGGGTTCTGCCCGGAATTCACGGCCAAGGCGGCGCGCATGACGCCCCGGCCGCGCTGGACGGAAGTGCCGGTTCGCTATCGGTGCCGAACCTATGCGGAAGGCAAGAAGATCGATTGGCGCCATGGGGTGCGCGCCATTTACTGCATTTTCCGCTATGGCCTATTCCGCTGAGCCGCCGGGCCCCGGATTGATGGCGACGGCGACAATTTGCCAACCCCAAGGCGACGCCGGCAGGGTCACGCGCAGGAGGTAGCGGAACACCGTCATCACGGTGCGGGCCAAGCGGCCCGGCGTGCCGTCGATATCATCGGCAAGACGTTCGCCGCGTAAGACGACCACCAGGCGGTATAAATTGAAGAACGGGAAACCGGCACCGGTGGCGGTCTCGACAAGGTATCCGGCGGCCTCAAGCTCATCGCGCAAGCGTGCCGCCGTATAGTGGTCGCGGTGTCCGATGCGCCGATCGAAAGCCGACATGGGCCCGCCGGGAACCGTCAAAACCAGCCGGCCGCCGGGTTTCAGGAAATTCCGAACGGTTGCCAGTACCCGGACCGGTGCATCCATATGTTCCAGCACTTCCGAACACACCGCATGGCTGGCCCATCCGGCCAGCTTTTCGTCCGCGGCGAGGCCGGCATTAAGATCGAAGGTTGCCAAAGTCGCATCCGGAAGTTCACCGCGGGCGACCGTCAAGCCCGTGCCGCTCTGGTCGATGCCGGCCAGGCGGGCTTCGGGAAATTCATCTCTGATGCCGGCAAGAAGATCGCCGGACCCACAGCCAATATCCAGGATCGTACCGTTCTCGGCCCGACCCAGAAGCCGGACAATGAGGCGTCGGCGGAAGGCCTGAGCCGGGTTCAGCCGTGTTGCCGCGGAAAACCTGTTCCAATGATCATCCCAGGTTCTGAAATCGTCCGGGTCCACAGGTTCAGGGCTCATGCGAACTGTCGGCCGCGTTGGCGTCAAGGGCATGCAAAAGCAACGTCGAGACGAAGGCAATGAAGGCCAGGATGATCGCCATGAGGCCGACGACGGCAGCGTGGTTGGTGCCAATCAGGTTGTCGAACAAGGTAAATCCGGCGCCGACGTAGGCGTTGACGAAATTCAGGCACAGCACCAATCCGCCCGCGAACAACAAACCGCAGAGGATCATCGTTGGCGTGTAGGGAAACCGCGCCAGCCACGTCCGCCGCGCCGCGCCGGTCGGATCGTAGAGGCTCTCGGCCAGACAGCCCAAGAACAGGCTTTGCAGGCCGACGATGCTTAAGGTCGAGCCCAGGAACAGGGTATTCAGGGAAAAGGTGATCCCGCCCAGCGTCAGCGGTCCGGCAGCCAACGGAAGTGATATAATAAGTCCCAACAAAAACAAGGCAATGCCCGGTTTCATGACGAAGAAATCAGCGCCATGAACAAGCATGGCCCGCAAGTTGATCCAGCCCGCATGCCACGGCGAAAACCAGCCGCTGCGTTTGTGATGACTGAGCCGTCCGTCCCGGTCCTTAAGGAAGTGCACCGGCACCTCGACCGTCCTGAGGCCCAGGCGGACCGACTTGACGATCATCTCGGAAGCATATTCCCAGGACTGTGAGCGGATGTTGATACGCCGCAAAGCGTCCATGGTGATGCCACGCATGCCGCAATGGATATCGGAGAACCGCGACCCATACAGGACGTTCAGGATGAAGGTCGTCAACGGAGTGCCGAAATATCGATGCAGTGCCGGCATGGCGCCGTCTTCAATGGAGCCGGCGAAACGCGAACCAATGACAAACTCAAAGCCCTCTTGGAAGCGCTGCACGAAGGGTTCGATTTCGCGGAAATCATAGGTACAGTCCGCGTCGCCCATGATGACAAATTGGCCCCGGATCACCGCCATGGCGTCTTGGTAGGCCCGGCCCAGGCCCCGAGCCGGCGTTTTCAGAACCCGCGCGCCTTTCGCCTGGGCAATGTTGGCCGTGCGATCGGATGAGCTGTCGATGATCAGGATTTCCGCCGCAACGCCGGTTTTGGCTATGCCTTCGTGGCACCAATCCATGAACTCACCAATAACCGCTTCTTCGTTCATGGCGGGAATGACGATGGAAAGCACCGGCGCAGGCTCATCATCGGCTGGCAGGAGGAGGGCCTGGTCCGGCCCCGTCGGTTGTTCACTGGTCATGCCTGGTGCCGATCTGCTGGGTCACAGCTCAATAGTATATTGATCACAGGCCGGGTCCAATCAGTGGACCGGCAGAATTGTCAATTTTGGCAGAACCCAAAGGGCCGCCATGGCGATGGCGATGCCGTAAGGAACGGCCTGCGATGCGCCGGGTTCATCGTCTGCCAACCAAGGAATACCGGATCGCACGGAGGCCAAAAAAGGCAGCCGCCGAACCGCGAGGACGCAAAGCGCTACGCCACCGCCGATCAATGCGACCAAGATCAAAAATCTTCCGACCAATTCGAAATCCAGCCAGGGCGCAATGGCCGCCAGTAATTTGACGTCGCCGCCACCCATGATACCCGCCGCAAAAATCAAGGCCCCGGCAACCAGGAATGCAACGCCAAGGGCGTAATGCTGGGCCATATCCACCCCTGACTGGCCGGCCATCCAGGCGGCCGGCAGAAATGCCAGGGCGATACCGCCACAAAGCCAATTCGGAATGGTCAGGGAACGGGCATCGGAAACGGCGGCGTAAATGAGACCTGCCGCGTAGGCGGCGACAACGGACCAATGAAATGTCGAAATCAACGAACGTGCCCGGGACTATCTAGCGCATACGGAAACAGGACAGTTCGACGCGAACTGTCCTGTCATTGAATTTCCGCAACCCGCTTCCAAACGCGGAAGTCGGGCATACGCCGCTTCTTTACGAACTCAGGTTATTGGCAACGCTGTTGAACGTGTTGCCCATATCGGTTCCGAGAAGCGTAATCGCCGCAATAATCACAACGGCGATCAGGGCCGCGATCAGGCCGTATTCGATGGCTGTCGCGCCGCGGCTGTCACTCAGCAACCCCTTCATAAACTTGTAAATTTGGTCCGTCATCTTGAAAACTCCTAATTACCCCAACGGAAAGAACTACTCACTTTATATCATTCAAACTGGAAAGATTTCGTGAATCACCAATTTGTGCGTTCCCGCTATCGACAGCCTGTCAAAAGGCCATGCAGAAGTCAATGTTATTGGCCGGCCGGCCCATGAAATACCTTCAATAAGGCCCATCGTTCGGTAAGCCATTGTCGTGCCTGCAAATATGTCATCTCAATTTGTCGGTGGGCGGAACGTCGGGGAATTGTCGCGTGGGTGAGCCATAACCGCCTGGCACACCGGCCACGGCGGATTTGAAAAGTCCTTGAATTTCAGCACAATAGCGCGGTGATGAGAATCTGTTCGCAGAAACCGGAAGCCGCGCGATGATCGAGGTTAACGGAATAACCAAGTCTTTTCAGGCGGTGACGGCCCTGAAGGACGCGGCGTTCGCTGCGCCCGATGGGTCCATTACCGGCGTCATCGGCCCCAACGGGGCGGGCAAGACAACGGCGCTGCGGATCCTCTACACGGTGCTGCGCCCGGATACGGGCCTGGCCACCGTCGATGGATTTGATACGGTTCGTCAACGCGCCGACGTGCAGTCACGTATCGGTGTCGTGCCCGACGGGCGCGGCCTCTATCCCCGGCTCACGGCCCGGGAACACATTCGCTATTGCGGCCGGTTGCACGGCATGGACAGAACCAACCTGGAAACCCGTATTGAGGAACTCGCCGAGGTCTTGCGCATGGAGGAATTCATCGACCGGCGGGCGAAAGGATTTTCGAAAGGTCAGGTGCGCAAGGTGGCCCTGGCGCGCGCCTTGGTCCACGATCCCCAGAACATCCTTTTGGATGAACCGACCAATGGCCTGGACGTCGCCAGTTCCCGGGCCGTCCACGCCCTGATCAAGGGGTTGCGGGACCGCGGCCGATGCATCTTGTTTTGCAGCCACATCATGGCCGAGGTGGCGGCCATTTCGGACCGCATTATCGTCATTTCCGATGGCCGGGTGATGGCCCAGGGAACGCCCGAGGAATTGACGGACCGCACCGGACAACAAGACATCGAAAGTATGTTCTTGTCCCTGACCGCGGATCTCGGGAGCGCATAACCATGTGGCGGCGGGTTTTCGTTGTGTTTGCCAAGGAAGCGGTCGATAACGCCCGCGACCGGCGATCATTGCTGGTGGCGCTTATCTATCCCCTGTTGGGTCCTATTCTCCTGGGCATTTTGATTTCCGCCATTGTCGATGTGGTGACGGTCCAGCCGGAGGAGAAACTGGTATTGCCCATTGCCGGCATGGAACATGCACCGGAATTGATTTCCTTCCTTCGTCGCCGCAACGTCCACGTTATTCCGTCGCCATCGGATCCCGTCAGGGCCGTTCAGGAAGGCGCCCACGAAGGAATTCTTGTCATCACGCCGGCTTTCGCCGAACATTTCGCCGCCGATGAGACCGCGTCCGTGGAAGTGGTCGTCAATTCGTCACGACTGCCCGGTCTGATTGCGGTCAACAATATTCTCGGTGTTCTCGGCGCCTTCAATCAAGAGGTCTGGTCACGGCGGATTGCGGCGCGCGGGGTTGATCTGAAAGTTCTCCAGCCCCTGGAAATCAAAAGCGTCAACGTCGCCGCAGGGACCCATATCGCGGAATTTCTGCTGTTCATGGTGCCGCCGCTGTTTATTTTCAATCTGTTCATGGGCGGCGTCTATCTGGCCATGGACACAACGTCCGGCGAGCGCGAGCGGGGGTCGTTGGAATCCCTGCTGGTCAATCCGGTCGCCCGCTGGGGGCTGATGTTAGGCAAATATCTGGCGGCCTTGCTCTATACGGCGGTGGCCGTGGCCGTGCAATTGATCGCCTTTGCCGTGATTTTCTGGATCGTCGAGACGCCGGACCTTAGCTTCACCAGCGCCATGTCGCCGGTTGTGATCCTTGGCATCCTGGTGATGACGCTGCCTCTGATGATGGTCGCGGTTGGTGTTCAGGTGATTATCGCCACCGTGACCATGAGCTATAAGGAAGCCCAGACCTATCTGGGCTTGTTACCGTTAATCCCGGCCATTCCGGGCATGGTGATGGTGTTTGCGCCTGTTCAGGCCCAGGGCTGGATGATGACGATCCCGATTTTTTCCCAGACGCTGTTGTTGGGGCAGTTCGTGCGCGGCGAACCCATCGCCATCGTCAACGTCCTGCTTTCCATGTCCGTCTCGGGACTTATTGCCGTTGGATTGCTGTTGATCGCCGCGCGTCTATATGAACGCGAGAAGCTGATTTTCGGCAGTTGACGGAACGTCGTTCGAAAGCGGTGGCGATCTGCTAGAGTGAATGTGAACCACTGGGAGGTGCCGAACATGGAGTCCTGGCGCGAATTCGCCACCTCCGCCGCCGTCGCTGTCTGGCAGCCTTTTGCCGCCATCGGCACGCCCCATACCATGATCTACTGGCCCTATCTTGTATCAGCCGGGGTCCTGGCGATTGCCGTGCCCGCGATTATCGACCGCAGCCGCGACGGCGGGTTCATGACCTCAATTCGAGAGCAATTTTCCGGGCGCATTTGGTGGGCCCCATCAACCCGCGCCGATTACGTTTACTATGTCGTCAACGCGGTTGCGTTCCCGCTCATCGTCGCGCCGGCCATCCTCACCAGCTTTGAGGTCGGGGAATGGCTGAGCCGGCAATTGGCGGCCGCGCTGGGGCCCCGCGACGATCCGGCATTCAATGAAGCGGCGTTGCGCATCGCTTATACGGTGCTGTTTTTTCTGGCCTACGATCTGGGCCGTTTTCTGGCTCATTGGTTACAGCATCAAAACGCCTTCTTCTGGCAGTTTCACAAGGTCCATCATTCGGCTGAGGCGCTGACCCCGATGACGTCGTTTCGGGTGCATCCCGTGGATCTTTTTGTCATGGCCATCGGCGGTAACCTGTTCGGCGGTCTGGTGACCGGCGTTTTTCTCTATCTGGGGGCCGGCACGGTGAGCGTCTACATGTTCCTGGGGCTGCATATCGGTGTCGGCATCTACAATCTGATCGGAAATTTACGCCATTCGCACGTCTGGCTGGATTACGGCCCGCTCAGTTATGTCTTCATCAGTCCGGCCCAACATCAGATCCACCACAGTATGGAATC
>Ga0114932_10005822_pt1 | contig 10779 bp, 12 predicted proteins | sample 2SBtaG_2_FD_87286 | JGI IMG/M metagenome (GOLD analysis project Ga0114932, IMG submission 87286) | Deep subsurface microbial communities from Kolumbo volcano to uncover new lineages of life (NeLLi) - 2SBTROV12_ACTIVE470 metaG | ecosystem: Environmental > Aquatic > Marine > Volcanic ... | reverse complement strand
TCCTTCCCAATTAGAACCAATTTCTGCAACTATTGTAACTTTCATATGATTTTCTAAAATCTTTCTTTAATAAACAATCTTGAAATATTGGGATGATTATTTTTTTTTGTGGAACATTCCAACATTAGACTAAAACCAATTGAATCATCTGATCTTAGATTTCTTTACAATCATCTAAAAGAACGTGATTTTAGGGCGAATATTTCTCATAAAGGAATGCCTACATATACAGAACATGTTAAATTTGTTCTTTCAAAACCTTACTCTAAATGGTATGTAGTAATGTATGGCTCAAAAAAAATTGGCAGCATTTATCTTACAAAAATGAATGAAATTGGAATTTTTATTAAAAAAGATTTTCAAGAAAGGGGAATTGGTCAAACTACTCTAGATCTATTGATGAAAAAAAATCCTCAAAAAAGATTCCTTGCAAATGTAAATCCTAAAAATAAAAAATCAATTAGCTTTTTTAAACGAAATGCATTCAAATTAATTCAATATACATATGAATTAGAATCAACAAAAAATTAAATTTTTAAGGCTTTCCAACTACTCTATATGTAAATCCTAAATTTTTAAGTTCTTTATCTTTGAAAAGATTTCTACCATCAATAACAATATGGGATCTCATTTCATTTTTAATTTTTGCAAAATCAATTTTTGCAAAATCATCATGATCAGTCATTAAGATAATTGCATCAGAATCTTTGAATGATTCACTAATTGAAGTCAAATTGATTGGAGAATTTATCCCTTCATATACAGGATCACAGATTATGGTTTCTGCATTTTTTGTTGCAAGTTTTTCTAATAAAGGAAATGTGGGGCTAAGTCTGATATCAGGAATGTTTTTTTTATAACATAATCCTAAAATAGTAATCTTTGAAGAATCAATTTTTTTATCGATTTTTTTCAACTCATCTTCTAATAATTCAATTACATGTTCAGGCATTGAATCATTAACCATTCTTGCAGTCTTCATTAATTTTGAATCAATTCCCAGTTTTTCTGCTTGACTGATTAAATACCAAGTGTCAACTGGAATACATTCACCTCCAACTCCTGCACCTGGATAATGAGGCATATATGCAAATGGTTTAGTTTTTGCAGCATTAATTATCTCAAATACATCTAAACCAAATTTTGGATAAATTTTTGCTAACTCGTTTACTAGTGCAATATTTACATCTCTAAAAATATTCTCAAGTAATTTTGTTGCTTCTGCTGCTTCTATAGATGATAATTCTGATACTTCAGTAGTAATAAATTTGGAATAAAATAATTTAGCAATTTTTGTACTAGTTTCATCAATTCCACCAACAACCCTGCTGATTTTATCAACTGAAAAACTTTCTCCACGTGCTTGTGTATTAAATTCTAAATCTTGTTTATCTTTTTTCATTGGCGTTGGGTTGTATCTCTCTGGACAATATGCCAATCCTAACTCTTTACCAAATCGTAAATTTGTCATTCCTTCAATATTTTCTGATACATGTTTTGTGGTACCAATAGCTACAGAGCTTTCAAAAATTAATATCATTCCTTTTTTTAAATATGGTGTTATTCTTTTAGATACGTCAAACAAATTAGAAATATCCATTTCATTTTTTGTATTGAGTGGTGTTGGAACACATACAAAAATCACTTCAACATTTTCAAGGGCTTTTTCTGGATCTGTAGTTGCTTTTAGTTTACCATTACTTGTAACTTTTTTTAACATCTCTTGATATTCATAAACAACGGTACCCAAATTGATTTGTTCAACTCTTTTTGGACTTACATCTAAACCACTAACTGAAAATCCTTTATCTGCAAGAAATGTTGCTAATGGAAGACCAATAGTCCCTACCCCTATTACACATATAGTAATATCATTATCATTCACACGTTTTACAATCTGATCTATTTCTTGAAGATACAAAGTCAACTTACATTCAAAAATGAGTTAATTCCCTCATTTAAAGAAATACTAGGTTCAAATCCCAAAATTTTCTTAGCTTTACTTACGTCTGGAATTCTATTGATTATTTCATGACTTCTTTGTCTATTGGAATCCTCAAAAGGAATAAACTTTATTTCACTTTTTGACTCTGTCCATGAAATAATTTTCTTAGCTAAATCAAAAATGGTAATTGGTTCAGAATTGTTTCCAATATTAAATAAATCATTATTACCTTTTTCAATTGATAAATTTATTCCTTTTACAATATCATTGATATGACAAAATGCACGAATCTGTTTTCCACTACCATGAATAATTATTGGTTTATTTGAAATTGCATTATTGACAAATTCAGGAATAACAAATGACTTTGATTGTTTTGAACCATATGCATTAAAAAATCTTAAAATTGAATATTTGAAATTATTTTTTTTTGAATATGCTTTAACATATTCTTCTCCTGCAATTTTACTAACACCATAATTTGTTATTGGCATCACTGGTTCTTCTTCAGTAATTGGTATATTGTGTGGTTCTCCATAAACTTCAGAAGATGATGAAAAAATTATTTTTTCCACTTTATTTTTTTTACATGCATCTAAAATTTTTCTAGTACCTAGAATATTAAGATCTAATGTTCTAATTGGTTCTTCTTCTGTAATTTTTACTCCTACTGCAGCAGCTAAATGAATTACTATTTGACTTCCTTTGATGTATTCAAAAATATGATCACCATTAGATAAATCACATTTTTGAAATTCTATATCTTTAGTTATAGGTGGATTTACATCTAATATTTTGATATCATGATGATTTTTTAATGATTCTGATAGATATGTTCCAATAAATCCAGAACCACCTGTAATTGTAATTTTCAAAAGTCTCATGAGGACTGAAATACTGTCAAATTTAAACTATTTCTAAAAATTAATTTTCAACATTTTAATAATTACACTTTGCTGAAAATATGGTTCTCTAAATGTTAGGATGTATTATTCAGGCAAGAATGTGTTCAACAAGACTAAAAGGAAAAGTATTACGTGAGATAAGTCCAGATGAAACACTCTTATCATTTTTGATTAAACAGATTAAAAATTGCAAATCCTTAAAGAATATTGTAGTGGCAACTACAAATTTAAAAGAAGATGATGTAATAGTTGATTTTTTAAAATCCAATAATATTCAAATCTTTCGTGGAAATCCTGAAAATGTTTTAGATCGATTTTATCATTGTGCTTTAGAATTTAATTTTTCTACCATTGTTAGATTAACTGCTGATAATCCATTAATTGATCCTTGCGTAATTGATTTGATTGTAGAAAATTTTTTATCTTCAAAATGTGATTATTTATCAAATACTCATCCTAGAACTTTTCCACAAGGAAATGACACTGAAATTTTTTCTTTTAAATCTTTAAAAGAAACTTGGTTAAATGCAACAAAATTTTCTGAAAAAGAACATGTAACTCCATATATCTATAATAATCCAAATTTGTTCAAAATAGAAAACCTCTCTCATACTGTAGATTATTCTGATTTGAGATGGACTGTTGATCATCTAAATGATTTAGAATTCGTGCAACAAATTATTAATAAAATAAAACATAGGCCAATCCTATTTCATGATATTGTTTCTCTTTTAGATAAAGATCCTAAATTATTTTTGTATAACAAAAATCATATTGTTGATGAAGGCTATAAAAAATCTAAATCACATGATGAAAATTCCTCAATCTAAAGAAAAAATTCAATATGATAATACTGGATGATTATTTATGATTATATTTAGATAGGAAATTTAATATATTTTCAGATGCCGATCCAATATTTTCTAAATATTCTTTAACATATTCTTCACCTTTTTGAAGAATTTCATTTTTAAATTCTTTATCTGATAAAATTTTTCTTAAATTTATCTCAAAATCTTTTGAATTTACCTGTAGGCAAGAATTTGTACTGAGTACTGAGGGAACCCCATATCCACTATCTTTCACAATTGCTGAAATAACGGGTTTTCCTAATAGCTGAGCATTAATTATAACTGTAGAAACATCAATTACAATAAAAATATCACTTTTTTTAATAATTTCAGTAATATCACCATTGTTAATAATTTCTATATCTTTATTGATTTTATGAACTAGTTCTGTTGGATTAAATTCATCTGGTGAAGGGTGAGTTTTAATAATCAATTTTTTGTTAAATTTATTTACTGATTGAGAAATTGTTTTGATTGTTTCTATATTTTTTTCAATTGTTTTAACAGTAAGATCAAATATATTTTCCTTTACTGGCCCAGATGTTGCTAATGTAACTATATTGGTTGATGATTCTATGTTGTCTGAAAAGTCATCAAAAAGTGGAGATCCTAGAACATGAATGTTCTTTTCTGAAATTCCAGCTGACATTTGATGATCTTTTTCAATTTTACCCCATACAATTATTTCATCTGCATCAACTGGATACACTCCATGAAATACATTCATTTCATAAGCTCCCTTGGTTCCTGAATCAAAGAAAAGTCCATGTTGTAGTAACACAACTGGAATGTTTCTCTGTTTAGCTAGTTTTATCAAAATTTGTTCAGTAGAACCAATTTCTGACCAAACCAAAATACTTGAAAAATTATTTTCTTCAAATAATTTTTTTCCTTTTTGAATATTTATTATTAATTCAGGAATACGTTTTTCAAATAGATCTTTTATTTTTCTTTTTATTATTTTCCAAAATGATTTATCATGAAATGAAAAAATCTCAAAAAACTCTTCTCTCTCAAAAAGTGCTTCTAAATTTATTCTTATTTCTTTAATATCATTCTCAAATATTTTTTTAGATGATTTCTTGAATAATTTTTCTGAATCTATTATTGTACAATTTGATTTTTTAATAATTGTGAATGATTCTTTATTCCAAATTGCAGGCTTTCTTATATTATATAATGAAAAATCACATTTCACATTATTCATATTTGAAAATAACTTATGATATCGAATAGGATCAAATTCTACAAATAAGACGGATTTGTTATTTTTAGGTATATTTTCTTTTAAAAATAAATTAATAAATTGTCCTGAAATTTTTTTAATTCTATCATAATTTTTTTTTGAAACATTTATTGAAAAAGAATGATTTCTAATTTTTAAAGGAATTTTAACCGAATCGTAATAAAATTCTTCATTTTGATTTGTTTTTGAGATTATTGTAATATTTGTATAAAAAGATCCCATAATTTCTGCCAAGTGTTGAGAAACAAAAAAATTTGCTTGTTTATTTTCATGAAAAATTTTTATTGTTTCTACAAATTTTTTTAAAAAAGGAATTAAAAAATAATTAAATTCTGTTTGAATTAACAATCCTAAATTTATTCCTTCATATGTCATTGATTTTTGAAATCTGTCATCCTTATGCCATCTTGCAAAATCATAAGATTTACTTTGAATTTCATCCATATCTTCTAAAGTCAAAAAATCATCAGAAATTATGTGGGGTATATTTTTTTCATGTAATGTGTGATGAGACTCATAATCAAAAGTTATTATTTTAACAGATTTTTGTTTCAAATAATTTTTACAATCTTCATATCTTAAAGATGAATCAAGAAACAAAAAAATTGTTTCATTTTCATCTGAAAGATCATTTCCATTTTTTCCAGTCATAATCCTCAAATTTTACATTTTTCATTTCATTATCATTTGGTTTCCATGAAATATCTGCCAATGCTAAAACTCTCGATGTATAATTAGATAAATTTACATGTGCAGAAGCAGTACCTTTTGGAACATGAACCATAATGGGTTTATCTTCAGATGAAATAATTTCTTTGTATTCATTATTTTTTGTTTTAATAATAAAAACAACTTTACCGTGTATACAACAAAAATGACTATTTCTTTGTGTGTGTAAATGTGGCCCTTTAATTCCCTTTGAATTTACTGAACTTACATAAACCATTTTTGGATTATTTTTTATTATGTTGTCCCAATCTCTCCAAATTACGACTAAATTCCCATTAGACTGATCATTTTTTACATCTTTTGTTACATGTTTTTCTAACTCAATTTCAAATTCATTTTTTTCATTCATCACTTTAAATGGGATTTAGTTATGTAATATGTTTTTAAATTTTAGTTGTAATTATATTTAATAAGACATGTTTTGAGTATTGTATAAATTGAATATACTAGTAACTGGTGGATTAGGATTTATTGGCAGTAATTTTATTCTTAAAACATTATCAAAGTTTCAAGAATACACAATTACAAATATCGATGCTTGCTTACCTGGATCAAATTTTCGAAATCTTGAAAATATACAAGATGATTATAGATATAATTTTATTAAAGGGAACATAACTGATCCAAAACTTATGGATAAATTAATTTCGGAACATGATATAATTATTAATTTTGCAGCTGAATCTCATGTTGATAGAAGTATTTCTAATCCTAGACCATTTTTTGATACAAATATTTTTGGTGTATGTACAATTTTAGAATCTGTAAAAAAATTTAATAAAAAATTAATTCAAATTTCAACTGATGAGGTATTTGGAAGTTTAGAACAAGGTAGTGCGAATGAACAATCTCTTTTAAATCCATCAAGTCCATATTCTTCTTCAAAGGCATCTGCTGAATTAATTGGTAATTCGTATCACATAACATATAATTTGGATATAATTATTACAAGATGTACAAACAATTTTGGACCTAGACAATTTCCAGAAAAATTAATTCCAAAAGTAATTCTTTTAGCAGAACAAAATAAAAAAATCCCTATTTATGGTAGTGGTGCAAATATTCGAGATTGGATTTTTGTTGATGATCATTGTGAGGCAATTCATAATGTCTTATTAAATGGAAAATCTGGAAAATCCTATAATATATCTGCAGAAAATGAAATTGACAATATTACTATAGTAAAAAAAATTTTATCATTAATGAATAAGAGTGAAGATTTGATTGAATTTGTAGAAGATCGCCCTGGTCATGATTTTCGATATAGTTTAGATTCTTCTAAATTACGAACTGAATTACAATGGGTTCAAAAAACCAATTTTGAAGAAGGGTTAAAAAAAACTGTTAATTGGTATATGTCAAACCAACAATGGTGTAAAGATTTGGACCGTAATTATGAAGGAAATATTCCTTGGAAAAATAAATCTCAAATTATTAATAATAAGAAATAATTCTTGAATCATGAGAGGAATTCTTCTTCATGGTGGTCATGGTACACGATTACGACCACTAACACATACTGGTCCAAAACAATTGTTACCGATTGCAAACAAGCCTATGTCTGAATATTGTATAGAATCTATGAAAGAGGCAGGTGTGGAAGAAATTGCAATTATCATTGGAGGAATAGGTACACAAAAAGTCATAGATTATTATGGTGATGGAAAAAAATTTGGTGTAAAAATTATCTATATTAAACAAGACTTTCCTAGTGGAATAGCTCATGCGATTAGTTTATGTGAAAATTTCATAGGTGCTGAAAAATTTCTTGTTTTTTTAGGGGATAATATTATTCAAAAGTCTATTAGTGAATTTGGAACAGAATTTCAAAAATCTAATGCTGCAGCTTCTATTCTTTTGTGCGAAGTAGATAATCCTAGTAGATTTGGAATTGCAGACATTAAAAATGGACAAATTAAAAAGATTATTGAAAAACCTAAAGATCCTCCAACTAATTTGGCAGTAACGGGAATTTATTTTTTAACACCTGTCATTTTTGATATAATTAAAAGATTGAAGCCATCATGGAGAAATGAACTTGAAATAACAGATGCATTAGATATGTTGTTAAATGAAAATCATGCAATTACATACAACATGATTACTGATTACTGGAAAGATACAGGTACTCCTGAAGATATTATTCATGCAAATAAAACAATTATCGAAAATATTGTTCCATATTTTAGAGGCAAAAAAGAATCTACAGTGTGTTTAGAAGGTAATGTTTCAGTTGGTGATGGAACATTGATCAACGATCAAGTAAAGATTAATGGTCCAGTAATTATTGGAAATAATTGTAAAATTTATGGAGATGCTATAATTGGACCAAATACCAGCATTGGAAATGATTGTGTGGTTTCAGGAGGAACAATTATGAATTCTATTATTATGAATAATTGTGAAATAGAAAAAAATGTGAATTTAAGAAATAGTATTATTTCATCAAATTCATGTATAAAACAAAATAATACTCCTGACGAACAAATTTTTCTTTTAGGGGAAGGTACCAAAGTATATTTTTAATTATTTTAATTGATGAATTTTTAATATGAATGAATACTGAATTTAAGAAGATATGGATACTGAGAATAAAAACCCTCTTGTTAGTATTATTATTTTAAATTACAATGCAGGAGATTTATTGATAAATTGTGTCAAATCTGTTTTTGAATCAAATTATGAAAATTATGAAGTAATAGTGGTAGATAATATTTCTACTGATAATAGTCAAAATGTATGTAAAGAAAAATTTGAAAAAATAAGACTAGTTGAAAATACTGAAAATTTTGGATATTGCGAAGGAAATAATATTGGAATTAGAAATGCTAAAGGAGAATTTATAATAATTTTAAATCCTGATACAATAGTTGAACCAAATTGTATTGATGAATTATTAAAAGCATATTCAAAATTTGGTGATGGTCTTTATCAACCAAAAATACTTTCACTTTACGAAAAAGATGTATTACAAAGTACGGGAAATATGATGCATATCTTTGGTTTTGGTTTTGCAAAAGATAAAGGAGTTATAGATAAAAATCAATTTAAAAAAATAGAAAAAATTAGTTATGCATCTGGCACATGTCTTTTTACATCTTTAAAAGTTTTAAATGAAATTGGATTACTTGATCCTTTTCTTTTTCTTTATCATGATGATTTAGATTTAGGATGGAGAGCTGCACAATTGGGAATTAATTCTTATTTCGTTCCATCTACAACAATTCTTCATGCTGAAAGTTATAATTTAAAATGGAGCTCAAAAAAATTTTATTGGCTAGAACGTAACAGAAAATATTGTCTTTTGACTCATTATTCTAAAGATACCTATAAAAAAATGCGATTTAATTTATTATTAGTAGATTTCTTAGTATGGATTTTTTATCTTTCCAAAGGATTTGTAGGTGCAAAAATAAAAGCAGAATTAGATATTAAAAAAAATAAAAATCATATTGAAAAAAAGTATTTTGAATTAGAAAATAAAAAAATCATTTATGATGATGAATTAATTAAAACGTTTCCAGATAAAATTTTTGTTCCAGTTAGTGTTGCAAAAGGAAACATATCCAATGTTTTTAATACAATACTTGAAAAATTAAGTAAAAAAACTAAACAAAAATTCAGTTAATCAATTCAGAAATTGCAATTGCAATTGCATACCCTTTTTCATGACTAATTGATGTACGAAATATGTATTTTTTTTTAAAATCTATTAAATTAATTATGGGTTTTGATTGTTCATGTAACGTTTCAATTTTTAAGATATGAATTTTTTCATTAATTGATTTTTTTACAGCTTCTTTTAAAGCAAATTTTCCAGCAAAATGTGGATTAGGATCTTTGTATTTTAAACAATAATTAATTTCTGATGGTTGAAAAATATTTTTATATAATCCTGGTTTTTCTCTATATGTATTATTTTTAAAATCTAATATATGTGTGATATCAATACCAATTCCTAATTTTTCAATCATTTTTCATCTATCTGACAATCACTTTTGCGATTCCATCAACTAAACAGATTTTAGAACTATTAAAAATTGAAGTTGAAATAGTGATAATTTTTGTTGAGTAATTTTTTTCAGTTACTTCACCTTGAATTTGAATTTCATCATTGATATAACAAGGTGAACGAAAATTTAGAGTTTGTGAAAAATATAAGGAATTTTTCCCAGGTAATTTCATCCCTATTAGTTGTGAGAAAAATGATGCAAGTAACATTCCATGAGCAATTCTTTTTTCAAATATACTGGAAGCAGCAAATTCATTATTTACGTGTAAAGGATTAAAATCCCCAGAAAATTCACTAAATTCATCAACCATAGATTCTGTAATTTTTGTTGAAAAATTTTCCTTTTGCCCAATTAAAATATCTTCAAAAGACATTTCTTTTACCTCTTTAATCATTCAGATTTATTCCGTGATTTTTTAAATGTCGTTTTATATCTGCAATATTTTTAACATCCATTGCTTCCTCAATAGAAAATTTCACATCAAAGTTTGTTTCTAATTCATCTAACAAAACATATCCATTAAAAGATGTCCAGTTTAAAAGAGTTGTAGGATTTGATTCATTATTTATTTCCTTAATGTCGACATTCAAAACTTTTGAAATTATTTTATACAATTTTTCAGACATTATTCAACTCTCAAAGTTAAAAATTCAGGCATATTGAAAGGTGTTTCTATATTATAAACCCAAAATTCATTTTCTTTAGAAAACTTAGAATCTTGAAGTAGATTTTCTATTGGTTTATTTTTTGCTGTAGGAATAAATTTTGCTTTAAGTTTTTTCACATTATTTTTTTTTGCCTCATTTATTATATGATATAAAATTGCTCTTTCTACCTCTCTACCCATTACTCTACAACTAAGTAGAAAAGAATCTAACAACCATTCATCTGAATTAATTTTTTCAACTATAAAGACACCAGTAATTCCATTATCTCCAAATTTATCTTTTATTTGTGCACAACCTATCAACATTTTGTTATTTTCAGATAATTTCTTAATTTCATCTTCGTGATATCTTTTGGTGGTGAGATTAAATTGATTTGTTTTCATAGTAAGTTGAGAAATTCTTGGAATGGTAAAACTATTTGA
>Ga0114932_10005821_pt1 | contig 10779 bp, 6 predicted proteins | sample 2SBtaG_2_FD_87286 | JGI IMG/M metagenome (GOLD analysis project Ga0114932, IMG submission 87286) | Deep subsurface microbial communities from Kolumbo volcano to uncover new lineages of life (NeLLi) - 2SBTROV12_ACTIVE470 metaG | ecosystem: Environmental > Aquatic > Marine > Volcanic ... | reverse complement strand
GGGCGGCGGATCATCGATGTCATCGTCGTCGAGGTCGACGCGCATGAACTTGGGAATCCAGAACTTGTCGTGGGTCGTGTGAATGCGGGTGCCGGCGTCCGGGGTGTGGTCCGGGAACAGCACGATGGGCACATCGTTGTCGTCGGTGTTGACCGTGTGCGTCGTGGGCAGCTCGTAGTCGTTGTAGGTGGGAGGCGCGTAGTAGCCGTAGGGGTCGGGGTCGTCGTTCAGCCCGTTGCCTAGGAACTCTGCGGAGTACTCCAGGGTGCGCTCCATGATGTGTTCGCCTTGCAGTGGACCCCAGACCGAGATGCTTGGCTCGTAGCCACCGCGCATCCAGTCCTCGGGAATCAGCAGGTAGCCCTCGTGATCTTGGCTGTAGCCGACGATGACCGGGTGTTCATAGCCCAGCTCGGCCTTGACGCGCCGACGCCACTGCTCGGCGTAGAGCGCCACGGGTTCGCCCGGGAAGAAGCCCATCATCAAGGGTCGCGAGACGACCTCTCCTTCCTCGGTCAATGTGGTGATGGGGCCGATCAGCGTGGTTGTCGTGCCCGCCTTGTAGTCCTCTTTGAAGGGCAGATGGATGTCGTCGAGGGTATAGCCGAACGACGCGCTGACGATGGGCGAGATGCTCTCGAGCAGCACGCAGCCCTCGTAGGGGAACTCTTCGGTGACCTGGCCCAAGCCGCCGCCGGGAATCAGCGGCACGTCCTCGCCGCAGAACACAGCACCGAACTCGGCGTTGAACTCGTCAAAGGTGCCCAGGCTGCCATCCTCGTTGTACACAATGTTGTCGGCGTGCCAGGTGTAGGGGTCTTCGAGCGGCGGGTAGCTCCAGTCTTCGGTGCCGTTTCGGGTCACGTGAATCTGGCTGCGGTGCTCCCAGATGTGTCGGCTAGCGACCTCGAGGCTGATGGGGTCGGCGGCAGTCGGTGTGGCTTCGTACAGGTCCATGATGCCGGTGCGGGCGTACTCGCCGATGGTCTCCATGCGGGCGAAGTCGCGGTCCGAGCCGCGGGGGCTGGCATCACCGCCGGCTCCCTGCAGGTGCATGACGACCACGGGGCTGTCGAACTGCTCTTCGATGACTCCCTCGAGTCCACCAGCGGAGTCGGTCGAGACCATCGGGTTGTCGGCATCCATGATGATGCCGTGCATGCCGAAGATCATGGCCATGGCGATGGGGGTGTCATCCATCGCGTCGATCTTCAAGATGGCCAAGTGGGGGTCTTTGCCGGTCTCCCAGTCCTCTTGGTCCTCCCAGACGACCAGGTCGTTGTTGTCGCCGCGGCGGTCGCTGTAGACCTTGCCTTCGGGGTCCCAGTCCTTGGACCAGCCCAGGCCGATCTTGGCCTCTTGGCGGGCACTCCACGCGTCGATCGCCACCCCTGCGATCTGATCGGCCATGCGCCGAAAGACCTCTTCGTTGTGGCGGTCAGTGCCCAGGTACCAGTGCCACTGGTCGTTGTAGCCGCCGTAGCCGGAGTGAGTGTGGCTGGCCGACAGGGTGACCTTGCCCTCGAGGTACTTGCCGGTCGCCTCTTCGAGTCGCTTGGTGACTTCGACGACCATCTCGTCGTTGCTCATGCAGGCGTCCCACTTGATCAGCACCAAGTCCTGGTCGCCGTTCTCGAGCCAGATCGCCTTGAGGTTCGGGCGCGTGTGAATGCCCGTGCTCTCGTCGAAGCCGGTGTTGTAGGGGCCTTGGCGGCGATCCTGGTAGCTGAACGAGCCCAGGCATTTGCAGCGGGCGGTGTAGCAACCGAGCGGTACGCCAATGGGCATCTCGAGGTGGCCGTCAGCGGCTCCAGCCTGGGGGACGCCTTCGACGACCGCCGGATAGACGGGGGCGGCCTCGTTGGGGCCATCGCACGAAATCAACAGGGAAAGCATCATGGACAGGAACATGGGGACTCCAGCGCCAGAGTTCTAGCCTCTCACACCGGCTTGTGGCTACTCAACGACCGATTCAGGCGAGTTTCTGGGCTACACTGCGCCCCTTCGGAGCCCTTATGCGACTGTTGTTCCTGCCTCTGCTCGCCGCCTGCGGCAACCCCATCATCGAGCCTGGAGTCGTCGACACCGACGTCGTGGCCTTCTTCGACAAAGACGGCGACGGCGTTCCGGTCGAGGACGACTGCAACGACGACGACCCCTATGTCTTTGAGGTGGGCACCGAGGTCTGCAACGGCATCGATGACGACTGCGATGGCGTCGCTGACAACAATGGCGCCGAGCCGGGCACGTGGTACCCCGACAGCGACGGCGATGGCTGGGGCGATGGCTCAGGCACATCGACGGTCGCCTGCGACCAGCCGTCGGGCACCGCCGAGTTCGGTACCGACTGCAACGATGACGACGACACGGTCTACCCCGGTGCGGCGGAGGACTGCGCGGCGACGGTCGATGCCAACTGCGATGGCAGCGTGGGCTTTGTAGACAACGACAACGACGGCTACGCGGCCTGCGAAGAGTGCGATGACGCCGATCCCAACCGCAATCCCGGCCTTCCCGAGCTGTGCGACGCCGCTGACCTCGACGAGGACTGCGATGGCAACGCCGACGATGCCGATGTCGAAGGCGCAACCGGCACCATCACCTGGTGGCCCGATACCGATGGCGACGGTGAGGGAGACGCCTCGGTCGCCTCGACCGACTCCTGCGATCCGACCGGCAGCTGGGCCGAGAACGACACCGACTGCGACGACACGGACTTCACGGTCTATGCCGGGGCTGCCGAGCAGTGCGATGACAGTGTGGACAACAACTGCGATGGGCAGGTCGATGAGGGCTGCTCAGTGGGCACCTGTGATCCTGCCGACACGCTGATCACCAGCTGTGCCGAGCTGCAGGGCATCACCGACACCGGTGCCTACTGCCTGGGCGGCGACATTGACTGCGCCAGCGTCGGCTTCACCGCCATCCCCAGCTTCAGCGGTAGCTTGAACGGCGACGGCCACGTCGTGCGCAACCTGACCGTCACCGGCGGCGGGCTATTTGCTCAGACCACGGGTGCCTCGATTCACGACTTGGGCATCGAAGATGCGCAGGTGTCCGGTGGCGACGAGACCGGAGCGCTGGTCGGACACGCCGGTGGGTTGACCAACATCCGCAATGTCTGGGCCACGGGCATGATCGGAGGCAGTGACGAGACCGGTGGCTTGGTCGGAGACCTCGCTGGCAGCAGCACGATCAACGGCTGCTGGACCGACGTCGACATCTTGGCCCTCAACGGCTTCAAGGTGGGCGGCCTCGTCGGTCGTCAGTCCGATTCTGAGATTCGCGATTCCTATTCCCGCGGCAGCCTCACCGCAGAGCGCTCTGCCGGCGGCTTGGTGGGCAAGATCGTCAACGGCGGTGACGTGCACGGGTCCTGGTCATCGGTGAACGTCGGCATCGTGCTGGACCACCAGAGTCTGGGTGGGCTGATCGGTGAGGTGCCCACGACATCGGTTGGAACCGAGATTCACGATTCGTACGCGGTCGGCTGGGTCGACAGCCACAGTGTCGGGGGCAGCCAGCTCGGTGGTGGCTTCGGCGGCTTGTTCGACGAGGGGGCGACCTACAGCTCATGGAGTGCCGCTCGCGTTCCGGCCAGCAACGGGTCCTTCGGCAGCTTGGGCTCCACGCTGACCGTCGAGATGGTCGTGGACCAAGAGGCATCCGGCGCCACATCTGCCGAGGGTGGCGCGCTGTACGACAGCGGCACCATGATCACGGCGACCCCATACGCGGCCTTCGACTTCTCGTCGGTCTGGAAACAGACGGACGGTGAGACCTACCCCTGCCACCAGTGGGATGGCATCTGCCACGAGCCCTCGCCATGCGGCCCGCCAACCCGTGGAATCATTGTCTACGTCTCGGTCAGCGGTAGTGGCAGCGCCTGCGACAAGGCCACCCCCTGTGACATCGGCCAGGGCCTGTCGATGGTGAACGGCGTGGCCGATGCGACCCTGGCGCTGACCACCGACATCGTGGCACCCGGAGGTAGCGCGACGTTGACTCTGGGAGACCACGGCTCTGTCTGTGCCGCTGGTGGCGTGGCACAGGTCACCGACCTGACCGTCGAGCTCGGCCGCAACAGCTTGGTCAGGAACCTCAGCTTCACCCGAGGCGGGGTCGTGGGCACTGGCTTCGTCGGTCGCTCGACCATCGACAACGTCGAGTTCAACGCCGATGCGCCCATCACCCTTGGGTCTCATGAAGGCCACGTCACCGTGCGCGACGCCGAGATCCACGGCGCGATTCCCGGAACGCCGATGATTGCCATTGGCCGCACCACAGACACCGAGGGCTCGTTCTGGCTGACCCGCTCGAACCTCGATGGCACCTCGGGGACCGCAGGACTCAGCTACACCGGCAACATCGGCCTCGATCGCATTCGCATCGACGATGGCACCCGCATCGTGAATGCCGGCTTGGCCGAGGCCATCAGCCTCAACCAGGTGCCCAACGCGTCGTCCGACAGCTCGCGGCTGGCGGTCTTGATCGACGGTGTGAGCATCGATGTTGGCAGCCTCGATTCTCACGGCATCAGTCACGGGACCGGTGCGAACGGAGACATCAGCGGCTGGATTGAGGTCCGCAACAGCAGCATCCGCAGCGCCTACTGGGGGCTGCATGCCGGTGGTCCCTCTGGCACCGCCACCAGCAACGTCGAAGTGAGGGTGCTCAACAGCGGCTTCACGAGCTTCCACGCTGCAAACCCGGACATGTTGCATGCGCTGGTGCCCACAGGTGGACGTCAGTGCTGGGATGTCGATGCCAACTCGTTCGGCTGGGAGGGACCCGTTCCCGCCCAGATGCGGTTCGAGAACAACAACGTCTTCGAGATTGTCTCGGCAGCTGATCTCGGGCCCCGAAACGGAGGCGTCGGCGTGGTCTTGCCACCGACCTTCGGCGATCCCACCGGTGGCTGCATCGCACCGGTGGTGCCTTAGTGCGCCAAGGAGGGGCGAGCTTCGTCTCGCCCTCGACCCACTAGGGCAACAAGGAGGGGCGAGCTTCGTCTCGCCCTCGACCCACTAGGGCAACAAGGAGGGGCGAGCTTCGTCTCGCCCGCGATCCACTAGGTCACCGCGGCCGCACCGCTTCTGCGCTCATCTCCGACGCCCAGCACTTCGGTATCGGCACTGCGAATCGCCAGGTGGGTGCCGCCAAAGAACATGTTCGGTGCGTCAAAGCGACCCAGCTGCAGTCCCTCGGCGACGAGCGCGTCCAAGGCGTCTCGCATGTCGTTCGCTGCCTCGCCAGCCATCTTGCCGGCCTCGAAGTGCACCCGGTCGCTGTTGACGGCTCGGGCCGGATGCTTGCCATGAACCAACAGGTTGCGCGTGGTCTGCAGCAGGGCCGTCCAGATGCGGTTGCTGCCGCCGCTGCCTAGCGCGACTGTGTGCTTGGCAGAGTTGAGCAGCATCGGGCACATCGAGCTGCCCATGGGCGTGCCCGGCGCGAGTCGATGAAATCCGCCCGGATTGATGTCGTCTTCGCCCAGGAAGTTGTTCAGGAACACCCCGGTGCCGGGGACGATGACCGTGCTGCACTCGCCGTTGCTGCACGTCGTCGCAGCAGCGTTGCCGTCGGCGTCGATGGCCGAGATGTGGGTGGTGCTGCCCAGCTCGTTGCTGGGGATCTCAGGCAGCTCGCCGACACCGAGGTCCAGCCACTTGCGCACGGCTGCCCGGCCCACCGCGATCGACTTGTCCGACAGCATTCGGTCGGCATGGGCCTGGCTGGGGGTCTCGTTGCCGATGATGACCGCTCGGGCATGAAACGCCTCGGCAATGACCGCCCGCCGCAACAAGACCTCGGCGGCGCTGCCAAAGCTTGGGGTGTCGAAGCCCGCGAAGAGCGCGTCTGCAAAGGCGATGAGCATGCCGCTGCTGCTGGGCATCGGCGCGGCCAGCAGCGCGGTACCGTCGGTGAGTACGTGATGGAACGGCTGGGTTCGGCTGGTCTGGTACTGCGCAAGGTCCTGTGCGGTCAGTCCGCCGCCCTTGCCACGGACCTCGGCCAGCAGGCGGTCGGCCAGCGGTCCTTGGGTCAATACGCGCCCGCCATCGGCCGCCACCGCGTCCCAGAGCTTTGCCAGGTCGGGGTTGTGAAAGCGGGTGCCAGGCGCGATCAGGTTGCCTTCGTCATCAATGAAGTACTTCTCGAACTCGGGCACCGCGCGCACAATCGGCTCGAGCAAGACCGAGACAAAGGCCCCCATCTGGGTCATGACGGTGCCCTCATGAGCGGCCTTCCATGCGGGTTCACAAACCTCTTTGAGGGTCAGTCTGCCAGCCTGTTGCTGGGCTTCGGCCAGTCCCTGCAGGGCAAAGGAGGTGGCGATGGAGCCGGGCCCAATGTGGAAGGTCTGCGTCGCGCTGCCGAAGTCGACGGTCTCGCCCCAGAACGCTCCATCGGGCGCTTGGTAGGGCTTGGCCCCGGTGCCGAGTCCGGGTGCACGGGCAAAGAAATCCCACGCTGCGGGCTCGCCGTCGACGCGGGTGACCAAGAAGCCTCCGCCGGCGGCACTGGTCAGCAACGGCTCGGAATGGAAGGCGGTGAACATGGCCGCCACGACGGCGTCCACCGCATTGCCGCCGCGCGCCAGAATTTCGGCGCCAGCAGCGGCTGTTGCGGGGTGTCCGGCGGACACGACCCCGCCTCGTCCCTTCACGACCGTCCCGATCTGCATGGACACGAGAGTACACGTTGGGGGGGACACGCGGCCGCGCGCGTGGATACATTGCGATTGGGAGAGCACCGACACGTGCCAGCACTGATCTTCAAACTCGCCATTTTAGCCGTTGGCATCTGGTTTTTCGTTCGGCCCGCCATCGGCTGGTACCGACGCATTTTTGGACGCACAGTGCGGGGACGTATTTGGCTGGCCCGCGAAGGGATCGTCGAAGAGGGCCCAGATGCCAAAGTTCTCTTTCCCTGGAAGAAGGTCACGTCGTTCGACAAGACGCAGCTGTACGGCCGCCAAGCCATTCGCATCTGGCTGAGCGAAGATCCCGACCTGCAGTTCAGGCTGCTGAACATTCATCTGCCCGCCGAACAGCATCGCGACTGGGTCAACGAGCGCGTCGCTCAGCTCGAGCGCTCCAAATACTGGACCGCCGCTCAGCTGGTCCTGCGCGACGACGACGTCGACGAGCCCTTCGAGCGCTTCTTTGTCAAGCTGCGAAAGCTCGCTGCCGACTCCAACAACACCCTCGAATTGCCGAGTGTCCTCGACAATCCCGAGCCGCTCGATCTGGGCGCAATGGGCATCGGCGGACCGCCCACCGAAGAAGAATAGGCGGCGCAGCCGGGTGCTACAGCACGCCGAACCAGCCGTCGGCGCCCGCGACCACGAGGTCCGATCCCAGAATCATGCACTGCGACAGCGTCGGAGCACCGGCTGGGGTCTTGTCGCTCCAGGTGTCTCCTCCATCTTCAGAGACAAGCATGAGACCGAGGCCCTGACTGGAATACTCCCCAACAGCAACCAGCATGTCGTTGTCTCGGCACACACCGCGAATCCAGCTGAAGCCGTCGGCGAACTCTGAGATCTCAAGCATCTGCCAGTCGGCGGCGGAGGAGGGGTCGCCATCGTTCCAGAACACCACGCCCACGTCTGTGCCCTGGTCGACGCCGCCGGCGATCAGGCCGCTGCCGTCGGAGTCCACAGTCCACAGCTCGCCGTCGAAATCAGCCAGCGAGATGGGGTCCATGGCAAACCCAGCGCCTTCGACCTGGGTGAACACACTCGGAGGCTGGGTGATGGTGCTGCCTACACCGACGATTTCGCCCTGGTGCACGACCATATCGAGCACTTGATAGCTGTTGCCATCGCTGGGCCAGCCGTAGCCGTCGACCCAGTCCGAGCCGTCGTCGTCGCGCCATGCGAGGTCCGAGCCGGTGAGGGATTCAGCCACCGATAGTCCGTCGTCTGTGCGGGCATAGCTGCCGACATGGAAGCTGTTCCACGTCTGGCTCTGCGACTCGAAGGACAGCTCCATCTCGGTCTCGCTGATGATGGCGCGCACGCGGTCCGAGCCCGCTGTGTCGGTGCCCGCGACGTAGAGCTTGTCGTCCGATGCGCGGTGGATGTGGCTGACGCGGAACGTGCTGAACGAGCTGACCTCGGCCCAGCTGCCGCCCATGTCGGGACTGCGGTACAGCCCAGTGCCATCGGTGGTGGTGCCGCAGCCAACCCAGACCACGCCGTCGTCGTCGACCCACACGGTGTCGGTTCGACTTCCGATGCAGGGATGGTCCGTCCCGCTGATGCCGCCGAGGCCGCCGACGCCGCCTTCACATGCGATGTTTGAGCCGATCAATAGAACGAGAGGCAGCACGCGGGTCATTTGAAGCTCCAGGGCAATCGGGTAACGCACGGTCCGCAGGTCCCCCATACAATTCGGGCACCCCCAACGTGGCCGAGACCATGGCTCGCTCCGACGGGCGCACCGTATACCTGTTCGGTGCTCTACGTGGAGCTCTCTCCGCGCAACCAATGGACGCTCGCTGTGGTGACCACGCCAGCCGCGGCGCCGATTCCGTGGACCGAGGTGGCGTGCAGCACGCCGGGCTCTCCGGCGAACAGGACCGAGCCGGTCTGGTGCTCCCAGGCGATCTTGGCGGCGAAGGCCAGCCCTAAGGCGGCCCCGATGGTGCGGTCTGTGCCCCCCGCCCGAATCATGGCGACGGCGACGGCGGCCACTAGCGCGGCATCAATGCCCGATAGACCCGCATAGGCTGGGACCTCGGGCATGGACCACACGACCGCGGCCGAGATGGCGGCGGTGGCGGTGGCGATGACTGCGAGCAGCAACGTACGGGACCGGCGCTCGAGCACGGCGGCCAGTACCGCAAAGGCCGATGCATCCCAGAACAGGTGACTCCAGGACAGGTGCACCCAGTGCCCAGTGATGAGCCTCCAGGGCTCCGAAGAAGCGGCGACCCGGTCGAGCACCAAGGCGGCCGGGGTTCCAGCCCCCACAAACAGCGCCAGCGCCGCACCCGCAAGGGCCAGGCTGATGGTGGGCACGAACGGGTCGCCGCGGGACATCAGGCGAGCTCCGGTTCTTCGGTCTGGCGCATCTTGCGAGCCAGGGCCAATCCGCCGAGGCCCAGCGCGATGCTGCCGGTGATGGGGTCCAGGGCTCCGCCAAAGGCAAACCCACCCTGGGAGAGGAACAGGCCTCCTGCGGCCAGGACAGCCGCTCCCATTGCGAGCGCACCGCCCGCGAACGCCGTGATTCCGGTGACGAGCACCGCTACAAATGTCTGCAAAACACACTCCTACTGCCATTGCGGCGGTGTTCAACCGCCGAGCAACCCGGTTGTCGGGTCGGGCAATAGATAGGTCCGGCGTGTGGATGGCGGTTTGAAGCGCCGTGAAACCGCCGTGAAAGGAATTCCTCAACATCCAAGTCGATGATCCGAGCGGTCCAAGAGGAGGATTGCTTGGGCATTGCTGTGCTGATTGTGGACGATTGTGCGATGACGCTGATGCTTCAGCGCGCTCTGGTCGAGAAGGCGGGTCATCAGGTCGACACTGCGTCGGGAGGGGCCGAAGCCATCGCGTTGCTGTCGCGCAAGGACTACGACGTGCTGCTGTGCGACCTGGTCATGCCCGAGGTCGATGGCATGGCCGTGCTGGCCCACGTCCGCGACCATGGCATCAAGGTGACGTCGGTGATTGTGACCGGCAGCAACCAGGTCAATGACGCAGTCAGTGCGATGAACGAGGGCGCCTTCGACTTTGTCACCAAGCCGATGAATGCCGGCCTGCTCGAACGCATCTTGGACAGGGCGATGGAGCGGCAGAGCCTGACCAGCCGTGCCGAGCGGGCCCGGGCCATGGAGACCGTGTTCCGAGCGGCCAGCAGTGGCGCAGCGGAGCCAGGCTTGGCACACGCGGCCCTGGAGATCATGAGTGCCGACGCGGTCCTGGTTCAAGGCGTCGCCGACGGAACGGACGGCGCTCGAGCCGTGCACGCCCAGGATGGCGAGGTGCCGTGGGCGGAACTCAGCCGCATCGCTGGACTCGCCGACGAGCACGGGGACCTGCTGGGACCGCTGCCCGAACTGCATGCGCTGGCTGTCCCGGTGATGGACGACGGCGAGACCATTGTGACCGTTGTGGTCTGGCGGCGCGGCAGCCGTCCCTACTCGAGGGCTGACCGGGAGCGACTGGCACAGCTCGCCGAAAAATCCAGTTTGGTCCTAAAAAATGTCGGATTGACCCGAGCCCTCGAAGAGCGGCTCTCTTCGCTGGATGAGGCTCGAAATCGAGTGGTGTCGGCGATGCGCTACGAGGGCCTTGGACGCATCGCTTCGGACTTCTCGCGGGCCGTTCAGGACCCGTTTCACTACCTCGAGACCAACCTGCGTGCGGCGCAAGTTCAGCTTGAGGCGCTCAGACGCGTCGACTCGATGGTCACCTCGGCCGCGGACATCGAAGAGCTTCGCGACTGGTGGGACGACTCGGGGGGGCGTGCGAACATTGCCGATGCCGATCGGCGGGCGAAGTACGCCATGGATGGGGCCCAGCGGGTGGGCATGGTGCTGCGCGAGCTCAGCCGGCTGACCCGCTCCCGCGATGATGTCGACTTCGATCTGCTGTCCAACCTGTCCACGGCGCGGCACATGTGCGGGGTCGACAGCGACGCCTTCGTCAGCACATCGGCGCAGTCGATCACGGTTCGTGGAAACGCCGGAGAGTGCGCCCAGGGCCTGGCCGCGTTGATGGGCTGGGCGGGAATGGGGCGAGGTGCGCACCTGCACATCTCG
>Ga0114932_10005819_pt1 | contig 10783 bp, 9 predicted proteins | sample 2SBtaG_2_FD_87286 | JGI IMG/M metagenome (GOLD analysis project Ga0114932, IMG submission 87286) | Deep subsurface microbial communities from Kolumbo volcano to uncover new lineages of life (NeLLi) - 2SBTROV12_ACTIVE470 metaG | ecosystem: Environmental > Aquatic > Marine > Volcanic ... | reverse complement strand
TCAGTGCTGGTCCCTTTATACGTTGTCCGACATCTAGATCCTCTCGGTCATAAATCATTCCCTTTGAAGCTTGTTCTGAGAAGAACAATTCACATTCATCGATAGGGCTGAGGTTCCTATTCGATGGCTCTTGAGCTTTTACACTCGGTGGAGGAGCAGGTAATACCACTCGAACCCTAGCTGTAACAATCTCAATTTCAGCATTTCTGTTGTAATACCCGAAGCGTTGCTCATGTGCATTGTGGAATCGTGTGGTAACCGACTCAAGTGTTAAGTCAGATGAACTCGGCCATCTGATATTTAATTCAAAAGCTTGGCCGATATACCTTGCGTCAACCGAACGTTCCGAATAAGCGCCTGACGTGTTTTTATTTTCTTCACTCAAAGACTTAAAGCCATCTGACTCTAAATTAGTTAACACTTCCTCTACATGTAAAAGGCTCTTTTCGCCTTTTACCATCAACGTTCGTGAATAATCACGCACGATATCAGCAATACCAACACCCAAGGCAGAAAGCAGTCCGGGGAATTGAGGAATAAGAACTGTCTTAATCCCCAATCCCTCAGCTAGCTCGCAAGCATGCTGAGGCCCAGCTCCACCAAACGCAACTAACGCAAAATCACGTGGATCGAAACCCCTTTCTAACGAAACAGTTCGCAGTGCCCTTTCCATTATCGCGTTTACTATGCGAATTATCCCTAGCGCCGTACTTTCAATACTCGTACCGACACTTTGAGAAAGGCTACTAATGCTGTTTCTAGCAGCTGCGCTATCCAGCTTCAAAACACCGCCAGCAAATCTGCTGGGTAATAAACGACCTAGAATTAAATTGGCATCGGTGACAGTAGGCGTGTCCCCATGGCCATAACACGCAGGGCCCGGATTCGCACCCGCAGATTCAGGACCCACACGAAGACCTCCTCCGATATCAACTTTCGCAATAGAACCACCACCTGCGCCCACAGTATGAATATCAACTGAAGGGACTCCCAAATGGATACCTCCAACGGCGTGTTCGTGGGCTAGTTGGATTCCCTCTGGGCAAAGTGATACATCTGTAGAAGTTCCTCCCATGTCCAATGTAATAAAATTACCAATCCCTGACAGTTTGGCTGCATATGAAGCACCTATAACTCCACCTGCGGGTCCACTTAATACTGTCCGCACAGGGTGCCTTTTAGCCCATTCGGCCGAAATGCTTCCCCCCGATGACTGCATAATCCGCATTTGAGAAGCAATCCCTGATAATCGACCTAGGTATGAAGACATTACAGGCCCAATATAGGAATTGCCAACGACAGTGCTTGTTCTTTCAAATTCCCTGAACTCTGGGAGAATTTCCGAGGATATAGAAACAAAACATCCAGGAATATTTTTTATTATTTGATCAGCAATAATCATTTCATGAGTAGGGTCTAGAAAACTAAAAATGAGAGATATAGCAACTGATGAGGGCTTTAATTTTGCGATTTCCTTGACTATTTTTTCCAATTCAGCAAAGTCGATCTTCTGGATGACTTCACCTTTTGAATTTATCCTCTCCGTAACACCGAACCTCAAATGGTTTGAAACAAGTTCATCACTCGCACTTGGCTCCAGCGCGTACAACTCCTGCCTAGCCTGTCTCCCGATTTGAAGTACATCTTCAAAGCCCTTAGTAGTAATTAACACTGTTTTTGCACCCTTTCTTTCAAGGAGAGCATTAGTGCCAACAGTAGTGCCATGAGCAACTAACAATTTTTCAGCCGCCAAAGTCCTTATGCCTTGCTCTATTGCCACAGATGGGTCACTGGGAGTTGATGGTACTTTCAATGTGTGCCACTGACCTGCACGCATCAATATAAAGTCAGTGAAAGTCCCGCCCGTATCAATTCCGATTATATCCACAAGAAACCTCTTCAGTTATATTAGACGAGTTTAGTGACTCTACTCAATTATTTCTTTAGAGTTGCAGTAGTATAGACGCAAGCATAACTGCAAGGAGGTAAATATGGGCTCCCGAAAACAACGAATTGGCCTCATCATTCCATCATCTAATTCTACGGTGGAACCTGACTTTCATTATGTTCTGCCTGCTAATGCATCATTGCATTCCGCCCGGGTATTTCTAGTCGAAACAACAATAGAATCTCTAGAAAGAATGAATTTAGAAGCAGAATCTGCTGCAAAATCGCTGGCTTCAGCAGACGTCGATGTAATCACTTATGCATGTACTAGCGGCAGCTTCCTTGGTGGACCAGGCTATGATCAAAGCTTATTGGCACGCTTGAGTGAAGTATCTTCAGGAACAGGAGCAATCGGTACGACTCCTGCAGTAATTGCTGCTTTAAATATTCAAGGAATAAAGCGACTTTCAGTTGTGACTCCTTACCTTGATTCAATTAACCAACGACTTAGAGATTTTCTCGTCCACAGTGGATTCGATGTGACAAGTATGGCAGGTCAGCAATTAGTCTCAAATCTCGATATAGGTGATCAGACGCCGGACCAAATTTTGGAATTCTGCAAGCAAAATCTCGACCAATCCGCAGATGGTTTTTTCTTGTCGTGCACCAACTGGAGGGCTATTGAGGTAGCAGAAACACTTGAGAGAGAATTAGGAAAACCCGTAGTCACATCAAACCAAGCTACTATCTGGGCCACTCTTAGGTTTTTGGGGTATGAACAGCCGATTAAAGGATTTGGATCATTACTCAGTAACAACCAGCCTGAGAGAATTGTAAACTAGTGTGGAAATGTTAACTCCTTCCATAGAAGACATAATTCTAAGAGAAGACAAGAGGTCTATGTCTGCACTTCGGCCTTTCTTACAACCCGATTTTTGTACTCGTGCAGCTCAATTTATTCTCGAACAAAAAGGTCCAGTCTTGATAGCAACAGGATTTTATATTTTGTCTTGCGATGCAATCGAGACTGATGGACCTCCCGGGGCGTTAGCTATAGGCAATGCTTTAAGTTCACTAGGTATTCCTGTGGCCTATCTAACTGACCATTACAGTAATGATGTCATGCAGGGTCTTGATAAAAATTTAAAGTTGTATAAAAGCCCGATTGGAGATTGGGACGATAGTGAGAATTTTGCTCATGCCGTTTGTAAAGAGTTCCAACCGTCTTTGTTCATATCAATTGAAAGATGTAGTACAAGTGCCGACGGCAAATACCGTAATATGCGCTCGATGGACATTTCAGAATACACTGCAAAGCTAGATCCTTTTGTTAGTTTAATTGACAGGTCAGTTGGTATAGGTGATGGCGGAAATGAAATAGGAATGGGCAATTTATCGGAAATTATTTCTGGTATTCCTAAACTCCCAGATGATCCCGCGGTTACTAAATGCTCCCAATTGGTCATTGCTAGTGTTTCTAATTGGGGTGGTTATGGCCTGGTTGCAGCGTTGTCTCAACTTTCTGGTCGTAACTTATTGCCCAGCGAAAAAGAAGAAGAAGAAAATATTCAACGTTGCGTTGAGCTCGGTGCAGTCGACGGATACCTTGGGCGTTTAAATGAATCCGTCGATGGTTTTGATATCCCTGAAAATATTAAAACGCTGAGACTCCTCCACGAACTCGTTGAATTCTCAAACAAATAAACTGGATATACTTTCTCCTACGATTATTTCCTGACCTATAGCCAAACCATAGACATGCAAGTCAATGAAATCCTCACCTTCTCGTGCCCTTGTCCAAATGGGAGGTTCTGCATTTTTCAAACTCTCTACTATTTCTGCATGGCCTAATCCGGTGATGCTAGAGTCTACTGTCAATTTCACACCAAAAGCATTATGCCCTACAACGTTTTCTATTAATGAAACATCTACTCCGGGTATTCCCTGTAACAGGGAGATGATCGTTTGACTTCTCATTTCAGCATCATCAAGACGCTCTTCATGGTTCAGTGAGAACCAACGTTTAACAGCAGCAACAGCACCCATAATTTCCTGCCGGTCAAGTTTCTGAGGACGACCAACTCCTCTGATCCTCCTACCCTCATAGCTAGCAAATGACTGTAGTGCTAAATGATCGATGAAATTTTTGCTACCAAGCGCCAAGCCAGTTGACTGAGGGGCACCTATATATTTTGTCGCGACACATTGAAAATCAGCTCCCATCCTTACATACTTACCAATATTTTCTAAAGGATATACTTGACCTGCAGCATCCACTGTTACTGGTAACCCCACCTTAGAAGCTACTTTTAATGTGTCTTCGAGCGAAAGACTATAGTCATCAACTGCTTCTTCTTGGACAAAGCAGTGTATTGCAACAGTATTCGGGCCAATTGCTCGTTCCAGATCTGATGTTGTGGTTCGAGTATCGTTCCCAAATTCAACTAATTTTGCACCTGCGAGTTCTAAACACCTATCGTACCAATATCGTCTTCTGCGTTGAATTAAAATTTCATTTTTCATACCAGATGTGTCGGGCAGCTGCTGGATTTTAGAATCGTTATCTCCAGCCATTAAAGCAGCTGTGGCTAGAGTCAAAGCCGAACCTGCACCAGAGGTTATATACGCCGCGGGGACATCAACCAATTTTGCAATGTACTCACCAGCCTTTTTTTGTAACTCAGTCATAGGCACATACGCAGATTCTGCTGCATCCATTGCCTCTTTGACTTCTATTGGGGGAGTGGATCCACCCAAAAGAGTCAGGCTGCCTATAGCATTGATTATGGGATTAACTCCCAGTTCACCGTAAACCCCATGTGGGTCGAGACTAACCATTATTTTCTCCTATGGCTAAATCCTGAAATTTAAATTATGGCATGTATCAGATTCAACTTTAAAATTAGTTTAATTCTAACCTCGCTTTTTATTCACGCAACCGACTCAAGGATTCTTGTAATACCTGACACTAAGAATCGATAATGTACCCATGGAATTCAGAAGTGGTTTTATAGCTATAGTAGGTAGAGCGAATGTTGGTAAATCAACTCTGCTAAATGCTTTAGTGGGTCAGAAGCTTTCTATTGTTTCAGCTAAACCCCATACAACTAGACATGCACTGCTAGGTATTTTGCAGAATGAAAATTTTCAAGCAGCTCTTTTGGATACTCCTGGATATTTGACCTTGGGTCGTGATCATCTTGATAAAGCAATGTCTCACCAGCTCAAGAACGCACTCGCAGATTCAGACATTGCAATCCTAGTTGTGGAGCCCAGGCCACCAGGGGACATAGAGAAAGAGTTAATTGAACTACTGAAAAAGGGTGGCACATTGTCAATTCTTTGCATTAATAAAATAGATATCGTATCAAAATCACGTCTCCTGCCCGTAATTGAACGATATTCTGCCATCCATAATTTCAGTGCAATAGTACCTGTAAGTGCTGTGACGGAAGACGGCCTAGCCATACTTATAAAACAAACGATCGAAAACCTTAAACCCCAAGAGCCTATTTTCCCTTCAGGTCATTTAACTAACAAACCCCCCGAATTTCTAATATCTGAAATAATTCGAGAGAAAGTTTTTGAACAATACGACGATGAAATACCTTACGATGTCGCAGTAGAAATAGAATCTTTTGAATATAGGGGCTCAAATAAACCTGATTTGCTCCAAGCTATAATTCACGTAGCGGCTAATTCACAAAAAAAAGTACTTATTGGCCGTTCAGGTGTCGCAATTAAACAAGTAGGTATTGCTGCGAGGCCAGAAATTGAGGCTTTAGCAGGAAGGAAAGTATACCTAGAGCTGTGGGTAAAGGTGACCCAAAACTGGAAGAAAAAAACGGGTTTTGTCCAGCGTATTATGTGAAATTAAGTTTTGCAGACTAGCAAATATTATTACCTTTATCGCAATCGGTTATCATATCGGTAAATTCAAACAAGGAACTATATATGGCTCTCATTCCAAAATGTATGAGCACACAACATCCTGATAACGCCTTCGTACCGCCTTACGCAATTGACGGTGTCATAAAGGGTGATGCAGAAATCACTGAGGCAGTGGAGGTATTTCAGCTTGGTTGTGACGAACAAATGTGGGATTCAGAAGGAAAAGAAGCCGATAACCAGGTAGTCCAAAAGCTCCTAACTGCCCACTCTGATTTTTTCAAAAACCAACATCAACTAGGCAAAGATAGTGTTCTTACACTTCGAGTACCGAACCCTGCTATAGAAACTGAGATGAGAAAATCGACGGTAGAGGCATTGCAGGGAATTCCTAAAGCATGGGACATGGCTTCAGAATTTTATGGAGATGGCACTCAACCTCCGATTCAAGAAGTAATTCTCCCATTCACCACATCTTCTGAGGAATTAACCTTGTTAGATGTTTACTATCAAAAGTTTGTGGTAGGTCAAGAAACACAAAAACTTACAGATTCCATGGCAGTGAAAGATTGGATTGGAGAATTTTTCCCTAAGCGAATAAGAATAATCCCTTTAATCGAAGATCTTGATCATTTGACCGGCAGTGACTTGATAGTTTCAGATTATCTAGAAGACTTAAGCAAAAGAAAAATTCAAGTGGAATATCAAAGAGTATTTCTTGCAAGAAGTGATCCCGCTCTAAACTACGGCGCTGTGTCTGCAGAAATGATGATCAAAATCGCATTATCAAAACTATCAAGACTTCAAGACACTTTAGGCATCCCCATTTATCCAATAATAGGAGCAGGTTCAGTACCTTTCCGGGGACACTTAAGCCCATTAAACATTGATCGCGCAATTCGCGAGTATCCCAGTGCACAGACTTTTACAGTCCAATCAGCATTTAAATTTGACCATCCTCAATCAGTAGTCAAGGCTGGAATCCAACAAATATTGTCTTATGAGCGTAAGCAAGCACCAGAAATAGACGAGTCCAGAGCTCAGGAAATAATCAAGAAAGTCGCTGCTCGGTACAACCAGCAAGTTCGCGACCTCATAGATGTAATTGGCGAAGTATCCACTAAGATTCCAAAACGCCGTGAAAGAAAATTGCACGTTGGCTTATTTGGATACGGCAGAACTCTTGCAGGTGCTGAAGACGTAACTTTGCCACGTGCTATTGGATTTGCAGCCTCAATGTACTCAATTGGAACTCCACCGGAACTTCTTGGACTCGATGCACTCAACTCTGAGGACTTAGAGTTTGTTCGTAACGTTTACCCTAGCTTCGACGAAGATATGGCTGCAGCATTAAGCTTTATGAATGAAGGCCAAGTAAGTGAACTTCTTGGCGATTCAACAACCAAAATGGCAATTGAACTTGCAAACGGGGTTGATCGAATTCATGAAGGCCTAACTACTGCAATATGGGCTGGTGTTAAAAATAAATCAACGGTGAATATTACACACTATATCGAAGAAGCCGCTCAGCTACGTCGGTTTTTAGGCTAACTTGATAAATCAATTCACAACGTTAATAGGTTTGTCAGTTAAATAAGCCAAAATATTTTCTACAGCACCCTCATTTAACAATTCCATTCCTTCGGGGGTATTATCAGCTACATGTGGTGTGAAAATTACATTATCAAAACTTAACCAAGGATGATCGGCTTCAATAGGTTCGTATTCAAAAACATCCACCCCTAAACCTGCCAAATGTCCCGATGCCAAGTAACGAGCCACAGCTTGGGTATCCAAAATTGATCCACGTGCTACATTCACCAATATGCTTCCTTTTTTCATGAGGGATAATTCACGTTCACCAACAATTCGATACGAATCTTTAGTGCTTTTCAGGTGGATGCTCAATACATCGGATGTAGAAACAACTTCATCGAATGCGAGGTAGTCCACACCAATTTCAGCAGCTCGTTTTTCGGAAGGATTGAATGTCCACGCAACTACTTCCATGCCAATCGCTTTCGCTAATTTTGCGGTAGCAGCACCCGTGGCCCCTGTTCCAAGAATTCCAAGTCTTTTACCGTGCAACATTATTGTTCTAGCTTGATCCCAACGCCCTAGTTTAATTGACCGAGTGTCTGCATACATTCGTCTAGCTACTGCTAGCATCAACCCCAATGCATGTTCGGCGACAACTCCGGCGGTTTTACCAGGAACATTACATACATCGACTGAGTGTTTACGGGCAGACGTTAAATCCACAGAATCTGTACCAATAGCTAAGAGGACAATGAGCTCCAAATTTGGCAAACTTTTTAATAAATCCTCATCCCAGTAAAAACTGACAGGCGAAATTACAATGTCAGCACTTGAAATTCGGTTTATCAACTCATCATTGCTTCCGGGAAGGTCAATGTGGTACTCAACTGTGCATACTTTTTTTAATCGTTCCAGTTGGTAGGAATGCAGCCACTGTTCTTGAGGATCCGCTGGTATGACTAGCTTTGGGAGCATCAGGTTAATTGATTCTCTCAAAAATTGTAGCCACTCCCTGTCCCCCACCCACGCATAAAGTTGCCAATCCCAATTGGGTATCCTGACGTTCTAGTTCATACATTAGCTTGATTGCCATTATTGCGCCTGTAGCCCCCAAAGGATGGCCAAGTGAGATACCAGACCCATTTACATTGGTTAACGACTCATCCAATCCAAGTTCACGTATCACATACAACGCCTGTGCAGCAAATGCTTCGTTCAACTCAACCAAATCGATATCTTTGAGTTCCATTGAAGTTTTAGCCAATACTTTTTTAACAGCAGGAACAGGACCTGTTCCCATAAACTGAGGGTCGACTCCAGCAACAGAACGTGCAACCCAACGCATTCGGGGTTGTATTGAATGAGCTTTTGCATAATCAGCAGACATAACTACAACAGCGGCAGCTGCATCATTCATTCCTGCAGAATTACCCGCAGTCACTGTGCCTGAATCTTTAAATACAGGTTCCAAAGCTGATAACCGTGCAATATCAGTGTCAGACCTAGGGTGCTCATCAACCTTATACAGTGTCTCTTCGGATGATCTAGTTTGAGTTAATACTGGCACAATTTGTTCATCAAAATACCCTCTTACTTGTGCGTCAATTGCTCGTGCATGGCTGGTGACTGCCAAGCAATCTTGGTCATTTCTGGATATTTCATAAGAATCAGCTATGTTTTCAGCTGTTACTCCCATTTGGTAATCGTGGATTGGGCAGCTAAGTCCTAAGGAGACACCGTCTATCAACCGTCCATCACCATAACGTAGGCCTCCGAAGCGAACTTTAGGCAAAAGGTAAGGCACAGTACTCATACTCTCGATGCCACCGGCCACAATCACTTCTGCATCTCCAGACATAATCGTATAGGCAGCAATGTTTATTGCTTCTAAACCAGATGCGCAAGCTCTATTCACTGTTATTGCAGGAGTTTCTACTGGTAAGCCTGCTTTTAAAGCCGAGGTTCGAGCAAGATAGCCCATTGAACCTGCTTGAATCACATTCCCCATTATGACTTCATCCACGTCATTGAAATCTACGCCTGATCGCTCCAATGAAGCACGAATTGCAACAGAGCCCAAATGAGATGGGTCAGTATCTTTGAAAATACCGCCAAAACGTCCTACGGGTGTTCTAGAACCGGCAACAATTACGACTTCTCTCATGCTCACCTCTTTAGGTTTGTGATTCTAAGCGAAGCAAAGACCTAGTCAACTATCCCAAGTATTTTCAAAACATCAGAAGGCTTATCTGCAATGAAATCAGGGGAAACTCCCTCCAAGGGCGGACCTGTCGGGGTACCTGCCCAGACAGCATGACAACTCCAACATCCCGCTGCATGAGCTGCTCCTAAATCAGCGGTACTATCCCCTATCATTAATGCTTCATTTGAACTGATACCTAGTCTATGTACAGCAAGTTCGATAGGCTCTGGGTCAGGTTTGTGGTATTCCACATCTTCCCCACCAATCATGACATCAAAAAGATGCTTTATCCCACTCGCTTCCATTTGATACTCAGCTCCTAGAGTTTTTCCTTCAAAATTAAATTCGCGGATTTTTGACGTCACTAGAGCTAACTTAAATTCATGCCGGTGAATTATTTCAACTGTTTCTCTTACGCCATCAAATAATGGAGAGTTGTTCGCTTCAGCAGCCCAATATCTTTCTCGGTAAAGATTAAGCAAATCCAAATCACGTCCATATAAATTACTGATATCTAAGAATCCTTGATTAAATGTCCTTCCGTTTACTGTCTGCAAAAATTGCTCTGCCGTAGGAGAATTCACACCCGCTTTACTAAAAGCATATTGTATTGCTGCGCGTCGGCCGGGCAAAGTTTCAGCCAAAGTATCATCAAAATCAAACAATACTGCTTTGATACGAGTTGGGTCGAGAATCATCCTAAAAACCCTCTTCAATAATCTTACCAAGGTACAAACTATCACCTTCAAGTAAAACAGGATAAATAGCCTGATTATTTGAGGATGGTCCTAACGTTTGTTTTCCACTACGAACGTCGAAACGAGCTCCGTGTAAAGGGCAAATAATTTCTACACCATCAAGTACGCCAGTGCTCATTACCCCGCCTGCATGGGAACAAAAATCTTCTATCGCGTAAAAACCTTCCTCGATTTTCACTAAGCAAATTTTCTCATGTCCAATAGAAATACCCTTAATTTCCCCATTGTTAAGATCATCTTTATGAGCTACCAACCTATACTCTTTGTCCACTTCATACTCCTAGAATTAATTCATCCTCCGAAACTGGCACCCCGTCTCGGAAAATAATGTCACTACCACTCGAGGAAGGCACTCTCGGACCTGGGGTCAAAATACCGACCAAATTAAGGGGATCGTTAGCAGAAACACGTATAATTTGCCCTGAAAGTTGCTTTTTCTTTACCTCTCTCAGTCGATCGATAGCTTCAGGAAAGGCAAATTGTTCACCCACAAGTCCAGCTATAAATC
>Ga0114932_10005817_pt1 | contig 10783 bp, 10 predicted proteins | sample 2SBtaG_2_FD_87286 | JGI IMG/M metagenome (GOLD analysis project Ga0114932, IMG submission 87286) | Deep subsurface microbial communities from Kolumbo volcano to uncover new lineages of life (NeLLi) - 2SBTROV12_ACTIVE470 metaG | ecosystem: Environmental > Aquatic > Marine > Volcanic ... | reverse complement strand
TTATATTTTTTAACATCTAAAACCTCAAACCCTACTCCATTGCAATAAAAAAGTAGTTTGATATAATAAAATTATTATTAACATAGGGGTTTTAAGGGACTATAAAAAATTATGAAACATACTAAGCTACTTCTCATAACAATAATCACATGCTTTTCTTTTGTTGCCAAAGGTTCTTCATTTGATACATTTTTAAAAAATCTACAACACAAAACAAAGATTAAGCTAAATTCTTCAAATCAATCTCGACCTGTCAAAGATGTACATCCTGAGTCAGCTCAAACCTTACTAAATATCTTTCCTAAAGCTTTCCCTCTTGTAGAATGGCTAAAAGGAAATGACGGATATCTACCTGGCTTTGAGATGGAAGATTTCACGCCCGAAGGAATACAAGATGCAATTGCTCTATATCTTAGAGATACTAAAAATATTATTAGTAGAATGCCTAAATGCAAAGAGCAAATGATGTTAGAAGAGCTTGAAACAAGAAGGTTGTACAGTAGAGCTTCTAATCCATCAACCATCGCAGCTGCTCCAACAACGAGTGGAGACAGAGACACAAGTCCAGATCTAAACTTTAGCTTTCCAGCACCACCTGCTTGTTACCAAAGACAAGAAGGACACTCCCCAAGCATGCCAACAGTTTACAATTAATGATATTTAACCTATAGTGACAAGCATAGTTTAAATAAACAATGTGCTGGAAAAGATAATGCATAAATATACTCATGATCGATTAGTCTGGATAGATCTTGAAATGACAGGTCTTGATTATTACAAAGATGTCGTTTTAGAAATCGCTACCATTATTACAGATGCTGATTTAAATATTATTGCTACTGGGCCCAACCTAGTTGTTCATCATCCTGATGAAGTACTCGAAAATATGAACACTTGGTGTATTGAACAGCATGCAAAAACTGGACTTACTCAAAAAGTCAAAGATTCAACTTTTTCTCTTGAACAAGCAGAAGAAGAGACTTTAAAGTTTCTAGAACAACACTGCAATAAATCAACGGCCCCTTTATGCGGCAACAGTGTATGGTTTGACAAACTCTTTTTAAAAAAAGATATGCCAGCTATATTTGATTTTTTACATTATAGAGTTGTGGATGTAACAGCTTTTAAAATCATGCTCAACATGTGGTCTAAACAACAAATTGAATTTTCTAAAAAAAATACTCATCGAGCTTTAGATGACATTAAAGAATCTATTGAAGAGTTAAAATTTTATAAAAAACACTTTATAACAATTCCCGAAAAAATGTCTTGAGGTTTAGCTCTTTCTTTGCTTAACAAAATACTTTTCCCGCATAAAAAGACACTTTTCTCCTCTTTTTAAATCATCATCTATCTTTTCTATTAGTGTTCTGCGACGCCGCACTAATTCGAGATATTCATATTCTTCTTTATAAAGTAAGGCCTTTTTATTTTCTTCTCTTTTTGCTTTTGCTTTTTTTTCAAGACCTGTAGGATCTTCATCATTTCTCAATAAGCCCCGCTTAACCATGGAAGTCTGCAAGGACGTCTCTTCGTCTAATAATGAAGCTTCTATTTCTTCTCTTAATGCAAACAATACAACCATATACCTCTGGTATTCCTGCTCACCTTCAAAGTTGCAAGCTTCTCTTTTTTTTTGAGCAAGATGCTCATATCGCTTTTCAAAATCATCTACCTGTTGCTGCGGCTCTACAGGTGCAAGCAATATAAAAGAATAAAAAACCATACACCACAAAGTTTTCATTTTTCTCCCTCAATACATAATTAGGACACAGGATCTATGGTAAAAAATATTGAGCTGACATAACAATCCTTTGGAGCATTATGAAAGACATATACTAACTGCTTGCGAGAAAAAGACTTTAAAACAATTTTTTGAGCAAAAACATCCTTGACCCTATACACAACTGCCTGAACAGGTCCTAAAACTTCTACCTGTAATTCTTCAGCTATGTTTTCTTGCAACAATTTTTTCAACACACTAGCTTCTTTTTCAACAACTTGTTGATCCTTATGACGAACTTCAATTTCTGCAATATGTTTATAGGGTGGATACCCAACTTCTTTTCTTTTTTGCATTTCTTGAGTACAAAATTGCATATATTGCACCTCGCTCACATGATCAAAAACTGGATGTTGATCAAAAGCTTGTACAATCACTTCGCTATGTTCTGACTGTCGACCTGCCCTGCCTGCAACTTGAATTAACTGCTGCAGTGTTGTCTCAGCTGCATTATATATAGGAAAATGTAAGTTCAAGTCTGCCCACAATACTCCAACCAAAGTTACTTTGGGGAAATGATATCCCTTGGTAATCGATTGTGTCCCTACTAAAATATCAATATCTCCATGCAACATATCACTTACTGTTTGTTGCCAACTTCTTTTCTTAACGGTTGTATCAGCATCTGCTCGAGCAACAGTTGCCTGCGGAAAAAGCCTTTGAAGTACCTGCGTTAACTGCTGAGTCCCTATTCCTTTTTTGATAAATTCTTCGTGCCATCCATTACAACTAGGACATCTTTTTTTAACTTCTTCCTTATAACCACAATAGTGGCATACCAAATATCCATCTTGATGCAGCGTTAAACTCACAGAGCACTTTTGACACTCAAAAACAAAGCTACAAGAACATTGCACAAAAAAACTATATCCACGTCGGTTTAAAAAGATAATAACCTGTTCTTTATGTTCTAATCGCTGCTTAATTTTATAATACAGTTCTTGTGTAATCCAAAAATGCTTTCTCTTCTCTTTTTCTTTTAAAGAAACCATCTTAACTTTAGGAAAACTTCCTGCAAACCGTTGCTTTAATGTCAACAACTTCCAATCATATCTTTGCACATTACAAAGTGATTGCAGTGAGGGTGTTGCAGATCCTAAAACAATAGGAACGTTATACATGACAGCTTTTAAAATAGCCATATCACGCGAATGAACTTTAGGATGCTTTTTTTCTTGATATCCAGCATCATGCTCTTCATCTACAATAATAAGTCCCAAATTAGAAACAGGAAGCAAGATGGGCAGATGAACTCCAATAATAATGACAGGTTTATTCTCAAGCAACATCTTCCACAACAAACGCTTCTGCTTAATAGTTGTTGCTGAGTGAAAACCAATAATAACATGCTGCGTAAATGACTTCTGTATAATTTTTTCAAACTGTAGAGCTAGCGTTATCTCTGGCAATAATAAAAACACAGACTTATTTTTTAACAATACTTCTTGAATAAGTTTTTTATAAACTTCGGTCTTGCCAGACCCTGTTACTCCATGCAATACAAATGTTTTTTGTTGATTTTGCTTAATATAAGGAAAAACCTGCTCGCACACCTCTTTCTGCTCAGAAGTCAACGTTACTTCTTTGCAAGGCTCAATGTCAAAATTATGCATAGCTAGTTCAACAGATTTTTCTTTTTCTTGTAAAAACTTCTGCACTCTTCTAAAAAAATGTAATTCATCAACTTGATAATACTGACTAACACGATCTATAAACTGATTATAATGAACGTCTTCTGGAAAGGGATAAACAGACTTAATAGATTTAACTTCAAAATCATAGGATGCTGTTTCATCTGCTATCGCTTGCACAACTGCAGGAATAATACGTTGTTGTAGTGGAACTTGTACAAATACACCAGGAACCATTTTTGACTGCAAATCTGAAGGTACTGAATACGTAAATGTTTTTTTTGCATACTGTAATAAACGTACATGAATAAGCATAAAATTTCGTACTTAGAAATAAGAGTAACTACTACTTTTAGTGTAAAGCAATTTACAACTGATACAATAAAAAAACTCCCCAAATTATTGAGGAGTTTTTTATTAAAATCTAATATTAAGCTGAATAATCTTTATTATATTGAAATTTTTCTTTTACTTTATTTTCAGGATGCTTATTCTGCTTTTCTACCTGTACACTATACTCTGAACTTTTTGAAATAATATCTGCACTAATTTGTAATACAGACAGCAATTCATGCATCTGTTGATAAATGGTAGCATAAAGCTTTTTAGATTGATTGCTTGATAAAAATTGTTTAATAAATACAACCTCAGATATTAAATGATCAACGGTATCAACAAGATAGAATCTTCCTCCTGCTGCACAAAGTTTTGGGACCATTGCAAACACTTGTTTTTCATCAGTTACACCCACTTCAATTAAACTTTTATAATGAACTTCCATTTCCCAACATCGCAAACAAGACTCATGGAACATAAAGTAATCTTGATATATCTCATATTGCTTTAAAAATTCAGATAATGTTCCAGCTGCTTCTTGCATAGCTGTTGTCCAATTCCATGGTCTAACCCAAGAGTTATACCCATTTACAACATCCTGAATTTGCTCAAACTGCTGGAGCAATTTCGTTGCATTATATTTATCATGTCCCATAATGTGTAAATTATTTAACAATTCTTGTTCCGTATGAACTCCTAAAGAAATCTTTACACACTTTTTTTGCAAATCACTCATTTGATCAAAAGCTGCATTAATACTTGTTTCATGCATCTGTTTAATATAAGCATGCAACTTTTCACTGGTTTGATATTTATATGCTACAAAAGCTACAGTAGGAACAATAACTACAGGCCAATGTTGCTTTACACTGGATACAACATCATCCCAAGCAACCGCTGAAACTTGAAGACTTTGCAATATCATAGAAAATACACAAACATATAACATACTTTTTTTCATCATTTTTCCTTTGGTTTGAATGGTTATACTATACAAATGCAGATCGTTCTTGTGCATACACTCTGCTACTTTTTGCCATATCCCTAATAGCAACTAAATGACTCTTTAAAGCAGTACTAAAGTTACATTGTAAGCTATATGAAACTTTATCTACTTCTTGAATATCTTTATTTAACTGATCAATAAACTTAGTCATAATCCCTGGACCAACGACAACTTTCTGCGCAAGCTGACACATAGTAACATCAGAAATTTGGCTATGCCAAGATGAAATAATTTCTATATATTTAAACATAGTATTAAGCAATGATGCTTGCAGATAAGCCTGCTTCATACTTGTAGACCAGTTCCAAGGAGCTGTCCATGAGCAATAACGGTATTCCATTTTTTTATAAAGATCAAAAACAAAAATATCAAACTCTTTAAAAACAAGAATCAATCTTGAAAATTCTTCTGCACGAACTTTTGCTACATTTTCTGAAACGTGTCTCCAAAACCTATTTACCTTATCTACCAAATGATCATTTGTCTGCCTATGGCGTAAATTCATATACGACACGGTCAACGCACTAGCAACGACTGCTGTTGTTCCAATGGTTGTTGCTTTTGAAAAAGATTCTTGCACAGAGCAATTGACACCTGTTGGTAAAACAACCATTCCTAAAACAAAAAGTGTTTTTTTTATCATGACGTGATTCCTTATACAAAAAAAGGAAGCTATTCCGCTTCCTTTTTTACAACCTATATACTTTACTTATCTATATCGAGAAGACTCTATAGCCCAAGCCGTTCTCTCAGCAGCTTGCGCAGCTCTTCTTTGATATTCTTCTATTGTTTTTAACCTTAACTCTTCTGTGTAATCCTCAGAAGATAGTACAGTATCTAATGTTTCTTCTAATATATCAAGCACAACTAATTCAAATCCACAATGATACTTTGAAGAATGAAGCAATTGTATATCAATTTTTAGTTGATTAACCATAACACATAAAGGATATCTTGATTCTCCTCTTTGAATTTTTTTAACTAACTTAACCAACTCTTTATCATCACCAAAACTGTTCCATGCGCAGATGACATTGTAATATCTAAATACAGTTGCTAAATGATTTATTTTTTCACATGCAATTTTCATTTCGGCTGTCCAATTCCACGGCTTAACCCAAGAGGCATATCGAGCATTCATCTCTTTGCTTGAATCGAGTATTGGATTTACTAAGTTTTTACATGGCAATAAAAACATTTGTAATTCTTGCACATTTGAGACTTTTAAGTTTGAAGATACCTGTGTCCAAAGTTTATTAACTCTATTTATTTTTACAGAATTTGGCTCTCGACCAGATAGATATGTTGTTGTTTTGTATACTGTCATAGCAATAACAACTGCGGCAATACTTTTTAAAAATACATCACTAACATTAACGTCTTGATACATCGAAAAACAACTATACTCCCCACTTGCACTACTGCCGAACCTAACTCTATGAGAGGCTTGAAAACTATTACTTATCCCTAAACATAACAGCAATGACAATAGTAATTTTTTCACAGAATTTCCTTTGGTTTATATAAAAAATGTTAAATACAAACTTTAGTATAATAAAAACAGGAAATTGAAAAAGTTTTATTTCAATTTCCTATTTTACAAAACTAATAAAATTGCTTTTTACTGCTTACGATCACTGTCCCTACTTTCTCTTTGAGCACTATGTTTTTTATATGCATTTACCCCGACACCTAAAACCTTATAGGCAACCACTGCTGTCACAAAAGTTCCACAAGCTGCTACACCTCTAACCGTAAACACCTTTTGCCCATAATTATAAAGGAAGCACTCCAACACCTGCTCTAGTTTCAATTCTACTGCCCATTGTCAATAACAATAATGATATGATTACAACTTGTTTCATCATGCTTTCCTTATTTACTTTTTATAGCGCTTATCAAATAAAATAGCATTTCTGAGCTTAATAAGCTCAATTTTAAATACATAATTCATAAGCTTTAAATCAATGTAATCTGCATGAATATAGTCTTCAAATTCACTTACCCTGTGCTGTACTTGACGCAAATTTTTTAAAAACGTATCTAAGTAACCTTTATCATCTTGTTTTAAATCAAAAAGCTTTTTATTTTCAGAAATAAAAGCAATAACATCATGATTTTTTTCTATCATATCAAACAATTTTTGATATTTATTTTTAATAAACTTTTGAAACAAAATTGCATCATTATTAATCTTATGCCTTTTAACATATGAACTTAAATGCTGTAACTGGTCAAATAGTTTTTTTAATTCTGGATCTTTTATTCTTTTGAACTCTTTTTTTACACCGTCCATAGCGTGACGAAGTTGCTTAATTAAAGCAAAAGAAGAAGTGTTAAAATAAGAAAATAACTGAACCATTGATTGATGATCTTGCAGCAATTGTTTCTTTTCTAAAGAAGATAACAACTCAATTGGTTCTTTATATAAAGATAAAGTATCCCGCAAAACTCCTGCCTGTAACAGAGCGCCAAAAGAAATCATTCCATAAAAAAGTACTGTTTTTTTTATCATACACAATCTACCTAAGTAGTTTTTAATTGAAAGCGTTTTTCTTTACAAGAAAGTATCAAAACATTTTCATCGGTCAAATTATCTTACGATTTATAAATAATAGCCTCTTGAATGTGTGACACATCTATTTTTTCAGATCCACCAACATCTGCAATTGTACGAGCAACCTTTAATGTTTTATGATAACCTCGCATGCTCAAATTCAACTTTTTAAAAGCTTTTTGCATAATGATTTCAGCTTGTGGTGTTAATAAACAAAACTGATCTACCTCTTGAGAGCTCATCATACCATTTGTTTTATCTTCACAACCAAAACGTTCTTTTTGCGCAAGAATAGCTCTATCAACCCCCACCTTTAATTGTTCTGAACTAGTCTCTTGCTTAATAACTGTACTGGTTGCATCTTCATACGTCACCGCTTGAACAGAAACCTTAATATCAACCCTATCAAGCAATGGCCCTGACAACTTTTCTTGATACCTTTGAATTTGCTGAGCAGAACAAATGCACTCTTTTGCTTTATCGCCCAAATAACCACAAGGACACGGATTAAGTGCTGCAACAAGCAAAAATGATGCAGGATATTGAATAGATTGTTGTACACGAGCAATATCTGCAATTCGACTTTCTAATGGTTGCCTTAATGCCTCAAGAACATCTCTTTTAAATTCAGTAAGCTCATCAAGAAATAAAATACCATTGTGAGATAAGCTAACCTCTCCAGGCTTAGGATATGATCCTCCTCCAACCAAACCTGCTTGAGATATTGAATGATGAGGACTTCTAAATGGTCTCGTGTCCACTAAAGCTTTACTGCCCAATTTACCACTAATAGAGTATACCTTTGTTGTGTCAATTGACTCTTCAAATGTCATGTGAGGCATAATTGTAACAAGACGCTTTGCAAGCATTGTTTTGCCTGATCCAGGAGGACCTGCAAATAAAATGTTATGCCTTCCAGCAGCAGCTATCTGCAATGCCCTTTTTGCATATTCCTGACCTTTAACATCTGCAAAATCTATAGATAATTTTTTTGATACACCACTCTCTTTCACCCTGCTATCTTGAGAAGTTGGCAGTATACCTTCATGAAAATAATTCAGTAATTCTACTAAATTAGAAGCTCCAACTACTTCTATACCTTCTATAATGGAAGCTTCTTGTAGGTTTTTGCTCGGTAATATAATGCGCTTTTTCCCTAATCGTTTTGCATCACATGCAATAGCAAGTGCTCCTTGAATAGGCTTAATACTCCCATCAAGAGATAACTCTCCGATAATAATTGTTTCCTGTAAAAACTCAGAAGATATTTCAACTGACCTTGCAGCCTTTAAAATGCCAAGCGCAATAGGTAAATCAAACAACGTACCTTCTTTTTTTAAATTTGCAGGTGCTAAATTTACCGTAATCTTTTTCTCTGGTGCCTTAAAACCTGAATTTTTTAAAGCTGTCAAAATTCTTTGACGACTTTCTTTAATTGCAATATCAGGCAACCCAACAATAAAAAAGTTGATAAGACCAAAAGATAAATCAACTTCTACTTCAACTAAATGAGCCTGCACACCAATTGTTGTTGCAGAAAAAATTTTTGTCAGCATAAAAAGGATCTAATTTTTTTTATTTTGTGTAAACTAAACTACAATGCATACCTAAAAAGATATAAGCAATATGAAAAGTATACTACATTAAACACTTTTAGAAAAGTTGTAGAAAAAACAAAGAATAAAATTTACACATAGTCTTTTGATGGCAAAAATTAAGGATGTTCATGAAGAAAATAATAATTTATACAACTCTGGCTTTTTATTTTTTGATCAGTCCCCTGCAAGCAACTCTTGTCATTGGCGATCCAAATGCAAGTACTGGTAACACATTTAGCTTTGATATAGGACATGCAAAATTCATCGCTACAAAAACAAGTCACCGTCTCTGGTTAGCATCTGGAGCAGACATTTCTTCTGAATCTGATGATGTTCAAAAATTTGGATTAAGCTTTGTTGAAGAAATCCCTGCAGAGCCTTTACTCAATCCTCAAACATTACAACTTCTTACTCCAACTGCCCAACCTCTTGCAAACAAAGAAGCTGCTACTATTTACACTTATAACTCTACAGATAACAACGTTAACGTAGCACAAACAGACAATCCAATTTATGGGGCAGAATTTGCGTTTCTAGATACAGCATATAACAATGCAATTACTCCAGCAGGTCACACTCCAACTTTTGTCTTAGCTGGAAGCCTTAATGAATTATACTTTGCACAAGATATTAAACATAACTACCTTGATCCTGCAACAAACAAGCGCATCTTTAAAACTGAATTATTACGACATGACTTTGGAACCGGAGATAATGTTAAAGCATTACTTGGAACAAGTAGTAATATCTTTGCTATACACGCAGTAGGAGACTTTGGAGATGATGCAACATCAAAAATAGCAAAGCTTGTTCCTGCAAAGTTTGTTGCTAAAACAATTACCGACTCTAAGGGTAAAGAAGTACAGGTAACTGTTCCTTATTTAAATAAAGTAGCTGACCTATCAATTACTTCCTCTACTGCTGAGCTAGGAAGTGTTACAACTTTACATTCAGACGTCACCTTACATAGCATTAAAAATAATTTATACATTGGATTAAACGTAACAGCAACTGGTGGTGCAAATATATTAATCGCAAAACACGATGCAATGTCTTTTGCATTTGATTCAATTGCAACAACCTCTATTTTTGCAAACGAAACCATAATCTCTACAACAAGTAACGCTCGAATCACCAACATTGCAAACATGTCTACTTCTACTTCTCTTTCTTATCTCATTGTTGCCCGAGATGCTGGATCAGGCACTGAACCTCAAACAATTTACGCGATCCCTCTTGTTGGAAAAGAAGGAACAACCTTTGGCAAAGTTGCAGACTACACCAAAATAACAAATGTCTTTCAAACAAGCCCTTCTATTTTTCATAAAAGATATTTCGACACTCCTTTAGAAGATCACACGCAAATTACACCTTCAGGAAGTGTTCTTGAACAGCTCAGAGTTGGACAAGAAATTCCTCCTCTTGCAAGTGGTAATAGCATTAAAGATTTATACGTGGTTGGAGATACTGTTTATGTCGTAATCGACCAAGATTATGATACAGATCAACAGCCTGGCACATTTTGCTCTCAAGCAATTTTTGCACCTAATGGTCACATCATAAGCTGGACACCTTGGACCAGATCTCTTGGAACCGATGAGCCTACATTGTTTAGCGCTACAAACAGAAATACTACATCATCTTTTTATGTTACCGATACAGGCTCAGGCTTTAGAAGCGTTACTCAAACACAATGGCTTCCTTCAAGTAACTTAGCCCCTTTATTTCAAGCTACACATGGAACTCAAGGTGGCACACAAGGAGCATTTAACTTTCCACAGTCAACTTCTGGTTTCAATAGTGCAATTTCTTTACTCATCACAACAGGATTTAATAAGGTCGTCATTGGACAAACTGGTTTTGTAGATGGTG
>Ga0114932_10005816_pt1 | contig 10784 bp, 3 predicted proteins | sample 2SBtaG_2_FD_87286 | JGI IMG/M metagenome (GOLD analysis project Ga0114932, IMG submission 87286) | Deep subsurface microbial communities from Kolumbo volcano to uncover new lineages of life (NeLLi) - 2SBTROV12_ACTIVE470 metaG | ecosystem: Environmental > Aquatic > Marine > Volcanic ... | reverse complement strand
TGGAAAGAAATGCTCGTATTTCAACAGGAACCGTCCCCCAGATTGGTGGAGAAACCTACGGAGCGTTACGTACCGGAAGAGGAATTGATTCCCTTATGGGCGCAGCGCTTGATCCACGCATCCAAGAGATGCAAGAGATTATGGAGGCTCATCTTCCTCATCTAAACGAATGCTTGTTCTCTACTTACAAAGGTTATTTTGGAAACAAACAATTCTCAATGTACACTGGTTACGCTGGGGATTTTGGACAAGTAGAATTTACTCCAAACGAACATTTTGAGACGCATGACAATGTGGTTTCGTACTCAATCCCCGGCGCAGACATCCAAGGCACTACAATACAGTTAGGTCAGTTGCTTTCAATGAAAGGAATTAGTCTTCGTACATTCCGTACTAAGCATCCGTTTATTGAAGATGCTGAAGCTGAAGGACGTAGAGTAGATGAAGAACAACTTGAAGAAGCAGTTATGGCCGCGATTCAGCAACAAGCATTGTCCGGTCAGTTGCCTGTCGTGTACGTCTCTAAGATTGAAAAACATCGGAAGAAGGGTCTTGATATTTTTGAAGCTATCGAAAAAGCCGATAGTGAAATTCGTGAAGAGCAAGCGGCTGTAGCTCCTGCACCTGAAGAAGGAATGACTATGGCACCTGAACAAGCACAAGGATTAGCTGCTGGACCAGAAGGTATGGCTCCGCAAGCTGCTCCACCTAATAATGATTTTAGTCCAGAAGCAGCAGCGCAACTTGTTGGTGCATTAAGGGCGGGCTAATGCCACGAAAAGCTAAAACGCAAACACCGCAATCACCGGGATTAGAAGCTGGCGCAGCTTATGGTGAGGTGCAACAGAATATATCTGCTCAAGAAGAAATTCCTTTGCCTCAAACAAGAGATACAAATATGGCTGTTGAAACGCCACAGCAAGCATTGCCTGTGCAAGCTGCTCAACAATTTATTCCAGAGATAACACCGTTATTGTCTGCTGGTGATGGCGTTAGTCGTCCAGAATTTACTATGAATCCTATGTCTGAAAATCAGATAGCTCAAAATATTTTACAAAGTTGGGCTGATTCAACAGGAGATCCAGCTACTTTAGCAGCAGCTATGCAGATGCAAGGTCAGTAATGGCTATAGCTCCTATTAAAAAACCTGATTTAAATAAGTCTTCTAGTTTTGACGACGAGTTTAATAACAGAAGGTTTGCTTTATTGCAAAACACTGGGGCTTCAAGATTTTTTGATGTTGATCCTCAATCAATGGTTAACACTGTTTTAAGTCCTGTATCAGATCAACAAATGTTAGAACAATGGACTAAATCTTTAAGTCAAGTGCAGCTTAATGAAATGAAAAATAACTTTGAGTTGTTACCTAAACAGCAACAAGAATACGAATTTGTTTCTTTGCCTGTTCAAACACAACAAGTGTTGCGTAGTAGTGGGTATGAGTTGCCCAGTGAAAAAAAACAAGACAATTTTTTTAAACGTCTTTTTACGTGGGACATTCCATTATTACCTGAAGAACATTTTGGTGTTTTACAACACGCGCTTGCTCCTGCTAGAGCTTTAGGTTTTGGTTTAGGTAAGGTTGCTTCTCAAACTTGGGAGCAAGGCGTTATGAAACCTTCTAGGTTTGCTCAACGTGCTTTTCGTACAGCAGGTTATCTTGCTAGAGAAGAGAGTGCTTATCATAATATAAATCCTTCTAGGTGGAATGAAGCTTGGAACGCTGCTGAATATGAAAAAGGTTCTTTTTATAAAACTGCTGTTGATAGATCAATAGAACTTGTTGGTAAAGAACGAACTGAAGAATTAGAATTATATATTCGAGGTGGTTTGCAAGAAATTTATAATCATTTTGAATCAAGTGGCGAAAAACAAAATTTGTCTGATGATCGTGTAAGACAAAATTACACAGATTGGGCAAGTAATTTAAGTCAACCTGACATGGTTGAAGCTTTAGATACTTTAAAGAGTGGTCAGTTAACAGGCATGTCTGCTTCTGTTGATGTTTGGAATGCTAATCCTGTTAACCCTGATGTCACTCCCGGAACTTTTGCAGGGAATGTAGTTGGTGTTACAGGTGTGTTAGCCGCAGAAATTTTGTTAGATCCTACTACTTGGGCTGGCGGTTTTGCTGTTAAAAGTGTGCGTGCTGTTAAAGCAGGTTTGCGTGGAATGGATGAAGGCGTTATTGATTTATGGCATCGTGTTGCTTTAACTCAAAAAGCTGCAGATGACGGTAAGGGTTCAATTAAAAAACTTCTTCCTAATGTTGGTAGTTATAGCGCTGCTAAACAAGTTAAAGATTGGTTAAAAGAAGGCGGGGATAGGGTTTGGAATGGAACGACTATTGGTGTAAGAGCTAATGCTAGAGCTATTAATAGGATGCAAGAAAGAATTGAAGATTCTTTTAAACAACTTGATGAAGTTGATGCTTATAAAATTCAAAGGAAGACAGAAGATCCTTCTATAACTGATGCTCAAATACAAGCAGAACTTATAGGTAAAGATGGTATTTTAGAAGCAACTGGTGGTGTGTTAAAAAGCACTTTGTTGCTTAGAGATGTTCCTGCGTTACAACCGATATGGAAAAACATGGAGTTGTGGCACACAAGAAGACGCGCTCAAATGCTAATTTATGCAGAAGACACAGACACGTTTGTGCGGATTAACTCTAAAAATTTAAAAGATAAAGATGTTATTCTTGAACTTCCAACTGGTGCAATTCGTAATGATCTTCCTACTTTTTCCGAGTACGACGGGTTTTGGGAATACTTAGCTAGTGAAGATGGATTTTCTATGCTGGCTTCTAAAGTAGGAGGCACAAGTCCTGAAGCATCTTTCTTGCCTAATATAGGAATAGTTAATAATGCTTGGATTAATTCTAAAAGTTGGGCTAGAAAAGTTTTAGATTTTGACAGGTTGCCTGTAGAACTTGGTCTTGATATGTCTCGCTTAACAGCAACTTATATTGCTAAACAAACTAATTATGTTTTAAAAAAGATTTCAGATGACATTAAAAATGATGGCGTATTACGTGTTGGTAATAACCCAGAAGATGTTGTGACTTTAAGTAAAGAAGCTGTTGAGGCTTTAGATGATGAGGTGCTTCAACGAATTTTAACTACTGAAAATCCTAAACTTACTGATGCTTTAAATATTAATGAGTTAAACAAAATAGATAAAGCAAGAGATTTTTATGAAAAAACTGCGTACAGAGTAATTCTTAATGACAGTTCTTTAGATCCTTTGTTAAGACATTATCAAGCTGGCGATTATAAAATGGTTGGTTCAACTCAAAGACAAATTGATGGTACTTACAAAGTTGTTAGCGATCTTAAAATGAAGCGAAAAATAGGTAAACGAGGTGGCGCTTTAAAAGCTGCTAAAAATTATTGGCAAAAACAAATACATCCACCCGGAAGCCATAACGCTGATGCAGGAAGGTTATTTCATACAGTTCGTGGAGTTGGTGAAACTCTTGCAGCAGGAGCGTTTTATTATCCAGCTAGGTTTGCTGAAAAACTTACTACTTATGTTCCTCGTAATACTTTGTTAGACGTTACAGATGATGCTACAGCTATTACAGAATTTACTGCGCTTGTAGACATGGGAATAATGAATGGAATGTCTAGAACTAAAATAGATAACTACATGCAACGGTTTGTTATGGGTGACGAAACTACACGTTGGACAATTCAATCAGAGTTCTTTTTAGATTTTATTGGCAGAAGCGGCGCTTTGCTTCACGGTGGTAGAGATGTCCAAGATTTTGTTAAAAGATTTATTCGTTACGGTCATCACAGATACGCCAACTTTGTTGATGACGGAGTTGGTATAGCTAATTTAAATAGACAACGAGGAATAGTTCCGGGTCAAGCACACGGAGGGCATTTAACTACAACAAATATAATTCCTAATTACCGTGAACTTGCTGCTGTTTCACGATACATAAATTTGTACAGAATGCTTGGGTGGGGTTTGTGGCTTCCTAAGATTGATAAGTTTGTTGCTCGTGCTTGGCGACCAGCAGTTTTATTACGGTTAGGTTATGTTGCTCGTAATGGTGGTGAAGAACTTATGTCATGGATGTGGCGTGAAGGACCTAAAGGTTGGGTTAATCAAAAAACTGCGGCTGCTTCTATGTCACAGCGTAGGACATGGGATCAATATGGTAGAAAAATTTGGAGTGAAGTTCCTAAAGAAGAACAAATCCCTACTATATATAAACCTATTTCTCGTTTATGGCGTTCTATAAATGAGGTAGCTGGTGTTGGTGATTATGCTATTACTGCAAAAGCAGTTAAACAATCTTTAAAAGACAACCCGCAAAGTTGGAGGTTTTTTACTGAAGATGAAAAACTTAAAATTTTTGAGCGCACTCGTGAAGCAATTTTAGATACTAAAAATACAGGTTTATCTAGTGTGTCTCGTATGGCTTTTGAATCAGCAGAAGCAATGGCTCAAAAATTAAACATGTTAATTCATAGAACAAGTCAAGCTGTAGGTTTGCCTACTAAACAAGAGTTTTTTGAAAAGTATTCAAAGGTAGCTGATTCTGATTATAGCGATCGTGTTGAAGCTTTAGCTGACATGATGACTCAACCAACAATGGTTGATGCACACATGAAACATATTTTAGGTACGTTTGATAATTATATTAATCCAGACAAATTAAATGTTGATTCTGTTTTAAGACAAAGCGGGTTTGGTTTAACTGCTGAGTTGTCTTTACCAATGGAATATGGGGCTACTGAATTAGTTTATCTTAAAAATTTAGGTGCTGGAGATATAACTGTTGCAGATAAAAGTATTGGTGTTGCTCAACGCATGCAAATAATGGCAGATGATCCTTCTCATATTGCTGGTATAAGACAATTTGCTCACTACTCTTCTCCAGCGCAAGAATTAAAATACCGACAATTAGCAGCAGAGTTGGGTCTTACAAAAACAGGTCAAGAACCGTGGGCAAAAGTTGTATGGGAATATTTTAATGTTCCTAAAAAAGATGTAGATATGTCTGCTTGGACAATGGATTTTGCTAGAGCTTTTGATTTGTCACCTAAACGAAGCGCTCAAATTGTAGAAGAAGTTAATAACGTAGTTGATAAACATGTAGCTGTTGAAACTTTTTTAGCTACTCAACCTCGCAAAAATGTTCCTGCTCTTAAAAAGTTTTTTGAAGAAGCTAATAATAATGAAATTGCTTTTCTTTTAAATCGACTTGATCCTGCTTTAATCTCAACTGATTTTGTAAAAGTTAAAGCTAGAGCTAAACAAGCATTTATGAACGATCTTCTTACACCAGCAGGACAACAAAGATTAATAAGTACTCATCGTTCTAATGTTGGGTTTGATGCACTTGGAGAAGTAAGTTCTCCGTTACCTCCGGGTAGTGGACGTTTGTTTGTTCCTTATTTGTCTCAAGACGGAGTTGCTTCTTTGGTTAAAACTTTAACTTCTGATAACCCTGAAGTGTTTCGTGAAAGATTTATTTTAGCGTTAAATAAAGAGTTTGAAAAAATAGGTGTTTCTATAGATCAAAGCGAAGTTGTATACAAAATGTTGCAACCTTCTGTAAGCCCTTACAATAAAGGCATTACCCCTAATGTGTACGAAGAGTTGCGTAGTTCTTGGGCGATACAAGATGGTGATTTTGTTCCTTTAATTATGAGTAGCGCTAACCCTGATATTTCTTCTGCTATTTCTCGTGCGTTGCATCAATCATTAGATGATGTTTCAACAGCAGGTTCTGGTCGTATAGGTAGTCTTGATTTAAATACTGAAGAACTTTTGAACACAGATGGTAAAGCTGTTTTAGATAGAAAAAAATTAAACAATCCTAGTGTCACTACTGTGCGAGGGAATGTAAGTGAAACAACTACTTTTGCTGAACGAGCATCGATTGGTGATATTAGATTGCAGCAAAATTTTTGGGGTGTAGGCCCTGATGGTGTTGGTCGGACTGCTCTTGATTTTGGTGCTGGTGGTATGCGTGATGAAACTATTATTGGGTTAAATACTAATCTTTTATTTCCTCGTCCTGATGGTGTAAAAAGCATTCAGATGATTAATAACAGACCGTTAACTCACAGAGTTAAAGTGCATCGTCATAAAACAGATGGGCGTGTTGCTGTTTTGCGTGAAGGTGATGAACGTCAAGCATACGACTGGTATGACGATGAAAACTGGGAAGTTATTGATACCCAAGTAGTTGGACATAATGATTTACGAAACGCCGCTGAAGAATTAGCTATGATAAATACTTTAGAAATTGAAGATTTATTTACTTCAGGTGCAAGAATTCAAGACACTCCAGAAGTTTTTCAACCTTGGGTTCGTGAAATGTTAAACGCATCAAAAGATGAAATAAGTCCTACAAGATTAGCTGACAATGCTAGTCGTGACATGTGGTGGGATAAAGCTCCTACTGATTTGTTAACGTTAGTGCCGGTTACTAATCAAGGTGCTTCAGGTAGAGAAAAAATTTCTACAGCTTGGAATACTCTTTTGCGGAATTGGTTTGATGGTGTAGTTAATCCGATGATTGGTGCAATGGTTCGTGAACCTATGTTCCAGCATTATTTAGTGATTGCTAAAAAACAAATGCAAGGTGTTAGAAAATTTTATAATCACAGCCCAAATGCTTATAAAGGTTTGCGTAAAAAAACTGGTGCAAAAATGGTAGACGGTCAATTAGAAATTCCTGCCTTGGATGAGTTTGTTAAATTTGGTTACGTTGGCCGAACAATAGATCCTGATGATCCTATTTCTTTGTTAGGTTTTAATGTTCAAACAAATAATATTGCTGGGTTTAAACAAAACATTAGAGACAATATAGATGATTTGCCTAAGATTTTAAAAGATGTTGTTAGTAAAACAGGGAATTGGTCAGACGCTTTAATTGAAGAATTGTTTGATTGGGTTAAAAGATCAGGTAAACAATTTGAAGCGCATAGAGATATGTCTCTTAAACGAGCGCTTACTTTAACAAGTTCGTTTATAGACGATCATCGTATACGGTCACAGTTTCAGGAAATGGTTGGCACGGCTTTACCTTTCTGGTTTGCAGAAGATCAGTTTTTACGAAGAGTTGGAAGAAGTTTAAATCATAATCCGTTAATGTTAAGGAACCTTCATTTAACTATGAACGTAGGAGTTAACACTGGGTTGATACAAGAAGACAAATTTGGAAACAAGGTTCTTGTTATACCCGGATCAGAAACTTTAACAACAGCAATGTTTGAAATAGCGGAAAGGTTTCCAATAGTTAACCGTGTGTTTGGTGGACCTTTAGGCGCTGTTGCTAGAGCAGGTTTAAGTAACGGTATTAGTACAAGTCTTAATATTATTCCGGGTTATGATTTAGAAAGAATAGGTCAACCCGGATTTGGTCCGTTGTTGTCTGTTCCTATTAATCTTTTGTCGCATAGAGATCCTGCTATTAGACAAACTTTTGAAAAGAATCTTGTTGGTGGTAGGTATCAGGCGGCTAGTGCTCTTGCCGAAAGCAACTCAGACCAAGCAGAAATTTTCTTTAATAGTATTTTGAGCAGTATTATTCCTGCTGTTATAGTTCGTCCTTTGCAAATAGCTGGCTTTAATCCTACTGGTGGGGATGCTCGTACTAAAGCAGCGCAAGATGTTATTAAATATTTAGCTATGAACGATCAGCTTCCTGATGAAAACATTATGACTCCAATAGAAAAAGAAAAGTTTTTAGACAAGGTTGATGGTATGGCTATGCAGTTGCAGTTGTTGCAAGGAATGACATGGTTTTTAGGTCCTTCAACGGGAACTCTTGCTGATTTAACTACGCATGAAGGTTGGGAATGGAATGAAGATTTTACTGCTTTAACTGATAAGGGTGTTCCTTGGGAAGAAGCTTACGGTATTTGGATTAATAATATAGAAGCGCAAACTGGTGAACCTTTTAATCCGATAGAGCATTCTCCTTTTAAAACAGGACGTTCAGATAAAATTCCTTTTGCTGTGTTAGAAGCAACTCAAGATGCAAATGTTTGGATGACTGATAACCCTGATTTCATGAGATCTTTTCCTAATAGTTCAGCGTTTTTCTTGCCTCGTAAGTTTGATTCTGAAGACACAGAGTATGTTGCTGAAGCTAAAACAAGACAAATTAATATGGGTTTAACCAGTTCTATAGATACAGAAGATTTTCTTGAAAAAATTTATTCTAATGCTGCTGCTCCTGCTTATTATAAACAACGACAGTTGTATATAGATAGGAAGTATGCGTTTAAACAAAGAGGTGTGGATACATCTAGTTTAGATATGCAATGGGAAACTTATTGGGAAGCTTTTCAGTTAACGCATCCTGTTTTTGCTGAGCGTGTAAGTACTTCTAAAGATCGTAGAGAAGATGCTATTCATGAGTTTAGGTTGTTAGTTAATAATGCGGAAGCTATTCCTGAATCTGTGCATAAAACTGACATTGTTTCTGCTATGAATCTTATTGTTAGTCTAAATGATAGGTTAAGAAATTTGGATGGTGTTAGCACAACTACTGCCACTGAGACTAGAAATATAGTAAAGTTGCAAGCGTGGCTGACAATGGAAGATTTTGTGCAAAGTAAACCTTGGTTAAATGAATTGTATTACAGCATCTTTTTGCCGATGCTTGGTGATACTTGGATTGCTAAATATAATAACGGGTTAATTAAAATTACTGCGAAAGTAGCGTAATGACTGTACCTGCTGAAGAACCAATTACAAGACCGACAAGACCCATAGAAGACATGGTTTTTTCAATAGGAGATTGGTCGGAAATTGTAGAAGAATCAGAAACTATACTTCCTCCATCTCAACCTGAATCTGATCCTCAAATACCAATCGAACCACTTGAAATTGAACCGCTTAGAAGTAGCGAAGGTATATTAAATGCACCTAATCCTTTAAACGATTCAAAAACAGGATTGTATTTTAGACAGTTGCATCTTGATGCTTTAAGCAACGAACAAATTTTAGATAGACTTGTTAATTATTTAGCAGGTAAAAAACTTCCTATTATGTACGGTGGCGGAACAATGTCTTTACAAGACAGTTTAGGAATAAATTCTAATACAGATAATGTTATAGAAGAATTAGGTGGGGCACTTGGGTTAGATCAAATTTACGATATTACTACTGTTGGTTCTGCTGGTTACAAAATGTTGTATTCGTATTTTATGCGAGGAGTGCCTGATACTGGTGTTTCACGTGAAGTAAGAAACAGAATAGAAAATGACGCTGTTGAAAAAATAATTGAAATACAAAAGTCAAGTTCTTATTTAATGGTAATGCCTGATATAAGTTCAGGTTCAGGTGTTCTGGAAGAAGATGGGTTACGAGAAAATATTGGTTTAGTACTTTCTTTTGATGGTACTCCTTACGGAGAAATTGATTCAATTAATGATTTAATGCCTCGTGGTGGGTTAGGACCTATGGAAATGGCTACTGAAATTAGTAGGTTAAATCCTGAACAAAGAGAAGTTATTCAACAAGAGATGTGGGCAATGGGTTATTTAAAAGAACTTCCTTCTATTTGGGGACAAGATGATAATCCAAGTAATGAAACTTACTCTCCTTTACAGCAAGCTATGCAAGAATGGCAAGCAGATATGAATGCTGTTGGTTTTGAATTGTTACAAGAACGTAATGACCCTGCAAAAAGAACGGATGCTGCTTTTAATCAAGCTACTTGGGCTGAAGCTGTAGCAAACGACGGATACCCACGCGCTGATATAGTATTAGATAGAGCCATACAACGAAAAATGGGTGGTTTTCCAGTAGAAAATACTGAAGATAAAGTACGTGCTGAAGTTACAGCGCAAGCGTCTGAAAAAGTTACATCTTATTTGCAAAACAGAGGTGTTAATTTAACTGTTGAAGAATCAAATAATTTAATAGCTGAACTTAATTCAGAAATTAATCAGTTAGCTCCTGAACAAAAAGAAAGTTTGTTTGGTGAAGGTGGCACTGAACAAGAACTTACAATAATGAATAATCTTTTATCTAATTATTATGGTAATGATGATTGGTCTTCTTTGTTGCAGTTCGGTAATAAGAACAGAGATGCTAGTTTTTTAAATTATGCTTTTAGATCAGGTGCAATAAGTTCAAATGAGAAAGAACAATTTAATGTTGCTCGTACTTCTGAATTAGAAAAAGATGTTGCGTTAGCTACGTTAAGTAAATTTATTGGAAATGATTTTACTAATCCTGAAAACATAACTAATGGTTTAACTTCTTATATGAAGACTTTAGATGCTGGTCCTAATAGACAGTACAACAGAGAAGAATTAGAAGCTTTTGCTATGGCAGCTATACATGCTGGCAAATATCCTACTGAAGTTTCTACTAATCAAGACTCTGTTATAGAAAGTATAAGTGCTGCTTACACAGATGATATGGATTACACAGGTGTGTCTGGTTGGCAGTACAGGAATCTTTTAAATGCTTTAGATAATGCTGGTAGTAGTTCTTCTAGAGGATTGGGTGTTAAAAATGTCTAAATGGGATGCTGCTTATAACGCTGCTTTGGCTAAAATGCACCCAAGTTATATTTTGCAATTAGCTATGACTAAGTTTGAACCTGATGTAGCTAGAACTATGACTGCTGTTGCTTTATCAGAATCTTTTGGCGGCGCACCTAATGCTGTTGGTGATGAAGGTGGCAGTTGGGGGTTGTGGCAAATTAACAGATCAGCTTATCAAGATTTAGTTGACGCAGGTATTATTGAACCGCCTCCTAATTTAACTCCATCAGATAAAAATTTGTCTGAAAG
>Ga0114932_10005815_pt1 | contig 10790 bp, 13 predicted proteins | sample 2SBtaG_2_FD_87286 | JGI IMG/M metagenome (GOLD analysis project Ga0114932, IMG submission 87286) | Deep subsurface microbial communities from Kolumbo volcano to uncover new lineages of life (NeLLi) - 2SBTROV12_ACTIVE470 metaG | ecosystem: Environmental > Aquatic > Marine > Volcanic ... | reverse complement strand
TGGAGAGTGCCCAAAAGTCCGCGGCGGCGCAGCTTCTTGCCCGACGCGGCATGCGACCTGCGGCGGATCAAGAAAGGGCCTCAGCGGGGAGCTGAGGCGGCGGTGGGTGCATCGAGGCGGGGCACCGGGGGTCACCTGACCAGCCGGCGCCGAAACCGGAAACCCGGCTGAACAACTATCCGTTTGGTCGCCCCCTCTGGGCGCGCCGAATGCATAGCGCCGCGTGGCTCGCGGGGGCGCCGTTTGCGCTGGCCCGAGTCAGCGCGGGTGTCTCACGGGTCCGATCGAGCATTTGACGACGTCACCGAGCCGAAATTGTGTCTCGGTTGTCATAATGAACCTTACCGGACTGAATTTGCGAATTGCAGGCGGGCGGGTTCTAGGAGTCATCGGCGCAAAAGAGTGGCACGGAAGCGCATGTACCGAGAGGTGCACCGTTAATGAAAGCGCAGATGTTGCTGTACTCAACACCGTCGGTGCCGCAAACCTTTGGAAGGTTCGCTTGATTTCTACAAATTCTCGTCGGGCGGGTCAGGTGGAGTAATGCATTCAAGAGGAATGGCGCACGCGCCACAACAGGTAGCGATGATTGCGAGAAGGAACACCTGGAGAACTCGGCGAGTCCCCTCAGAACCCGTCTGCAAGACGAACAACAACAAAGCGTTGAATTGTTTCGTTCCAGTCCCAGCTCGTTACGTTTGACCAGCCGCTAGGTGTGTCAAATGTTCCGTTGTCGATATTGGCTGGATCCATCGCGCCGTCCGTGTCCATGAACATCCGCGCCTCAAATGAGGAAGAGTTGGATACGAATCTGTCGGTCGTCACAAAATAGGCATCTGTTGTGAAGAGTGAGGCGTTGCGCCCATAGGTTGTTGCGTCGGACACCATTGGCGCAAGATGGCTGGTGTAGGTGCCGCCAAACCAGAACATTCCTCCTGATGAGTTGAGTAGCCACAAAAGACCAGTCTTTACGAATGATGCTTGTGAGAAAGACTCCTCAGAATGATTATTGAAGTACAGGCGACACACATAACTCGTGCTGACTCGATGGTTGTCGCAGGCAATATCAACGGGCCAGAGACTCATTTCGGGTGTTCCGCTCGTGAACGGATTGAACTGTGCCAAGAAATTGGCGTTGAGGTCCCAGGTGCTGACTCTGATGAATCCTGCCGTGTCTGGGTGTGTTGCGACGAACATGTTGCGCGTTTCGCTGTATGCGATGCGAGGTTCAGTGTGCGTGTTTAGGGCAGATGGTATGCCCCCAGTTCCAGCGACGACCCGAGTGATTGCTCCGCCGGAAACACTTCCCGAGTAAATGACGACCTGTCCTTGGTTGGATCGATCGGCGGCGCGCTTACCCACTGCCATGAACCGGTCGCTTTCACCAAAAGCGACATCAACTGGTCCCTCGGACCAGAGAGAGCTTGAGCGCGTGGTCCCCAACGTTACGGCGCCTCCTGTGACGTTGAGTGTACGGAATCGAGGGGAGGATCCTGGCCCGCTGTTTGTTGTCATCAGGCAACTAGCGGTTCCAGAGCCTCCTCCGGGGCGGCAGCCAATCCTCGGAGGCACCTTGCTCGTGACACCCAATCCTGTCCACGGTAGGTCTTGAATGACGTTCCCTAGAGAGTCGACCGCCCACGTAGAAACTTGGACGGAGTTCGACGAGCCCCAGCGCGATCTGAATGATTCAGCGTCGAAGAGATTGGGCCAGTATGAAACCCGAGCCGCGATAGAGGATGACGAGCTTGTCTGGGTCATGACGGGGCAATCGCGAATAGAGGGATCGCAAATGATTGGCCCAAACGGGTCGTGATTTGGAGGTGCTCCCTCGCCGGGGTGTGCAAGGCCTAGGTTGTGCCCGATTTCGTGAAGCGTGGTCGTGTAGAGATCCGCCCTGTTTGGGGCGCCGGGCCGCATACTGCCAGTGGCACCACCGATGTCGTATCTAATGCGCGCACTGCCGCTTGTCGTCGAATATGTGCCAAACCCGACTCCAGTTGAAACAAAGAAATCACATTCAGTGGCGGGGTTTCCCCAGCACAAAGCCGCACCGAGGCTTCCTGTCGAGAAGTGGGACCGCATGTGCGCTTCGTCTACGAGGTTAAATGTCCAGTAGGCGGGGCCGACTGCGGCGTTTCCGTATGCTCGACAAGTCTTTGAGCTTACCCCTTGTCGATTCCAGGCAATGCACGCTCGGTCGACCCACCGGCGATATTCGCCGCCTGTCCAGCGGGCGTCGGGGGCAGACCAGTCAGCGGCTCCTGTTGGGAGCGTCGTATCGATACGAAATTCAGTTCGTGACGGGGGAGTCCACGGCATCCAGTAGACGGTTTGTGAGGCAGCCAAGGCGGCGGCGGCAACAGCAAGGCCAATACTCATTGTTGTGCCTCTGTGCTTTGTGGTGGGAATCGGTGGTCAATCATTGCCAGGTCACCGAAGACTTGTTGGTTACTTCCGGCGGTCGCGTTGACAACAGCAACGTAAGCGCGTCCGGGAATGCAAAGCAGCCCCGCATCGACGCAGCTTGACGGAAGTCCTCCGGCTGAGTGATCGAAGACGTCAACGTCGTAAGTGTGGCCACTTTCTACCTCCACAATAGTGCAGATACCGAACGGTGAAGGAACATCGCCCAGATACTCAACAGCGACGTAGTGGAGCAGTGATTGCTGCTCATTTTCTGCTGCCAAAAATGTCAGCATGGCGAGCCGGCTGTCTGACAGCGCCTCAGTAGACGGGTGTTTCGGCGGCGGAGCATCATATTTTGGGGCGTCCCGATCGTCTGGCTGCGTCGGCGGTGTGGGCCGTACAGGTTTTGCGACTGCCTCTGTGCCTCGTTGGTCAATGCGGTGTGCGGCGCGTTGCGCTGGAGAAATCGACGACGACAGCGATGGATGCGCCACGCAGCTCAACAATTGATCCGGTACCACTTTTCCGTCTTCGAGGTACGTCGATATTTGTTGCAGACAGTCACGAATCGCTTCTGGCGAAGACTCAGGTGCCGCAATTGATGCTGACGCTAAAAATGTCGCAGCGGTTGCAAAAGCAAAAGCTCTAGAAGAACTAGAAGAACTAGAAGAACTAGAAGAACTAGAAGAAATCGGCATTTGGTTCTCCCTGATAAGGCTCCTCGTCGAGAAACGCGTAGACCTCATCTGCACTCCAGCAATCTGTGAGGTTGAAAGAGTTGCAGTATTCTGAGCCCTTACGAATGAGCCTCGTATGTACCGGGCCCGTGTTGATGACGTACGACGACGTCTGCGTGTCAACCTGACAATCGTTGATGAGGCTCATGATGTCGGCGCTCGCGAGGGCGGTGTCGTCGACACTGAACATTCTGGATGCGGAGAAGGTCACGCCAAACTCAGCGCGTTGCATGACAGGCTCATCGCTATCGTAGGCGCCGATAGCAAAAAACCGTTCTGGAATATCGTGGACTGATGCAGTCGAGACCTTTGTTCTCAGTACATCGACCGCATAAACACGAAATTCGTCATCGTGAGCTTCGCTTAGGCCGATAGTTGACGCAGGGCAGGAAGAGACAAAGCTGAGGTCGGCAAGAACGTAAGGGTCTTCTATGTTGGACCGCAACCACGGTGCCCCATCAGCTTCGTCGCCAGCGCAGCCAGCGATTGTTGCGACAACTACCGCGAACAAGCAGAGCTTCTCTATGGTCAAGACGTACCCTTCGCAAGAATTTCTCTCTATTCCTACCATAGAAACTAGGGATCCTACGATAAAAACTAGGGGTAATGGGAATGAAACCAAATGGGGGAGGCTTGCACTCTGGCGGGGCTCCCTTTCGGATCCTTCGTTTGGTGTGAGGATCTCGGATGGCGAAACGCAACCTGAAGGACGGCAAACCCGTAGGCATTACGCACGACAAGCGTGGCAAACCCATGCTCGTGCTCGACAACGGTATGCGCCGCTTCATCAAGCAGACCGACGTGGCGATGTGGGAGCGCAAATTCGGTGGCGCGGGAGCCAAGCCTTCGAGTGCGAGAAAATCCACCTCCGTTCGCCAAGTCACCAAGCGCGAAATCGACCATAAGCCACGTGACCTCGGTTGGATTTTGCGCGGTTTCATCGAACATGCGCGCGGCGTCGGTCGCCATTCAGACCCGTCCGACATTTTCGAGCCACCCGATGAGCGCGACACGCGCCGCGATGCGCACGCGGACCAGCTTGAGCTCGGCCGCGAAATACACGAGCTACTTTCGGCGGCCGTGATTCACTTTGGCGTCACGCGCGACGAATGGACGCGCTGGTACGACGCTGCCATTGCCGACAACGAATACCGCAGCAAGGACCCGCTCGGCGATCCGCTCGTGCAAGGGCGCCGCGTGCAGGCCAGCAAAGCGGCATGGCTGCCACCCGTGCAGGGGCGCGTGTCGTCACGCTTTGGTGCACCACGTGACGGCGGTAGCCGCACGCACGAGGGCATCGACGTGGCGGTGCCCACGGGCACGCCCATTCGCGCACCGGAACAAATGGAAATTGTTGAGGTGGGTTTCGGCGAGCGCGCCGGCCGTTACGTCGTCGGTGAAATCCCACGTCCCGATGGTTCGTTTTTTGACGACGACCGTTGGCGCGTCACGTTCGCGCATCTTTCCGAAGTGCAAGTTGCCGAAGGGCAGCGCGTGCGCCGTGGCGACGTCATCGGCACTTCAGGTGCAACGGGCCAAGTGACCGGCCCCCACTTGCACTTGCGCACGCAATGGGTTGAGGACGTGACCGGCCCCATTGACGACGTGTACAGCGTCGACCCGCTCGCGCTCATTCCCGAACAAGCCTTTTCGCTGGGCCAACCCGTGACAGCTCCAGGCGGACCCACCGAGGCAATCAAGCAAGGCGATCGCGTCAATGTGATCATTGCGCCCGGCGCGGGCCGCATCAACGTGCAGGGTCATGGACTCCCGCAAGCGGATATTGATGTGCAGGTTCCCGTGGGCAGCGTGTCGTCGTCATCGTTCACGCCGGCGCCGGCGCCAAGTGGCCACCCGTTGGATTTCATTCTGGCGCCGGGTGGTGCAGCGGGAGCGGGACAACAACAAAACTCATTGGCCGGCGTCGCACAAACAGCGCAAGCCGCGCTTGGTCTCGCCGGCAGCGTGGCACAAGTGACCGGACCCGTGCTGCAAGCAGGCGGTGCCGTTGCTCAGGTGGGTGGCGCTATTACAAGCCTTGTTGGCTTCCCTGAGTTCGGCGCACCCGTTGCGATGGCGGGCAAGATTGCCGGCGTGGCCGGTGGTGCGGCGTCCGCTGCTGGCGCTGTTGCTCATCCCTTGTCGGAGTTGCTTGGTCCTCCCGCAGCTCAACCCCAAACCCAACCGTTGCCGATGAGTGACGGCACCACGCTCGTTTGAGCAAGGAGTCTCTATGCCTTTGAATATCGGAATCGGTACCATCCCCACCCCTGGCGATGCCATGAACTTCGCCGAGGCCACGCTTGGCAACATGGTGGAGGGCGTGATCGAAAGTGTCACCGGCTCCCAGGTGGAACTAACGCCTGGTAACGGCGTGGACAACACGACCGTGTCAACACCCGATGGGCGCTCGGGCAATCTCAAGTTTAACGAGAAGATGGCCACGCACGCCGACATGGAGCGCATGCGAAAAGAGCTTGAAACAAAGCTTTCAAATCTTCAGCGCGAGCACACCAAGGACAAGTTGCGTTGGAAGTCTGAGATTGCTCGGCTCAAAGCTGCGCAACAGGGTGCGGGAACCCTGCGCCCGTTACCGGCACAAGGTGGCGGCCTCGACCCCATGATGCTTTTGCTGCTCACGCAAAGCGGCGGTAGCGGCGGACTGTCCGGTAACCCGCTCATGTTGATGATGCTCATGCAAAATATGTCGAGCATGCCCGTCGGTCGCGTGGGACCTGGCGGCGCGGTTAACGTCGACATGAGTCAGCTCATGATGCTCCAGCTCGTCATGAACACGCTCAACCGCTCCAAGTCGGCCAGTGGCTCTACGTCGTCGGCACCCGCAGATCGGCCTAACTGATGTCCGACGTGGACGCGCTCGTGAATGCGATGGCGGGCCTCACGGTCGCGCTGGAGCAGAACCAGCAACAAATCCCGCAAGCGGCGCCAGTTGCGGCGCCCAACCCATTGCTTGGCGCCGCCATGCAAGCACTCCAACAAAACCCCGATGCAAACCTCGAGGATGTGTTGGGGGCGCTTGGTGGCGGTGGCGTTGCCGCAGAACCAGGCATTGGTGATGAGCAAGAAGTGACCGCGTTACGCGCCGAAGTGGGTCAGCTCAAAGAGGCGTTGACGGCCATGCACGCCGATGTGCTGCGTATCGGCCAAACCGTGCTCGCGCTCGCGCAGCAACTTCAGCCGCGCGACGCTCCCGCGTCTGCTCCGAGCAGCAACGGCACGCCGCAGGGCGACCCGCCGCCCCACTGAATCGCCAGATCGGCTTGCAAGAAATCGCGGCAGGGGTGATTCTTCGCCCGCGTCCGCCTTTGGAGTTCGGAGATCGCTTCGCTCCAAAGGCAAACGGGCCGCTCGGGATTAAACCCAGGCGACCCGTTTTAGGGATGTCTCGCTAGATTTCGACGTCGGCGAGGCACATGGGCGTGTCGTTTGAGATTCCGCCCACGTGCATGGTGCATCGGCGGGCCCCAAACGGCAACCCTTTGTCCGTCGTTTGAGGTCCCACATGGGAGCCCCCGCACACGTTCCGTTCGCCATCGTCCCCGCCAACATCATCATGTCCGCGCTGCTCAAGCCGGCCGAGCGTGCCACCTGGCAGGCTTTGGCGCTGCACGCAGGAGGGCCTGAGAAGCCCTATGCGCGCCCCGGCGTCAAAACCCTGGCCTGCATCGGCGGCTACAGCGAACGCCAAGTACGGCGGGCGCTACGTGGGTTAGAGCGCATGGGAGCCATCGCCCTCTACCGTGAGCGCACCGGCTGCCCCAACGAATACTGGCTCAACTTTAGCTTCGGAGTGGATGAGGAGCGCTTTTTGGGCCTCATGCAGAAGCGCCAGGAACGCGCCGAGGACCCGGCCGATGGGCTGCGCGCGCTGCGCCAGGCCGAGCTCGACATCTTCGCGTCCGAGCCCGAGCAGCTCCCCCTAAGCGCGGCCCCCGCGCCGGTCCCGCTCCCAGAGCTGCCCGCTAAGTGGGGGGAGCAGACCCCGGACACCCAGATGTCCGCCCCCCCGGACACCCAGATGTCCGCCCCCCCGGACACCCAGATGTCCGCCAAACAGACAAGTAACCAACAAGAACCCCACCCCTCTGCTCCAAGCCCTATCGGTAACTCCAAATCCAAACCTATCCAAACTGAGATCGTCATTTCGGGAGGGGGAAATTCGCTTACGCTTTCAAACGAAGACCTCGAAGATGTGGCCGAGTGCGTGAAAGTCGCCATTCCTGTTTTCGATGGCTTAATGGGACGGCCGAGCGCACCCGAAATGGTCGATGCCGCGTTGTGCGTCCCCTGGCTTGGAAAGAAATTCCGGTTAGACATGCGCGGCGTACGTGCCCATTGCCTGAGCTACGCTAGAATCGAAGCCAAGCGACACTGGGCTGTAGAAGTGGCCGCGCTTGAAGCAACAAACGTGGTCACGAGAACAAGGGCGCCGCAAACGCCGGCCTGTGAGCCACCCACAGATGCGTTGCCCGAAGGCGTCACGTTCACAGACCTCATGGACGCGCTGCGAACAGGTGGAGAATCAAACCTCAACCAAGTCCTCTATGCGGATCGGCTACCAAGAGCGGCGGGTGCATGACACGCACAAAAGTTTGCAGTGTTTGCAAAGCGGAAAAGTCCGTCGATGCTTTTCATCGACGAGGGCACAACGTGCGCTCGGGCTTACGTGCCGCATGTAAAGCCTGCACCAACACCCGCGCGCGAAAAGAAAATCGCCCTAGAACCGATCCGCAGAAACAAAGAGTTAGGATGGCTACGCGTGCGCTCGTACACGAGGGCGCGCTGCTGCCTTCACCGTGTCGCGTGTGCCGATCGCCCAATGTGGAAGCGCATCATCTGCACTATGATCAGGAGGATTCTCACCTCGTCGTGGACTGGCTTTGCAAGGAACACCACGCGCTCGAGCACGGCTCGGCCGCGTGGACCAAGCAGTTGGGGCTGTTCGTATCCAGTTCCAGTTCGTATGCTCACGGAAGGTCAACATGAGCTTTGTTCAAATCACTCCAGGCGCAGAGATTGCGACAGGTTCAATGCCACCGGATGATCAACGGGCGGTGAATGATCTAATCGAGCGCCTTGATGACGGCAATGTTACCGGTGCCGTCGAGGTCGCTTCGATGAATGCCTATCGTGTGCGCGCTCACGGATTTTGGCTGGTGTTCGACCGCCCAGAACCCAATGCGCTACGCATCCTTGATGTGGTTCCCAATACACGTGCCCGTGTGCTCTACGGCTGGTGAAAGCCAGGTTGTGTGTGCGCGCAAGGGGTGAACGGTGAAGGAATTGAAGGCAGTTGAGTTCGATCCAGTTAAATGCCGGAAAGAGCTAGACGAATTAGGGAGTCTCCTCAACGAGAAACCTGTTCTCAAAGAACGGGATGACATCTTGCCGTTCTTCAAGGACCGCGTGCATCTTTCGGCCTTTGTGTCGGTGTTATTTCCGGTGAGCACCCCGAACAGGTACGCGCATGAATTTGATCTGTTCGGAGACTACAGATGCGATCTGGTGGCCGGCAGTGTCGACGACAATGTTTTTTGTCTCATTGAGTTTGAGGACGGCAAGGCGGACAGCATTTTTCATGCGGCGGGTCGTACGGTTCCAGAATGGGCGTCACGCTTTGAGCACGGGTACAGCCAAGTGGTGGATTGGCTTAGCAAGCTTGATGGTACCAGCGACGGAGACATGGAGCAGAAGTTTGGTACCACGACACCAAGGTTTCACGGGCTGCTTGTGATTGGACACGGCGTGAATATGGAGCCACGTGAGCGGCGTCGGTTTGAGTTTCGTCGCAATAAGGTCGTGGTGAACAGCATCCACATCAACGTGCTGACGTTTCAAGAACTCCATGATGCGCTGGACCGAAAGTTGAAACCCATTGCCTGAAGGGCACGAGGTCAGCGCTCCTCCATGCCATCTAAATATTGCTCTAGTGCGGCAACAAGAACCTGTGAGCGAGTAGGACGGCCGTCTGCACTGTGCGGATTTGTGCTTGTGGCTTCACGTAAGCGAGTGATGAGCTGACGCGGAACGTAAAAGGTGACCCGTTGCGTACGCTCGTCCCAGCGTGAGTTGTTCTGGCGTGCCTTGCTCTCTTTTGGCTCACCAGGAGCTGCCGCGCTCATAATCGCTGCGGCTTTCGCGCTGTCGGTTGGTTGAGGAATTCCACCGGTTCTGCGGACACCGCCAGCTCGCTTCCGTGTGCTCATGGCAAGAGTCCATCGACTTCGGCAAGCAGCGCACGCACCTCAACGGCAGCGGGCGAAGCTGGAGCCGCAACAACGGCCCCCGACCCGTCCGAAAATGCTTCGGCGTAACCGATGCGGTTTCCCAGTGCCGCCGTGAGGATCTTGATGCCAGATGTGTTTGCGTCTTCACCAAGCGATGAGGCAAAGGCAGTGCGTCGGTCGAGGCGGTTGAGGACCACACGAGCGACGAGTTCAGGGCGCACCGTTTGCACCTCTGCCAAAGTGTCGGCGGTTTGACCTAGTGCCCACACGTCTTGTGCGCCGGGCGAAACGGGAACGAGGACGAGGTGTGCGAGCATCATGGCGGTTCGTGATTCGATGGCCAGCCGAGGTGGGGTGTCGATGATGAGCACGTCCGTGGACTCAGCGACCGCCCGAATGTTGTCAGCCATTGATGGACCTCCCGTTGCGAGCACAGGAACAACAACATCTCGCTCCAACTCGGCAGCAATGTCGGCCCATATGCGAGCGGAGCCCTGGGGGTCTGCGTCGACTAGAAGAACTCTTCGACCGGTGGCAGCCCATGCGGTTGCGAGATTGGTGGCGATCGTGGTCTTGCCTGCCCCGCCCTTCTGTCCAGCAACCGCGATGATTTGAACCATTTGAATTCTCCCAATGTGAGCCGCATACGGGGGTTACACAGAGTGTTCGTCGGTCTTACCGTCGAACCGTCTAACGGTATATGGTACGATCGTCAAACCGTCTGACGGTCATACGGCCAAATGCCTTGAAGGAGGTTGGGGATGGTCATGCCTGATACAAAAACGCGCCGCCGTGCAAGGGCAAAGCTGGTCCTTGCTCAGATTCATCAGGTGTGGCCCGACTTGTTCGCTCCGCCGTTAAAGCCTCTTGCCATCGGCATCCACAAGGGACTCCGAGGGACAATACCCGGTGTTTCGGGGCATGAGTTGAGGGATGCCCTTCGCGTACACACAAGAAAAGCGGATTACCTCACGGCATTAGCCGCTGGTGGTCAGCGCTACGGCCTCGATGGGGAAGCGTGCGGCATCATTGTGGAGAGTGCCCAAAAGTCCGCGGCGGCGCAGCTTCTTGCCCGACGCGGCATGCGACCTGCGGCGGATCAAGAAAGGGCCTCAGCGGGGAGCTGAGGCGGCGGTGGGTGCATCGCAGCGGGGCACCGAGGGGCACCTGGCCGACTGGCCCCGAAATCGGAAACCCGGCCGAACAACTATCCGTTTGGTCGGGCTCTCTGCTCGCGTCGGCTGCATGGTGTCGGGCAGCTCGCGGGAGCGCCGTTTGCGCTGGCCCGAGTCAGACGTGGTGTCTCACGGGGGCGATCGAGCATTTGACGACGTCACCGAGCCGAAATTGTGTCTCGGTTGTCATAATGAACCTTACCGGACTGAATTTGCGAATT
>Ga0114932_10005812_pt1 | contig 10797 bp, 11 predicted proteins | sample 2SBtaG_2_FD_87286 | JGI IMG/M metagenome (GOLD analysis project Ga0114932, IMG submission 87286) | Deep subsurface microbial communities from Kolumbo volcano to uncover new lineages of life (NeLLi) - 2SBTROV12_ACTIVE470 metaG | ecosystem: Environmental > Aquatic > Marine > Volcanic ... | reverse complement strand
TTAACATATTGTGATTAATAATTAGAATTGTTACAAATGAAGAAATTTCTTAGATTAAATAATATTATGCTACTTTTTTTGTTAACCATAATTTCATTTCCAGTATTACATGGTTTTGGACAAATTCAAACAGATACTGGGGAAGGAGTTTTTCTTGTAAATACTTATCCATATAGTTTCAAAGACGAAAATGGATTTACAGTTGTTCTTGGTGAAATTTTCAACAATCATAATTTTCCTATTACAGACATCAAAATTTTAGTAAATTTTTATGGTGATGTATCAGATGAACCAATTGACTCTGTTACAGGGAGCACTATTTTGAGTTCAGTCCGTGAGCAAGAAAATTCACCATTTTTACTAAAATCTTCATTTCCAAACTCTTCAATTTCAAGAGTTGGCGTAACAATACTAGGTTTTGATTCATCATCAAACAAACCTACATCATTGTTAATACAGACAAATTCACTTGAAATTAGCGATTCTCTTGATTTTTCTGGGCAAATAACTAATACTGGAAATGATGATGCAACAAACATCAAAATACATTTGGTATCTAATGATATTTTTGCTCCACCCAGAATTGTTAACATATCCAGCATTACTTTAGACGATCCCCTAAGTCCAGGTGAGTCACAAGTATTTTCTATTAACGGTATTTTAAATTCTAAATCAGTTGCACATTACGTAATAGCAGAGTCAGATAATTATTTATCAGAGACTGAAATCATTGATGATAACAAAATTACTTCATTAAATAAAATCATCTCAATAAATCAAGTAACAGCAATTAATATCAAGCAAGATGAATCAATTGTTTACAGTCCCATTAGAATTGGGGGACAAATCTTAATGCAAGAATTTACTCCAATACCTCTTGAAGAATCTTACACATTCTATGTTCAAATTAAAGACGCAGAATCAGGTTTGGTAGAATTTATTTCCTCACACAGCTCAGTTCTTTATGAAAATTTACCTGAAAACCCAAGTATAATTTGGCTTCCAGAAAAGGAAGGGTTATTTTTTATTGAAACTTATTTGTGGAACAAAAATAATGTTGTATTATCTTCGCCTGGTGAAATTTTGCTTATACATGTAAGCACCGCGTAGTTTATCTTAAAATAAATTCTAGTTATTGTATGCAGTATGGAGTGATTGCTTTAGGCGGAACATTTGATATTATTCATATTGGTCATATAGCACTCCTAAAGAAAGGATTTTCAATTTCAGAAAAAGTCATAATTGGACTAACCTCAGATGAATTTGCATTAAAAAATGGAAAAAAATTACTAAATAATTATGAAAAAAGACATTCACTTTTAAAATCACTTATTGAAGAAAAATTTCTAGATTCTAAATTTCAGATTTCAAAATTAGAAAATGAATTTGGACCTGCGGTTATGGAAGATAATGTTGAGGCTTTGGTAGTTAGTGGTGAAACACAGTATAAAGGTGATATTTTGAACAAACTTAGAGCTGAAAAAAACCTTTCACCCGTAGATGTAGTATCAGTACCTATGGTTTTAGGTCAAGACGGTGAAAGAATTTCTACTACTAGAATAAGAAATAATGAAATTGATTCTAAAGGAAATTTATGTTAATTGACAATTAACTTGTCTATGTTTGAGTAATTGCAATAAAACAATTTTTTTTGACTATTTTTCATGTCTGTAACATCTCAGCTTATGAAGAAACTGAATAATGATATTATTAATTTACAAAAAGGACTACAGCCTGATCATCTTTCATTTTGGTATCAAAAGATTATACTTGACACTAAAGAAATGGCTCCACCATGGTTACAAGATAAAATCAAAGTTAATCAAGATGAACTATTACCAATGAAGTTTAATCTTGATGTTTCAAAAAGAGCGGTTAGATATCTCATGTTATCTATCGATAATAACTTACAAAAAATGCCTTACACCACACAACTTTATTTTCTAAAAGTTCAAGATATTATGACTCTTGAAATGAATAAAGCCTTAGTTTAATCATTCTTTAAAAATTTCTACTTTGTCTTCATTAGTAGATATATCTAGAATTTTGTGCTCTTTTTCAACAACTGATTGGATGAAGTCAGTAAATATTTCAACTTGTTTTTCATCTTTGAGAAGTATACTATGAGCTGATTTATCTTTAATTGAAAAAACTACTTCATTATCAAAAACATTTAAGATTTCTGTGATAAATGTTTCATTTCCCTCTTTCACAAAAATTAAACTTGCGAGCTTTTGGGCTTCATATTTGTCTTGACAGATAATTTTTATTTTAATCAATCTTTCATCAGATAATTATCTATATTCTTTCTTACCTGTTCTCTTTTTTCCTGATGAACAGATAAGAACTTATTAATTTTTTCAATGAGAATTCCTTTTAATTCACCTGTCAGCATATTTCCTGATTTATAATCGTCATAAATTTTTTTCAATTTATCATCATCAGGTTCAAAGAAGATTCTAAGATATTGATATGATACATCAATATCTGGATTTCCTCCAATTTTTCTGTGTTCATCAATATCTGGCTGACCACCAGAGAATGCATATTTGTTAATTTTCTTTTTTACTTGTTCAGGTGTATCTGTGGTATAGATTGTACTCTTTTCATCTGAGGCAGACATTTTTCCACCAGGTCCTAAAAGTGATGGTATCATTATGTTATGAATCAGTGCTGGTTTAACTCTGTTAATTTTTTGAGCAATATCTCGTGTGATTCTAAAGTGTGGATCTTGGTCTACCCCCAGTGGTATCAATACTGGTTTATCTTCAATAAAGCATGGCGCAGATTGTAACGATGTATAAAAAATCATTCCAATGTTTGTTTCGTTTGTAAATCCAAAAACAGCTTTTGTATTTGAGAAATTAACTTTCTTTGCAACTTCTGCAGCGATAGGATATAGTGATTTTATGTTATTTGTGTCTATAATGATCTTTGTCTTTTTTGGATTGAAGCCTAAGGCAATAAAGTCCAATGCATTTTCCAATGCAAAATTACTCGTTTCTTCAAGTGTGAGTTCTTGCTTTGAAAAGAATTTTTCGTCATCGGTTAATTGGAAGTACATGTTAACATCAAATTTATCCTGAAGCCATTTTGCAAAAACCCATGGAACTAAATGACCGATATGCGTATGTCCAGAAGGTCCCCGTCCTGTGTACAAAAAGAATTCTTTACCTTTTTCGTGATTATCTAGTATCAGATTTAGATCCCTATGTGAAAAAAATACACCTCTTCTTAACATAAAATGATCTTCACCTGTGATTTTTTGCATTTTTGTGAGTATCTCATTTGAGATCTTTTGTGTTCCAAATTGCTTGATCAGTTTGTCATAATCTATGTCACCTTCAACATGCCATGGTGTTACAACAAATTCATCTGATGACATTCAAGTTTGACTTAGGTTAATCTTTAAAAAGTCTTTTTAACACGTTGTACTATTGTCACAGGTTCTACATGATATAGAAAAAAAAATTATTGACTCATTACAAAAGAAATCAGATCAAACACCAGAACAACTTTCGGAATCAACTGAATTATCAATTGACCAGATTAGACGTGGAATTGAATGGTTGCGACTAAAGGAATTTGCTAAAGTAAATGAGTCATCAAAGGTTACGATATCACTTGGAAAAAATGGGATTGATTCATTCAAGAATGGTCTGCCAGAAAGAAAGCTAATGAACTTGATAAAAGAGGGACCAAAATCTTTTGATCAGATAAGAGAAACACTCTCAGGTGCAGGTTTTAATGCCGCGATAGCAAATGCCAAAAAAAATGGTTGGGTAAAAATTGAGAAAACTGATTCAGGCTCAGAAATTTCAACAAAGGAAAAACCAGTAGAAACACCAGAAGAAAAATTGATTTCATTAATTGGTGAAAAATCAATTTCTGAAGAACAGATTGACAATAAACTTGCACTAAAATTTTTACTACAAAGACCAGATTATATCATACAGAATACCGAAAAATCAAAAATAATTTCATTAACAGAAAAAGCATCACAGATTGACACTACACTTTCTGTTGCAGGTGCAATAGATGTAGAAGCTGATGCTGCATTAGTATATGCTGCAAGGACACATCCACTAAAAGATACAATTGATGAGATACGAGAGATTTTTGTAAAGTTGGGTTTCTCAGAAATTCAAGGTACTCTAACACAATCAAGTTTTTGGAATTTTGATGCACTGTTCACCCCACAAGATCATCCTGCACGAGAATTACAAGATACTTTCTACATAGAAAATCAAAAATCTGAGAAACATGCAACCCCAACCCAAATTAAACAGGTTTCAAAATCCCATTCACAAAATTGGCATTATGATTGGAAGCTTTCAGAATCTCAGAAAATGGTTTTAAGAACACATACAACTTGTGTGACAATAAAGTATCTTGCTGAACAAAAACCAGATGAGGCAAGAATATTCTCATTAGGCCGTGTTTTTAGAAATGAGAAGGTTAGTTACAAACATCTTGTTGAGTTTAACCAAATTGAAGGAATTGTAATTGGAAATAATACAACATTAAGAGATTTAATGGGTATACAGAAAGAATTCTATAAACAACTTGGTCTTACAAAAATTAAATTCTGGCCAACATTTTTTCCATACACTGAACCATCTTTACAAACAATGGTGTATAATGAAAAATTAGGTAAATGGATTGAATTATTTGGAATGGGAATATTTAGACCTGAGGTAACAAAACCACTTGGTATTGACAAACCTGTTTTAGCTTGGGGTGGAGGAATTGAAAGAATTGCAATGTTAAAATATGAATTAGATGATGTAAGAGAATTTTATAATAACAATTTGAATTGGTTGAGGACTGTATAATATGCCAGTAGTAGAATTAAATCTTAACAGAATTAAAAAATTAGTTTCAGGTAATACTACAAAGAAAAAAATTATTGATGTATTACCATTTCTTGGCTTAGATATTGAATCACAAGATGGTGATGAAATCAGAATCGAATATAGTCCAAACCGCCCAGATTATTCTACTGATTTTGGAATAGCATTAGGATTACAGGGTCTTTTAGCAATAAAGAAAGGTGTTCAGAAACTTAATATCAAAAAAACAGGAAAATATGAAATCAATGTGAATTCATCTGTTAGCAAAATTAGACCGTTTGTTACTGGAATAGTTGCAAAAAATGGTGCAATTGATGATCAGACAATTAAACAATTAATGAATATGCAAGAAGATCTACATTTTGGTATAGGTCGCAAACGAAAAAAATCCTCAATCGGTCTTCATGATCTTGATAAAATATTATTTCCATTAACTTACACTACAACAACTCGTGAGAAAAGTTTCGTTCCATTAAATGAGACTAAAGAAAAATCTATTTCTGATATACTATCACAAACAGATGTTGGGCAGAATTATGGATGGGTTCTGGGTGATTCAAAAAATGTTCCAATAATAATAGATAGTGAAGGCAATATAGTATCATTTCCACCTATAATTAATGCTGCATTAACAACTGTAACCACAAAAACAAAAAATATTCTTGTTGAAGTTACAAGTATTGACAAAGATGCAGCAGAAGATACGCTTTCAGTTGTTTCTAGTATACTCCAGACGGCTGGATTTCAAATTTCTGAACTAAAAATTTCTGGTGGAAAAAATTCTACTCCAAAATTAAATGAACGTACTATTATTTACGATCCAAAATTTACTTCTGAAATACTTGGAATAGAAATCAGTCCATCTAATATGGTAACATGTCTGAAAAAATGTAGGCTAGATGCTACCATAAAAGGTAAAAAAATCAAATGTATAATTCCTAGATACAGATTTGATATTTTTGGACCAATGGATTTAGTTGAAGAAATAGCTCTAGGATATGGAATTGATAACCTTGAACCAAAACTTTCCCCCTCAACAACTATTGGGGCAAAAGATAGTGTGACAATTAAAACAAATCTTATGACTAAAACAGCTGTTGGGCTTGGATTACTTGAGGTTGTTAATTCTAGTCTTACAAGCAAAAAAATTCTATATGAATTAACAAAAAGAAATTCATCTGAAATGATTTCTGTTTTGGATTCAAAAAGTCAAGAGCATACAATTCTTCGTGATTCATTATTATCAGGATTATTAGAAAATTTATCAAAAAACATTCATGAAACATATCCACAAAAATTATTTGAAACTGGAGTGGTCTTTACAAAAGGAAAATCTATTCGTGAATCTATTAATCTTGCAGTGGTAATGGCTCACAAGGATACAAACTTCTCTGAAATTAAAGCTATTTTGGATTCTATTCTTAGAACCCATTTCAAAATAGAGTGTAAAACAAAATCATCTCCAAAAAATCAGGAATTATTTGTTAAAGGAAAATATGCTGACATCTATGTAAATAACAAAAAGATTGGTGAGATAGGTGAAATAAGCAATGAGATACTAGATAATTTTAGAATCAGAACGTCAGTCGTGGGTTTTGAGATTACTTTATCTGGATTAATATTTGACTAATTAGAAAAAATTTTGCCCAATAGAGCAAGCATACAGACGGATTAGGATGACGAGATCGTAATGATTACAATGATTTCTAATTCACCCAGGTATGCTACATTGTGGGCAACCCCGGTTTCAGAGCAAAAAAGAGGCATTGGCTAATTCCAATGATTTTTTGTGAGTCAGAACCGGGGGACATTCATTAAAATTCTAAATCTATATTGATCATATTATTTTCAAGTAATATAATGAATTACTGGTTAGCAAAACAGGAACCAAGTGGACCACGTGGTTACAATGTTTTGCAATTGCAAAAAGATAAAAAAACAATGTGGGACGGTGTTCACAACAATCTTGCACTAAAACATATTAGAAATATGAAAAAAGATGATCTAGTATTTTTTTATCATACAGGTGACGAAAGACAAGTAGTTGGGATAATGTCTGTAATATCAAATCCTTATCCAAATCCAGAAGAAGAAAATAAAAGATTTGTTGTAGTTGATGTTAAATTTAAGAAATTATTGAAGATGCCTGTAACACTTGACAGTATAAAAAAGCAAAAAAAATTCAAAGATTGGGAATTATTACGAATTTCTCGGCTTTCAGTGATGCCTGTTCCAAAAATAATTTGGGATTATATTATAAAGATGTCTCAAAAATAATTGAATTACAATAGGATACTTGATATACCATGATTGTATACCAATCACATGGCAACAGCATACGTCCTGATAAATTGCGAACTTGGTTCTGAGGAAGCAATCATTTCCCAACTAAAAACTTTAGAGGGAATTATTGAGGTTCATGGAACATTTGGGGCTTACGACATTCTAGCAAAGATTGAATCTTCTACAGTTGAAGCATTACGAGAGACAATAACATGGAAAATTCGTAAAATAGAAAAGATAAGATCTACTCTAACCCTTATGGGCATAGAGGGTCAGACATAAACAGACATTATTTTATTAAGAAATGCTTCTACACTTTATTTTTGTCATAAAAGAAGAAGAACTTGACGAAAGAAAAGATGAATTTGAATATGTAAAACAAATGGCAAAATTTTTTCAAAATTGGATTAAAGAAAAATTTTCCAAGGACTTTGAGATAAAATGTGATGAAATGATAACACACCCACGCAGTATTTTACAAAAATTAGACACTCATGTTTTATTGAGAGATCATAGAGAGCGTGGTCAAGAAACTTATCACTTTTATCTAACACATTTTCGTCCAATATGGACTGATTGCGCTGGATGTGAAGGTTTTCACTCTGAAAATTTTGGTATGGCATTATGGCAAAAACCAAAAATTAAAAATGATACATTGTTTTTGGCAGAAAAAAATTGTACTGTTGTTTCACATGAAATATGTCATGAAATGTTAAGAGTGAAAAAATACAAACGCTATATTGAAGATGTACATGAAATATGGACACAACATTTATTCAATAATTTACCTTTTGAACAATTTGATAATTCATTCTTAAAAACAGATGATAAACCAAAATTCTTAGCAATTGATACTTCAAGTTTCAAATAATTTTTCTTTTTTAATAATATCTTAGCACTTTGTAACAAAGTATATTCTATTTTCAAAGTTTGCAGTTTTAAACTCTAATTTGTTTTCAGCGTCTTGTTTTCTTGATTTACTCAGATTTTCTAGTTCAACAAGTGCATCACCTTTGAATCCAACTGACGAACCATATATTGCATCTGTTAATTGTGTACCATGATCACCTTTTTTGAGATCATCAGCAGTCTCATAAAATTTTGTTACATCTTTTTTATTTACTGCATTACCTATTGGTTTGTTAAAGGCAATTGCAATATACATTCCATTACTTTTTACAGCAACTGGAACTTTATGATTAGTACCTGATGCACCAGGTATTGTCTCATTAATCATAACTTCACACTTATGATACATGCTAGAAACATATGCAAAAAATCTATACTGAGTGAATCTTCCTTTTTTATCTTCTTCACAATCAACAAATATTCTATTTAATAATCCTAGTGCATCATCATTCATACTTTGCAGTCTATCATCAATTCGACCTCTCTCAAGAAGTTCAGAATTGGTATCCTTAGCAACTAATTTTAATATGAAATCAGGTAAATTATAATTTTTTAATGCTGTTACATATGCGCCAGCTTGTGACATACCAAAGCTAGGAAAGCCTTTTTTTACCATTTAGAACACACCATAATTTTTTTCAAACCAAATTTTAAAGATAAAATCAACATAGGGCATTATTGTTTTTGTCTTATAACTGTATGCGAAAATTTTGTATCTTTTTTAGAATTACCGTTTATAAACTTAAAATTACAACTTAACATATTGGAAAAAATAAAAATTGAATCAACACCTGAAATGGTTGAAAAAATTTATAAAAAATTAAGAGAGAATATTAAAAAATTACGAGTTAATTTAAACCGACCTCTAACTCTTACGGAAAAAATCCTTGCAGGTCATTTAGAAGATGAATTTCTTGAAAAAGATCTTGAAAACAAAATAAATTATGTTTTCTTAAAACCTGATCGTGTAGCACTTCAAGATGTAACGGGACAAATGGTTATGTTACAATTTATGCAAGCTGGTTTGAATTCTGTTTCTCTACCAACAACAGTTCATTGTGACCATCTTATTCAAGCCAGAACTGAAGGCAAGTCTGATACTAAATTAGCAATCTATGAAAATAATGAAGTTTACAAATTTCTTGAAACTGCATCAAGTAAATATGGTGCTGGTTTTTGGAATCCTGGAGCAGGAATCATTCACCAAGTTGTTTTGGAAAATTATGCGTTTCCTGGTGGTTTAATGATTGGTACAGATTCACATACTCCCAACGCTGGAGGCTTAGGAATGATAGCTGTAGGTGTTGGTGGTGTAGATGCAGCTGAAACTATGGCTGGAATGCCTTGGGAATTACTATATCCAAAAAGAATTGGTATTTTTCTTAAAGGTAGAATGAGTGGATGGACTGCACCAAAAGATGTTATCTTGTATGTTGCAGGAAAACTTTCAGTATCTGGAGGAACCAATTCAATAATTGAATATTTTGGTCCTGGTACGGAATCAATTAGCTGTACTGGCAAAGCAACAATAACTAACATGGGAGCTGAGATTGGTGCAACATGTTCTATTTTCCCATATGACAAACGTATGGAAACATATCTAAAATCAACTAATAGAGAAGATATTGCAGAACTTGCAAATATGTATACAGAATTACTTCAAGCTGATCCTGAAATTGAAGAAAATCCAGAAAAATATTTTGATAAAGTAATAGAAATTGATTTATCAAAACTTGAACCACATGTGGTTGGACCTCATACTCCTGATTTAGCCAGACCAATATCAGAATTATCTGATGAAGTTATTACTAATGATTACATTGATAACATATCTGTAGCATTGATTGGAAGTTGCACAAATTCATCATATGAGGATATGTCCAGATCATCAAGTGTAGCAAAACAAGCTGAATCTCATGGAATAAAAGCAAAAATTCCATTATTAGTTACTCCTGGTTCTGAACAGATTCGCTCAACCATTGAACGTGATGGTCAAATTGAAACTTTACAATCAATAGGTGCAACAGTGTTGGCAAATGCATGTGGTCCTTGTATTGGACAATGGCATAGACCAGAACTAAGGGACGGTCAAAAAAACTCTATTGTTACATCATTTAACAGAAATTTTCCTGGGCGCAATGATGGAAAACGTGATACTATGAATTTTATTGCAAGTCCAGAAATTGTTACTGCATTTGCATTAGGAGGAAGTTTGTCCTTTAATCCATTGAAAGATTCACTTGTGACAGATGATGGGAAGAAAATTATGTTATTACCACCTCCAATTTCACCAGAAGTGCCTGAGAAGGGCTTTGTTATAGCAAAAGATGTCTATATTCCTCCATCTGAAAAACCAGAAGAAGTAGAAGTACTGATTGATCCAAATAGCGACAGATTACAAAAACTTGAACCATTCAAACCATGGAATGGTAAAGATTTTACTGAATTATCATTAATGATTAAGGCAAAAGGAAAGTGTACCACTGATCATATTTCTCCTGCTGGTCCATGGCTTAGACTTCGTGGTCATCTTGATAAGCTAAGTGATAATTTACTTTTGGGCGCAGTTAATGCATTCTCAAGTGATGTTGGAAAAGCAAAAAATATGTTAACAAATGAAATTGAAAACTGTGCTGAAATTGCCAGAGAATATAAAAAACAAAATATTAGTTGGATTATAGTTGGAGATACCAATTATGGTGAGGGAAGTAGCCGTGAACATGCAGCAATGACTCCTAGATTTTTAGGCTGT
>Ga0114932_10005811_pt1 | contig 10798 bp, 9 predicted proteins | sample 2SBtaG_2_FD_87286 | JGI IMG/M metagenome (GOLD analysis project Ga0114932, IMG submission 87286) | Deep subsurface microbial communities from Kolumbo volcano to uncover new lineages of life (NeLLi) - 2SBTROV12_ACTIVE470 metaG | ecosystem: Environmental > Aquatic > Marine > Volcanic ... | reverse complement strand
GAGCTTTATGATCAATGCTCTATCTGAAGCCCGTCGAGAGTCGGAAGCTGCCTTTGGTGATGGAAATGTCTATCTAGAGAAATTGATACAAGGTGCCCGGCATATAGAATTTCAGATAATGGCTGACAATCATGGTAATGTGATCCATCTGGGAGAACGGGAATGTTCCATTCAGCGACGACACCAGAAGCTTTTGGAAGAAGCCCCATCGGTTGTACTTTCAGATGATATCGATTTGCGGACTAATATGGGGCAAGTTGCTTGTCTTGTGGCCCAGTCTGTGGACTATGTCAATGCTGGCACTGTCGAATTTCTTTTGGATGAGGATAAAAATTATTATTTCCTTGAAATGAATACGCGACTTCAAGTTGAACATCCAGTCACAGAGATAGTTACAGGGGTGGACATAGTGAAAGAACAGATTCGTATAGCCAGAAACCGTAGACTTAGTCGCAAGCAGCATGAAATCGAATTGAAAGGGTGGGCAATTGAGTGTCGCATAAATGCTGAGGATTCATATCGCGATTTTATACCATCCATCGGTACTATTAATACCAACATAGTTCCTACCGGACCTGGAGTTCGAGTAGATACAGGTGTATATCCTGGGTACACTATTTCTCCTCATTATGATTCGATGATTAGCAAGGTGATCTGTTCAGGTAAAACTAGAGGAGAGGCGCTATTGCGCATGCGAAGAGCACTAGAGGAATACCGTATAGTTGGAGTGAAAACTACAATTCCGTTTCACCAAAAGTTACTTAATTCACATAGGTTTATGGCTGGACAATTTAATACAAGCTTTGTGGACGAGGATTTTAGTCTGGGAGATAGATCAGACACTGACGATGAAATTGCTGCTGTATTTGCATCTTTAGCTGCACACCAGTATCGCCAACAAGCTGCTCATGTAGTTCAGCGAGGCAAACGAGATACGTCTAACTGGAAATGGGTTGGACGTTGGGAAAGGATGCATAGATGAAGTATTTGGCTACAGTGAATGAGAATACATTTGAAGTGGATATCAATGAAGACAGCTATGTGACTGTTGATGGTCAGAGATATGAAATAGACTTCAGAGCAGTAGGTAATGGGCCGTTATATTCATTGTTAATTGGTGGAAATTCATATGAGGGTCATATTGAGGGTACTGATGATGGTTGGCAGGTTCTCCACAAAGGTGACCTGTATATGGTCGAAATAGAAGACGAGCGGTCTCAGAGGTTGATGAAACTTGGTGGAGCTGGAATAAGCACTAAGGGAGATTATTATTTGAAAGCCCCAATGCCTGGATTGGTTGTGTCTGTTCCAGTTAAGGAAGGTCAAGAAGTCAGTGAGGGTGATATTCTAATAGTCTTAGAATCGATGAAGATGCAAAATGAGCTCAAGTCTCCGCATGATGGAACTATTCTTCGTATACAAGCAAATCCGGAAGATACGATTCAGCAGGATGAGGTTATGTTGGTACTCTCACCGTTAGATGATCAATGACCAATTTTAATTCTAGAAAAGACAAAACCAAATTAGAGAAGAAATTAGAACGCCGTACTAAATTTTCTACTTCGTCTGGAATACCTTTGGAAAGAGTATTTTTGCCCAAAGAGGAATCTGATTACTCTGTAGACGAATTAGGAATGCCTGGTCAGTATCCTTACACGCGTGGTATTTATCCCACAATGTATCGTGGGCGTTACTGGACTATGAGGCAATATGCTGGTTATGCTAGCGCTGACGAAACCAATCGGCGATTCAAGTTTTTGCTGGAGCAAGGACAGACCGGACTTTCTGTGGCTTTCGATTTACCTACTCAGATTGGTTATGATCCTGATGATCCTTTGGCTGAAGGAGAAGTTGGTAAGGTTGGTGTATCTATATCAACGTTGGATGACATGGAGCGTTTATTTGAAGGAATTCCAATGGACAAAGTTAGCACAAGCATGACTATTAATGCACCAGCAGCAATTTTACTGGCTATGTATATCTCGGTTGGTAAGCGCCAGCAAGTTGAGATCAATAAACTGCGTGGCACTATACAAAATGATATTCTAAAGGAATATCTGGCTCGTGGTACGTATATTTTCCCGCCAGTACCCTCGCTGCGATTGGTGACTGACGTGTTCAGATATTGTGATAAACATTTACCCTACTGGAATACTATCAGTATTTCTGGTTATCATATACGTGAGGCAGGCAGTACAGCTGTTCAGGAAGTAGCATTCACATTGGCAAATGCTATAACTTATGTAGAGGCGGCAATAAAATCAGGATTGAAAATTGACGATTTCGCTCCGAGAATAAGCTTTTTCTTCAATGCACACAATCAGTTTCTGGAGGAGATCGCTAAATTCAGGGCTGCTAGGCGCATGTGGGCGGAAATAATCAGGAATAGGTTCAATTGTGAAGACCCCAAAAGTCAGATGATGCGTTTTCATGTACAGACTGGTGGCAGTACACTGACTGCTCAGCAGCCTGAGAACAATGTAACCAGAGTGGCTATCCAGGCCCTAGCAGCCGTGCTGGGTGGTGCGCAGAGTATTCATACTAACTCAATGGATGAAGCACTTGCTCTTCCTACTGCTTCAGCTGCACAAATCGCTCTTCGTACGCAACAAATTATCGCCCATGAATCGGGAGTGTCCGACATTGTTGATCCTTTGGGTGGTGGATATGCAATAGAATCATTGACCGACGAGATACAATCTCGCGCAGAACAATACATCGGATATATTGATGATATTGGCGGATCACTCGCAGCAATTGAGTCGGGTTATATGCAGGCAGAAATACATGATGCTGCATATGCTTATCAGAAAAACATTGAACAGGGTGATCAGGTTGTAGTAGGCGTAAACAATTTTGCTGACGACAAAAAATTAGAGATAGATAGATTAATTGTAGATAAAGAAACTGAAGAGCAGCAGTGTGAACGGGTACGTGCTATTCGTCAACAGCGTGATTCAGAAAAGACAAGCACACTCCTTGACCAATTGTCTAATGCTGCACGAGGGACAGATAACCTAATGCCACTGTTTATTGAATGCGTAGAGCATGATGTGACCTTAGGTGAAATTTGTAATATCCTTCGTAATGTATGGGGTGAGTATAGGTCTCGAATATAGTAGATTGTATATTGATAATAATGATAAAAAATATAGACCACATCGCCATAGCAGTTTCTGACTTGGAAGAAGCTCTTAGGTTTTGGCGTGATACTTTAGGACTAAAAGTGACGCATCGTGAAGAAGTGTCATCACAACAAGTTGATACGGCATTTTTTGAGATAGGCGCCAGTAAAATTGAATTAGTAGAACCGACCACTGAAGATAGTGGTATAGCTCGTTTTGTTCAGAAGCAAGGACCATCAATGCATCATATTGCGCTAGAAGTGGAAGATTTGTCTTCTATGATTATAGATCTCAAGTCCAAAGGACTTCATTTGCTGAATGATGTTCCAATAGATGGTGCTGCAGGTAAACGAGCTATTTTCATCCATCCAAGTAGTACTGGAGGAGTCTTGCTGGAACTATACGAATCAGTCTCTCATTAATTCAGTTTCAAAAGGTAGCTGCTCACAATTAAGTATTGTGGATTCAATATCCTCGTTTTATATTCACTTCATTGAGTAACGGTTTTCCAGATAAGTATCTTTCCAAATTGTTTGAAAATAATTCTACAGAGCGTTGATCGTAATTGTGGGTTAATCCTGAAACATGTGGGCTGAGAATTACATTTGGCAGTGTCCATAGGGGACTTTTTACATCTAGTGGTTCTGTTTCAAATACATCAAGTAAGGCACCTCTTAGATGACCAGTCTGTAATGCGTGAATTAATGCTAATTCATCTATAACTTGTCCGCGCGATATATTGACCAATACAGTTCCTTTCTTCATCGCACTGAATTCGTATGAGCTTATCATGTGTTTTGTGTTTTCAGTCAAAGGAACTGCTGCTACTACATAATCACAGTGTTTTAGCATTATATGTAGATGTTCAGGCAGGTATAGTTTTGCCACCAAGTCTTGCTGTATTTTCGAGGGATTGGGAAATTGCCAGCTGTTTATATTTGGTTCTGATATATCACGTTTGGTTACTAATATTTTCATACCAAATGCATGAGCCAGGTGTGCTATTTCTTGCCCGATTCCTCCATAGCCTATTATTCCCAATGTAGTATTTTGGAGCTCACTAGGCACGAAAATCTGTAAGCGTTTCGGAGACCATATTTTTTTGGATTGGTGTTCAAGAAAACCAGGTATATGGTGATTAAGGGATAGTAGTCCGCCTATTACATATTCTGCTATAGATTTTGCTCCGACTCCGCTTGCAGTTGTAAGATGTACTTGATTCGTTATTGGGTGTTTAAGTAGATGTTCAATTCCAGCGAAGTGGGCTTGTATCCAGGACAAGCGTGGTGCTTGTTCAGGTTTTGGAACGATTTTGGCAGTATAGAGCACTTCCACTGTAGCCCAGTATTTTTCCAGATCAACCGAATGTTTTGTAGGAACATGCTTGATTAGCAACCGTGATGATATTGATTGTAAACTTTGAATCAATTTAGAGTTAAATGGTTGTGTAATAAGTACTCGTATCAATTCACTGTTTGACATAATATTCATCCACTTAAACTCATTTTAGCATGCTGTATGGGATATGTGGTTTCCTATACAGTTATGCTAGAATATCGTTATGATAACTACAAGACTACATGATGGATTAGCAAATACAATACTGATTTACTCGTTGATTGTGGCAGCCTGGAGTTTTTGGATATATATACGGCGACGTGATTTGACGCCTCAATACTGGGGTGCCCTTGCTATTGTTGCCTTAGTATTTGTTCTACAGGCCGCTATTGGAGTGGTGATGATATTTCAAGGTCGCATTGCTATTCGCGGCGTACATTATCTGTATGGAGCACTAGGTGTTATCACTCTACCAGCCGTGTTCGCTTTCACTCGTGGTCGTAGCACATATCGTGAAGCACTATTCTACGGATTAACATTATTGTTTTTGTCAGGTGTTGTTTTGCGGGCTACCATCACTGCGGGTGGCTGACAACTTGATTCTTAGCAATCTTTGGAATCGTAAAACTCGTACCCTTTTGACAATCCTTGGTATAGCCATGGGTGTTGCAGCGGTTGTATCTCTATCAGCACTAGGTGAAGGTATGTCCAGGGGTATGGAGGAGGTTTTTACTTCTTCCGATGCAGATCTCATGGTTGCGCAGAAGGATGCAATGATGGTGCTATTTAGCAAAGTGGATGAGAGTATTGCTGCTGATATTGAGCGTATTCCCGGTGTAGATGAGGTTACTGGTACAGTTGTAAATATAGTGCAGATGGACACTGTGCCATATTTTATTGTCACTGGTGAAGACACTCGTGGTTTTGGTATGTCCCATTATCGTATTATTGCTGGAGGTCCAATCTTACAGCGCAAGCAAATCCTTATTGGGAAACTTGCCGCAGAATCATTCAATAAAGACGTTGGTGAAGCCTTTCGTTTAGAAGGTTCGACATATCGGGTAGCTGGAATATATGAGACCGGCACTAGTTTTGAAGATGGTGGGGCAGTGATGAGTTTGTCTGATGCGCAACGTTTTTTCGATCAACGGTATCAGGTGAGCTATTTCAATTTGCGTGTGAATGACAAAACTCGTATAGATGCGATTAGGAATGAAATAGAGGATCGCTGGCCTAAATTAGCAGCTACTCGCTCGGGTGAACAGACTCGCCAAACTGAAATGCTTGGGATGTATCGTTCATTTGGTTTTTATATGGGAATATTTGCTGTGCTCGTGGGTGGTCTTGGGATGATGAATAGTACTCTAATGAGTGTTTTTGAGCGTACACGCGAAATAGGCGTATTGCGGGCCATAGGTTGGCGAAGACGAAGGGTTATCGTGATGATATTAGGAGAGTCCGTGATTGTCGCTTTTTTGGGAGGAGTAGTTGGAGTTGGTGCGGGATATGGTTTAACGGAAGCAATTAAATTGTCTCCGGCAGTGAGTTCTATGTTGTCAGGTGCATACACGATCGATATATTTGTCCGGGCCTTAGGTTTGTCAATTAGTCTTGGTATTCTAAGCGGATTATATCCAGCATGGCGTGCATCCAAACTATTGCCTGCCGAGGCCATGCGATCTGGAACTAATTTACCAGTATCTACATCTAGCATGGAATTGATTAGTCGTCTATTGTCTAACTCATCATTACGGAACTTGTGGAGGCGACCTACACGCACCTTCGTAACTCTTATAAGTATTGGCCTAGGTGTTGGATTTACATTTGCTTTGATGGGTATGACTAGTGGCATGGAATCTATGTTTACAAATTATATGAGTGCAGGTGATTCTGATCTAATAGTGGAGGAAAAAGATGCAGCAGATGCGTCACTTTCTGTTATTTCTGAGCGTACCGCAAACAGTATTCGCGCACATCCGGAAGTCCGATCGGTTTCTCGCATTGTGTGGGGCATAACGACAGCTCCTGGACTACCATTTTTTATGGTTAATGGTCTTGATCCGCGAGAATCTAAGATAAATGACTACAATGTTCGTGAGGGAAGGACGCTTCAGCGATCTGGAGAGGTGATACTGGGTCGGCTTGCAGCCAATAGCCTAAAGAAAGAACTGGACGACAAAATGCGTATTGCTGGCGCACGCTTTACTATTGTGGGTATATATGAAAATGGTGTTAGTTTTGAAGATACAGGCGCAGCGATATCGTTACGAGATGCACAGAATCTGTTTGACAAACAGGGCGAAGTTTCATTTCTCGGAGTAGCTTTACATGATCAAAAGAGAGCAGTCGGTGTAGCCAATCTGTTAGAGCAACAGTTTGCCGATGTAATGGTAGGAACTACTAGTACGTTTACCGAGAAAATGCAGGATTTTAAGACTATGGAATCAATGATGAACGCTATGAGTGGATTAACTATGTTGGTGGGTGGTATTGTCATGATGAATGCTATGTTAATGAGTGTTTTTGAACGAACACAGGAAATTGGATTGCTTCGAGCTGTAGGTTGGAAGAGGAAACGTGTAGTCAGTATGATAGTGATAGAAGGTTTAGCGTTAAGCTTGTTCAGTGGTATAGCTGGTGTTGGCATTGGCATAGGACTCAATAGCCTCTTAGGTTTGATACCTCTTTATGGATCTTTTTTCAACCCAATATATGAAGGTCCAATATTTGTGCAAATCGGTGTTCTAGTATTGGTTCTGGGTCTTGTGGGATCTATGTATCCAGCTTGGAAAGGCGCCAACTTGAAACCAATAGAAGCATTGCGTTATGAATGATAATATTCATTGTTATATGTGTCCTGTAGTATCTAGATTTGAATACCAAATGGTAATATGATGTCGCCTGACAGTACGATAGTGGTAGAAACCAGACAGCTGACGAAAGTTTTTGGATCGGTAGAAACTGTCCGAGCATTGGATGGTGTCAACCTCGCAATATATTCAGGCGATTTTGTGGCTATAGTGGGACCTTCTGGATCTGGCAAATCTACGTTGTTAAATATGTTGGGAGGGTTAGATGATCCTAGTTCCGGGGATGTTCTAATAGATGGAGTTTCACTGAAATCAGTGCGAAATATAGATATTTTTCGAAGTAAAACCGTAGGATTTATATTTCAGATGCATAATCTTATTCCTACACTCACTGCACTGGAAAATGTTATTGTTCCCTTACATGAATCTAGTATGAGTAAGTCAGCAAGGCGTGATCGTGCAAATGAATTGCTTGTTCTGGTTGGTCTCGAGCATCGATTAAAATCGCTACCGAGTCAGCTATCAGGTGGCGAACGTCAGCGAGTCGCTATTGCACGTGCACTTGCTAACGATCCCAAAATAGTTTTGGCAGACGAACCTACTGGTAATCTAGATTCAAAGACTACTACAGATATTATGGAGTTGATGTCTAAACTTAATCAGACACAAGGTACCACTTTGATAGTTGTGACACATAATATTCAATGCGCCAATATGATGCGTAGAGTTGTTACTATGCGAGATGGAACAATCGTTTCAGATACTGTACCGCAAGATGGTTTTGAACGTGATTTGATGGAATTTAGGCAATCTGGCCTTGGGCAGGCAATTTTAGAAGGCGGACAGGTTCCTAAAAATATGGCTGACTTAGAGCAAACTTTGAAAGACTTGCTAAGGCAAAGTTGATACTCTTTTGATTTATATCGACAATATTACTGCATTAGGATCTTGAGGTATAGGATCCTCTTACCACCCATTTGTATGTAGAAAGCTCAGGCAATCCCATTGGTCCACGGGCATGTAATCTTTGAGTACTTACAGCAACTTCGGCACCTAACCCTAATTGTCCTCCATCAGTAAAGCGTGTGCTACTATTGACATAGACAGCTGCTGAATCTATTTCTGTCACAAATCGTTCGGCATGTTTGTCTGTTTCAGTCAAAATACCATCAGAATGATTAGTGCTATGTTTATGTATATGCTCAATTGCCTCATCCAGGTTTTTCACGATTTTGATTCCAAGCACAAGCGAAAGCCACTCGGTGTCGAAATCATCAGGTCCTGCTAATTGTACTTTGGCCGAATCACTGTTCAGTCCTGCTTTCTCTAGTATAGATAGTGCCTGATTGTCTGCTCTAAATGTCACCCCTGATTCTCCAAGTTGTCCAACTATTCTGGGCATAAGATCAGTAGCGATTGCTTCGTGTACCAGGAGAGTGTCAAGCGCATTACACACAGATGGTCTTTGCACCTTGGCATTTTCTATAACTGGTAACGTCAAATTAATATCTGCACTTTCATCGACATACAAATGACATATGCCTATTCCACCAGTTATAACTGGTATAGTGCTATTCTCACGGCAGAATGTATGTAGTGTATTGGAACCTCTTGGAATAATCATTTCTACATATTCATGTAATTTTAAAAGCTCGGCTACATATTTACGATCCCTATCGTCGATGAACTGTACAGAAGATTCTGGGAGATCGGCGTCGCGCAGAGCCTGTTGCACTAAATTTACTAGCACTCTATTTGAATGCATGGTTTCACTTCCTCCACGCAGTAACACCACGTTGCCGGTCTTGATTGCTAGGGCAGTCACATCTATTGTTACATTGGGTCGAGACTCGTAAATTACACCTAATACACCAATAGGAACACGTTGCCGTTCAATCTGCAATCCATTCTCGAGTACTTGGCTGTCAAAACGTTCACCGATGGGGTCTGGGAGTGAAGCGATATTTATCACATCAGCAGCTATAGCATCAAGTCTTTCGGGTGTGAGTGTCAAACGGTCAATTAACGCGGAGTTCAATCCATTATTATGACCTTCATTGATGTCCCTTTCGTTAGCAGACAATATAACGTTTTGGGATTGTTCCAGGTTGTTGGCTATAGCTTTTAATGCTATGTTCTTGGCCTCTGTGCTTGCATGTGCCATCTGGCGCGTGGCGTTTTTGGCTGCAGCTGCCATGGATGTCAGATTGATCATAAATTTCTCCTAATTCGGAGTGTGTATCAGCACCAATTGATCTCGGTGTATAACTTCTTCGCCATAATAATACCCTAGAATTGATTCAATATCTTTTGACTGGCGACCGGCTATTTTAGATAGTTCATCGGAATGATAATTTGTTAGTCCACGTGCGATTTCATTGCTGTCGACATCAATTACAGTTACTGTGTCTCCGCGGTCAAATTCTCCCAATATTGATGCAACACCCACAGGCAACAAGCTGCTACCATTTTGTAGTGCATTAGTAGCGCCATCATCTATTTGTATTTTGCCAGTAGAAACTGTTCCCGAAAGAATGAACCGTTTTCGACTCTCTAGAGTTGATACAGTTGCTTTAAAATGTGTGCCTATGGACTCGCCTTGCGCAGTTCTCAGAATTGCATCAGTTTCAGTACCGCTGGCTATCACTACGTTTGTACCAGAACGTCGTGCTAAATCGGCAGCTTGTAGTTTGGTAATCATACCGCCTGTACCTAGTTCGTCCTTGGAATTACTTGCAGATTTCCACAATTCTTCTGGTATCTCACTGTTAGCAATTTCCTTCAATAACTTGGCTTTAGGATTGGTTCGAGGATCTGATGTGAACACACCGGGCTGATCAGTAAGCATTAATAATAAGTCGGCGTCTACGAGATTGGCTACCAAGGCAGACAGGTTGTCGTTGTCGCCGACTCGAATCTCTTCAGTAGTGACTGCATCATTTTCATTTACTATAGGTAAGACTTTTTGGTTAAGCAGTGCAAGCAGAGTGTTACGTGAATTAAGGTAGCTACGTCTTTGAGTAAGGTCTTGGCGAGTTAACAGTACTTGCGCAACTGTGCGACTGTGATGTGCAAACAGTTTTTCATATATGGCCATTAGTCTTGGTTGTCCCACTGCCGATAGCATCTGCTTAGCAGGAATCTCCTTAGGTAGTTTCGGAAATGCAAGAGCTTCGCGTCCCGCTGCCATTGCGCCAGATGATACAAGTATCACTTCACACCCATCATCACAAAGTGTAGCAATTTGAGAAACCAAATTAGACAATGCTTCCTTTGAGAGGTGAGGAGTACCTGCAGTTAATGTTGATGTGCCAAGTTTTACTACTAAGCGCTGATACTTGTATGAAATCATGTTTATTTCCCTGCTCTTAAGCAGATATTGTTAAAAGCAATTAGTTCTATAGTAAACAGTCATTCTAGCACGAAACTCGTACTGAATCACATGCCCAAGTATTATCTATATACTGTGCTAAAGGTCTAATTACCAGACATAGCTGCCTGGAGTGGGCCACAGGAAGGACAATT
>Ga0114932_10005810_pt1 | contig 10799 bp, 9 predicted proteins | sample 2SBtaG_2_FD_87286 | JGI IMG/M metagenome (GOLD analysis project Ga0114932, IMG submission 87286) | Deep subsurface microbial communities from Kolumbo volcano to uncover new lineages of life (NeLLi) - 2SBTROV12_ACTIVE470 metaG | ecosystem: Environmental > Aquatic > Marine > Volcanic ... | reverse complement strand
ACCGATTTCTTCCAGAAATAACGTGGTCCGGGTTCTTTCCCTGCGGCGGGGGCGGGTTCGGTACAGCGGAGCAGGCCTCTAGCCTGCACCCGTGGTAAACCGGAACGGCTCGGAGGTCATTTCGTATCCCGGCCGGATCGCCACGTTGATCAACAACCCCAGCGCGATCGCCGTCGCCACCAGGCTCGATCCGCCGTAACTGACCAGCGGCAGGGTCATCCCGGTAATCGGCATCAACCCGACGGTCATGCCGGTGTTGATGATCGCCTGCGTCGCCAGCAGCGTGACGATTCCCGTGGCCAACAGCCGCCCGAATGGTTCACGTGTCGCACAGGCGATCGAGAGCCCCTTGATGATCAACACACCGTAGATGACCAGCGTGACCAGGCTGCCGATCAACCCAAACCGCTCACCGATCAGACAGAAGACGAAATCGGTCCTCGCCGCGGGCAGGTGATAAGCAGCCGGGTCATCGATCGGCATCCCGGCCAACTCGCTGCCCCACGTTCCACCCAGCGACAGCATTCGCTTCGACTGGTACAGGTGGTAGCCATCACCTCGAGGCACCGGTCCGTTTTCGTCCTGGGTCAGTAACGAAACCACCCGGGACTTTTGTTCCGCGTTCATCCCCAGCCACAGGACCGGGGTCACCGCCACACCCAGCATCCCGATCAGCACCAGGTGCCGCACCCGCGCCCCGGCAGCCAGAAGCATCGCAAACAGCATCGGTAGAAACAGCAACGCGGTCCCCAGGTCAGGCTCCTTGAGTACCAAGACCAACGGGACCAGGGTCAGTAGAAACGGAGTGAACAGTCCCAGGATCCGCCGGAAATTGCGGCGGTACATCAGGTAATGGGCCATCGCCAGGATGAACGTCAGCTTCGCAAGTTCCGAGGGCTGCATATCGAAGACCCCCAGGGGAATCCACCGCCGTGCCCCGTGATGAGCTGGCATCAGGAACACCAGCAACAACAGCAACACGGTCGCTCCGAACAGAACGTAACTGGCAGGTCGTAACGATCGATACGGCACACAGGCCGCCACGACCAATGCCGGGACTGCCAGGCCGATCCAGATCAATTGGCGAGAGAAGAGAGATCCCGACCCGGCCAGTTGATCGCCACGCGAGATTCCCGCCAGGCCCAGCGCAACCAGCAACGAAGCCGCAACGACCACGCTCCAGGGCACACGTTTCAGACCCTCGCCCAGTTGCACCGGGAAACTCCCCTATTTGACCACCACTTCGGCGACAGACTACTGTCAAGCGACGAGGTTGTAGTCGATTCCGCCACCAGAGAGGAACCGCAGGTGGACACCCGCTTGCCCGGACCCCGAACGCTCGTCGGACCCCTGCTCCTGTTGGTCGCAGTGGCCGGCCTGTGGTGTGGACTGGCTCGACAACCTCTCTGGCATACCGATCTCTGGGGCCACCTCGCCTACGGGCGGTGGATGGTCGAACACGATGGCCAGACGCCTGCGAACGAACCATTTCTGCCGCACGCCACCGATGAACCCCTGGTCGACACGGCACGATGGAGCCAACTGATCGGATTCCGGATCATGTCGGCCGGCGGCGGCGAGGCCCTGCAACTGCTGTACGCCACGCTGGTGACCGGCTGCGCACTACTGGCAGTCATGCCCGTCCTGGCGTCGCGACGCAGGAGACGGATTCCAGCAGCGGTTTGCGGGGCCGCCATCTTCCTGGCCGTCGGCTGGCAACAGCTTCAGATCATCCGTCCACAGTTGGCCGGGCTGGCCTGCTTCACGCTGTTGTTGGCGTTGATGCACGATCCCAGGCCCTCTCACCGGCGAGTGATCCTGGTCGGAATCGTGCTGGGACTCTGGGCCAACCTGCACGGATCATTCGTGATCGGCTGGTTACTTTTGGTCCTGCACGTGGCCGGACGGGCCATCGACTGCCGCCACAGGACCGGACGGTGGCGCTCGTGGCAATCCGACCGGCAGCTGGCCCACCGGTTCCGCCAGGCGATTGTCGGACTACTAATACCCCTTGTGGCCACCCCGTACGGGGTCACGTTACCCTGGTCGGCGTGGCGGATCGGTCAACACCCGAATCTCGCCGACATTGTCGAGTGGCAACCGCTGGCCTGGGAACAATCCCAGGCCCGAGCAATGCTGGCGGCCATGATGCTGATCCTGGCCCTGGCTCTCGCCTCCAGGCGACGGATCCGGACACCGGCCTGGATGATGCTCGCCACGACAGGTGTGGCCGCACTGATGTGCTCACGGTTGATCAACTGGTGGGCACCAATGGCAGGATTGATTGTCGCACTGCAGGCCAGCAGCCTGGACCGCCAGGTCTCTGACGCACCGACATGCACCACCAAACAAAAAAGAAAACTGATCGGATGTGGACTGATCGTGGCAACAATCGCGATCCTCTCGTCCCCGGCTGCCAGGGGTTTGTTGACCCACCGTGACACGCTCCTGGCCCGGCGACCGTTGGTCTCTGCAGCCACCCCCGTCGAGGCGGCCGCATGGCTGGTCTCACATCCTCCCAGGGGAATGGTCCTGGCTGCCTACGAGTGGGGCGATTTCCTGATCTGGCAGGGGCCACCACGAATCCAACTGCTGGTCGCTTCTCACACCCACCTGATCCCCCAGGGCGTGTGGCGAGACTATATCGAGGTGATCGGGGTGGCCCACGATTGGCCTCAACGACTCGAACACCAACAGGTCCGCACCCTGGTACTCGACAAGCAGCGACAGGCCGGCCTGATCGCCGCGCTGGCCGACCACCCGCTCTGGAACAGAGACTACTCGGACGATCTTGCCGAGGTCTGGTCACGGAAACAGTAACTGAAAGCTCCCAGCAGAGTTCCACGCGGTACCTCGTGGCACAGCGAACACTGCCGGGCGGAACGCAGGGCCCCCATCATCCTCATCCGTTCGCCCTGGCTGCGAATCACCAGGGTCTTGCCATCATGCAGTTCTCGCAATGCGATCGTCTCAAAGCCGTCCAGTGATCGACGTTTCGACCCGGCCAATTCGTCCATCCGCGGCAGATTGTCCGACAGGTACACTGCCGGCTTGGCAGTCTTCAGCAGGCTCACCAGTTCGATTCTCTCCAGCCGCCATCCCGATCCTCCACCCTCCGCATTGACCTCGAACTTCTTGGTGGGCGATTCGAACTGGTCAAGACCGTGAGGACGAAAGCCGGTCACGTGCTCGAGATCTCGAACCCACCCGTAGGTCCGTGGATTGGCAAAGTCCAGCAACAGGGCCTCATGCATAGTCGTCAATGGCCGTCGTGGTCCGGTGCCTGGTCGTAGCGGCAACCACAGTTCGGATTTTTCACCGGTTGAATCAGCATCTCCGGGCTGCAAGACAACCGGTTGAGGCCATTTTCGGAGTTTGTCAATCCGAGCACCGGCAATGTCCGGTCCCAGCATCCGTCCAATACCGAAACCTTCACTGGTGATGAAGTTCAGGACCTGGGTCGCATGAACCAGCTCCAGTGACGCACGCCGACGGGTGTACCCGCTAAACAAATCATTCTGCAACCGCTCCAGATTTTTCTCAGCACTCAGCAAGACCGCCTCACTGGACTCCGTCAGCTTGGGTCCGGCAAGCACCAGTTCGTCTGCCGGCTGCAGTCGTTCGGTCAACGATTCAAAAGGGTACTCGCGACGGGCCTGTTCGGCTTGAATCACTCCACGCCCACCCGCAGCTGCGATGATCACAACCACCAGTGTCGAGGCAACCATGGCAAACCGTTTTGCCGGCCATCGGAGTCGGTTCGACAGCAGCGTCAGCACCAGCAGGGCCAACGTCTGAACCAACAGGAACCAGCTCGTCAGGACAACCGAGATGGCCAAAAGCAGCGGAAAGAACCCACCGACCGCTACACCGCCGATCGTAAACCGGCGGCGGGGCCCATCCTGTTGTCTCCGTCGCCGCTGCAACAGTGCGTACAACCCACACACGCCCACCAGGATGATCACCGACACGACCATCAGGGCAATGAAACGACCGGTGTATTGTTCGGCCCAGTTGTTCATCAGGTCATTCATAATGCACCAGGCTCCCGGAACAATCCGCCACGATGGGCACGAGGAGCGAAGACCGATCGGCAACCGACCAGCCCGTCACCATGGTAACACCCGGCCGTGACGCAACAATCATCCAATCGCGTCACTCATCCTCTTGCGAAATTCTGTCTCGTCATCGTCGTCCATCGCCTTCGCCGCACGTTCCAGGCACTCGACAAGCCGGGTCGAAACCGGCACCGCCGTCCCCGGCTCGGGAACCCGGGGAACCAGCTTCGCCACGATCGCCGCAGCCAGCGAATCGATGCCGTCACCATTGAGTGCCGAAACCGCCAGTGTCCCACCAGGCAACATGCCCTCGGTCGCATCCCCCAGGTCACACTTGTTGGCCACGATCAGCCCCTCGCCCATGGCATCGATGGACCGGCTGGTCGATTCATCCACCGGAATCGACCCATCAACGACCAGCAACACCAAATCGGCCGCAGCGATTTCCCGGCGAGTATGCTCGATCCCAACCGCCTCGATCTCATCTTCGGTTTCTCTCAACCCGGCCGTGTCGACCAGCCGAACCGGCCAGCCGTCGATCGCCGTGTGTCCAACGACCGCATCGCGCGTGGTTCCCGGCTCGTCCCAGACAATCGCTCGACCAAATCCCAGCAGCGCATTCAGCAGGCTCGACTTGCCAACGTTGGTGGATCCGGCCAGCACCACCGTCGGCGGACCGGCCAACCATCGTCCCAGCCCGGACCATTCCAGCAACTCGTTCATCAGCCCGGTTCGCTCATCCCGGGACTCCCAATCCGTTGATTCGATCTTCCGAAGCGACCGCAACAGGATTCCCGATTGTTGATCGAGCAGGATCGAAGCCAGCCGCCAGGTCGTTGCTGACACCAGCGCCTCGGTCACCTCGATCTCTACCCGATGGATCGGCTCGCCACGTCGACCCCCGGTCAACTCGATCCATTCGCACTTCCTCGCTCCGGATTCGACAAGGTCGCCGAGAATCCGTGCCACCGCCACCGTGCCGCCATGACAGTGCACTTCGAACCGATTCTCGTCGGTCCGGCACACCACGACCTGTTCCGATGGCAACCCGCTCTCGCGGTCGCCCCAGTGGCCAAAACAGATCCGACCAATCTCCTGGTCGGCCAAGTCAAGACCGTTGGCCGCAACGAAAAGCCAACCCCAGTCTGTCGCATTGGTCGGACCCTCCACCAGGACGCTGGCAATCGCTCCACGGCCCTGCGGCGTCAACACCGCCACACGGGTGGTGTTCACGGAGAGTCTCCCTGGGCAGTGGTCCGTGCCACCTCAGCAAGACCGGACAGACCCAGGTGCGGAACGAACCGGGCTTCGGTGAGTTTCGTGGCCAACAGCGGGCCACCTCCACCGGTCAGAAACAGGTCCACCGGTCCACCACCAACCGAACTGGACATCACGCGAACCAACTCGCGAACGGCTCCCAGTTGACCGAAGAACAACCCGCTCTTGATCGCCGTCGTGGTGTCCTGGCCAACCACCGGTGGCGGACCGACTCCGAGTTGCTCCAGCGTGACCAGCGGCAGCAATGCGGTGTAGCGATGCAACGACCGGGCCAACAATCCAAATCCAGGCAGAATGGCTCCACCACGGAAGGCGCCCGTGGCATCGACCATGTCCACGGTCGTGGCCGTTCCCGAATCAACGATAATCGCCGGACGCTGTGCGGCCGTCAGTCGCCTGGTCGCGACGGCATTGAGTAGTCGATCGATTCCGGCCTGGCTCGGATGATCCAGTTGCACGTCGAGGTCCAGGCAACCCGAATCAGTGAGAACTCTCGGGGTGGGCCATTCCGACGGCCAGCCCTCAACCACCACGTCACGAACAAGCGGATTTGAACCGGCCACGATGCCACGCGGTACGGACAAATCCGATTCGCCCAACCAGCCACGGATCTCCTGCCACGGCATGGGACCATCGGGTGCTGCCGCCAGCGAATCGACCAGCTTGGGCAATCCATCGACAATTGACGCCAGGTCGAACATCCCGAACTTGACCCGGCTGTTGCCCACATCGACGGCCAGCAACCTGGAAGTGACGGGTCCGTCGTTCACGTGCCCGGTGCCTCCATGCGATCGATCAGGGCGGCCACGAACTGCGAGGTGTCCAGGTCGCCGCCCAGATCGCGGGTCAGGCAACCCTCGTTCAGGGCAAGGTTGTATGCACACTTGATCCGGTCACCGGCCTCACGACATGCCGGATTCTCACGAGTGTCGGCGATGTGATTGAGCATCATGACCGACGACATCGTCACCGCCAGTGGATTGGCAATACCCTGGCCGGCAATATCCGGAGCCGATCCGTGAACCGCCTCGAACACCGCCAGGTCCTCGCCAATATTTGCTCCGGGAACCACACCCAGTCCGCCAACCAGGCCCGCGCACAGGTCACTGACAACATCTCCGTAGAGGTTCTCCAGCAACAGCACGTCAAACTGCGACGGGTCCTGGACCAACTTCATGCAACCCGCGTCGATGATCACTTCCTCGAACTCGATGTTCGGATACTCCTCCTGGTGCACCTGTCGTGCACAACGGAGGAACAGCCCGTCGGTGAGTTTCATGATGTTGGCCTTGTGGAAGACCGTGATCTTTTTCCTCTTGCGACGCGTGGCGAAACGGAAACCCCAGCGGGCGATCCGGTCGCAGGCCGTTTCGGTTGCCACCTTCATGCTCATCACCAAGTCAGGCGTCACCTGGTTCTCGACCCCGCTGTAAAGCCCCTCGGTGTTCTCGCGGACAATCACCAGGTCAACATCATCGAAACGGGTCGAAACACCCGTCAGGTTGCGAACCGGTCGTACCGCGGCGAAGAGGTTGAGTTGCTGCCGGAGCTGGACGTTGACCGACGTGAATCCGTCGCCCACCGGAGTCGTGCAGGGACCCTTCAGGGCCACGCCACAATGCCGGATGGCGTCCACGGTCGATTCGGGCAAGACTTCCTGGCCCTGCTCCAACGCCGACAGGCCCGCATGGTGCACCTGGAAAACCAGCGGAGCACCGGCGGCCTCGAGTATCCGGCAGGCGGCATCGGTGACTTCCGGCCCGATCCCGTCTCCGGGAATCAACACGACTTCAAACGGGTTCATCGGCGGACCCCCTCAATTACCGGGAATCTCCAGCACCTCGATAATGCGCTCATGAACGACCCGTCCACCACTGGTAACCAGCGTGCCGACAGCCACCTCGTCATCAGATTCGACATCGATCTGACCATCTCGACACACGTGTAACAGGAAATTGGCCACGTTGTTGGCATACATCAGGCTGGCATGAGCCGGCACACTGCGAGGAATATCCAACGGGCCGAGGATAGTCACCCCGTGATCGGAAGTGAAGTTCTGCCCCGGCCTGGTCAACTCGCAGTTTCCACCACGTTCAGCCGCCAGGTCAACAATGACCGAACCCGACTTCATTGCCGAGACCATCTCGGAGGTCAGCAGCGTCGGAGCCGGGCGACCCGGAATCAGGGCTGTGGTGATCACGGCATCCATCTGGGCCAGGTGAGCAGTCATGGCCTGTTGTTGCCGAGCGGCCTGGTCCTCGCTTTGTTCACGAGCGTATCCACCGGCGTCCTCGGCTTCGGTCGTCGTATCAATCAACTCCAGGAACTCCGCCCCCAGGCTTTCCACCTGTTCCTTGACCACCGGGCGGATGTCGTAACCCCAGACCAGGGCTCCCAGCCGACGTGCCGTGGCAATCGCCTGCAACCCGGCCACACCAGCACCCAACACGAGCACCTTGGCGGGGTGCAATGTCCCGGCAGCCGTGGTCAGGTACGGCATGATCCCCGGCATCGCCATCGACGCCAGCAACACCGCCTGGTACCCCGAGAGGGTGCTCATTGAACTGAGGACATCCATCGACTGGGCCCGGGCAATCCGGGGAACCATGTCGAGTGAAAAAGCCGAGACTCCCTGGTTGGCCAGTCTCAAGACCAGGTCTTTCTCGATCATCGGGTTGAGCGTGGCAACCAGCACCGCTCCTGCGGGAATCTGGTCCACCGTTTCGGCGTCCGGTGGATTCACGCTCAGGACAATCTCGGCACCGGAGAACAACGCGGCCCGGTCCCCGACAATCTCAGCCCCCGACTCCCTGAACTCCGTGTCGGTGATTCCCGATCCGACCCCGGCACCCGATTCGACCTGGACCGACAAGCCGGCGCGGTCCATCCGCTTGACCGTTCGTGGCGTCGCCGCCACACGCGTCTCACCCGCGGCCAGTTCCCTGGGCACCACGACCTTCATTGTGTCCCTGCCTGCTTCCTGCCGTTACAGCGAGAGGGTCTCGACGAGTTGCTCGGCCACCTGTTTGCCGTCACCAAAGAGCATCGCGCAGTTGGGTGCCACGAACAACTCGTTGGAAATCCCCGCAAATCCCGGACTCATACTTCTCTTGATCACGATCACCTGCGCGGCCTGGTCGACGTCGAGAATCGGCATCCCGTAAATCGGGCTGCCCTCGGCCGTGCGGGCCGCCGGATTGCAGATGTCATTGGCTCCCATCACCAGCGCCACGTCCGCCTCGGCAAACTCCGGGTTGATCTCGTCCATCTCAACCAGATCGTCGTAGGGCACGTTGGCGTCGGCCAACAGCACGTTCATGTGTCCGGGCATTCGTCCGGCAACCGGGTGGATCGCGTACTTGACGCTGATCCCGCGTTCCTTGAGGACATCGGCCATTTCCCGGATGGCAAAATGAGCTCCCGCGGCGGCCATTCCATAGCCGGGCACCACGATCACCCGACGGGCATCAAAGAGCCGTTCAGCGGCTTCGACGGTCGAAATTGTCTGAGGGTCACCCTGCAACTCTCCATCGCCAGTTGCGACAGCCGTCCCGCCTCCCACCGCACCAAACAACACGTTGGTCAGCGAACGATTCATCGCGCGGCACATCAGCAACGAGAGCAGCAGGCCCGAGGAACCATCCAGCGCGCCGGCGATGATCAAGACCTTATTGCTCAACACGAAACCGGTGGCCGCGGCCGCCAGTCCCGAGTACGCATTGAGCATCGCAATGACCACCGGCATATCCGCACCACCAATCGGCAACACGAACATCACGCCAAACAACAGTGCCATGGCGGCCAGGACAAAGAAGAACATCGGGTCGAGTTTGGCCATGACCAACCCGGCAATCAGGCCCATCATCACCACCAACCACAACACGTTGACCACGTTCTGGCCCGGGTAGGTTAATGGCTTGCTACTCACCAGGCCGCGCAATTTGCCAAAGGCCACCATACTGCCGGTGAACGTCAACGCACCCAGCATGATCTCCAGGCCCGCCACGCCAACGTGGAATGCGTTAAAATCCGCCGCCGTGGCCCCCTCCGACGGACTGATCACGTGGCGGATCACCTCACAGATTCCTACCAATCCACTCGCAGCGCCGCCGAGCCCATTGACGATCGCGATCCGTTCGGGCATCGCCGTCATCGGCATGAACACAGCCATCAACAGCCCGATCACCCCACCGGCAACCATGCCCACCGCGATCCACTCCCACTTGACGATCAGGCCGTGCTGCATCGTCCCGAGAATTGCCAGCACCATGCCAACGGCGGCCAGCATGTTGCCCCGCCGGGCCGTCTCGGCCGAGCTCAAGTCACGGATTCCAACAATGAACAGAACCGCCGCGGCCAGGTACAGCCACTCGGTCGTCATCGGCACCAATTCGGCGATCACGTGCACCGTCTACCGACTCCCCTTGCGGAACTTGGCCAACATCCGGTCAGTGATTGCAAAGCCACCGACCACGTTGCACATGGCGCAACCGACTGCCACGCCTCCCAGCACGTTGCAGATCACCGGTTCGGCCAGTCCAGCTGCGACCAGCGACCCGACCAGGGAAATACCCGAGATGGCATTGGTTCCCGACATCAGGGGGGTGTGCAACAGTGGTGGCACTCGCATGATCAACTGGTGACCGAGAAACGAGGCCAGCACAAAAATGTACAGCAGGATCAGCAGCTCCGATCCGTCCACGCCGTGAGCACTCGCGACCCGGTTGGTGGTCTCGTCGGCCAGCAGTTGACCGCCTCCCAGTAACCAGAGACTCAACGCGGCGACAGGCAACCGGACCACCCAAATCCCTCGCATCAAAGCACTCCACGGAAAAGGCAACCACCGGGACAATAATGCAACAGAGGCAATCAGGACAAGACCCCTCGGTCGTTGGGTAGAGCAACAATGCCAATCCAGTAGGATGCGAGGACGTCTTTTCGGTGGACAATCCCCGACCAGTCAATCGACAGGAATTCGACTCTCTTGGACTGCACGACAACCCATCCCGCCCTGGCCCTCGATCGAACGACCGTCGCGTTCGATCCGGAGCACGTCGTGCTGGACCAGGTTGACCTGGAAATCGCCACCGGCGAATTCGTGGGTCTGGTCGGCCCCTCGGGTTGTGGAAAATCGACGGTGCTGAGACTCCTGGCCGGATTGCTCGAACCAAACTCCGGCACCGTCCACCGTTCCGGAACACAACGGATCGCCCTGGTGTTCCAGGAACCCAACCTGTTGCCGTGGCGGACGGTCGAAGAGAACATCCGGCTGCCGTTGGAACTGGCGGGTATGGACGCAACCGAGACCCACCGAAGAGTCAACGAGAGTCTCGAGTTGATTGGATTCACCGTAGCCGATGCGTCAAAACGACCACGTGAGCTATCCGGAGGGATGCGGATGAGGGTGTCGCTGGCACGGGCGCTGGTCACCCGTCCCGACGTGTTGCTTCTCGATGAACCTTT
>Ga0114932_10005808_pt1 | contig 10800 bp, 20 predicted proteins | sample 2SBtaG_2_FD_87286 | JGI IMG/M metagenome (GOLD analysis project Ga0114932, IMG submission 87286) | Deep subsurface microbial communities from Kolumbo volcano to uncover new lineages of life (NeLLi) - 2SBTROV12_ACTIVE470 metaG | ecosystem: Environmental > Aquatic > Marine > Volcanic ... | reverse complement strand
TGACTTTGTGTTTGAATTCATCATTCATTTTACTACAAGCATATTTATCAATCTTATCTGAAATATGACTAGGATATTTCTTAGTGGTTGTTATAGTCATACTATTCATTGGTGTAAAATTACTTTTACTTGACTTTGGTAATTTCTTTTTACCAAAACTCCAATCAAGATATTCATCAAATGTCATCATCATATCAAGTTTATTAGATTGTTTCATTTCTTTATTATGCAATCTATGTTGTTCAACTAACTCTAACATTCTCTGTTTGGTTATCTTTAACTTTCTCTTTCTAGTATTTAGTGATGATAAACCTATCACCATATGCATACCTTTTGCCATAATCTAAATCTCCAATATGGATTCTAACTTAGCTTGTAAACCAGCAATTGCAAATACTAAATCAGTATCATCTATTTCGTGTATATCCTCTAGTTCGCCATCAATAGTTTTTATCTGACCATTTCTAGCTTTCTTATTATATTGCTCTATTAGATTTTTTATATCTATCTCAGTCCTGTCTACGATTTTCATCATAGTGTCTTGTAAATCTTCATATGTCATTATTCACTCTCCTTTTAGTAAGTTATTAGCAAAAATAACCAAGCAGTTCCAAATATCATAGCAAATAAAAAAATACTTGCCAGTATTTCCCAACCTGTCATATATTCTTCATTCTTCATTATTCATCTCCCATTCATAAAGTTATCAAATTCTTCTACTGAAACATCTGGTTTATCACCACCTTGTTTAGCTGCATATTCTTCATCTTCTAGTACACGCTTTATATGAGGTGTTAAACCAAAGTTTTCAACTTCTTCTCTAAATAGTTTTAATAGTCTTTTTTCAATACTCATACTCACTCCTTTTCTAAATATTTTTTTGCTTCACGCCAAATGTTAGGTGTGAAAGTATCGTGAAAAGCATTATACCACTCTCTCGGAGCAGGTTTCTTTGCTTCTTCTTCCTCTTGTTCCTGTTGTTCCAACTCCCATTGGTGATATTCTTCTTCTGTCATTTTGCCTCCATATCTTTTTCTAGTTCTTCAACCTCTTTTTCGTTCATCATAATCAACCAATCAATGTATCTTTCAACTTCTTCATTGTTGGTCAACATACCTTTAATAAACTTTAACTCATTATTAAATTCTAACTTATCTACTATCATAAAACCTCTCTGCTTCATCTAGGAAATAGAATGATTCTGATTTCCAATTATTTAAATTCTTTGTATTTGCATTATCATCTACTAGATAATGTACAGTATATACTCTATCCCAAGATTCTAGTCTTTTGGATTTTGTATTATCTAACAATTGATATTTGTAACTTTCGTAACTACTATCGTGTGAAGGCATTAACTTTTCCATTACCTACCGCCATCAAACTTTTCAAATGCATATTCTTCTGCTTCGTCTTCGGTCATACCCATAGCAAGACCTTGTTCGTAGTAGTGTCTTAATAACTCTCTGTTTGTTGTATTACTCATAATTACCTCTCTTTTCTTAATTATGTACCCATTATAACAGCTCTTGGCAGGTATTGTCAAGGGTATAAGTAATTGATTTTATTGGTATTTACAAGTTTTTTTAGTGGATTTGCTCTATTTTGGTGTTATTTTGAGTAAACCACATAGCAAAAGTAACTCTTTTTCCCTTAATTACCTCATTTACGCCGTGCTCATATGCACTAGGAAAGACGATTACAGACCCAGATAATGGTTTATTGGTATAATCCTCAACAAATGTTTCTCCACCCTCAAAATCGTCATTTAAATAGGTTACTGCACTATATTCTCTGCACCCTAGAATACTTTTATCTTGCTCTGTTCCTCTGGAGCCATTGTCAACATGGGGTATCATAAAATCGCCCTCATTCCACAATACCATATCACTATGAGTTGGATATAGAGTTTTTTCGTATTCTTCTGATACAATCAAAGTTAGTACATCACGATAGGATATTAGGTAATTCTTAAATTTTTCTGGAATATCCTGTAGGAACATATTGTTGCCCTTTTCCCACGGCATGCCAGATTGTATTGGATTGTCTTTTTTGACATCTATCATATAATCTGTAATTTGACTGCAATCATCACTTAATAGGACATTATCATAGACAATGATTTCTGGATAATCTACATATATTTTTTCAAAATTCATAAGACATTATATTAGCTTCAAACAAGTATTGTCAAGTGTTATCTTTTTCTTACTTGTATTTCTCTTTCTATCCATCTTTTTGCTAGTGGATTGGTTACTTTCTTAGATAAAAGTCCTTTCACTCTTTTGAAACAAGCATCAAATAATCTACCATCTTTTTCAACTTCATTATTGTCTACTATGATAAAGTTAGAACCACCAAAGTATCTTTGGAACTTACCCATGTTTTTTTGTACTTGATTCCATGAATCTTTGACTATGCTGTCTTTAAGAGTTCTTGCTCTTCTCTTATTATTTTCAAGTGCAACATCAAGTGATGTGTTTACAAATATCATATACACATCATATCCAATTTGTTTTAGGTCAGATGCTTGTTTTGTAATTTTACCATAGTCTTTTCCTGTGCCGTCTATTACTAATCCTAAACGACCCTCAACATAATTTATTCTTCTTTTGTCAGTTAGTGCTTTTGCTTTATCTCTTATTTTATCTCTTGCTATCAACTCATTATCTGGCATTTTCAAACTCAATCCTGCCTGCTTGAGAAGTCTTTCAAACGCCTCGTCAGAGTTGACTATTTTTAATCCTGTGCCACCTGTAGATTTTCTTACAACATATGATTTACCACTACCAGGCCCACCTGCCATAAAGAATGCTTTAAATATGTTGGGGTCGTACAGTCCTTCTTGTAATTGTTTTAGTGTTATCATTATCTTTTCTATAGTTATCTTTTGTTGTATTTAGGTCAAGTTTTCTTGTTCTTGATTGACTCAAAAAGTTCATGTTCTTAATTTTATTTTTAGCTTTGTTTGTCATATTAAACTCCAAATTTTTGTTGATTAATCAAACATGATATAATTTTTACTATAGTTGCCTCCTTATGAATAAAAACTGTTAACAACGATACCTTTTTTACCTTTAGGTTCTATTGCTAAATCGTTTTTTGGTAGTTTGTTGTTGAGTGAATCTTTTACTATGGTCATTAGTATTGTGTGTTTTCTAGTTGCTTGGTCAAACATATGTCTAGTTGATGATATTAAGTATCTTCCTGAATAGTATTTATCTATTTTGTCTTTCCCATGTTGTACACCACTAATTGGCATGTTGAACTCTATCATATTACCAGCAGATATGGTAGTTGTACCATTGATTTCCATAGTAATACTTGAACCTTTACTTAATTCCATATATTTTGATTGTCTAGTTAAGTGTGTTTTATCTATGTTATTTGGACTATATATGTTTTTCTCTCCATCTGTAAATTCAAAGTAATGTTGAGCGTCATGTAAACCATCTGTTGATGTTGGGTGTAAATGTATTCTAGAATTAGTAAACTCACTAATTGTATTGTCAAATTCATCTAAAGGAACATCATTATATATTGGATTGTCTTTACTTTTGTTATTATAATTTACTCTGTTGAAGTCGTTAAAATTATCCACATAATCAAAAGTTTTAGTTGCATAATTTTTATTAAATATATTGTGTGTTATTATATTTGAAGCTAACATACCACCTCTTATATTTTTAAGTGTATCGTTGTTAGCATTAAATTGATAATCTAACACTCTTTTTAATTCATATGCAACATTAGTAACACCACCTTCTTTTTTATCTATTGTTCCCCTATCACCAGAATGAAATTGACCAATATCTTTTTGTGCATACAAACTATCTAAACTTCTAAAGTGTATCCCATAAAGATTTTCAAAGAATAAAAAGTTAGGTGAATTATTATATTGTCCTATTGCCTCTCTTTTAAGGTGATTAATTATTCTAAATGGGTGATGATTTGGTGCTACTATTTTTCTTATACCAGAAGTCTGTTCAATAAATAAATCTTTCCTAGAATTTATATAAAATTTATTGGTTAATAAATCTTCAACAATAGTATCTATACTGTCTGCATAACTTTTTGAAACTCTTGTTCTACTATCTCTCAAACCCTCTGGTGAACAAAAATGTAATGTAAAAACTTCTGAACCTGTAGATGGTTGTATTCTTGTATCAATCTTATAAATTGACATTACTGTTTCTGTAAAGTCAATCCCTCTTTTTTCTAAACTAGGGGTTATGATTTTAAAAGAAAGAAAGTCTTGTCCTGTGATAGGAGCGTTCATAAGAATAGCATTTGTATCAACAACAGTAACATCACCTGTCAAACTAGGTGAAAATATATCTTCAAAAAGGTTCATTGATATGTAAGAACCAGACAAATCAACTACATTCCCTGATGATGCAAATAATTTGAGTTCTTGTATGTTGAACTCGCCTGCGTAATTTATGCCACTAAACATTATATCGTTGATTCTCTAATTAATAATTTAAATTCTTCTACAAAGTCGTCTAGGTAACTAGGGTCTAACAATCTTATTTTTCTTTTGTTATCTTGTTGTTCTTGTTCGTGTTCAAAATTAGTGATTGCAGTTGCTGTTGGATAATCTGAATTACTAGTTCCTATGTTAATTTTTTTAGATGTATCACCAGACGATTGTGGTATTTCGTAATGATGAATTGCATCTACATTATCATATTTGTCATTTACAAATTGTAGAAATTGAGCCTCTGACATAGGCCAATCATGAAATCTATCTGTAATATCATTAATTAACATGATGACCCAATGTAATTCAGAATCACCATATAATTTAAATGCGATAGATTCTGGTGTTTCACCATTTTTTACATCATAAGTATCAAACAACATAGCATTAACTTTTACTTTTGTTCTGATACCTACACGCCTGAGTAAATTTTTAACATCTTTAAACTTGCCGTTTCCTTCTGCATCATATGGTATTGTTGGAAAATTATCAAAGTACATATTAGAATCCCTCTAGTGCTCTTTCTCTTGTAATTAGTTCTATCTCTCTAAATTTTAATGAAATAGATGTTTCAACAGGTGGAGCGCCGTCTGCATTACCATCAAATGTTCTATATCTTGAACCACCATACGAAACATCCATATTCTCTAAGTAACAAGTTGATATTTTATGTAGATAGTTGTTTTCAGCGTTTTGATACATGTATTGTATATCAAATGTATTTGGTACAGTCATGCTTCTTCCAGCACGATTCCCCTCTGCAAATTCTGGTAACATGTTTATTTTAAATGCATTAATTATTTTTTTTATCTCATCTGCCTCATCTTTACTTCTAGGTATCATTTTGAATTCATATGAAAACTCCCTTTTATTTATACCTTTAAACGCTAATTCAAATCTGTCTGCAAAAATAACACCTTTTTTCATTTCTACTGCTTCTTTTAATCCACCTAAACCTGGCAAATTGCCTGCCATACCAATAGCAGATTTTTCTAAAGCTATTCCTGCGTCTTTTGCTTTTATGCTTAGAGCGTCAGCATCAATAGTTCCTCTAGCAAATAAAGATTCTGCGATATCAACCACACCAGCTGTAAGAACTCCCATCTTCACATCTTCATATTTTGCATTATATCCAACTTTTACTGACATTGGCATGAACATTGAGATAGCAGTATCTAATCTTGTTGTTGGAGCTCTTTTTACCGATACTGTTGTATTAGTCCTATGTGCCTCTTTATTTTGATGTTTAACTTCTGTTTTTATTTTACCAGACTTTCCAGCTTTTGCTCCCATAATATTATCAGTAAGTCCACCTAGTAAATTTTTTGCAACTTTATTAGGAACATATTGACTTATAAAACTACCAATTTTACTATCGTAGACTTTATCAACTGCTTTTATTCCTTTTCTCTCTGCATCAGCAAGAACATTTGCAATACCTGTTTCACCACCACTAGATTCTCCTGTTTCATTTCCAAACTTTAATTTTGCATGATTTTGTTCATTAATAAAAAACATAATGTAATGACCATGATTACCTATGCCTGGGTCTGCACCCACATCAAGAGGAAAGGATAACATCTTTGTTGATTGTTTGGTGCGATTGATTGGTGCTGTTTCAGAGGATTCACTTCCACCCTCACCACGAATAACACTACCTATGTTACCAGCAACCCTTCTTAGATTTTTTCCTAATAGTCCTGTAACAGCAGATTTGCCTTGTCTTTTGAATACATCAATTGCCATGTCTAAATAGTCCTGTAGATTTTATAGTATTTATAACGATTATGACATATAAAGGAAAGTTTAAACCTAAAAACCCTGCTAAATATAAAGGTGATGTAAGAGAAATAGTGTATCGTTCATCATGGGAATTGAAGATGATGAAGTATTGTGATACCACTAAATCTGTTGTTGAATGGGGTAGTGAAGAATTGGTGATACCATATGTATCGCCGTGGGATGGTCGTTATCATAGATATTTTCCAGACTTTTATGTAAAAGTTCGTGATAAGAATAGTAACATAAAAAAATACATTATTGAAGTTAAACCTAAACATCAATGCACACCACCAGAAAAAAGTCCTAAACGCAGAACAGGGGCTTGGTTCAATAAAGTTAGAACATGGGGTATTAATAAAGCGAAATGGGATTCTGCAAAAGAGTTTTGTTTAGACCATAATATGGAATTTAAAATACTAACCGAAGACCATCTAAACCCTAGATAATTTACATAGCATTAGCAAAACTGCTTTCTTGGTCTTTCACATATCTTTGTGAGTAGTTTGCTTGTACACTATCACCTTGTTGTACAACATTACTATTATTAATTACAGTATTCTTTGATACTTGTGGTTTTTCTTTATCAGCAGTAATAGTATCTGGTGATTTATCAATTTTCTTATCTATATCAAAACCAGCATTTCTAATTGCATCAGCTGCTTTATCTTCTAAAGGAAGTTCATCTGAGGTATCATCAAATGGATTAGGAATCTCAATACCAAAAAATCTTTTTGCTAAGCTTCCAACTGTTTCTATTACTGAATTAAAGATTGCTTTGAATTGGTTGTAGATATATTTAAATGGTGCTAGAAGTATTTTTTTTATACCACCCAGAATATCACCCTCTATTATCATACTTACACCATCAAACACATCTGTAAAAAGAGTAAAAATATTGCCAATATATGTTTTTGCAAAATCAAAAATTCCACCAACAGTTATTTTTATAAAATCTCTAATACCATCAATAATAGGGTCTATATATTGTGCTGCGGCATCACCACCAAAAAAAGTAAAGACAGCTTTTAGTATTCCTTTTACAAATTCAAAAAATCCATCAGTCAATTGCCCCATACCATCTTCAAATAATTTCATATCACCTGTGAATATACCACTTATTGTCTTGTAAAGTCCTACTGCAAAATCTATAATACCACTAAGTGCCTCTTTAAGACCATCAAAAGGACCGCCTGGTCGCATGAGAAATTCAAATGCCTTTTTGACAGCAGGGATTAAATCATTTTGTATGAATTTTGCAAACTTTTTAAACATATCACTTTTTAGAAAAGCAGCAAGAGCAAAGTATGCCGCTATTGAAAGTCCTAATTTAGCAGATGTGGGTAATTTAGAAAGTGCTTTTCCTAAACCACTAATACCTGCTTGAATACCCTTAAATCCTCTTTTAAATATACCTAATTGTTGGTTTTCACGCCTTTTTTGTTCTTTATCTTTCATTACTTGAAGATTTGCTTCTTCTTTTGCAATTTCCATTTCTGCCTCTGGATTAGTTCTTTTAAACTCCTCTAACAATTCTTCTTGTTGTTTTATTTGTTTATCAAATACTTGTCTTTTTTCTAATTCTGCATCTGATATGTTAAAAAGACTTTCTTGCATATCTTTAAAAGTTGGTGTTAGTTTTTCAAGACCTGCTTTTTCTTCTTTTTCCTCATCTCTTTGTTTTAATAATTCACCTTTATCTTCTTCTAGTTGAGAATTTTCTGCTATAAGATTTTTGTACTCTTTTGTACGCTTATCAAGACCTTCCATTGCCTTTTCATTTTCTTGAATTTTTTGACTATATTCACCTATAGCATTAGTGGTTGATTCAATCTTTTTTGACATAGCCTCAGTTTGTCCAATCAACTCTTTACGAGCACCACTCTCTTGTTCTAACTCTTTATTGAACTCTGGGCCGAATATTGCCATTACTTCTTACCTGAACCTACATATAGTCCGAACCAAGCGGCACCTGCCCCTACTATGACTGATACAAAAGCAGATTGTGCATTTGTTGGGTCAGGTAGTGTCATAAACCACTCTGTTGTTCTATAAAATGCAAATCCATAGAGTGTAATTAACAATCTAGGGAATACACGCCAACTATCAAAACTAGAAGCAGCAGTATTATACCATGAACCTTGCTCTACTGTTGTAGTTGAGCGGTCTATTTCTACTACATTTACTTTATCGTCAGCCATTTTTTCTATTTTCCTTTTCTATTCTTTCGTTTTCTTCTTTTATATGTTGTTGTAATAATCCTACATATATTTCTCTTTCCCACGGCATCATATTTTCTAACTCTGTCAATGAGTATTTATGATGTTGCATGAGTGCAAAATTCATTTTAAAGTAATTAGGTAGGCTCTCATGTGAGAGCCCTACACTAAAAAACTCTGTATACCCTCTAACAAAACTTCACTAGTAACTTCTGTTTTTGGGTTTTTTACCTCTATTTTATGTCTAAGTCTTGGCATGGTTTCAAAAAACTTACCCATTTTTGCAAATTGTTCAGTTGATAAAGAATCAATAAATTCAGATAAATCTTTTTCTGACATATCAACTCTATTAGTTATTTCATCATGAAAATGCACTTCGTCAATACACTCTTGCATTAATTGAAACATCATTTCTGTTGCGTTACTCTTACTTGCATATTTGGTAAAAGTATCTAAAAGTGGATATTTAAAAACCACTTTAATATTTTCTGTTAGCTGCACTTCATTAGTGTGGTCATCAAACATCGCTACATTAATTTTATCTAAGTCAACAGTATGTGCTACTTTTGTTTTTTTATCATCTGGACAAGTTACATTTAATTCTACTTTAGAACCAACTGATTTACTTCTTATTTTTAAAAATATATACTCTGCATCAAACATAGCAAGTTTATTAGTATCTATTTTGTTGAATGTGCAATCAGAAATCATTTGATTCATAGTGTCAATCACTTCATCAATATTTTCTGATTCTTGTGCCATCATAATTCTTTTTTGTTCTTTTACTAGAAAAGGTCTAAACTTTATTTCTTCATCTGTTGATGGTAAATTTAAAGTATAGACAGGTGTTTCAAGTTTAGGTAATGCCATAATTTTTCACTCCAATATTATAATTTAGTTAATACTTTTGGTATTCTATTTAGTAGTTGCCTTTCCACCTGATTTCCAAGAACTCCTTGTAATCTATCCAATAGTGGTTTAGGTAGTTCTGCCTCATCTGTTAAGTTTCTCCATAATCTATAACTAAAAGTTACAGATACCTCTGTAACATTTGCTGCCTTATCAGCTGATAAGGCTTGAGCTCCAATTGTATTTGGAAAACACTCAACCAATTCACAACCATATCTTCTATTACCTCTCTGGTCTAATTGAAATATTTGTATTGTTCCAACATAATCATCATAGTAACCCATAGCAAATGTTTGTGGATTAAATGAAAGTCTTTGCCAAGTTTCAAAAAACTTTTTTTCTCTCATATCATTATGACAATAAAACTTGCCAGTAATATCACCATAAGTATACCCTTGTGCAATCTTTCTTGCTGGGCCATAAATATTTTCATCAGCAGCAATATCAATAGTTCTAGGTGGAAACTCAATAGAGTTGCATTGATATGATACATCTTTAACATCTTGTCCACCTACTTGACCTAATAATACTTGTGAAAATAGATTAGTAGAAGCCGCAGGCCCACCTGTTCCTCTAGTTCCTGATGGTGGTAAAAATAATACTTCATATTTGGAAGGCAACGCCATTCCATTATCGTCATGAGTTGACGCCAGTATCTCATTTAATACTGCTGAAGAACCCGCCTCTATAAAACTTCCGAAATCCATTAGTTTATCATACCTCTTGATTTAGCAAATACATGACTGTCAGATTGTTTCTTAAATCTCTGCACAGGCAATAATGTTGCGATTATAAATTCATCTGCCTCTACTTTTCTAAAATTAGACTTTACATACCCTGTTAAATATCTTTTCAAACAAGGTTTAATTAAATTTACTTTTTTTAATGCTCTATAATCTGCATTAATTCTTGTATTTTCATCAAAATTTTTATTATTAGCAAAATCAGTTAGTCTATCTAGTAATCTAATTCTCATTGGTATAGACAAATAGTGTAAATTAATTCCTAAAAACCCATTACCATATTGTTCAATGGGTAATACCAAAGGAAATGTATCGTAATATGGTAATTTATCCTTTAGTTTAGGACTGTAAAAAAACATATTTAGTAGACCAAAAGTAGGTGCTATGGTTCTATCACCATCACGAATTAATTGTGTTGATGATGGTTCACCAAATTCTTTGATTTTATTACGAAACCATTGTACAGATTGGGGTTTATTCCCTGCTGCTTTTAACACACTATCTATGTAATTACTTCTTGCCATAGCGTTATTTATAAGGATTGTAGGAAAAAAATGCCCCTTTTTACAGGGGCATTAGATAAGTTGATTAAGCGGCTTCTGCTCTATCTTCTTCTGGGATTTGGTAATCATATAATACTTTACCTTTACTATCAGATTGTGATAAT
>Ga0114932_10005806_pt1 | contig 10803 bp, 9 predicted proteins | sample 2SBtaG_2_FD_87286 | JGI IMG/M metagenome (GOLD analysis project Ga0114932, IMG submission 87286) | Deep subsurface microbial communities from Kolumbo volcano to uncover new lineages of life (NeLLi) - 2SBTROV12_ACTIVE470 metaG | ecosystem: Environmental > Aquatic > Marine > Volcanic ... | reverse complement strand
TCGGGTAGCCCAAGAGATAATCCTTTTACGCCATGACCGAGGGTTGCCAGGTAGTTGTCCCAGGTGTGACGAACAGAATTAACATCACTGTCATCATAGAAAGCCATCACAGCAAAGAGGCGCGCGACAATATCTACGGAGAGGCCCAGTGGACCGACTGTATCAATCGCAGGACAAATCTGGGTTTTGCTACCGCTCATCGGGATCGACCCTAAAGAAGGTCGAAGGCCCGTGACTCCATTGAGCGCAGCGGGAGTTCTCACTGAACCACCCGTATCGGACCCAACCGCTCCGACACACATGCGTGCCGCTACAGCCGCGCCTGCGCCGCCGCTAGACCCGCTCGGAATATGCTCCGTATTCCACGGATTTCGCGTCGGCCCAAAATGGGGATTCTGAGTAGTCGAGCCGAACGCAAACTCATGCAGATTTGTCTTACCCACAATGACAGCGCCTGCTGCTCGCAAGGCGCTCACAATAGAGGCATCTTCGTTAGGAACGTAATGCCTGAAAAACTCTGTTCCGTTCGTACAGGGGACTCCCGCGACATCGATACAGTCTTTTACCGACACCGGCATTCCCGCTAAAAGTCCCTGGACATCACCACGTCTTATAGCGGACTCAACCGCCCGTGCCTGTTGCTGAGCACTATCTGCCATCACCGTAACATAAGCATTAACCTCGCCATCAAAACGATCAATATGATCAAGACAGGATTCGGTGACTTCGATTGGAAAATATGCAGTCGTCATGACTTGAGTTCCTCCAGGGCCTGTTAACCCCATGACAGTATTGATTTCTTTCCGCGCTTACAACCTCACGACTACCGGGGTGACACTATACTCATTTAGGAATACCCTTAAGCCATGATGCGACACCATAACCGGTTTCACCAAGTACTCAATTAACAACGCGACGTCCCAGTGGGATCATCCAAGGAATACGACCATGAAGCAACAAAATCTGCGACGCTTGTTCCGCAAAGAGGGCCTTAAAGTGGGCCATGCCCTCTTCGAATTCAATACACCCGGAATTGGGCAGATTTTGAGCGTCTCGGGAGTCGACTTTGTCTTTCTCGATATGGAGCACTCGGGCTTTGGGATGATGGAAACCAAGCAACTGATCGCCTACCTGCGAGCAGGTGACCTACCGGTGCTCGTTCGACCACCTTCAAAAAGCTACCACCATATCGCTCGCGTCCTTGACGTCGGTGCCGATGGAGTGATGCTACCGATGGTGGCAAACGCCGATGAAGCTCTCCAAGCACTCTCCCATTTGCGCTATCCCCCACAGGGCCATCGTGGTGTAGCTATTGGCATCGCGCACGACGGATACGTCCCCGCACCCCCATCGCGCACACTGGCAGCCGCCAATAGACGTATCGCGATGGCGGCCTTGATCGAAACCGCCGAAGGTGTCGACAACATTGATAAGATTGCCGCAACGCCGGGAGTCGACTGTTTATGGCTGGGGCATTTTGATTTGAGTGCGTCGCTCGGCGTCCCTGGGCAATTCGAACATCCCGATTTTGTTACCGCAGAGCGTAAAATTCGACAGGCAGCGAATCGCCATTCGAAAGCACTCGGCTTTCTGGTCACCGACGCAGATCAAGGCGCGCAATCTTATGCAAAAGGCTACGATGTGATTTGTTATCAACTCGATGTCGGCGCTTACCGTGATGCAATGACGCATGGGATCGCTCAACTGCGCTCTGCCTGTGCTAAACGAAAACCTCGATCAAAGGATTAAAAACATGACTAAGTTTCGAGTCGCGCTGTCCGGACATTTCCAAGACGGGGAGGGTAAACCTGCCCTACCCGATTTTGATCTTCAACCTCTCGACGCAGATCCAGACATCGAATACTTTTTTGTGGATGCGGATCCAACGACCAACACCATGATTGGAACCTCCCTTGAAGGGGTTGATGCACTAATTCTCCTGGACGAGTTATTTTCCAAGGATAGTATCCCCTCTGATGGACGGCTCAGTGTCATCGCGCGTTACGGCGTAGGTTTTGACAGTGTCGATGTGACGGCATGCACTGCAAACGGAATCGCGGTCGGCATTACCCCCGACGGTGTCCGGCGCCCCGTTGCGGTTGCAGTCCTAACATTTATTCTCGCCCTCGCAGGACGTCTACTCGAAAAGGATGCTCTAGTACGCAGTCATCATGACTTTTCAATTCGTGGACCTTACATGGGGCAAGGATTGGTTGGAAAGACACTGGCTTCGGTCGGGCTTGGCAATATCGGTGCCGAAGTGTTTCGACTATGCCGACCTCTAGACATGAATTTTATAGCCCACGATCCGTGGGCTGACCCAACGATTGCCGAAGAGCTCGGTATCGAATTGGTTGCCCTTGATACCGTTTTTGAACAAGGCGACTTTGTGACTTTAAACACGCCTTATTCTGAAGAAACCCACCACCTGGTCAATGGCCAACGACTCGCCCTAATGAAACCCACGGCTTACCTGATCAATACATCACGGGGGGGGGTTGTTGATCAACCGGCCCTGGTGGAAAGCCTTAAACGCGGCGCCATCGCCGGCGCAGGCCTTGACGTGTTTGATCCTGAACCACCGCAAAAGGATGAGCCCTTACTCGAGCTGGATAACGTGATACTTGCACCGCACGCGCTTTGTTTTACCGAACAGTGTATAGCTGGCATCGGCGCCAACGACATCAGGATTATTCTATCCGTCAAGCAGGGAGAGATTCCTGCTGGTTTAGTTGATCCAGCGGTGGCAGAAAGTTTGATCTTTCGGGATAAGCTAGAAATCTATCGCGACCTATTTTCCTGATTCTGACTTCACCCGCTTTAGCGAGCATCAATTAGGTACCACCTATTCAACATAGCGTACCTTATCTGAACTCAAGTACTCATCTACCCACGGCATGTGCGTAAGTCCGCTTTTAACCTTGGCTTCAAGAGCCGCCTCCATGTTCCGAAGCTCAACGAGCTTATCAATCACAGTTCCGGCCTGATTCCGAGCGATGACCACAACTCCATCGCGATCACCGACAAGCAAATCACCTGGGTGAATGACCGAATCACCCAACGCCACGGGTAAGCCAATCGACCCAGGTCCACGTGAATAAGGAGAATTCGGCGAGACTCCCGCGCAGAAGACGGGGATATCGGCCTCGAGAATCCCTTCGACATCACGAACCAATCCGTCCGTCACCACAGCAGCAAGGCCTTTGTTCTTTGCCATTACCGCCACATTGTCACCAATGATCGCTGCCCCATCATAGCCCGCAGTTGAAATCACCAAAACATCACCCGGGGAGGCTAGTGCAATCGCCGGCTGAACCGGCAACATGTCTCTCGGTTCCGCCTGCGCCGTCATCGCGACTCCGGTAAAACTCATACCGTTAGTTAGTGGTTTGATCCGGTATCCCAGTGCCCCGGTGCCATTTTGCGAATCCACGATAAAACCGGTCGGAACCCCACCAAGCGCTTCAATATGCGCAGGTTCTGGGCGAGGAAATTTCTTTCGAACGGTAAGAAGGACAGGTTCTCCAATCATAATGATTCCTAAGGTAAAGTGACCATTCACGTGCTTTTGTTGCACCACGCGTGAAAAAATAGTTTATTACACAATCATCATCAGCACCTCATAAAAACAACACCCAAAGAATGGGCATTACCTACCGCACGAGGACATCGATTCCGTGAACATCGACCATCGCAAACTTACCGCTGTTGCTGAACGTATTTTCACCGCCATCGGGTGCGAACCAGCCGAAGCCGAAATCATCTCGAAGTTACTGGTAACAGCTAACCTTGTCGGTCATGATTCTCATGGGGTAGCCCGAATACCCCGCTACGTAGAATACTGTCGAAAGGGTGAAGTCGTGCCCAATCAAAAAGCAACGACCACCTTCGAAAATGACCAGATTGCCATATACAACGGCAACAAAGGTTTTGGGCAGTCGATCGGCTTGCAAATCATGACCGCTGGTATTCAGAAAGCCAAAACGAGTGGCCTCGCCATGATCGGCGTCGGTAACGTGGGGCACCTTGGTCGCATTGGTGATTGGGCGGAAATGGCCATTGATGCAGGACAGGTCTCAATGCACTTCGTGAACACTTCAGGCGCCGGCATGACCGTGGCGCCGTTTGGGGGTGTCGAGAGTCGCTACGCGACCAACCCAATCTCCATCGGTATGCCTAATCCTGCAGGCGAGTCTGTGGTATTCGATGCCGCAACCTCCATGCTTGCCGAAGGAAAAATTATGGTGGCACGCAACAAGGGGGTCGAACTGCCGGACGGCGCTCTGACGGGGAGCGATGGCTCGCCTACCAATGATCCTAACGCCCTCTATGAAACACCAAGCGCAGTAATGAACTCAATGGGCGCTCACAAAGGCTCTGGTCTAGCGATCATGGCTGATCTTCTGGCCGGCACCCTTGGCGGCGGCGGATGCGCCACGCCCGGAGTCGCCGGTTTAGCCAACGGCATGTTGTCCATCTTAATTGATCCCAACATATTCGCGGACTCCACCGACGTTCAAACGGAAACGGCTCGATTTACCGACTGGGTTCGGTCGGCGCGCCCCGCTGATGCCGCGAAGCCGGTACTCCTTCCAGGGGATCCGGAGCGCAACACACGGGCTGAGAGAGAAAATAATGGGATACCACTTGATGAGACCACCTGGCGTTTGATTGAAGAAACCGCTGCCAGTCTCGATGTGTCCACCTAAAAACATCGACAACATGCTCAAACGCCCGTATCTACGAATAAAAGGATTCCCAACGTGAACGAACCAAACACAAACATCATACGATTAAGTCAAAACGACAATGTGGTCGTTGCGCGAACCGAACTCCCTCCCGGAGAGTCTGTTGGAGAATCCAACATCGTTACCAATGAACATATTGGAGCTGGCCATAAAATTGCAACAGAGAACATCACTAAAGGAGATCTGATCAAGAAATACGACCAGGTCATCGGCGTCGCTGCTAGCAATATTGTGGCTGGTGAACACGTCCATACACATAACTGCGCGATTAATACATTCGAACGAGATTACCGCTTCTCCGAAGCAATCAAGGCAACCGGTCTATATCCAATTCAGGAACGCGCCACGTTTCAGGGCTTTGTCCGAGACGATGGGCGCGTCGCAACGCGCAACTACATTGGCGTTTTAACTAGTGTCAACTGTTCAGCCACTGTCGCACGACATATCGCCGCGCAATTCTCCGACGAAATACTCGCAGACTTTCCAAACGTCGATGGCGTAATCGCCCTGACACACGACTATGGCTGCGGGGGCTGTGCGGGAATGGGTTTAAATTACATTCAGCGCACTATTTCTGGCTATGCCAAGCATCCCAATTTTCACTCCGTCTTAATTCTAGGGTTAGGCTGCGAGGCGAACCAGATAGGCGCGATGATGAATACGGAGAAACTTAATCCCAGCGACAAATTACACGCGTTCACCATTCAGGACAGCGGCGGTAGCGCAGCGACTGTGGACCGCGGCATGGCGTATATTCGTGAACTCTTACCGGATGCTAACCGCGCGCGCAGAGAAACACGACCTGCAGCTGATCTTATTTTGGCATTGGAATGTGGGGGCTCTGATGGCTACTCCGGCATTTCCGCCAACCCTGCCCTCGGGGCAGCCGCGGACCTGCTGGTCAAACATGGGGGTACAGCCTGCCTTGGAGAGACTCCGGAGATCTATGGCGCAGAACATCTCCTGACTCGACGTGCCGTCACCGAAGAGGTTGGGAAAAAACTTGTGGACAGAATCAAGTGGTGGGAAGACTACACTCGCAACAATGGTGCTGAGATGAACAACAATCCATCTCCGGGCAATAAAGCCGGCGGCCTTACGACCATTCTCGAAAAGTCGCTGGGTGCCGTTGCCAAAGGTGGCACAACAGACTTAGTTGATGTCTACCATTATGCCGAGCCCATTACCCAAAAAGGCTTTGTCTTTATGGACACTCCGGGGTACGACCCCGCGTCAATCACTGGCATGGTGGCTGGAGGCGCTAACATTACCTGTTTCACGACAGGCCGTGGCTCGGTGTATGGGGGAAAACCCGTACCCAGCCTAAAATTAGCGACCAACACGGCCATGTATCACCGCATGGAACCTGACATGGACGTCAATTGTGGGCGCATCATAGATGGTGACGCGACAGTTGAATCCGTCGGTGAAGAAATCTTTGCGACCATTCTGGAATGCGCGTCCGGCAAGCAGTCAAAGTCAGAAGCTTTCGGCATGGGAGAGGACGAGTTTGTGCCCTGGACAGTCGGCGCCATTCTTTAAACAAGACAGGTCAAGCGACCGCTTATGGTGGTAAGGAATATGCTCACCCAAGAACAAGTCACCCAATATCATCGAGACGGTTATGTCGTGCCGGATTTTCGACTCCCTCCTGAAACGCTGGACTCCATACGAGCGGATCATGCTCGGCTAGTCAATTGCCATCCCGAGTTCGACAATTATTGCCCTACCGTGCTGGCTTACGATCTTGCTTTTCTAAATTACGTACGCATTCCAGAAATACTGGACATGGTGGAACAATTGATTGGGAATGATTTCGCCTTGTGGAACTCCAGCTTCTTCGCAAAACCTGCACAAGGTGGTCAGGCGACGCCCTGGCACCAGGACGGCGAGTATTGGCCCCTCCGCCCTCTCGCAACCTGCACTGTGTGGATCGCCGTCGACGCTGCGACGCGCGATAACGGATGTTTGCGTTTGATTCCCGGATCACATAAGGCTAAAACATTATGGAAACACAGAACCAACAATGCCCCTGACCTCACTTTAAACCAGGAACTTTTATCCAGTGAATTCGACGAGGAAAAGGCAGTCGACCTTGTGTTAGAAAGTGGCCAAATGTCGCTACACGATATCTATATGGTCCATGGCTCGGAAGCTAACCATTCTGAGCATTCGCGGCGCGGTATGACCCTCCGCTACTTTCCAACCACTTCTGTTTTTGATCGCACACTTGCCACTGAACGTGCGGTGGCTGGAAATTTCCTCGATCACAAAGATCGGACTTTATTTTTGATGCGTGGTGTCGATCGTTCCGGCGAAAACGACTTTCGACTGCGTTGGTAATAAACATAACTGAAGCACGGATACAGGATTCACAGACTATGAGCACAAACGAACTCGCTGGCGTTATCGTTCCCACCACCACTCCCTTTGACACCCGCGGTGACATTAATTTTTCAGCCATAGGCGAACAAATTGACTGGCTCGTCGAATGTGGCGTGCACGGAATTGCGGTGGGGGGTAGTACTGGCGAAGGACATTCCCTGGCGAGCGATGAATATGCACAACTCATTGAAACTGCCGTTTCATCGACCAATGGCCGCTTCCCTGTAATTGCCGGCATCATTACCGATTCGACACGCGAATCAGTCCGACGGGGCCAACTCATCAAGGACATGGGCGTTGCAGCTCTCCAGGTTACTCCGGTTCATTACCTATTCAAGCCCGATGATGACGCGACCGTAGAGCATTTTCGCATTCTGACGGAAGAAACCGGAATGCCGGTGATCATTTACAACGTCGTGCCTTGGAGTTATCTCAATCCTGATCTCTTATGTCGAGTCATGACTGAGGTTCCCGGCGTCATTGGTGTGAAACAAAGCGCTGGGGATGTCAAACTTTTCGCTGATTTGATGATCAAGATTACGCCAGGCCAGCTCGTCTTTAGCGCGTGCGATGCCCTGCTATATCCCTGCTATTCACTCGGTGCTCACGGGTCGATAGCCGCCATCCTAACCGCCGCGCCTAAAGCCAGTGTCGACCTTTGGGATGCCGTCAGGCAGGGCGATCATGAACAAGCGCTTGATCTTCATCAACGCCTACTGGTGCTTTGGAACGCGATGCTGGGCGATGACCTGCCCGCCGCAACGAAGATTGCGCAAGCTGCCCAGGGAATCAACTCTGGGGAAGCACGAATGCCGATGAAACTTCCATCCGATGAACGGCGATCTACTATTCGTTCCGCGCTGACCGGGCTCGGGCTTTCCTTGAGCAAATAACATAATCAGGCCAGTACATGGATATCAACAATGCATTTTGATTTGTCAAAAAAGGTAGTCGATCTTCAGGCGCGCCTCAGTGATTTTATGAGCGAAGAGATTTATCCCAACGAGCACATCTTTGATGAGCAATTAGAGCAAGGGGCAGATCGCTGGGCACTGCCGCCTATTATGGAGACGCTCAAGGAAAAAGCTCGCTCCGCAAACCTATGGAATCTTTTCCTGCCAAAGTCGCATCATGCGGAAGGGTTGACCAACCTTGAATACGCACCGTTATGCGAAATCATGGGGCGTTCCCCCATTGCCCCGGAGGTTTTTAACTGCAGTGCACCGGACACTGGCAACATGGAGGTCCTCTTGCGCTACGGCAGTCAAGAACATCAAGAACGATGGCTGACCCCACTTCTTGCCGGGGAGATTCGGTCAGGATTTGGCATGACTGAACCCGCGGTTGCCTCATCCGATGCCACAAACATTCAGGGTTCCATTAAGCGTGAGGGAAATGAATATGTCATCAACGCGCGCAAATGGTGGACCTCCGGAGCCGGCGACCCACGCTGTAAAATACTGATTTTCATGGGGAAAACTGACCCAACCGCTGACCGACATCAACAGCAGTCGATGATCCTTGTCCCCATGGACACTCCCGGAATCAACGTTCTACGGCCCATGTCAGTATTTGGCTATGATGATGCACCGCATGGACATATGGATGTCGAATTCAAGGACGTCCGTGTCCCAGCCAACAACCTCCTCCTGGGCGAAGGCCGGGGCTTTGAAATTGCACAGGGACGTCTAGGCCCAGGGCGTATTCATCATTGCATGCGATTGATTGGAGTAGCTGAACGGGCGCTAGAGGCGATGGCTAATCGAGCGACCGAACGCGTGGCCTTTGGACAACCTTTAGCGGAACAAGGCGTAGTCATGGAGGCGATTGCCGATTCTCGAATCGAAATCGAACAGGCTCGTCTGTTGGTGTTGAAAACCGCCCACATGATCGATACGGTGGGCGCACGGGCAGCTCGCTCGGAAATTTCGATGATCAAGGTCGCGGTGCCGAATATGGCATTGACGGTGCTTGACCGTGCCATTCAGATTCATGGCGCCGCCGGCGTGAGTCAGGACTTCGGCCTCGCGTATGCCTGGGCTCACTCTCGAGGCCTTCGGCTCGCCGATGGTCCAGACGCAGTCCATCGAAGAACTGTTGCCCGCCTGGAACTGCGCCGTCAAGACCGTTTGGGATGGACGACTCAGGGTGCCCAATTCGAGCACTAAATCAGGCCAGGTCTCTTAGTGTGATCCCGCGCGCGTTGGACCCTGAACTGATCGAACAACGGTCGGACGAAAGCCTGCCAACTGAACGGCTGGAGCCCTTTCTTCGTGAAAGACTACCCTCCACCACCGGGGAACTGTCCGTCATGCAATTTGGAGGGGGGCACGCTAACCTTACTTACCTGCTGCGATTTGGCGTGCAGGAATACGTGCTTCGGCGACCCCCGCTCGGTCCGATTGCCCCAAGGTCTCATGACATGGCGCGGGAACATCGAGTGCTCTCAAGACTGAGCGCTGGCTTTCCCCTCGCCCCAAACAGTTTTCTGTTCTGCGATGATGACGAGATTATCGGCGCGCCCTTTCAGGTCATGGAACGACGCCACGGTAAAGTCATTCGCCGAGAGCTGCCCGAGGAATGCAATGCTCGACCAGACATCAATCGCCGAATCGGGGAAATGATGATCGATGCCCTAGCGGACCTTCACATGATTCGGCGAGATGACGTCGGCCTTGAAGATCTGGGTCATCCAGAAGGTTTTACCCAACGTCAACTAGACGGCTGGACAAAACGATGGAAGGACGCTGGTGCAGCCGATAATACCGACATGGAACGATTGATCGCCTGGCTCTACAAGCATCGCCCTACTCTCGAACAAAGTGCTTTAGTTCATAACGACTATAAGCTGGATAATATGCTCGTTGATAACAGTGAACCTTGGCGAGCAGTCGCGATTCTCGACTGGGACATGTGTACCAGCGGGGAACCCCTGGCAGACCTGGGCTATCTCCTCAATCAATGGGCACAACCTGATGACCCCCCACTGTGGATTGAGGAAAGCACCATGCCAACGGCCCAGTCGGGATTTCCCTCGCGTACCGAATCAATCGAACGTTACGCAACGCAGACGGGCTATGACTGCGATACGATCCACTGGCATTACGCCTTTGCCGCGATGCGTTTCGCCGTCATCATTCAACAGATCTATATACGCTATGTCCGGGGCCAAACCCAAGACGATCGCTTTGCTACCTTTGATACACGGGTCGCTACTTATATTGATAAAGGCTGTAGGATTGCCTCCCTGTGATCAAAGGAACACCATCTCCCACAGCCAACTACGAGATGCTTTTTGATCTCAAAGGGCAGGTTGTTATCGTAACCGGCGCTTCCCGAGGCATTGGTCAGGCCATTGCCGAGGCAATGGCAACACAAGGCGCCAAAGTTGCGGTCTCCAGTCGAAAAATCGACGCCTGTGAACTGGTCGTAGACCGCATAAAGCAGTCAGGGGGCGACGCCATCGCCGTCGAATGCAATGTTTCAAACCGCACCGCATTGCAATCACTAGTCGATCAAGTGATATCGTATTGGGGCCAAATCGATGTCGTCGTCTGCAATGCAGCGGTCAATCCCTACTTTGGTCGACTGCATGAGATCGACGATGCAGCCTATGACAAAACTATGCGTACCAATGTGCAAAATAATCTTGCATTATTTGCCATGGTGG
>Ga0114932_10005804_pt1 | contig 10805 bp, 11 predicted proteins | sample 2SBtaG_2_FD_87286 | JGI IMG/M metagenome (GOLD analysis project Ga0114932, IMG submission 87286) | Deep subsurface microbial communities from Kolumbo volcano to uncover new lineages of life (NeLLi) - 2SBTROV12_ACTIVE470 metaG | ecosystem: Environmental > Aquatic > Marine > Volcanic ... | reverse complement strand
GTAATGAGACAATTACTTGGTTCACCTGATTATGAAAAAAATAGAGAAAAGTTATTTAAAAAAGCTTTTGGATACTTTGATAAAGGTATCTACACTATGATGAATAATAAGTTTAAAAAGTTATTTGAATCAATAGACAAATTTTTAATCAATAATGATATAAAAAAACTTGTAACAGAAAGCACTACGTTATTAACACCAACTGATGATGGACCACCAACATTTTATAAAGGATTTAGTGATTATAAAAAATTCGCTAAATTATGGATAGATGATATGTATGCTGGTACTGGTTGGGAAGTACTACAGTATATTTTAGGAAAACACGCTGTAAACCCTGACTTTGACTATACATTAAATTATAATGTTGTACCTGCAGTTGCGTATGGTAAAAAACAATCAGGTAATTATGGTACGAGATTTGGTGTTACGAGTCCAATAGATTCATATAAAGACTATATAGAAAATACTGTTTTACATAAATTAGGATATGAAGTAATTAAATGGATGGGTATAACACCTGATGGTAAAAATTATACAGGTGTAGAAGTAGAGACTCCAGTTTTACCAGGTATTGGACATCCAGATGATAATGTAGGAAATACTGAAATAGATAAATTAGATTTAAAAGAAAGAATCAATTTAAATAAAGAGATACAACTTATTATAGAAGGTGGAGCATACGGTCATATGAATCACCCATTTGATGACAAAAATATTACATTTTCAGATTTAAAACAGATAATTATTAATGGGCTAGGTGGAAAGTTAAATAGAGAAGATGGGGTTACAGAAAAACTTGACGGTCAAAATCTAATGATTTCGTGGGTAAATGGTAAATTGGTTACAGCAAGAAACAAAGGACAATTAAAAAACTTCGGTTCATCAGCTATGGACATCAAAGGTGTAGCTTCTAAGTTTGCAGGTAGAGGTGACATAAAAGATGCTTTTGTTTTCGCAATGAAAGATTTAAATAAATCTATAGGTTCTTTATCTGATAAACAAAAAGAAAAAATATTTGGTAACGGTAAACGTTGGATGAATTTAGAAGTTATGTATCCAAAGTCTGCTAATGTTATAGACTATGATAAGGCACAAATAGTATTTCACGGTACATTAGAATATAATGAAAGTGGTACTGCAATAGGTCAACCAAAAGATTCAGCTCGTATGTTAGCTGGTATGATTAAACAAGTTAATCAAAATGTACAAAAAAATTATACAATTGGTAAACCACAATTTTTAACAGTGCCTAAAGTACAAGATTTTAGTAAAAAGAAAAAAACATATTTGAGTAGATTAAATAAATTACAAAAACAATATAAGTTAAAAGACAATGATGAGTTAGCTATGTATCATCAATCATTTTGGGAAGAGTTTATTTTTAATGCTTCAAAGCAGTATAATTATAAGATACCAAATAAAGTTTTAGTCAACTTAACTAAAAGGTGGGCGTTCTTCAATAAGTCATACAAGATACCAACAATAAAAAAAGACATAGATAATGAAAAGTTTTTAGATTGGGTATTATCATTTGATAAAAATGACCATCAAAAATGGGTTAAACAAAATATGAAACCATTTGAAGTTTTATTTTTTGATGTTGGAGCTGAGATATTAAAAAACATAAGTGGTTACTTAGCTGCTTCACCAGATAAGGCAGTACAAAAAATAAGAAAAGATGTAATTAACGCAATCAAAACTGTTAAAAGTGGTGGTGATGTAAAGAAAATACAAACGTTAAAATTACAGTTAGATAAATTAAATAAAATCGGTGGACTAAAAGCTATAGTACCATCAGAAGGAATAGTATTTAAGTACAAAGGAAAAACATATAAGTTTACTGGAGCGTTTGCACCAGTTAATCAAATATTAGGTTTATTAAATTTTTAGGAGTTATAATGGCAAGAAGTAGAGATAGTGTACGAGAAAATAAAGCTATGCAAACAATCTTACGAGGTGAAACACCAGAGAAAAGAGTAATGGTTGGTTACGAAGCTAAGAAAGATTTAAATCAAGGTGATAAGATAGATAAACTATCTGATATTATGAAAGAAGCTAGGATGCCTTGGTTTTGTCCTGAATGTAAAAAGACAATGAAAAAACGTTTAGATGATAAAATGTGGTTTCTATATGGACATTGTTTTGATTGTCAAGTTAATATTGAACATAAAATGAGAATAGAAGGTACGTATGACGGTTGGGCTTCACAAAAAGCAGTGTCAAATAAACTTTCTTGGATTCAAGACCAAAAAGAAAAACTTATTGAATTTAAAAATCAAAAACAACCAGAATTTCATAATCAAGTAGCTGCCGATGGGTATTCAGTTGATAAAGAAAAATGGAATGTAGATTTTAAAAAATTAAAAGAACAAGCAGATGAAGCTTTAAATCATCTACAAAAATTAGAAGATTCTTTAACATAGAATATTTATATATATAGATAATATTATTTAGGAGATAAAAATGGCAACAATAACAACTGATGAATATGGTAGTCAAGTAGAAGGAGCTAACAAAAGAACTAATGTATCAAGTCGTAAGGCGTCAACACATAAAGAAGATGCAAAGTTTAGTAAAGTTAAAAGTCAAACATCTGGCTCAACCTTCTATACCGGTTCGTTAGCTGGTTCAAGTGGATTTATAGTACAAGAGGCAGCTGCTGGTGAAATGTTTATTACACCTGTAGACGGAGACTCTATAGACGCTTCAGCTTTTACATTAAAAACATTATATGAAATTGGTGTAAAACAAGTAAGTGGTAGTGGTGGAATTGTACACGTAGTTTATTAATATGAACCGAAATTCACAAGGACAGCTTAAAGATGTAATTAAACAAGAGTATGTAAAATGTGCAGCAGACCCTATATACTTTTTAAAAAAATATTGTTTAATACAACATCCGATAAAAGGTAAAATACCTTTTCAATTATATGATTTTCAAGAAAAAACAGTTGAAGATTTTGTACAACATAGATTCAATATAATTTTAAAGGCAAGACAGTTAGGTATATCTACACTAACTGCTGGATACTCTTTATGGATGATGACATTTCATTTAGATAAAAACATCTTGGTAATTGCAACGAAACAAGAAGTAGCAAAGAACTTAGTAACAAAAGTTCGTGTGATGCATGCTAACTTACCAAAGTGGTTAAAGCAACCTTGTGTTGAAGATAACAAATTAAGTTTGAGATACAAAAATGGTTCTCAAATAAAAGCTGTATCAAGTGGTGAAGATAGTGGTCGTTCAGAAGCATTATCATTATTAATACTTGATGAGGCAGCGTTTATTGAGAAGATTGATACAATATGGGCAGCAGCGTCTCAGACGTTATCAACTGGTGGTCAATGTATAGCATTATCTACACCGAATGGTGTTGGTAATTGGTTTCATAAAACTTGGATGGATGCAGAAGACGGATTGAATGATTTTAATTTTATGAAACTTTTTTGGACAGTACATCCTGATAGAGGTCAAGAATGGAGAGATGAACAAGATGCATTGTTAGGTCCTTCATTAGCAGCTCAAGAATGTGACTGTGATTTTATTACCTCTGGTCAAAGTGTAGTTGATGGTATTATTTTAGAAGAATATAGAACATCACAAGTTAAAGAACCAATAGAAAAACGTGGTATTGATTCAAATATTTGGGTTTGGGAATCACCTAATTATACACGAGATTATATAGTGTGTGCTGACGTTAGTAGAGGTGATTCAACAGATTATTCAGCGTTTCACGTTATTGATATTGAAAACGTAGAACAAGTAGCTGAATATAAAGGTAGAATATCTACAAGAGATTATGGTAATATGTTAGTCAATATCGCAACTGAGTATAACAACGCATTACTCGTTATTGAGAATAACAATATTGGTTGGGCTACAATACAACAAGTAATTGACAGAGGGTATGATAATTTATTTTATATGAGTAAAGATTTACAATATGTAGATACACATAAACAGATTAATAATAAAATTAATCGATTAGAAAAACAAGTGATACCTGGATTTACATTAACACAAAAAACAAGACCACTTGTTATAGCAAAATTAGAAGAATTTTTTAGAGAAAAATTATCTGTAGTACATTCTCAGCGATTAATTGATGAGTTGTTTGTATTTATATATAATGGGAGTAGGGCAGAAGCTATGAGAGGCTACAATGACGACTTAGTAATGTCTTATGCAATGGGACTATGGATAAGAGATACCGCTTTAAGATTAAGAGCGGAAGGTATAGAATTACAAAAACAAGCTGTAAGTAGCATTAATTCTAATCAAGGTGCTTACACAGCTAATGACACGGAACAAAGTTCTTGGGTCATGGATGTAAATAAAAAACGAGAATCATTAGAATGGTTAATTAACTAAAGAGGTAAAAATGGCCGACACAACATTATTTGGTAGATTAAGAAGATTATTTTCTACAAACGTAGTTGTTAGAAACGTTGGTGGTAAAAAACTAAAAGTTTCTGATACAAGTCGTACACAATCTGTCGCACATAACAATCTTATTGATAGGTATCAAAAATTATTCACTAACTCAGGTCTTAGTGGTTATTCAGATTCACTATTGACAAAAACAATGAGATTAAATCTATTTAAAGATTATGAAAATATGGACAACGACCCAATCGTATCATCAGCACTTGATATTTACGCAGATGAATCTACTATGAAATCAGAATACGGTGATGTACTAACTATAAAAACTGATAACGACCAAATCAAACAAATACTACACAACTTGTATTATGATATTATCAATATCGAATTTAATTTATGGCCTTGGGTTCGTAATATGTGTAAGTATGGAGATTTCTTTTTGAAATTAGACATAAATGAAAAATATGGTATCACAAATGTAATACCTATGTCTGTATATGATGTTTCAAGAATTGAAGGTTTAGACCTAGAGAATCCAGAGTATGTAAAGTATGTTATAGAATCAGCAACTAATGAACATAGATATAAAGCAACTGAAAAATCTGCTCATAGAGAAGAGTTAGAAAACTATGAAGTAGCTCACTTTAGATTACTTTCAGATTCTAATTATTTACCTTATGGTAAATCACAAGTTGAAGGTGGTCGTAAGATTTGGAAACAACTTTCACTTATGGAAGATGCTATGTTAATTCATAGAATTATGAGAGCACCTGAAAAAAGAGTATTTAAGATTGACATTGGTAATATACCACCATCAGAAGTTGACAATTATATGCAACAAATCGTAAATAAAATGAAAAAGGCTCCTGTTGATGAGAATACAGGTGATTATAATTTAAAATACAATATGCAAAACATTACAGAAGATTTCTTTATGCCAGTTCGAGGTGGAGATAGTGGTACAAGTATAGAGTCGTTACCAGGTTTAACATATGAGGCTACAGAAGATATTGAATATCTAAAGAATAAATTACTAGCTTCGTTAAGAATACCAAAAGCATTCTTAGGATATGAAGAACAAGTAGGTAGTAAAGCAACACTTGCAGCAGAAGATGTAAGATTTGCAAGAACGATTGAAAGAATACAAAGAATCACAATATCAGAATTAACAAAAATTGGAATAGTTCATTTATTTGCACAAGGTTATCAAGATGCTGACTTAGTTAATTTTGAATTAGATTTAACTAACCCATCTACAATCTATGAACAAGAAAAGATTGAGTTATGGGGAAATAAAACAACTCTAGCAAGAGATATGTTAGGTGATGGTTTAGTATCTTCAGAATGGATATATAAAAACATATTTGAGTTTACTGATGAACAAATAAAACAAGAAGATGATAAAATTGTTTTCGATTACAAACAAAAGTTTAGACGTTCACAAATAGAAAACGAAGGTAATGACCCAGCTAAATCTGGTGAATCACAAGGAACACCTTCAGATATGGCTATGGGTAGAACAGGTCACGAATTAGATGATAAAGGTGGTTCACCAGAAGGTGGATTTGAAGGAGCAGGTAGACCTAAAGAAATCCCACATCACGGTAAAGATGGAAGTGCAAGAGGTAGAGACCCACTTGGAGCTCACGATATGAAAAAAGGTGGTAGTAGTTCACCTAAATATGGTAAACCATTAGCACTAGCACATTTTGATAAAATAAAAAAATCAATGGAAATTAACAAAAAAGAAGTAAAAATAATAAGTGAAACATCTGAAGTTGAAAAAGAATACAAGAATGAGGTAAGTTCTTTAACTAAAGATGCTTGAAATGAATAATTATTAGTTAACTTTATATTTATTTATGAGTAAATATATTTAAGTATTGGAGTATTTCGTAATGGCTCGAAAATTAAAACATTCAAAAATAAAAAACACAAGTATTTTGTTTGAATTGTTGACAAGACAAATAACTGCTGACGTTTTAGCAGGTAAAAGCACAAAATCAGTTAAAATTGTAAAACAATATTTTAACGAAGATACAGAATTGGGTAAAGAACTCCAATTATACAAACTTCTATCAGAAAAACACTATGAATCTGAAAATAGAGCACAAGATTTAATGAGTATTGTATTAAAATCAAGACAAAAACTAAGTAATTCTAAACTTCGTAATGAAAAATACAATTTAATCAAAGAAATTAAAGAAAATTACAATTCTGATGATTTTTTCAACGGTCGTATCTCAAATTATAAATTATTAGCTTCAATTTATAATACATTTCAAGCAGAGACTATAGATGAAACATTTAATCCAGAACAAACTGTTAATGCTAAGTTCACTATCTTAGAACATATCACAAGTAAAAAAATTAGTTCTAAAGAAGCTAAAGCACACGTGTTAAAAGAGTATAATAAAAAAGATAAAGATTTAAGATTGCTTGCTTATCAAATACTTGTTGATAAATTTAACACAAAGTATAAAACATTAAATGAATCACAACGAAATTTGTTAAAAAATTATATCAATAACGTAAGTAATACAAATTCTTTAAAAGAATTCGTTAATACAGAATCATCTAAGATAAAAAAACAGTTAACTAAAGAATTACCACAAGTTAATGATAAAATTACAAAAATCAAATTAACAGAAGCAGTTAATCAGATTGATAATTTAACCACCGGAAAAGTAGTTAAAGAAAAACAAGTTCTAACGCTAATGAGATATTATGAATTAGTTAAGGAGATAAAAAATGTCCACAAAAGTTAAACTTGAAACTTTAAAAAAATATATCAAAGAATTAATTAAACAAGAATTAGATGAAGCCTCTATGACAGGGGCACTTGACGGCGGTGAAGGTCCACCAAAAACACCATACGCTTTTACAGGTAAACGTAAAAAAGATAAAAAGAAAAAAGATGATATTGTGAAAGCAGGAGGTTACTCTAAAGTATCTGAGGCTAAATTTCACGTAAAAACTGAAATGGGTAGTGTTATAGTTGATGCTAGTGGTCAAGGTGAAGCTATGATGAAAGTGGCCAAAGCTTTAAAAAAAGGTCGTAAAGGTGTAATAAGTGTTAACAGAGTTGGTGTTTCTCAAGCAAAACAAGTTGATAAGAAACTTGAGAATGTAAATGAAGGTAGATACCACGATTACAGAAATGATGAATCTTTATCACCAAAACAAAAAATTGGACACTCAATGAGAGAGGTTCGAGATAAATTAAACGAGTTAGATAAACTTGTTAAAATGAATGTGAGATTAAAAAATGAAATAGGAGTTGATTCTACATCCTATTGGAAACGAACTCACAGTGCTATGAAAAAAATTAGTGAAAGGTTAGTAAAACTAGCGAATAAAGTCGGTCAACTTTACTAATCTTATTATGAAACCATCTTGGGATAAAGATGGACTTACCTTTTTAGGCAGATTGTTAAGTCTATCTAATTTAAAAAAACGTTGGCTCATCGAAGAAACTAAAGTTAAAGGTGAAGAACCGAATAAAGTAGAAACTATTTATTTTATAGATAAGTGGATAAAAAAACTACAAGATTTGAAAAATGAAATAATTAAAACACGGAGTTAAATGTGAAGAACTTAATAGTAGATTACTTACCATTTGAAATAAAACCAGAACAGATTAACGAATCCATTAAAGAAAACGATGGGAAGTTAATTGTTCGTGGTGTACTTCAACGTGCAGAAGCTAAAAATCAAAATGGTAGAGTTTACCCTCGTGAGATTTTACAACGTGAAGCTAAAAAGTACACAAAAGAATTTATATCACAAAGAAGAGCTATGGGAGAACTCGACCATCCAGAGAGTTCAGTAGTTAATTTACAAAATGTATCCCATAATATTAAAGAGATGAACTGGGAAGGTAATAATTTATTAGGTACTGTTGAAGTGTTAGGCACACCAGCAGGAAATATATTAAAAGAATTATTTAAAGCAGGTATAAAATTAGGTATTTCTTCAAGAGGTATGGGGTCAGTTGAAACTGTAACAGAAGATACTGGTGACCAGGTTACTCAAGTACAACCTGACTTTGAACTTATAGCATTTGATTTTGTAAGTAATCCATCTACACACGGAGCATTTATGCATCCAATGAATGAATCAGTCGATAAAAATTTACCAGCTGGTAGAACTTGTGGTGAGTATTGTAAAGTTGAATCTATCATTAATGATATAATGAGAGGTTAACAATGATAAAAAGTTTTGCCACTAAGTGGAAAGATTACATATTAGGTGAGGCGATAGAACAAGAAACTAATATTTCATTTGAAATGATTGGTAAAGATTATATTAGTGTTAAAGGTAGAAAAATTACAGCAAAGTTAAAATTTAGTGGTAGTGATTTGAAAGATGTGATAGAAGGTAAAAAGAAAAAAGGTAAAGTAGTACTTGCATCAGTCACTATAAAATAGGAAAAAAAATGATTAAACTAAAACATTTAGTTAGTGAGAGTGTATGGGACAGAAAGTTCGGTGAACCATTACCTACTTTAACTGATGTGATGAATAAAAAAGATTGTGATTGTGGAGATGTTTGTTGCACTGTAACTGAAGGTCCAGATGAACAGAGACCAGCTGACCAAGAAGTACAACGAATTGTAAAGGCAGAAGCAAAATTACGTGAAAGAATGTTGAAATTAGAACAAATTTTTCTTAGAGATGCAAGACCTGAAAACGTAAAGATAGCAAAAGATATTAAAAAAGTATACAAAGATACTGTTACTAAGTTTATGAGAGAAATGATAAAACTTAGAAAGAAAATGAAATAATGCCTGCAACTTCTAAAGCTCAACAAAAATTTATGGGTATTGTTCACGGTCTTCAAAAAGGTACTATAAAACCTTCAGATGTATCAGGAGCAGCAAAGAAAGTTGCAAAGACAATGAAAAAGAAATCAGCTAAAGATTTTGCTAAAACAAAACATAAAGGTCTACCTAACAAGGTAAGAAGTGAAAATATGAATGAAGACGGACATACAGACGTAGCCTCAATAGAGAGAAAACTCAAGTTAATAATACAAGACTCAGTAGATACTATTAAAAAACTACGTTCAATGTCCAATGAAGATTCCTTACCAAGTTGGTGGACTGATAAGATTACTTTAGCAAAAGATTATGTTAGTAAGTCTCGTGATTATATTATGAATCCAGCCGAGTCAGTAGATGAAGCCACATCTTTAGGAGCTGATATGCTTTTAGGTGGTATAGCAACTGTAATTAAAAAGGCTGGTATGAGACCTAAGACAGCTAAAATGATGGGTGGAGGATTTAAAGTCAGTAAAAGAGATAAGGTTGGATTTAAAATTGATGTTGAGATTCGTGGTATGGATAAAAAGAAAACATTCCCACTACAATTTGAAACTGAAAGAGGTATGTTATATGTAGTTATTAAAAACAAACCAATCAAATTAGGTAAATACACAATGGTTACACAAGCAGCTCAAAACCTAAAAAAAGTAGGAGCGGCTTTGATTGGTGATAAAGACGTTAAAAGGATAGCATAATGATTAAATTAAAAAACATATTAAAAGAATCAAAAGTTTCATATCTTGTAACAGAAGCTTTCAAAAGTAGTATTTTAAGAAAGATGACAAACAACTTTACAGGATTAGATAAAGACTTTTTTAGCTTTACTGCAAAGTATGGTGTTGAGTGGAATAAAATAACAGATAGTCAATTAACAATGAATAGAACACCAAAGAAAAAAGGTATTGAATTTGCAGTCACAACTAAAAAAGTATCATTAGAACCAGGTGGTAGATACAGTAGATGGAATAGTGATATAGAGGTTGATAAAGCGGTGGATAACCAGTTAAATTGGTATGTAATGGAACCTAATCACATGGACTTATCATTAATAGTTGAGAATATGTTTGGCAATATATCAGAGCAGGCTATTGAAAAAATGAAAGCAGGCACTATCAAACTTGTATTGTATTATGCCTATGAAGCCTTTCCATTAAATCAAGTTAACTGGATGAATACTGTTGAAAGAAGTCTGGGCTGGCTAGGTATCCCACCTGAAAGTGTTATCTTTATATTCGGTGATCAAAACTTGGGTGCCAACATGGAGCATCTATCAACACAACCAAACTTCTACAATTGGCATTTTGGTAATGCTTTTGTGTTTGATCACTTTGGTTGGGAGTTTTCAGATTACTGTAAAAATCTTGTAGGTAAATTTGGTACTGATGAATTAGTTGTACCCATACCAGCAACAAGAGATAACAAAAGAAATAAAAAGTTCTTGTGTTTGAATGGTGGAGGCAGGCCACATCGTAAATGGCTAATGACAGAATTAAAAAGAAATAATCTATTAGAAGAAGGTTACGTAAGTTATCTAAACAAGTTTGATATTCCTTATCAACCAGAAGAGTTTGTTTGGTATCCAACTGT
>Ga0114932_10005803_pt1 | contig 10806 bp, 19 predicted proteins | sample 2SBtaG_2_FD_87286 | JGI IMG/M metagenome (GOLD analysis project Ga0114932, IMG submission 87286) | Deep subsurface microbial communities from Kolumbo volcano to uncover new lineages of life (NeLLi) - 2SBTROV12_ACTIVE470 metaG | ecosystem: Environmental > Aquatic > Marine > Volcanic ... | reverse complement strand
GGTGGTGTATCTGACATGCAAAAATATAACTTTTTAATGGGAGAACTCTCTGCATTAAATTATATTCGTGATAAGATAAAAGAACACTTACAAGGAGAGGAAGATTTATAAAATGACAAAAGAAGCCAAACAAGAAGAATCAAGTATTAATTTAGATAATGCCTTTGTTAAAGAGGATGATAGGGTATTAGACCCAACCCTAATTGACAAAAGCATACTAGAGAGGATGCCTCAACCAACTGGATGGAGAATGTTAGTTCTGCCATACAAAGGTAAAGGCATGACAGAAGGTGGAATCCAATTAGTAAAGGAAACTATCGAAAGAGAGAGTCTAGCAACTGTAGTTGCTTATGTGGTTGCCATGGGACCGGACTGTTATAAAGATGCCAAAAGGTTTGAAAAGCCTTGGTGTCATGAAAAACAGTGGGTGCTTGTTGGCAGGTATGCAGGAGCTAGGTTTAAATTAGGAGATGAGAGTGAGGTCAGAATCATCAATGATGATGAAGTCATTGCAACCATCTTAAACCCTGATGACATCATATCAGTATAAGAGGATATAGACATGGAAAATCAAGTAGATGAAATTCAGGTTCAGCTAGAAGAAGCCAACAATGATGCTGTTGAAGAAACAGTTTCATTAAGTGAGGCAGAATCTACAGGGGTCAACTCAGGTGACTCTGATGATGAACTGGATAGATATACAAGAGGAGTAAGCAAAAGAATTAATAAGCTTACTGCTAAGTATAAAGCCGCTGAAGATAGAGCGGTACAAGCTGAAACTCGTTATGCACAAATGCAAAATGAAGTTAATGCTCTTAGAAAAAAGCAAGCTGTTTTAGATGAGAGTTATACCAGTGAGTATGAAAATAGAGTGAAATCACAAAAAGAACAAGCTGAAGAACTCTATAGAAAAGCTAAAGAAACCAATGACCCTGATCTTGAAGTAAAAAGTGTAGAGCTTTTGAACAAGGTTGCATTAGAAGAGGAAAGGGTGAGATTAGCAAAAGTACAATCTGAGCAAAACAGGGTTGTACAAGAGACTCAACAAAATGTAGTCCAAACTCCACAACCAGTGTATGATGAACCTAAGCCTGATGAAAAAGCAGTAGCTTGGGCTGAACAAAACTCATGGTTCCAAAAGGACAGAGTAAAAACATATACTGCAATGGGTATTCATGAAGATTTAACCAATGAAGGTTATGATGGTACTGAAGATGAATACTATCAAGAAATGGACAAAAGATTGCAAAAGGTTTATCCTGATTTAAGATCAGATGCTAGTAAAGATGCAAACCCATCTGTGCAAAGGGTGGCATCTGCTTCCAATGGAAGTAGGCAACAAGCACAAGGCAAGAGAACAGGTATTAAGATTTCATCTGACCACCTCTCTGTGAAAAATAATATTAAGCCAAGAGGCATGTCTCAAACAGACTGGCTCAAAAGAATTGGTAAAGAAATTGTTAAAATTGAAGGGAGAACATAATGGATTTAGATAAAGTAGAACAAAATACTCGTTCATCTCGTGAAGAAGAGCAACACGATAAAAGTGCTAGAAGAAAACCATGGCAACCTGCAAGAATGTTAGAGACACCTCCTGCACCTGAAGGCTATCAGTATAGATGGATAAGGTCAGAATATGTTGGTGTTGAAGATAGGAACAATGTTTCTGCTAGGATGAGAGAGGGTTGGGAGTTCGTCAAACAAGAAGAAATCCCTGACTTCCCTTTACCTACAATAGAACATGGGAAACATGCAGGTGTTATAAGTGTAGGTGGACTGATATTAGCTAAAATACCAGTAGAAACTGTTGCTGAGAGATCAGATTATTACAAGAACAGAAACATTCAACAGAATGATGCTCTTGATAATAATATGTTTAATGAGCTTGATGGCAACAATAGATATGTTAAATATTCTAGTGATAGACAGTCTAAAGTTAATTTTGGAAAAAAAAGGTAGGATATAATTATGGCAAATAAAGATGCCTCTTTTGGTCTGAAACCAGCAAGAATGATGGGAGGCGCACCTTACTCAGGTGGGCAGTCTCGTTACAGAATTGCCGCTAACTATGGTACAAGCATTTTTCAAGGTGATTTGGTAAAACAAGTTACTGGAGGAGGTGTTGAAAGAGCCGCTGCTTCTTCAACTGTGCCTGTAGTTGGTGTCTTTAATGGATGCATGTATACAGACCCAACCACATCAGAACAAATATTTAGCAATTATTACCCTGCAAGCACTAATGCTTCAGACATAATTGCCTTTATAGTTGATGACCCTAATGTGGTTTTTGAAGTACAGTCTGATGACACTTTCCCAGTGGCAGACCTGTTTGGTAATTTCGATATAATCGATACTAACTCAGGAAGCACTACTACAGGGATTTCAGGTGTTGAACTGGACTTATCAACAGGTGCAACCACTACAACATTACCTCTAAAGGCTATTGATATTTCTCAAGACCCTGATAACAGTGATGTAAGTACCTCTAATACTAATGTAATGGTTGTTATTCAAAATCACATATCTGGCGTTAAAGGCGCTGGTCTAGCATAAGGTAGGTAAACAATGGCAATAAGTAGAGCGCAACTAGCAAAAGAGCTAGAACCCGGACTAAATGCACTGTTTGGAATGGAATATGATGAATATGCAGGAGAATACGAAGAGCTATTCTCAATCGAGGACTCAGATAGAGCCTTTGAAGAAGAAGTATTGATCGTAGGATTTGGTGCCGCACCAACTAAAGAAGAAGGTGCAGGAGTAAGTTTTGATAATGCAGGTGAAGGTTACACTGCTCGTTATACACACGAGACAATAGCCTTGGCTTTTGCACTTACCGAAGAAGCTATAGAGGATAATTTATATTCACAGCTCGGCTCTCGTTATACGAAAGCTTTGGCTAGAAGTATGCAACACACCAAAGAAGTAAAAGGTGCAAATGTGTTAAACAATGCATTTGATACCAACTTTGCTATTGGTGATGGGCAACCTCTCATTTCTACAGCACACCCTTTAACAGGTGGTGGAACTGCTAGAAACAGAGCAAGCACTATGGCTGATTTGAATGAAACTTCTTTAGAAGATAACATCATTGATATTTCAACATTTGTTGATGACAAGAATCTAACTATTGCAGTTAGACCTGAAAAACTAATTGTGCCACCACAGTTGGTGTTTGTAGCTGATAGGCTTCTAAACACACCGGGCAGAGTTGGAACTTCAGACAATGACATCAACTCAATTAGAAATCAATCTTCTATACCAAGTGGTTTCTCAGTGAATCATTATCTCAATGACCCTGATGCATATTACATCTTGACATCTGTGAATAGTGATGGTGAAGGACTCAAAATGTTTGAGAGATCACCAATGGAGACAACCATGGAACCTGAGTTTTCAACAGGTAACATTAGGTACAGAGCAAGAGAAAGATATTCTTTTGGTGTTTCAAATTGGAGAGGGGTGTTTGGTTCCCAAGGAGCTTAATATTCTCAACCATAAAAAAGGGGAGCTTTTGCTCCCCTTTTTTTTGCATTAGATTTAGTCAAGATACTTGGTGCTTCTTTTTTCATCAGAGTGAACTCTCTCATACTGACGAATTTCTTTTGCAACCTTAACAACATTGGTTTGAGCCAGCTTTAGCTTTCTATCCCAAGCCTTCTGCCTCTTCAACATTCTTTCATACCTCTGAGCAACCCTGTTAATTTTTTTCTTAACCTTTGGATTTGCTAAAGCATCATTGGATTTTTCCAAAAAGCCTTTGTCAAAGAAATACTTTGTGCATCTAAGTTCAATCAAAGAATGTTCTGCACTGTGAGGTCTAAGGTTTGGATTGACTCTATTGTCTATCCAGTGTGACCAAAGATGAATTATGTCACCCCACCCTCTATCACAGTTTATAGATACCACACCTCTTCTGACCCATGTGTGTCTATTGCCAGTGACCTGCTTTATGGTTTTGTGTGGAAGCTTCCTACCTGTTTCTCTTTTATACAAAGCTCTAATTAAGTTCTTTGCAATATTAAAGTCAACTGGCTCAAGTGATGTATTCCATCTTATTGAACATTTATTATCTCTCCACAAAGTATTAACTTTTGAATAGTTTGCAAGAGCTTCTTGTGATGTTTGCATAATTTTCTCCTTTTATGATTTTTTATGTATAACTACATTATAACACTTTTTAATACTTAATGCAAATATGAAATTGACCTTACATCCAAAAGTTATCTTTGCTATACTGATTTGAAACCAAGGTAACTTGTTGTTTCAACTGACTTGGCAGACTTACTCCAAAGATGAAGCAACTTATTTAGTTAGGAGAAATTATGGCTAAATCAACATTTTCAGGACCGGTTAGATCACTAGCTGGTTTTATTTCATCAGGTAATGCTTCAGTTGTAAGCTTAACTGCTGATACATCAATAACAGTGGATTCACATGCAGGTAAGGTGCTTTTGTGTAATGATGCTGATGGTAAGTTTACTTTACCATCCATTGTCTCAACTGCTCCTGATAGCAATGATGACCCAAACCAACTCAACAATCTTGGGTCAACATTTACATTTGTAATTGTAACTGCCGCTACTGATCTTGACATCTTGACAGATGGCACAGATAAGTTTGTGGGTGGACTTTACACTGGTGTAACAGATGCTACAGGTAAAACTTTTATTTCAGGTGCATCTAATGATGTAATTACATTGAATGGCTCAACCAAAGGTGGTCTTGCTGGAAGTATTATTAAGGTAACTGCTATAGCATCCGCTAAGTATGCTGTTGAAGGCATAACTTTAGGTTCAGGAACTTTAGTTACACCATTTGCTGACGCATAATTAGGAGCTTAATATGTCCACAAGAATGACAGGCAGTGATGTTAAAACTGCAACTACTACATCCAGTGCAACTGGTGGAGTTGCTTTAACATCAGGTAGATCAAGGCTTAGAGGATATGTGATTGCTGGTGGTTCATCAGATGGAACTGTAACTTTTAGGAATGGTTCTGTTACAGGAACTACTTTGTTTATTGCTCCATGCAATGCTAATGACACTGAAACATTAAACATACCTGATCAAGGTGTGTTGTTTGAAAGTGGCATACATGTGGTGTTAAGTAACATTGACAGAGCTACTATCTTTACCTCTTAGAGTAAAATCAAATAATAGCCTTAGCAATAAGGCTATGTATTTAAGATGGCTGTAAAGAAAGCAAGAAAGCAAAAGATGGTGCCACGCACCAAGAAAAACTTTAGACCAACCAAAAAAGGTGCTGGCATGACTGAGGCTGGTGTTAAGGCTTACAGGAGAAAGAACCCCGGCTCTAAGTTAAAAACAGCAGTAACTAAAAAGAAGAATCTGACAAAATCAGAAAAGGCAAGAAGAAAATCTTATTGTGCTAGAAGTAAAGGTCAGATGAAAAAATTTCCGAAAGCGGCTAAGAATCCCAATTCAAGATTAAGGCAGGCTAGAAGAAGATGGAGATGCTAAATGGCAATACCTAAAAATGTAAAAAATCCAAGCCTTTATAGTAAAGCTAAGTCTAAAGCTAAGGCTAAGTTTGATGTTTACCCTAGTGCATATGCAAATGCATACATGGTTAAAGAATATAAAAAAATGGGTGGTCAATATAAAAACAAAGGTGGAATTATGGAAAAAAGTTTGAAGCCAATACCAGCAGACAATAAAGGTTTGCCCAAGCTACCAAAGAAGGTAAGAAACCAAATTGGTTTTATGAAAAATGGTGGTGGTGTAAAGTCCTTTGTTGCAAGAGGCTGTGGTGCTATTGACCCATCAAGAAAAAAGAAAACCAAAATGCGAATGACATAATGGCAAAGGGTGGTGGACTAAGAAGTTGGTTCAAAGAAGATTGGGTAGATATTGGCTCACCTAAAAAAGGTGGTGGTTTCAAGAAGTGTGGCAGATCAAAAACCAAAGGCTCAAAAAGAAAATATCCTAAATGTGTACCTAAAGCTACAGCCAATAGGATGACTAAATCACAAATCAAATCTGCTGTGCAAAGAAAAAGGTCAAAGAAACAAGGTGTTGGTGGCAAGCCTACCAATGTCAAAACCTTTACTTCTAAAAAAAGAAAAAAGTAATGCTGACACAAGATCAGCTACAATCTGAAATAAGAGCTTGGTCAAGTGAAGCTTTAGAAACAAAACAAGATAATGGTCATGCAACATGTCCTTATGCAAAAAACACTTGGAACAAACAAAAAGTAAAGATACTGAAATCAAAAGATATTTACTGGGAAGATTTGTTTAAGTGTGCTTTGGATTTTCCAAAAGACTATGATGTGGTTATATATTGTGACTTTAATGTTGATCTGCCTGTAGAAGTGTTTGATGACAGGCTTAACCTATTTAATAATTTGTTTAGCAAGCAAAACCTTTGGTTAATGGGTTTTCACCAAGATCACGACTCTAAAAGCATTGTTGAATTAGATGATTTTGAGCCAATGTATGAAGATGCTTATAACATGGTGTTTATGCAGGGTTTAAAAGAATTAAACAATGCTTCACAAAATTTAGCTGACTTAGGTTATTATAGTAATTGGACAAAAGAGGAGTATGATAATATTTTAATTAGATGGAGTATTCAAAATGAAGAAAAATAAATCAGGAATTAAAAAGAACATTGCTGGTGGCTCTAACAATAGAAGAGCTAGACAGGGTGCTGTTGTACCTATGATGAAAGGTGGTGTTGTTAAGATGGCTGGTGGTGGTAAATCAGGAGTCAAAAAAATGGCAAGAGGTGGCAAATCAGCAGTTAAAAAAATGGGTAGGGGTGGCAAGCTCAAGAAATAATTTATGGCTACATCAAGTTCAAAAAACTTTGAGTTAGATGTTGCAGAGTATATTGAGGAAGCATTTGAAAGATGTGGACTTGAACTTAGAACTGCATATGACTTAAAGACTGCTAGAAGAAGCTTAAACCTTTTGTTGGCTGAATGGTCTAATAGAGGTTTAAACCAGTGGACTATAGCAACCAAAACTGTAGCCATGGTAGATGGCACAGCTACTTACAACATAGATAGCACCAACTCTTCTGCTCCTATAGATGTATTAGATGCATTTGTAAGAGAAACCATTAATGGCTCAAACTCAGATATTCAAATGACTAGGCTATCTAGGAGTGAATATTCTGCAATACCTGACAAAGGTACAGAAAGCAAACCAAATCAATTCTTTGTAGACAAGCAACTCACACCAACCATAAGTGTTTATCCAACACCTGACAAAAGCTCAACCTACACAATACACATGAATGTATTAACAAGAATGGATGATGCAGATGCAAACTTAAATACATTAGAAATACCATTTAGGTTTTACCCTTGTTTAGCCGCTGGTTTGGCTTATTACCTATCAATCAAAAAGAGTCCTGATAGAACAAACTTTCTCAAACAAATCTATGATGAAGAGTTTTTAAGAGCCATGTCACAAGATGAGGATAGAGCATCAGTAAGAATAACCCCTGATGTATCATCATATAATTACTCGTAATGGCTTTTGCCTCCAACAAAAACCCTTATGCCATTTGTGATAGATGTGGCTTTAGGTATTTTCTTAAAGAACTAAGGAAAGAATGGAATGGATTAAAGACCTGTCCTGAGTGCTATGAGCCTAAACATCCACAGCTTGAGCCAAGAACCAATGTCATAGACCCACAGGCAGTTAGAGAACCAAGACCTGATAACTCAGTCATACCCACAGACTTTATAGTAAGAACAAATGTTGATTTAGGAATTATTGGCTCTCTTGTCACAACACCAACAAACATTACATCTGCTTTGGGAACCATTACTATTAGTGGTGCTACTGGTACAACACCATCACCATCACCCACCCCATCACCCACACCAGCACCTTCTTATACAACATACACTGTGACTGTAGGTAGTTATTTGGGTGCCAACTATTTTTATATAGATGGTTCAAGGGCGCCAACCTTGAATCTTACTGAGGGTCAAACATATAGATTTGATCAATCAGCATCATCTAATTCAAGCCATCCATTAAGGTTTTCAACAACATCTAATGGCACACATGGTGGTGGCTCAGAGTACACCACTGGTGTAACAACCAATGGAACAGCAGGCTCATCAGGTGCATATACACAGATCGAGGTTGCAAGTGGAGCGCCAACTCTTTATTATTATTGTACAAATCATTCAGGTATGGGTGGTACCATTAACACTAATTAGTGTTATAATTAACTTATGAGCTTAACACTAGCAACACTCAAATCAACTGTTCAAAATTATTTAGAAACTGATGAGGCAACCTTTGTTGCTAACCTAAATACATTTATTGAAAATGCAGAAGATAGAGTACTCAAGAGTGTTCAACTGCCCAATCAAAGAAAAAATGTAGATGGTTTGTTTACATCAAGCTCTAGGTTTCTAACCACACCCACAGATTTCTTAGCTCCATTTAGTTTGGCTGTTATTGATTCAAACAGCTATTATTACTTAGATTTAAAACACAACTCTTTTATTAAGGAGTTTGCACCATCAACAAGTACCACTGGCAGACCAAGGTACTATGCAATATTTGATGACAATACTTTTGAAGTGGCACCTAAGCCTGATCAAAACTACACAGCAGAATTACATTATCTTGCCAAGCCTCCATCCTTAACCACTCAAGGAGATGCAGGCACAACATGGCTTTCAATAAATGCAGAAGAAACATTGTTATATGGCACCCTTATAGAAGGTGCAATATATTTAAAGTTACCTGCTGATGACATAGCACAATATGAAGTCAGATTTAAAGAGAGCCTTGCTAGACTTAAAAATCTAGGTGAAGGCAGAGACACAAGAGATGAAATGCGATATGACTCTCTTAGAATTAATGTAAGTTGAATAAAAAAGATACAAAAGATAAGCCAATTAAAAAGCTTGAGGGCAAGACTGTAGCCATTGTTGGCTTAGGCAAAAGCTGGTTTGAGTATAATTTAGCCGCATCACATGGAGATCACTTTGATGAAGTGTGGGGCATCAATGCTGTAGGCTCTGTTATATACCATGACAGAACCTTTATGCTTGACCCACCTTCAAGGTTTTTAGATAGTGATGATGCTGGTGGTCAAACACATGGCATGGTTAAAATGCTGAAAACTGGTGATAAGCCTATCTATACTTGTGAGCTTGATAAAAGGTGCAAGAATCTAAAGCTCTATCCTGTTAAGCAAGTTGTACAAGACTTGCAATGCTCATACCTCAATAACACTGTTGCATATGCTTTGGCTTTTGCACTGTGGAATAAAGTAGGTGCAATAAGAATTTATGGTGTAGATTTTACTTATAGAGGTAATCTACACTTTGCAGAATCAGGCAGAGCATGTGTTGAGTTTTGGTTGGCTAAGTGCATGTTTGCAGGCATAGAGGTAGGCATAGCACAAACATCTACATTGCTTGATACCTGTGTGCCACTTAGTGAAAAGCTTTATGGTTATCATAGATTGCAAGACCCCATGCTTCCTTTGGTTATGAATGATGAGCTTATAGTCAGAAAAAACAGTGAATTAACCTACAATGAAAAAGCAGTAGAACCTATGTTGATAGGCAGGCATGATGACAAAACAAGTCCAGTAGAGCCAAAGGAGTGGTAAATGCTTGAGGATTTTGGTGCATCAAACCTTGGATTAATAACTGTTAAGACAGAAGCAAACAAAGGTCATGACCCTGAATGGTGGGCAGAACAACTAACCAATAGAATCTGTGGCATATCAGAAAATGCCGCCCCACACATTAGACAACAGGCAGAAGCATACAAACTAGCAATTTACAATACAATACTTTATTATATGAAACAGGCTATCAATAGTGAGAGATGTACTATTCAAAACTTACTTACTAGCCAAGGACACGAAGATTTAGCAAAGATTTTTAAGGAGTTAAAATAAAATGGCAATAACATCAACATTAACAACAAGTTTTAAAAAGGAACTGTTGACTGCTACTCATAATTTTGCAACTAATGGTAATGCTTTCAAACTTGCACTTTACACAAGTTCAGCAACACTTGGAGCTACCACAACTGCATTTACAACAACTGGTCAATCAAGTGGTACTAATTACACATCAGGTGGTTCTGCCCTTACTAAGGTAGCACCCACAAGCTCAGGAACCACAGGGTTTACTGATTTTTCAAATTTAACTTTTAGTACAGCTACAGTGACAGCTAGAGGATGTATGATCTATAACGATACTAATGGTGATAAGTCAGTAGCAACCATAGATTTTGGTGGAGACAAAACATCAACAGCAGGAGACTTTACCATAGTCTTTCCAGCCGCAGCCGCCTCGACAGCTATCATTCGTATTGCCTAGTATGAAATGCCTTTTGCAAAGTTTCAATTTAAGGCTGGGATAGATCGAGAGGGTACAAGCTACACCAATGCTGGTGGATGGTTTGATGGCTCTCTTGTTAGATTTCGCAAAGGCTTTGTAGAAAAGATAGGTGGTTGGGCAAAAAATACCACCAACACTTTTCTTGGTACAAGCAGAAAGCTTTTTGGCTGGATTGCATTAGAAGGCACTAGGTACCTATTCTTAGGTACTAATTTAAAAACTTATGTAAAAGAGGGTGACAATCTAAATGATGTTACACCCATTAGGCTTACCACATCAGCAGGTGATGTAACCTTTTCAGCAACCAATGGTGATGCCACTATCACTGTTGCTGATACCAGTCATGGTGCAGTACAAAATGATTTTGTAACTTTCTCAGGTGCATCATCTTTAGGTGGCAATATAAACTCAAATGTTCTTAATCAAGAATATCAAATAGCAACCATTGT
>Ga0114932_10005802_pt1 | contig 10808 bp, 6 predicted proteins | sample 2SBtaG_2_FD_87286 | JGI IMG/M metagenome (GOLD analysis project Ga0114932, IMG submission 87286) | Deep subsurface microbial communities from Kolumbo volcano to uncover new lineages of life (NeLLi) - 2SBTROV12_ACTIVE470 metaG | ecosystem: Environmental > Aquatic > Marine > Volcanic ... | reverse complement strand
GTCTTCCGTGGCCGTCACGTTCAATGTCAGGTTGATTTCGCCGGCGAAATCAACCTGACATTGAACGTGACGGCCACGGAAGACGACGGTGATGCGGAAACGGTAACTCAAGACTTCACCGTCACCGTTGAAGCGGTTGCCGACGGCCCGGATCTGCAGGCCGGTGACGCCGCCGGATTGGAAGACACGGCCATCGATCTTGATATCGGCGCCGCGTTGACGGACACGGACGGGTCGGAATCGCTTTCAATCACCATCGCCGGTGTGCCGGCGGGCGCGGTTTTGAGTGCAGGCACGGATAATGGCGACGGTACCTGGTCGTTGAGCGGTGGCCAATTGGACGGATTGACGGTAACGCCGCCGGGTGATTCGAACGTCGACTTTGACCTGAGTGTTACGGCGACGGCGACGGAAGCCAATGGCGATACCGCGACGCAGACGGCGACGGTGCCTGTCGCCGTTACCGGCGTTGCCGATGCACCGCCGCTGGCGGCAACAATCGGTGAGCCGACGGAAATTGTCATTCCCGGCGAAACACCGGAACCGACGAACGTGTTTTCATCCAACTTCGGTCAAGATACCCAGACGGATGGTGTCGTTGACTTCACGGACAGCGTTGATGGCTGGTCAACCACCTCGGATGCCATTGAAGTTTGGGAGAACGGTGACCAGGGTCAATCCGGCGACGGCGTGTTCGTCGAGCTAAATGACGATGCTGTCGATCATTATGACGATGCGACCAGCATCAACCGGTCTTTCCCGACGGAGGAAGGTGCGACGTATACGCTGACGTTCGAATACTCGCCAAGACCGGGATATGACGCCGATGTCAACGCCTTCGAAGTCCGCGTTGATGGCGACACGATTGGCGCGCTCGCGCCCGACGGATCCAACAATGCTGACAATGAATGGACTTCTCATACGGTGACGTTCGTTGGCACCGGCGGGCCGATGAACCTGGAATTCCTGACCACCGGTGACGCCCAGGCCTACGGCCGCGGCATTCGTCTCGACAACATCGAAATGACAGAGACGGGTGTGGCCAGTGATGATCTGGTTTTGACAGAGTATCCGTTGGATATCAGCACCAGTCTTGTCGATACCGACGGGTCGGAAACTTTGTCCATTTCCGTTGGCGGGCTTCCCGACGGTGCGACACTGTCCGCAGGGAGTGACAATGGCGACGGCACATGGACGTTGGAGCCCGGTGATCTGGGCGGCCTGTCCGTTCAGGTTCCGGCCGACACGGAATCCTTCGATTTGACGGTTTCTGCGACGACGACCGAAAATGACGGTGATACGGCGACTGTAAGCACCGTTGTCAATCTTGAAACCGATACGGTTGCATCCGACCCAACTCTTGACGTCTCTGCGGCGTCGGGTGCCGAGGATACGGCGATATCCCTGGATATCGATGCGGCGCTGACGGATACGGACGGCTCCGAGACCTTATCGATCGTCGTCAGTGGCGTACCGGCGGGCGCAAGCTTGAGCGCCGGCACGGATAATGGTGACGGTTCATGGTCGTTGCTGCCGGATCAATTGGATGGCCTGAGTGTGACGCCGCCGACGAATTCCAATGTCGATTTCAATTTGACGGTCACGGCAACTTCGACGGAGTCTTCGTCCGGTGACACGGCGACGCAAACGGCAACTTTAGGCGTTTCCGTCGCCGGCGTAGCGGATGCGGCCGGCGCCACGGCGCAAGACGAAACGGGCAGTGAGGATCACTGGATTCAATTGCATCTCGATAGCGCGGCTTCCGAAGATGCCGATGGTTCCGAGACACTTTCCATCACGATCTCCGGCGTGCCCGAAGGTGCTGTTCTCAATCCGGGAACCGACCTGGGCGGCGGCACATGGTCGGCAACGGCGACGGAACTCCCTGAGGTGTGCATTCTGCCGCCGGACGACTTCTCCGGTGACATCAATCTCACCCTTAGCGTCACGACGACTGAGGATGACGGTGATTCCTACACCGTCGCCGAGGACTTCACGGTTAGCGTGGAAGGTGTTGCGGATACACCGACTGTCGACGTCGCCATCAGCGACGGCGTCGTCGTTAGCGACGACGAAATGTCTTCTTACGGTTTCGAGCCCAGTGGTGGTGAAGGCGGCGAAGGCGGCGAGGGTGGAGAAGGCGGCGAAGGGGGTGACGTTGCCGTCGGTGCCGTCTACGCCCTGTCTATCGCCGCGGCGCTGACGGATACGGATGGCTCAGAAACCTTGGCAATCACCGTGAACGGCATCCCCGACGGCGTCGAACTTTCGGCGGGAACGGATAACGGCGACGGAACCTGGGCCCTGTCGCCTGACGATCTCGGCGGGCTCAACATGTTCGTGCCCTCGGACGTCAGCACGGATTTCAGCATCACCGTCACCGCCGTATCGACGGAAGCCGATACGGGCGACACGGCGACCCACGCGGAAAGCGTTGGTGTTGACGTCCTGGATGGTCCTTTGGACGATCAAGACATCGACGGAAACAATAGCGCCAATAATCTTGTTGGTGGCGCCGGCGATGATGAGATTGACGCCAAGAAGGGCAATGACATCGTTGATGCCGGGGCGGGTGACGATGACGTCGATGGCGGCGACGGAGCCGATGAACTCTATGGTGGTGCCGGCGCCGATACGATTGACGGCGGCAAACATGATGATCTCATCGTTGGTGGTGCCGGCGATGATATTCTGACAGGCGGTAGCGGTCAGGACACTTTCATCTTCGACGCGGAAAGCGGTAACGACATCATCACCGATATCTTCGAACAGGACACCTTGGTCTTCGAAGGTCAGGAGTTCAATCTCGACGACCTGGTGCTGGCGGAAAACGACGAAGGTGACGTGGTCGTGTCCTTCCAAGGCGTCGATGACACCTCGGTGACGCTTGAAGGTGTCAGCATGGACGATATCAATTCCGATGACGGCGCCGGCTATTCAGTCAGCGAAGATGACGGCAAGGTCAGTATCACCATCGACAATATGGAATAGCCCTACCCGAAATTTCGGCTTAATCGGCGGCGGCATTTTGAAAAATGCCGCCGTTGGTATTTCCCCTGTTCTGAATTTGTCAGAAAATTGGGCAAATACTCATTCGGCCGCCAAGTCCGTATCGCCGGGCTTCTCACGGAAATGAGCCCAACGGCGCATGCCGCCACGGTTTTCCAAATAATTGACCAGGCCGGAAACAGGCCGGCGGTCAAATTTGGTATCCGATTCAGACGTCAGAATGTCGGCTGCCTTGCGAAACGGCATGGCGGCGCGGTAGGCGCGCGGGCTGATCATGCCGACGAACGTATTGGCGACGGCCAGAATGCGCGACGTGAGAAGGATCTCTTCATCCTTCAGGCCCAAGGGGCCATTGCCGTCCCAGGTTTCGCCCAGTTGCCGGATGGTTTCAACCACGGGCCCTTCAAAGGTGACATTTTCCAGCAGGTCGACGGAGGTCAAATAGGCATTGGCGACCATGGCGCGTTCCTCGGATGACAGGTCGCTGGTTTTGGTCAGCACGTCTGGTGGAATAAAAATTTTGCCGACGTTCATCAGCTTGCCGGCCGTTTCCACCGTCTTGATCTCCATGTCCCCAAGCCCCATTTCCTCGGCGATGGCGCGGGAAACCTCGGCCACACGGGTCGAATGGTTGGCGGAAAACGGATCGCGGCGGTCGACAACGGTAATCAGGGTGTCGATAAGCTCATTCATCATGCGCTCGCCGCGGCGTTTTTCGTGGGTCAGTTCGGTGATGTCGCTGAGGATCATCAGCGCCGCCGGCGGGAAATCCCGGTCACCGCGAAGCGGCACGTGATAGGACCGGATGACCTCGAACCGGTCGTCATCTTCCGGGTCTTCGATTTCGGGGTCGCCAAATTGATGGGTCGCCACTTCATTTTCAAAGTTATTGATGACGCGTTTGTTGACATCGGCGTAGGACTGCGCCCGGATCGGGCCCCAAACGCTGGCCATGGTCTTACCCATCAGGTCGGGCGGTTCCATGTCCGTACCTTCCGTCACCGGCGCGTTGGCGAACGTGAATTGGGTCGATTCATCGACGGCAACGATCATGTTGGGCTGGTTATTGGTGACGACTTGCATGAACTTCGACATGTTCGTGAAGCGCTCAAGGGCAACTTGGGCTTCGTGCAAGGCTTGCGTGGCGCGGAACGACGCGCCTTTTTTCCAGACGAATAGTATGGCAAGGGTGACGATGACGATCATCGAGATGAAGACGCCGAGGATTGTCGTCAGTCGGGTGTCCGTTTCCGCCAACGCTTCGTCGCGGGTGACCTTGCGGATCAAGACCCAGCGGAGTTGAGAGACGCGACGCGACGCGGATAATACGTCCGTGCCGGCGTAGTCCCGTTTGACGCCGAAGCCGCCTGGTTTGCCCAGGGCATAGCCGGCGGCCAGTTCCGGGGTGTCACTGGCCAGTCGCCGCTTCATTGGCGGCGTGCCGTCAGAGAGCGGCGAGAGGTATTCGACCTGCCCCTGGTTGTTGCGAACAATGTAGGTCTCGGCGGTTTTCGCTGTCTCTCCGGGTTGCTTGAGGCGATCCCATAAATCCTTGCCAACCATGCGCAAACCGACGACGGCACCAATCCCCTTGGCGCCTTCCTGGTCATCCTGGACGCCGAAGACCGGCAGCACGAACCCCATGGTCGGATCACCGCCGGCACCCAGATACAAGTCGATGACCGCGGGTTCGCCATCAAGCGCCTTGGCAACGGCGGCGCGGATTTTCCCCGACATGGGCGGCATGTCGGGCGTGCTGACAATGGCTTGTCCGTTTTTATCTACCAGGCCGAGGCCAGCAACGCCGGGGCGCTCGACATTGGCTGAAACTTCACCGACCGGCGGCGGTGCTTTGAAGCCGGTCCGTTCAGCGGTCGCAATGAGCAGGTTTCGAAGATACGAAGCCGACGCCCCGTCGTCCGTTTCTTCCTCGGGTTCATCTTCGGTTTCCTCAGGCTCCTCGCTGTCCTTGTCGGCGTCCTCGTCGATGGATCCCAAATCGGGTTCTTTTTCGTCATCTTCATTTTGTGCGCCGCCGCCGCCGGTGAGCGTCGACATGTAAACTTGCAGAGATGCATTCTGTGCCAGTTCCCGGATATGGGTGAAATTCTGATCGACCCATTCGTTGATCGAAGCTGAGCGGCTGTCCGCGACGATCCCCAACCGCACCTGCCAAGCCTGGACCTCTCTTGCGCGTTCCGATTCGACAAAACTAAACGCCGCAAACACGGCAACGGCGACGACGGCGATCAGTCCGCCACCGGCAATCAGCACCGTCTTGTTGACGCTGGCCTGCGAAACTTCGTCCGATTCGCCGCTTTCGGCTGACGTGTCGACCCCATCGCCGGCTTCAGCCGGTTTCGGTTGGTCGCTGTCCTCAGCCCCCCGCTTGCGCCACAGGGCCATGCCGGTCTCCCAAAAAAAGATATAGATTCCAGAATCTTAAGGCTTGCGTGATACGACGCAAGAGGGAATCCACACGGGCCATCAAAGGTTGGTGATGTGTGACGGTGTCTCTTGTCCGGAAGTCCCTGTAAACCTTATTATTGGGCATCGTTACATATAGTTGGCGCCAATGTGGTAATATGGTGCCCTTGGAGATGTGATTGCCTTGATGAACAATGCTGTGAGCCTTTTTCGCCGGATACCGATTCGCCGATTCGTCTTGTTCTCGCTGGCCGCGGGGCTGTTCATGGTCTTCGCGGTTGACGGCGATGCCTGGGCGGCGAAAAAACGCAAGAAGAGAAAACCGACGCCAAGCTTTTTTCGTAGCGTCGAGGTGCGATCCTCCAATCTCAAGGCCTTCAAAAAATGGCGCGCCGCGTTGTCGCGATATGTCAAGGAACGCAAGAAGGGCCTTGGAAAGTTTCGTTGCGATTCCAAACGTCTCAATATTTGCGACTACGGCGACTGGGCCAAGTTCCTTCGGTCGATCAAGAAGAAGGGCCGCTATGCTCAGATGAAAGCGGTCAACGCGCGCATGAACAAAGCCAAGTACGTGACCGACAAGAACAATTGGGGACGCAAGGACTATTGGGCGACGCCGGGCGAATTTATGGCCAGGTTCGGTGATTGCGAAGACTACGCCATTGTCAAATACCTGTCCCTGCGGGCCTTGGGCTTCAAGGAACATGAACTGCGTGTCGTTGCCGTCAAGGATCTGAACCTGAAGGTTGGGCACGCCATATTGATGGTGACATTGCGCGACAAGAAAAAGCGCAAGCGCTATTTCGTTCTTGATAATCAGATCAAGAAGATCGTCGAGCAGCATAAAATCCGGCATTATCAGCCGGTGTTTTCCTTAAATACAAAATATTGGTGGCGCCATTTGCCGGCAAGGGCCGCCGGCTAATTGACCCCTGAGACCGCGGTGCCTAGAGGTCGCGGCGGTCAATATCGCCGCGGCGGGGACCGGTGCGGCGGTTCTGATCCTGGATCTCACGCCGTTGCTCTTCACGGCGTGACTGAGCGCGGCGTTCATTTTCGACCGCCTCTTCGCGCGATCTCCGTTCCGCTTCGGCACGCCGTTCGTCGTCACGCCGCTCGTCGTCGCGGCGGTCGCTGTCCCGCCGGTCAGAGCTTTTCCGGTCTGCTTTTGGTATCCCCATGGTGGTCTCCCCAATAACGTCGTCGAGGCCTCAATTTCCCGTAATTTGAATATCACGCGAATTGACCCATATGGCAATGGCAAGATAATTGCGCAGATGATGGAGCGGAAAACGTTGGCTATTGACGAGGAAATCACTAAATTTCCGTCCATTCCTCGGCGCGGAAACAGCCGGCCAATCGGAGAAAATACTTGAGTACCTTGAGTGACGCAGTTGACGCGCGGCGCACCTTTGCCATCATTTCCCACCCGGATGCCGGTAAAACGACGCTGACGGAGAAGCTATTGCTGTTCGGTGGTGCGATCCAACAGGCCGGCGCCGTGAAAGCCCGCGGTGAACAACGCCGTGCCCATTCCGATTGGATGAAGGTCGAACGCGAGCGCGGCATATCCGTCACATCGTCCGTGATGACCTATGAATACGGCGGCCGCACGTTCAATCTGTTGGACACGCCGGGCCATGAGGATTTCAGCGAGGACACCTACCGTACTCTGACGGCGGTCGATTCCGCTGTCATGGTCATCGACGCCGCAAAAGGTATTGAAGCGCAAACGCTGAAATTGTTCGAGGTCTGCCGTTTGCGCAACGTGCCGATCATCACATTTATCAACAAAATGGACCGCGAAGCCCGCGACTCATTCGATCTTCTTGACGAAATCGAGCAAAGTCTCGCCCTGGACGTGACTCCGGCCAGTTGGCCCATTGGCATGGGCCGGGATTTCCATGGTTGCTACAACCTCTTCGACGACAGGCTGATCCTCATCGAACGCACGCGCGAGGGCAAACCTGATGAGGGTGAAACCTGCGAAGGGCTCGAAGACCCAAAGCTCGATGAACTGCTGCCGGCGCGCTCCGTTTCCCAATTGCGCGACGAAGTTGAGATGGCCCGCGGCCTGTGCCCCGACTTTGACCTGCAGGCCTACCGCGACGGACGTTTGACACCTGTATATTTCGGCAGCGCCATCAACAATTTCGGCGTTAAAGACCTGTTGGACGGATTGGCGGCACGGGCGCCGGCGCCGCGCTCGCAGGTGGCCACCGGCCGCGTCGTGACGCCGGAAGAAGACAAGGTCAGCGGCTTCGTCTTCAAGATCCAGGCGAACATGGACCCCAAGCACCGGGACCGCATTGCCTTCGTCCGTTTGTGTTCCGGCAAGTTCAAGCGCGGCATGAAGATGCGCCATGTGCGTTCGGGGAAAACCCTGAATTTGCACAATCCGGTATTGTTTCTGGCCCGCGATCGGGAGCTTGCGGAAGAAGCCTGGGCCGGCGATATCATCGGCGTCCCCAACCATGGCAACCTGCGGATCGGCGACACGCTGACCGAGGGCGAGGAATTGCAATTCACCGGCATTCCCAGTTTCGCCCCTGAATTGCTGCAGAAAGTCCGGCCCGATGATCCCATGAAGGCCAAGCATCTCGGCCGGGCCTTGGTCCAATTGGCGGAAGAGGGCGCGGCGCGTGCCCTGAAGACGTTCATCGGCAGCGAGTGGGTAGTCGGCGTCGTCGGCGCTTTGCAATTTGAGGTGTTGGCCGAGCGTGTTCGGACGGAATACGATGTCGCTGTACGGTTTGAACCGTCGGAGTTGTATACGGCCCGTTGGGTGGAAACAGATGATCCCGTGATGATCAAGAAATTCAGCGACGAGAACCGCACGGCCATGGCCGAAGACCATGACGGCTCGCCGGTATTCCTGGCCCGCAATGCTTGGCATATGAACAGGACGGAAGAAGATTGGCCCGGCCTGCGGTTCTTGAAAATCAAGGAACAAAGCCTTTCGTGATGGACGCGAAGACCTGGAACCCACCGCCAAACCGGCCGACGCCGCGGTTGAGCGACGACGAACGCCAGGCGGAGCAAGACCGTGTCATGGCGGATGCTCCCTATGCGGACGAATTTTGGATTTTCGGTTTCGGCTCGCTCATGTGGCGGCCCGGCATCGACGTTTTTGACCGCCAAGGGGCGACGCTTCAAGGATACGAGCGCAAATTCCAAATCTGGTCGACGGTGGGCCGCGGCACACTTGAGCGGCCTGGGCTGGGCTGTTGTCTGGTGCCGGGCCCAGGGCTTTGCCGCGGCATCGCCTACAGCCTGCGCAAGGACACCTTGGCCGCCGATCTTGATTATCTGTGGCGCCGGGAGATGGGCAGTGGCGTCTATCGGCCGACCTGGGTGTCATTGGCGTTGGACAACAATGAAGAGAAAGTGGCCCTGACCTTTGTTATTCGCCAGGGCCACGTCCAACACACGGGCCCCATGCCGGCGGATCGAATGGCCGAGATCATGGGCGGCGCTGAAGGTGAGAACGGCAAGTGCCGCGAATATTTGGCGAATACGTTGGCGGAGATGGCCAAGCTGGACGAACACGATCCCCTGCTTGAGGATGTCATGGCCCGCATCGACAAGGCCGAGGGCTGAACGGCGTCAACAAACCGGCTTAAATGGCCTTCCGGCGATGTTCCCGGTGGTAAACATAGAGGCCGCTGGCGGTGATAATGGCGGCCCCGCCAATCGTCGAGATATCGGGTATTTCCGCGAAAATGATGTAGCCAAACGCGGTCGCCCAAATGAGGTTCATATAACTGTAGGGCGCGATCACCGAAGCCGGGCTCAGCGTCAGCGCCTTGATTAATGCGAAATGCCCGACGCCGCCGCAGATACCGGCGGCCACCATCAAAGCCCACGCGAACGGCGTCGGGTCCGTCCAGTAGAACGGCGCCACCAAAGAGGTTAATACCGCGCCGACCAGCGCCGTATAAAACAGGGTTGTGACAATTGGGTCGGCTTGCGAGAGAAGCCGCGTGCTGATCTGATAGATTGCGTAACAGCACGCCGCCATCGCCGGCAACAGAATGCCTAGCTGCATCAATTCGGAGCCGGGACGGATGATGATCAACGCGCCGACCAGGCCGATGATGACGCCGGCCCAACGCCGGGGACCAACAGATTCTTTCAAAAACGGCACGGCAAGTGCTGTTACGATCAGCGGTGAGATCAGCATCATGGCGCTGGCCTCGGCCAAGGGGACGAACTGAAGGCCCGCAAAAAACAGGGACGTGGTCGCCAGCATGAGGACTGAGCGGAGAAGCTGCAGCCTGAGGTTTCCCGACTGTGCAACTTTTTTTAGGCGCGGTGCCAGAACGATCGCCATCAACAAGACGTGGAAGAAATAACGTCCCCAGACGACTTGTGGCAGGTCATAGCCATCGCGAAGAAGCGTCTTCACCATTGTGTCCATGGAGACGAACAGAAAAATCGCGCCCAACACCCATGGGATGCCGGCACTCGACACCTGCAGGCCGCGGTTTGCACCTGCCGCAGATTGACCGTTTTGCATGGACATTTGGTTCCGGCAGGCTCATACCACGGACCGTTTTCCGTAGTTCAGAGTTTCGTTTTATACCATGCCCACGCCGCCCGTCACGCCCTCCATCAACGACGACGGCCCCGATTGGCTGCGCCGCCGCCTGCGCCGCCATGTGAGCGAATTGTTGCGCCTGGCGCCGCTGATCGTGTTGGCGCGCTCCGGCATTATTGTCATGACGTTGGTCGATATGGTGATCGTCGGCCGCTACAGCGCCCTGGAATTAGGCTATCTGTCCATCGGCATGTCCTTAATCCAGCCGATCGTCGTCACATCGTTAGGATTGATCCTGGGGACTTTGGTGCTGAGCGCCAATCATTTCGGCGCCGGGCGCCTGACAGAAGCCGGGGTCGTATGGCGCCGGTCCGTGAACTATGCCTTGGCTCTGGGGATCATGGGTTCGGCAATCTGTGTGTTCGGTGAATTCCTTCTGACGTTGACGGGGCAGACCTCGGGTCTGGCCCACGAAGGCGGACGCGTTGTCGAAGTTCTCGGCTGGGGCCTACCGGCGCATCTGGTATTTTTGGCGACCAGCTTCTTCCTTGAAGGCATTGGCCGGGCGTTGCCGGGCGCCGTCTTCATCATCGCTGCCAATGTGGTCAATCTGGTCCTCACCCTGATTTTGGTGGAAGGCGCGGGTCACATACCGGCCATGGGTGCCGAGGGGGCGGCCTGGGGGACGACGGCGGCGCGCTGGGTGCTGGCACTGGGCATGGTCGGCTATGTCTTGTTGATGCGCGATCAGGCGGAATTTGGCGTTCGACGTGCGCCAACTGGCGGATGGTCGGCATGGGCGCATCAGCGCAAACTGGGTTATGCCATGGGT
>Ga0114932_10005800_pt1 | contig 10812 bp, 2 predicted proteins | sample 2SBtaG_2_FD_87286 | JGI IMG/M metagenome (GOLD analysis project Ga0114932, IMG submission 87286) | Deep subsurface microbial communities from Kolumbo volcano to uncover new lineages of life (NeLLi) - 2SBTROV12_ACTIVE470 metaG | ecosystem: Environmental > Aquatic > Marine > Volcanic ... | reverse complement strand
GCAGAGCAGGAGTTTCAGTACAACACTCTGCAAGCACAATCTGCAAGAACTGGTGAAGCACAGCAAAAACAACTACAAGAAGATGTAATAGCTCAGAACTTTGACTTAGCAAACATGGCTTATGAAAGTGATATTGCTGCATTAAACTTACGACTTATGCAAGAGCAAGCAGCAGCAGGAGCAGAGAAAAGAAAGACTTCACTTGCTGCACTGCAAGCTAAAGGTGAAGTAGTAGCTGCTGGTCGAGTAGGAAATAGTATTCAAAACCTTATTGCTGATGTTCAACGACAACAAGCAGCATTTGATTATGCAACGGATAAGAACCTAGCCTTTACTGGTAAGCAAATAAAAGAACAGAAACGTGGAGCAGGAGTAGAAAGAGCTAGTCGAATTGCAAGTCAACAACCATACTTAGAACGAACGATATTAGATCCTATGAAACCTATAAAACGAGGAAAAGTAAGTGGCCCAGGCTTTGCAGGAATATTAAGTGCTGGTTTAGGTGGAGTCACTACAGGCTTCAATACCTATAGCGGCATGAAAGAAGCAGGATTTATTAAATCAAAACCAAGAATAGGAGCTTAACTCATGGCAAAATTTACACAACAAGGTCTTCAATCAAAGCAAAGAGCTTACAGCGATGAAGCTACTGGATCTGTCGCCACTCCTCTTAAAGGGTTAGAGATCCAAGCACCTAATCTTAATCCTCAATCTGCACCTGTCGATTCTTTTGTTAGAACAGGTAGACCTAATGCACCTGGGGCTGTTCAGTTAGGTGAACTTGCAAGACTTCCTGAACCAGCAGAGATTACAAACTTACAAAACTTATCTCAGTCACTAGGTTCTTTAAATACAAACTTACAAAACGCTGTTAACTCTTACCTTGGTTATCAGAAAGATGTTAACGAAGAACTAAAACTAGAAGCTGCGGCAATTGTTGATCAAACAGCTAAGACAGGTCGCACTCCAGAAGAGACTTTAGCTTCTATCGGTAAAGAGATGATTAATATCGCAAGCAATCCTGAGAATGATATTAAAGAAAGAACTGGTGCTGAGAAAATTATCACTCAACTACAGGGTGACGGAAGATTAAAAAGACATATTGAATCCGAAGTTAAGAAGCAACAAGTCATTAGAAATGCTTCTAATCTTTCTAACTTAGCGACTGGTGCGATGGTAGGGGATCAACCCCTAGAGTCATTTAGTTCAAGCAGTAATGAATATATCCAATGGCAAAAAGATAATATCTATGGAGATATAGATTTATCAGGCAGAGAACATAACGAATCAAAAAACTTTCTTGTTAATAGTATTGCTCAAGATAAAGCAAGACAAGACAAAGCTTACGCTAACTACACTATCAACGAATACGGTATTATTAGGACACAAACTATTGACAACATAGGACAAGATTTAGCTGAGAACGGAGAAGCAGCAGTTGAACGAAGTATTCCTGTTTTGCAAGGATTATTAGATGATCCAAGAATTAAATTGCCAGGGTTAACAGAGAAACAAAGAGAACAATTAGAACTTGGACTTCCTACTTCTTTATTTAGATATTTTGCTACAAGCAACAAGTCGTATAACACAGATGTTCTTAAGAAAGTTATCAATGGTTTAATGATTGGCCCTGGAAAAGATAGGTACACAGAAGTAATTAATAAGGACGGTACTATTACCCGAACTCGTAATGAAAATCTTTCATGGGTAAATTCAAAAGGTGGGCAGCCTTGGCTAGATACATTTATTGATACTGTTAAAGCTCAGATATTTGATGCTGATAAAAAGGCAGAGAACGCAGAAATCTATAGTAGTAACAGAGCCGTCTTGGAACAGTTTGCAGAAGAAGGCGGTGTTTTGTCGCTTCTTAACGAAAAAGGTGGGTACAAAGAAGCTGCTACTAAAGTTGATGGCATTAAAGATAAGATTCTTCGAGATGGAATAGCTAATGGAGAAGACATAGTTGTTACTTATAGCAAGATAGATTTTGTTGATAAAGCTTTCAATAAACTTGCCAAGGTTGATGATTTTGAAATTGAACAAAGTAAGAACAACATAACTAAGCATATAGTTGCTGCAAGCAGTGGAGGGACTAAAGGACAAAGAGCCGCTACTGAGATGTTAAAAAAAATAAATAAATTTAAAAGTGATTATTACGGAAGGCCAGATGCTTTGAAATGGGCAACAGATATGGAGCTAAAAGTTGCAAAGTTGGCAGGTAATTACGAGCAAAGATTTTACAAACATTTAAAAGATAATCACATGAATAAATATAAAAGACAATGGGACAAGTATTCCGAAAGTCCTCTTTCTTACGATGGAACAAGTACAGAAAAAGAACTTAATTTATACACACAAGCAGAAACGAAAGCAAATGAAATAGTTTCAAAAATAGTTGACGAAGGTATTAGAGATGGCAAAACAGAAGCACAAATTAAAAAAGAAATAAGCGAAGCAATTACCATGCAAAGTGTAGGATTGATTTACGAAGCAGAACAGCCTTGGGATCAAACTAAAGGAGCAGTTATTGAAGGTAGTTCAGAAGAAGCTTTTGATCAGTTAAAAGATCTTGCTAATTTAAAAAGCAACATGCCAAGAGAAAGAGGAATACTTCAAACACATATAGATGGTCGTCAACCAATGTTTGAATTATCTCTTTTAGAAACGATTGCAGATGATGCTTGGAACGGCAATATTAATAAAAAGTTGAGAAGAGTTTTAGAAAAAGCAGACAGACCATTAGGAACTTTTTTGATTTTAGAATTTAAAAAACATGGAGTACCGATAGATGAAGCAACTAAACAAAAGCTTGAGCAACTAAACAGCCTATAATGAAAAGCAAAAAGAGAGTAGGTCATGCCCTTTCAGACAATTACGGATGAAGAGACAGGGGAAGAGCGTAAGGTTTATGTCCTACCAGAGAAAGAAACACCTTTAAAAATAGAAGACAATAAAGAATCTTCTGACATGACAGGAGGTTTTGTTGGAGTTGAAAACACAGGCATAGTTAAAGGATTTGAAAGTGCATTAGAGAATGAAGGCCCACTTGGATGGATGACAAGAGCAGGTTCGCAGGCTGTAAGAACAACATTGCAGGAAGGAAACGACAGAATTATTGATGAGTTAAGAGGAAAGCATGACCCAACAGAATATGAAAATATTCTTGGCTACAAAAAACTTGGACTTGATAAGGCTCCTTGGTGGGCACACGGAGAAACAACTTCAGTAGACAAGCCAGATCACAACTTCTTATTTTTTGATAAGCCAATCCCAGAAGTTCCAACAACAGGTCATGGGGAACACATGGCTGGAGATCTTCTTGCCTTTATTGGTATGACTATTGGAGTCAGAAAAGGAGGAGCAAAAATCTCTAGAGGTATTCAAAACAAAATCAGACCAAGACCAACAAGTGCAGCATCATTTGACGAGTATCTCACTGCATCTGAAAAGCTAAAAAAATATCAAAAGGTAGGGAATATCATCAATTACCCTAAGAACCTTGCCGCCAATATGAAGCGTAAAAATATAAGAGGATGGAGGGTTGTTAAAGGTGCTTATGAAGGTGCAGTTCCTAGTGCAGTAGCTGGAAATATTTTACAAGAACCACATGAAGGAAACTTGGCTAACACTCTTGATGAGATGGGAGTTCCAGGTGCAAACCTGTTAGCTGTTAATCCTACTGATCCAGCAAGTATTGCAAGATTAAAAAACGACATAGTTAACTTTGTATTTGATCCTTTTCCTGGCATTGGATTTGAGTACGGAGGGGCACTTGGAAGACTAGGGAGAATTGGGATCAAGAAAGGAGGAAGAAGCGTAGCAAGAGAATTTAACAATGTATATAAAGAAAGGCTGGCAGAACTGCTTACAAGGACTAGACAAATTGATCTCCTTAAAAAGGCTAAAGCATTAAAAGAAAAAGCTAAGTCATTAAAAGAAACAGTCAAGAACTCAGATCCTGCAACATCTAGCAAAGAAGTTGTCGAGGTTAAAACTCTTCCAACAAAAAGCATTACAGGAAGAAATGGAACAAATACTTCACCTTATCCTTTAAGAGAACAGACTGAAGATCCTTTATGGGCTAGTGGATACGAAGAACAACAAAGAATAGATTACGACCAAGAAATAAAAGTAGCCGAGAAACAACAAGAAGAGGCGTATCAAGATCTATCTCGCTCTCAAGTTATAGAAAATGAAACGATTACATCCGACCAGAGCCAAGACTTAAGTAATAAAGGTGTCGTTCCAGCCGTTCAGAAAGCTACACCTGATCAAGTAACTGAACTTTCAACAAAAGAAATAAGCGTTAACTCAGATGTATTCCAAGTAAAAGCTGCTGGAAAACTTAAAAAAAGTGGAGTCAGTGGTTCACTTAAAGATATAGAAAACTATCAAGAATTTCTTAGTGGAATTATCAGCGTCTGGAGAGATGTAAATGGAGAGATTGGCCCTGCGAATAAGGTCTATGTCGTTAATGGACATAACAGACTAGATGCTGCAAAAAGATTTGGACGAGAAAAAATGGTCGTCCGATACCTTGACGCTGCTACTGCAAAGGAAGCAAGTAACCAAGGTGCTTTACAAAACATGGCAGAGAGCAAACTTGCTGCTGTCGATGCTGCTCGCTTTATAAGAAACACAGGTTCCACTCCTCAAGATTTAGCGTCACAAGGAATTGTTCTAACTGATAACACAGTCAACAAAGCAATCGCTTTCTCTCGTTTACCAGGTAACTTGTTCACAAAGTTAATGGAAGGAACACTTTCAGAAGCAAAAGCAAAAGCATTAGGTTCCTTAGATATAAGCCCAGACATAATTAACGATGTCGCTGTCACTGCTGGTAAAGGTAAATGGTCTGCTGAGAAAATTGAACAAGCAATTCAAATGGCTGCTAATGCCAGCGTAAAAGAAGAAGCTGGTGTAATCCCAGGGTTAGGCAACTTCTTTAAATCAACTAATGCAAAACAAATATTAGATGTCAGAACTGAAATAGTAAAACTATTAAACCAAGAAATAATTGCACTTAGACCTGCTTCTTCAGAAGCAACTGCAAACATATTAGAAGGTGCTGGTAACAAGATTACAGTAGAAGGTAGCCAGTCAAGAAGAGAATTAGCGACACAAAGTTTAGCTGCTTTTAATAAATTAGCTGGTCAATCTGGGCCGCTAACAGATTTAATTACTGACTTAGTTGGATTGGTTAAAGGAAAGAATACAGCTAAAAAGGTAGTGACTGAAAACTATCCACAGATCAAAGAAACACTTGAATTTGCTAGGACTGGACAGCCAACATTAAAGATGGCTCCTGCTGCTAAAACTTTTGCTGATTTCAGAAAAGATCCAGAGTATCAATCATTTTTTGAAGAAGGAAAAGAAATATCTATGACCTTGAATAATCCTCAAGGATTGAAAGGATTAGCAGATGGAGGTATTCAAGATTTAATAAAAAGAATAGATAATCAAATGGATGCTATAGACGATAAAATATTTAACCTAGAAGAAGGAGATCGAACAGAACTTTATTTAGAGCAAATATACAAAAGCTTTGACAACTATAGAATTGCAGCCAAAAACGAATTAAAAGCAAGAACTAATCCGATAACTACTAACCCTCAAGAGATACAGAAGAAACCTTTAGATACACAAAAAGGGAACCTAGAAAAACAAGAAATACAAAATCAAATCAACGAGCTTGAAATTGAATGGGCAGTTTTACAAAGAGATTTAAAAAAAGAATTTCCCGATGTTGGAGACTATCAAGGAACCAAGCCAAACTCTTTACCTCCTGAGAGGCGTGAGATATACCTCGGAATGATTAATCGTCATTTTGAATTAAGGAATCAAATAAAAGAATTAGAAGACCTAAGAAAAACCTTAAGGCCAGGGGGAAAACTTACACAAGCACTTGGAAATACTTTAAAAACTCTTGCTCAATCAGACGCAAGAATAGCTAGAGCCTTTGAACTTCCTAACGAATTAAAGAGGATGAAGCCTGCCTATGGTGGGGCTGCTTTAACTTTTGAATCTGAACTAGATCAAGTTGCATACATTATTAGAAATAAGAAACAAAAATCCGCAGGAGAAGATCGCATTATTGCGGAACTTAAAAAACAAGGATATAGCCCTGACGAAATTAAGGCACATGGAACTGTCGTTCATGCCAAGTTAAAGCAATTAGTAAAAGATCAAACAGGTAGTGCAAGTGCTTCACCTGACAATACTGCTGGACTTGATGTAACTATTCCAGATCAAAACTTTAAAGGAGTTGATGCTGACTACATGGCAGACGGGCCAGCATTATTCGGTATTGGTGATGAGTACATAAATAGAAGACCTAACCTTACGCCTGAACAGATAGATGAGCTAAGAAGAATTGTAAAACTATTCGGTGGTGGAGAAGTAAGAATAGAAATTGTCGAAAGTTTAGATGACATCGTATCAGCATCTAAGGCAGCAAAAGATCCTAGCTACGCAGGAAAGATAGGACAAAAAGTTTCCTTGTCTGGATCATTTAGAAGAATGGATCTTTCAGATCCGACACAAGATATTGTCACGCTTGCAATGACTTCTGGAGGAAAGCCAAGGTCATTCAGTCAAATGAAACTTACGGCTATACATGAAGCGACACACAGAATGTATAGAAGATTCCTTAAAGAATCTGAGTACCTTCTCTTTAAAAAAGGCGAGAAGCAAATCAGAGAAATTGCTGGAAAGGCTGCACCTTGGCTTGACTCAACAAAAATACCTTTAACAGAAGCTGTTTCCTACGCTTCTATGGTATGGGACAACGTAAGAGCAGATTACGTTACAGATAAAAAAGTACCTGACTGGGCTAGACCTCTTGAAAAATTAAAAGATCTTATTTTTGAAGTTAAGAAATACTTTGGCGGTCAAAGATATAAGACATGGGATGAACTTTTTGATGCTCAAACAGAAATTGTAAAAGGTGAATATGCTTCTCCTTATAGAGGAGTTGATGACATAGGAACTGAAGAAGTATTTGGAGTTCCTAAAGGAAGAAGAAAACAAAAATCAATGACAGATTACGAAGTAGACCCTGAAGATATTGTTGATGGAGCAAGAAGGCAACGTGAATTTATAGAGAACGGTGGATCTATAGAAGATGCAATGAAATCAAATTATCGTAGATTTATTAGTCGCACTGGAAAAACTGACTACATCTCAAGAGAAAGCGTAGAACTTATATCAATGAATAAAAACTTAGAAGAATCAATGAAAGCACTGCTAGGAGAAAGGGCCAATGTAACAAATATGCCTGATTACACTGTTGCAGAATTAATGGATATAGCTTCTAGAGAATTTATTAACAACGGTGCTAACCCTGAAACGACATTTAATAATATTTTAAGAGCAAGGAAAGGAGATATTGAATCTCAAGATGAGTTGTACGCAACTGCTGGATTGTTGTTTCATAGAGAGTGGAACTTAGAACAATTAAATGTCGCAAACACTGATTACCTTCGTGCTGGTACTCCAGAAGTTGAAACTAAAGCAGCAGAAAGATTATTAGCAAGATGGGAAGATCAGTTCAAGCTTGATACTGCTTGGACAAAAGTTACTAGAAATGCAGGTCAATTACTAAGACTTGGACAAGTTACACATGAAGACGCTATTTACCCTGCAATGAGTAGAGGCGTACAGATTAAATTCTCTACAACTGACAAGGCTGCAACTTCTAGTATTGAGAATGGCTTGACACCACAAAAAGGAGCAGTAGGCGAGGCTGCTTATTTTTCTACAGAGACAACCCCTGGTGAAACTGAAGTCTTTGGTGGAATACCTGAAGACGTAAGAATCCTTGATCTTGTCGAAAGGAATAAAGACATGCTGAAATTTATACAAGATATTGGCTTTGGTAAAACCAAAAAGACTAAAGATGGTTTTCAAATATCACCAGAGCAGCAACAAGGAGTGCAAGATTATTTAGCAGAAAGAGGTTACTCAGGTATTAGATATGGAACTGACTTTATAGATAGTCCAGCAGCAGGAGATCAAATTGCAATATTTGATATTGACTCTGCTAATAAAGCTATTGGCTCAAATGCAGCACCAGCACCAGAAAGAATATCCGAAACATCTACAAGACAAATAATAGAAGGCTCACTTCAAGACAAAGAAGTAGGTTCAAGCTTTGGTTCTAAAATTCCTAAGAGAGTTATTGATAAAATTAAAGCTGGAAAAATAGATCAAGAAGCAAGAGAATTGCTTGATATGTTATCAGTTATTAGCTACGAATACGCAAGCAATCCTAAGTCAAGAAAGCCAGCCAGTGATCTTTTAGAAGGTATTCCAAAAGGACAACTTAAGAAAAATGTAATGCAAAGTCTTTACAGAAACATGATCTTTTTCTCAATGAGAACATGGATGAAGGTATTTGCAGGAAGTGGTTACAGGGCATTAACTTTACCTATCAACCAGATATTAGGAGAAGGGATGCAACAACGTAATCCGTTAGCTCCTATGAATCCTGAACAAACAAGATTATCGCAAAGAAGACAAATGTTAAACGTAAAACTATATCAACAGTACGGACAGAACTTGCCTTACGCAGTGCGAATGATGGTGACTTCAATGCGACAAAATGAAGTGTTAGTTAATTTAGGAAGAGGTTATACAGAAGAAGCTGGAAGATTAAAACAAGCAGGAGTAGTAGATCAACTTGAATTAGAAGGAATGAAATCTCGATTAAGAGAACAAACAGACGGAACAGAGTGGCATTTAGACGGCAATAAAAATCCTCTAGCTTTAGCAATGAAATACACAGGAGCAGCAACAACCGTCCCTGGTCGAATTATGGGTGGATTAGATACTTTCTGGGCTGCAATGGTTGGCCCTTCTACTGAGTGGGCAAGATTAATGGATCAAGAACTATTTAGTGCTGATCAAAAAGGATTTGAAATTGGCTCAGAAGCAGCATGGGATTGGGCAGAATCCAGAGTAGATACAATGCTGAAAGCTCACTTCCAAGACATAGATCTTGCTAACGGAGAAGTCATAAGAAACGGACGACTAAAAGGTGCCCATGCTAAAAAAGCAATGGATTGGGTAAACTTTACGGACGATATAGAAGCCAAGCCAGAGACAAGAACCTTCCAATACGGAGTAAGAAAAGCACAAGAAGAAGGGTTGGTTGATTCTTCTGACATTGTGAAAAGAGCAAATAGGTGGGTACAAGAATCACCAGAGCCAAGTCAAGTAATGAAAAATATGCACAAAATCACAAACCTTCCAGGCAAAGCAGGGGAAGCTGTTTCTAATATTCCTTTTGTCGGTTACATTCTTCACCCAATCAACAGAACACCAACGAACCTTGTTAAATCAGCAATGAGAATGACACCAGGGGCGAACATGTTAGTTGATAGCTATTGGAGAGATATAAATAGTGAAGATCATTTCACTAGATCAAGAGCGATAGGAGAAGTAGCGACAGGATGGATGACCTTATCAATGGGTGTGATGATGCAAAAGAGTGGATACATGGAATTTACAGGCCCAGGTATGACACTTGATCCGTTAGAAGAAAAAGAAAGAAGAGAAAGAGATTGGCAACCTTGGAGCGTTCGTTTCAAAATTCCTTTTACAAACACTTGGTCGTCTTACTACGACATTACAATGTTTGACCAATTAGCTAATGTCTTTGCCTCTATTGCTGTGTTTACAGAAAATGCAGCAAGATTAGATGAAGATCAAAGAGAAAACGTATATGGGATGGCAGCAATTTTGATTGCCAAGCAAGCAAGAGATATGGGTATTGGTCAGTTCACAAAAGTTGGACTAGGTGGAATGAGTGATCTTATGGATGTTATTTCTGAGATAGCTGATGGAGATGCAAGAACAAAGCGAGGTGCAAGAGCAATAGGAGAACGCTATGTCACTAGCAGATTGGCAGGCTTTTATCCTCAGTTTATGAATACTGCTCGTATTGCAGCAGATCCTTACGCTAGAAGGATTGACGAAAGTGATGGAGCCTTTGGCCCAGTCTTAAACTTCTTAAAAACACTAGCTTTAAGAACACCAGGATTATCAAGTACACAGCCTTTGGTTTTACATCCAACAAAAGGTGAGCCTATCTTTATGAACGCAGTACCAGGGGTTAGTGCATTTCCAAAAGAAACACCTTGGTTGAAAATGTTGTACGCATGGGTAAGTCCATTAGGTGCAACAAAAGAAAGATATAAGACGACAGATATTGTTGACGAAGAATTTTTAAGATTAAGAGGTCGAGGTAATACTTACAACATTTGGGACAGAAGAATGTTTAATTTAAAAAACAGAGTGTTAACTTCAGGAGAAGTAGAAGAGCTAATCACAATAGGAACTAAGGAAGTAAGAATTGCAAAATATGGGAACGTAACAATGCACGAAGCTTTACGAAGATTAATACAGAGTTCAGAATACAAAAAGTTTGAAAGCTACGACCAAGAAATAAATCAAAAGACTGCTCCTATCCTTATAAACGCTCTTATTAACGAATATAAAATGCAAGCAAAAGAGATATTTTTAAGCAGAAATAGCGAAGGTACAGAGAGTATTGGGTATTTATATCAGAAGCAACAAAAAGAAAATCAAGCAGTAAGTGATCTATCTAGGGGTGTTGCCCCTACAATTGGGGAATTCGAGGAGTCAATCAATTACTAAGCCATGAGTTACACAGCATCGTACATAGTCAATTCTTCGTCAGCACAGGGTACTACTGACTTTACGTTCACCTTCCCTTACATCAAAGAAGAACACATTGAGGTCTTTCTTAATTACAGCAAGATCACTCAAGGATCAGGATCGGCTCAGTAT
>Ga0114932_10005799_pt1 | contig 10812 bp, 8 predicted proteins | sample 2SBtaG_2_FD_87286 | JGI IMG/M metagenome (GOLD analysis project Ga0114932, IMG submission 87286) | Deep subsurface microbial communities from Kolumbo volcano to uncover new lineages of life (NeLLi) - 2SBTROV12_ACTIVE470 metaG | ecosystem: Environmental > Aquatic > Marine > Volcanic ... | reverse complement strand
GTGTACTTTTCGCCGTTGACTTCTACCGTGTTGTTATCAATAAACTTTGCAAATCCGCGAATTAAGGTAACGTCGTTTGCAGTAAGCACGCGGTCGTAAGAGGCATGAATACGCTCAATATAAGCCTGGCGGCTGGCAATTAGGCTGTCCCAGCTAAAGTGATTTACCGACAGGTCGAACCCGTATTCAGGTGCATAGCGATGTATGGCTTCAGCCACCTGTGCTCCGTACCACATGGCTTTTTTAGGCACGCAGCCAACGTTCACGCAAGTACCGCCAATATCTTTCGCTTCAATGATGGCGGCCTTCTTTCCGTGTTTAGCTGCACGGTTTGCAGATGCGATACCACCGCTGCCACCGCCAATACATATATAATCAAAATGTGTCATTCAAAAAGCCTTCTTTGTCGGTTAGGCGAACGTAAACGATAAGCATAAATGCCTTCGGAAGGTTCGCACAGCAAATCATTCTCTATCGGTCTTGTCATAAAGAATAATCAAAAGACCGAGATTTGCTTTAGGGAATTTCATTTAGTTTATCAATGGGGACAGTGCAGCCTAATTAAAAGGCTAAGACAAAGCGAAGCATATTCATGCATCGCTCATCCTGCTTTCAGCACGTAACCTGTAGAACTTATTCACTTATAGTAGCAGAAAGCTCTTCTGGTTCTATTTGAATACTAAACGCTTTTCCACGTTCTTCTTCAAAGTGTACGAGTTTTTGAATGGTGGCATCACTAAACACATGTCCCTCGGGAAGGATAAGGATGTGACTATCGTTATACAAATTTTGGGCTAGTACCATGCCTGCTTTGAGCTGCGAGGCTTTCAATGATGTAGAAAGCAGTTTAGATGTCGTTACATCTTCTGCTTCGAGTAACAGGTCCAAAAATTCACCGTCATAGCGGGTGTTTCTGTGCTTTTTCATTTCTAGTTTGGCATCGCGAGGGCTCATTTCGATACCGCTCATTCTGCCGGTTACTAAGCGCCAGTAATCTCGGGCTATGGCCAAGATACGCGCGCCAGCAGGAATTTCTTTTGCAACTTTGTTATACAAGCCTGAGCCATTATAGTGCTCGAACTGAAATTCAATAATGTCAGAAACTTGATGTAGTTCATGAGCCGGAGCAAGTATTAACGCAGCCTGCTTGGTTTGTGATAGATAGTTTTGCTGCTGTTGATATTTAAGCTTTGAAAATGGCGCCTTAAAATCTTCGCTTTCAAGCCCTAGTAACCCAAGCTCGCAGATAAGGCCAGCATAACGCACCTGTTTGATTTCTTCTTTCTCTAACCGAGCAATACGCGCCAGTTTTGATGCCAACTCGCTAACCTCAATGGCAAACTTACCATTAATGTCAGGGTTAATGCTTATCACGTTGAACAGCACCTGCTCCATTGCAAGGTTGTGTTTTTCGATTTTATTTAGCGCTGCTTTTATCTGGCGCGTGCGCTTTTGAACCACTTGTTCTAGTGAGGCATTTACGTCGCGCAGCTTTTTATTTTGCAGTCGTGTTAGTTTTTGTAGACGAAGGTTTTCCGCCTTTAACTTAACTCGCTCTAAGCCTTCTTCTACAACAGCGATAAGCTCTTGGTTGTCCCATGGCTTTTGCAGGTAGCGGTGTATCTTGCCTTGGTTTACAGCTTTAATTGTTGACTCAATGTCGGCATAGCCAGTGAGCACAACTCTAAAAGTCTCGGGATAATTGATAGCGACCTGTTCGAGTAATTCCGCACCTGACATCTGCGGCATTTTCATGTCAGAAATAACAACGTGAACATCGTGTTTACTCATTAAATCTAACGCTTTGGCACCACTATCAGTAAGCAGTAAGGTGATATCCATAGTGAACAGCGCACGCTTAATAGCGCGAAGGATATTCGGTTCGTCGTCGACAAATAGAACCGTGTAGGTCGTGGCTTGTTCCGTAGTACGCTCTGTCATGAATTATTATCCTTATAAGCGACGTTACAACTATTACACGCAATGCTGCTTGATAACACTATTACTTGCTTCATCCTTCGCTCTCTGACTTTTTATCTGAATCTGAATTAATGGGGAGCGCTAAGGTGAATACGCTTCCTTCCCCCTCTTTGCTGGTGGCTGAGAGCGTGCCGCCATGCTCCTGAGCAATGCCAAACGAAATTGAAAGACCTAAGCCAGTGCCTTGCCCTTCAGGTTTAGTTGTAAAAAATGGATTGAAGAGTTTGTCTAAATGACTTGATGGAATACCGCAGCCAGTGTCTTCTACACGAAGCTCGACAAACTTGCCCGCAGTACAGGTGGTAATAGTTATCTTACCGTTCTTACCCGTGCTCTCTATCGCTTGACCCGCGTTAATGAGTAAGTTGGTAACAACCTGAGAAACCTTGCCTACATTCATGGCAACGTCAGGGACTTTGCCTAAATGCGTTTCGACAGTACAAATATACTTTAATTGGTTGTTCACCATGGCAAGGGTAGTGCGTACACAATCATTAATGTTGTGCTGCTGCATGTGGTCACTGTCTACACGAGAGAATAGCTTTAACCCTTTTACAATTTCAGCAACCCGACTTAAACCGTCTCTCGAATCGCTGAGGAGGTCGGTGATATCTTCATTGATAAACGCCATATCCTGATTAGCTAACATTTTTTCCAGTTCTGATAAGGCAGAAGCACGCTTACCCTCGTCTTGCTCATTAAGCACCGCGTTAATTTGTGAGAATATCATTTGGTAGGTAGCAACGTACTCGCTTAAGGTGGATATGTTGCTGCTGACAAAACCGACAGGATTGTTAATTTCATGGGCGACCCCCGCTGCTAGCTGGCCAACTGACGCCATTTTCTCAGCTTGAAGTAGTTGTACCTGGGTCTCTTTTAGATCTTTATTGGCCTCTTGGAGTTGATAGTTTTTCTGATGCAGCAATGCGGTTCTATCCTGAACCTTTTCTTCAAGTAGCGTGTTAAGCTCTTTAAGCTCATCTTGCGCGTATTGACGCTGCGCATGTTCTTCTTTTAAACGCTCAACCAGTTGATTAAATGCCTCTGCCAGTTCGCTTAACTCATCAGTGCCGCGCACGGGAACAAAAACATCTTGATAGCTGTTGTTTTTCACTGCATCACCTAAACGTTTAGCGCCTTCGTGTAATTGATGAAGCTGCGACATCAGGTAAGAACCAAGTAAGTAAGAGCACAATCCGACCAAAATAAATTCTAGAAAAGCCAGTGTAACTGTCCAGTTTCTCACCCTTGATACAGATTCAGTTACTGAAGCAATGTTAAGCCCAATCTCTACATATCCGTACAAAGTCCTGTTCACCATGATGGGGGCTCGGGTGTCGTAAATACCATCATCAGCGTCCGAAACACTTGTGTCGGCAGTAAAAGGGCGGTTTAGTGCGTTGGTGTTACCCTTTTCTACGAAAACTCTGCCTAATTTGTCTTTAACTTTGACGTAAGCAATATTGGGGTTGGTAAGAATTTCTGAGACGTCGGCATCTAGAGCTGCAAGGTCATAACTTAAAAAGGCATTTTTTGTCGTCGAAACAAAAAGGGCAACTGTGGTGTCGGCTGACTTCTTTATATTACTGTCGACAAGGTCATTAAGTAGCTGAAACACCGTCACAATGAGCACTAGCAGCAAAAGCGCTGCTATTGATGCGATGCCTGTTATTGTTTTTATACGCAACGACAGTTTCATACGAGTCTACTCATAAATGCGGCCTCGATAGCGATGCTATTCCCAATGCTCTCACGTCGTCCCAATCACTGTCGTTTGACGCTATAAAGCCGTTAAATCCAATACCTTTTAAAATCCAAGACTTACTTGTGTCATTCGACAAAGCAAGTAATGCATTAAGAATAGCTTGTCTGTCAGCGAGTGCCATATTTGGATGGGTTGCGATAGCATGAGGCGTATAACCTTTGCTCTTCCAAAGGACACGTAATTCTTGTTTAACGTCGTCAGGTGAACTGTTAAGCGTACGGACAATGCCACCCCCAGCATTGAAAAAGCCCCTTTGTACTGCGAGGTACACAGAGTCATGAGAATTGACGTAGCGCGGTACAAAAGCAATGCTTTTCATCCGCAAGTGAGCGCTTGTGATAATTGTGGCAGCAAACGCAGCTAGCGCTGGGAAGGCTACTTCGGTACCGCTTAAGTCATCCAGAGAGCGTATGGGGCTGTCTTTATGTACAACAAGTAAGCCGCGAATTTCTTTATCGCGTTGGCGCGCAAGCGCGCGGTATCCCGCAGATTCATTAAAGACCACAAAGTGGTAGGGGTTCATGTAGGCAATATCATATTTGCCGTCGGCGAGATTAGCCTCGAAGGTGGGAATGTCTTTTGCAGTTTTAAAATCAATCTTAAAACCGGTGTAATTGCTCACATAGTCGATTAAGGGTTGCCATGTTTCAGCCATTTTCTTGGCAGACTGCTGAGGTACAACAGCAAAAGTAAGGGGTTTAGCATTTGTCGGTAATGCGCAAACACCTACAAGCAAACTTAAAAGAGCGAATCGCGATAACCAAGCCATAATGTCACTCCCTTTAAATCGATTTACATCGACATAAACTGCTCAAGGACCCTTGTTAAGTCATGATTTGAGAACGGCTTTTGTAAGGTGGCATCAGCCCCTATCTCAAGCGCGCGCTCCAGGCTAATTTCATCGAGTGCCGATATGACCACAATTTTGAGATCTTTATATTTACTTTGATCTCGCGTGAATTCGATAACGCTGTAACCGTCCATGCCTGGCATACTTAAATCAAGGGTCATGACTTTGGGCTCGTATTGGCTCAACATAATCCCCGCTTGGAAGCCGCCTGTAGCGATATACGACTCATAACCCGCCCGTCTGGCCACGCGCTGAATAGACTTGGCAACTGGCATTTCATCGTCAACAATTAATATTGAGGGCGTGGCAATGCCTTTCAATGAATCGGGAATTGGCATGTCGTGTCGTTCAAGAAAGGCGACAAAATCTTCTACTAATACTCTGTTGTTTCCACGCCCAGGAAGTTTGAAGCCTTTCAGCTTGCCGCTTTCGATCCATCGAATTACGGTGCGCAGATTTACATCGCAATACGAGGCTATTTCGCCTGAGGTCAACGTTTTCATATCTATGCCTTGTAGATTTATTAATCGAAATTATAGACGCTGAACAGCGAAGGGACAAAGTAGACAAAAGGATGAAATGTGACATTTGTGACAGAGCTTGGCGGAGCTGACTGTGTTGTTCAGTTTTTATGAGGGGCATTAAGAAAAACGGTGCAGCGGCATTCATTGAATTCGTAAATATAGGCAATAATCATGATCCATGCACGTTAACGGCAAGTAAGTTCAAAATAGGTCAACAGTGGCTAAAACAATAGCTTGCTTTTAATCAGCGAAGCCCCATCATTATTCTATCAACGTGTTAAGAGTGAAAAAGATTATGACAACCCCTGCAATTGAAATGGTAGATGGTCTACCAATTTTTTCTGCTATTGAACCTGCCTCTATTAAGCCTGCAATTGAAAAAGCCATTGCGGCGTGCAAAAGCGAAATAGATGAGGTCGTGGCGTCGAAAGATTACTCTTACCAGAATTTAGTGCTGCGCCTTGAAGAGGCCGATGATCGTTTAAGTAAAATATTTTCACCCGTTTCGCATATGAATAGTGTAGTGAGCAGCGATGAATTGCGTGAAGCTCACGATGCGTGTTTGCCATTACTATCTGAATATGGAACTTGGGTAGGCCAGCACGAAGGCCTTTACAATGCTTACGCTTCCCTTAAAGCGTCTGACGAATTTGCGACCTTAAGCGAAGAGCAGCAGAAAATGATTGAAAACGCCGTTCGCGATTTCACATTGTCAGGCGTAGCGCTTCCCGCAGAGCAAAAGAAGCGTTTTGCAGAGATCCAGGCAAAGCTTAGCGAGCTATCGTCAACCTTTTCCAATAATGTGATGGACGCCACTATGGGCTGGACTAAACACATTACCGATGAAACTGAACTTGCCGGTATGCCAGAGTCAGCCCTTGAAGCAGCGGCGCAAGCTGCGCACCAAAAAGACTTACAAGGCTGGTTGTTTACGTTAGACATTCCGTCTTATTTGCCAGTCATGCTTTACGCCGATAATCGCGAACTTCGCGAAGAAATGTATCGCGCCTATGCAACAAAAGCGTCCGATCAAGGCCCTAATGCGGGTAAGTGGGATAACACCGATATAATCAAAGAGACCTTAACGCTGCGTACTGAATTGGCTGAATTGTTAGGCTTTTCAAGTTATGCAGAGCGTTCACTAGCGACTAAAATGGCAGACTCTACCGATCAGGTCATCGGTTTCTTACGTGATTTGGCGGCTAAGTCTAAGCCTCAGGCAGAGAAAGAGCTTGAAGAAGTACGAGCGTACGCGAAAGACAAGCATGGTGTCAGCGAGCTAGCGGCATGGGATTTACCGTATTACAGCGAGAAACTGAAACAGGAAAAGTACACGATTTCTGATGAAATGCTTCGGCCTTATTTCCCTGAAGATAAAGTGCTGTCTGGTTTATTCGAAGTTGTACATCGCCTGTACGGCTTAAAAATTATTGAGCAGCCTGGCATTGATACATGGCATAAAGATGTACGTTACTTCACCATTACTGACGATGCTGATGTGATGCGCGGCAGCTTTTACCTAGACTTATACGCACGAGCTAAAAAGCGTGGCGGCGCGTGGATGGATGAATGTCGAGTTCGTCGTGAAAAAATGAATGGCGAATTGCAGCTACCCGTTGCGTACCTTACCTGTAATTTCAACGCACCTGTAGGGGATAAGCCAGCGCTATTCACCCACGATGAAGTGGTGACCATGTTCCATGAGTTTGGTCATGGGATCCATCACATGCTTACTAAAATGCGCGTAGCGGGTGTATCCGGTATTAACGGTGTGCCATGGGATGCGGTTGAACTGCCAAGTCAGTTTTTAGAAAACTGGTGCTGGGAAGAAGACGCACTTAACTTTATCTCTGGTCACTATGAAACTGGCGAACCGCTTCCTGCTGATTTACTGGAGCGTATGCTTGCTGCACGGGATTACCAGTCAGCGATGCAGATGGTACGCCAGCTTGAATTCAGTCTTTTCGACTTCTTACTGCATAGCGAAAAAGGCAGTGAGGTAGACGTACAGGGCACATTGGATAAAGTGCGTGAAGAGGTGGCCGTGGTCATTCCTCCATCGTTTAACCGTTTCCAAAACGGCTTTGGTCACATATTTGCTGGTGGATACGCAGCGGGCTATTACAGCTATAAGTGGGCCGAGGTGCTTTCTGCCGACGCGTACAGCAAGTTTGAAGAGGATGGCATCTTTAACCGCGATACGGGCAAAGCGTTCTTAGAAAACATTTTAGAAATGGGCGGTAGTAAGCCTCCTATGGACTTGTTTGTTGCTTTTAGAGGGCGCGAGCCCCAAGTTGACGCTTTGCTTCGTCACAGCGGTATTAAAGGCTAGGCACACATGAAAGAGTCTAAGTTAGAGTCTTTTCAATCTATCTACCGCCGAGCGTGCGAGCGCAAAGGCGGTGAAAGGGTGCTTGAAGCCATGCTCCAAGCGCCACTTTCTAAAGCGCAAATTGAAGCAATTCCTGACGACCGCTTTTTAGCGGCGATGACCAAAAAAGTGTTCCAGTCGGGCTTCGTGTGGCGAGTTATCGAGCAAAAATGGCCCGACTTTGAAACCGTATTTTTCGGGTTCGACATTGATAAAGTGTTGTTGATGCCCGATGAAATGCTAGAGCAAAAAGCGTCAGATAAGCGCATTGTTCGCAACTATAAAAAAGTGATGACAGTGCGTGACAATGCCATGATGATTAAAGACGTAGCCCTGGAGCACGGTAGCTTTGGTAAGTTCGTAGCAGGCTTTGAAAAAGACAATATCACTGAGCTTTGGGCGTTTTTGAAAAAACGCGGTGCGCGATTAGGTGGCAACACCGGCCCCTACATGCTTCGTGCACTCGGCATAGACACGTTTTTATTCTCTCGTGACGTGGAAGATTACTTGCGAAAGAATGAAATTATCGACGGTGGCTTAACCTCGAAAAAGTCGCTGTCGGCGGCCAATGCGGCATTTGCGCAATGGCATGAGGAAAGCGGCCGTTCTTTGCAAGAGATCAGTGCCATTGTTGCCTATAGTTGGGGCACAAACAATCAGGTAGCGTAGAGCAAGCTGCTCTAGTTTTCTAAACATGCGAGCTTGTGCCTTGCAGGCTCCGCTTTTGTAAAGGTCAAAGGCTTGATTTACATCAGGAGACAGTCAGGCATAAAGCTTTTGCTTGAGCACACAATCCTATACACTTCGGCATTAATAAAAATATTCAAATTACAGGACTGTCATGAGCGACAATCAAACTCCCGCTACGCAAGCAGACTCTGCAATCGACAATGCTACTGAGCATACAACGCACTTTGGTTTCAAACAGGTGGATAAAGGGCAAAAAGCCTCTTTAGTTGCTAATGTTTTTGACTCTGTTGCAGCAAAGTACGACGTAATGAACGACCTTATGTCGATGGGAGTGCATCGTTTATGGAAGCGTTTCACAATAGACTGCAGCGGTGTTCGCACGGGCAATAAAGTATTGGATATTGCCGGTGGTACTGGCGATTTAACCGCTAAGTTTTCACGTTTGGTAGGGCCGACAGGACGCGTAACCCTTGCCGATATCAACTTGTCTATGCTGAAAGTAGGCCGTGATAAGCTGCGCGACCGCGGCTTGGTAAGCAATATCGACTATGTGCAAGCTGATGCGGAAGCACTGCCTTTCCCCGACAACCATTTTGATGTGGTGACCATGGCATTCGGCCTTCGCAACGTAACGGAAAAGCAAAACGCGCTTAATTCTATTTTTCGCGTGTTAAAACCAGGCGGCCGTTTACTGGTATTAGAATTTTCTAAGCCTACGTCAGAGCAGCTCAGCAAACTTTACGATATGTACTCGTTTCACATTTTGCCAAAAATGGGTCAGCTAGTGGCGAACGATGCAGAAAGCTACCAATACCTTGCGGAAAGCATACGTATGCACCCAGATCAAGAAACCTTGAAGGGGATGTTCGAGCAGGCTGGCTTCGAGCAATGTGATTACCAAAACCTGACTGGCGGTATTGTAGCGCTACATAGAGGTTATAAGTTTTAATGCCTACTTCTGCGCTGGTTACCGCAACGGCTGAATCGGTTTTAAACAAGTTGCTGTCTTTAGACGAAGACAGCGAAGTAAGGCTAAAAGCGCTTGCTGGCGCCAGGCTTACCGCGTTCATTTCGCCGCTTCCTTATGGTATTACGCTGTCGTTTTCTGACCGTATTGACGTACTCAGCGAACAAGGCTCGTTTGAAGACGCCGTCGCGTCCCTTGGGCCGAAAGACTGTTGTATTAAAGCGTCGCTACAAACCTTGCCAGAGTTAAAAGAAACCAGCCAGTTGACTCGTCTTATTCAGCAAAAGGCCCTCTTTTTGGAAGGAGAGCTCAATGTTGCTCAGCAGGTCAGTGCCTTGTTTCAGCAGCTCGATATTGACATTGAAGAGTTGCTGGCACAAAAGACTAACGATGTTATTGCCCATCAGACCGTGAAAACGGTGAAATCCGTGCATGAGAAGTCGATGTCAGCGCTAGCGTCCATGGCGAAGGTATTCGGCAACGCCGTAGTAGAAGAAAAGCAGCTTGCTGCACACAAGCTGGCGGTTATGCACTTTAGTGACGAAGTTAATGCGCTTCGCGATCGAGCAGAAAGTGCAGATGCGAGACTGCGCCGCCTAGAAGAAAAATTTAAGTAAGATTGAGAGAAACAGGCTCATAAATGCGTATTGTTAGGTTATACCGAATTAACAAGGTATTGTTGGAACACGGCTTAGACGAACTTATTCCAGCAAAGTGGTTACCCTGGTACGCGCGGGCTATGCGTCATACCATTTTTTGGGTGCGAAACAAGCACAAGGGCAAGTCAGCCGGCGAGCGTATTACCCTTGCACTACAAAACCTTGGGCCTGTTTTTATTAAATTCGGCCAGATGCTCTCTACCCGCCGAGACTTGCTTCCCCCTGCCATCGCTAACGAACTTGCCCGTTTACAAGACAAAGTTCCGCCGTTTTCATCTGACGCTGCACAAGACATTATCAAGCAAGCGTTGGGGCTTTCTGACTTAAGCGAATTATTCAGTGAATTTGAAAAGGCGCCACTGGCGTCTGCCTCTATCGCCCAAGTTCATGCGGCAAAGTTGAAGCATAACAACGAAGACGTCGTGGTAAAGGTATTGCGCCCAGATATTCGCGATACCATCGTGGCGGACATGGAGCTTTTATTTAGCTTGGCTAACGTGCTTCAACGCTGGCTTCCTGACGGCAAACGACTGCGTCCTGTCGAAGTGGTTGTGGAATACCGCAAGACCATTGTTGATGAGCTGGATTTACTGCGTGAATCTGCAAACGGTATTCAGTTAGGGCGCAATTTTGAAGGTTCAGACGCGCTTTATGTACCTAAAATTTATAGTGACTACTGCCGCAGTAATGTGTTGGTTATGGAGCGTATTTACGGTCTTCCAATCTCAAATATAGACGCATTACTTACCCAAAATACCAATATGAAAAAATTGGCCGAGCGCGGTGTGGAAGTATTCTTCACTCAGGTATTTCGCGACAGTTTTTTCCATGCAGACATGCACCCGGGCAATATCTTTGTATCTACCGAACACCCTGAAAACCCCAAATATATCGCCATCGATTTTGGCATTGTGGGTACGCTCAACCGTGAAGACAAGCGCTATCTGGCTGAGAACTTTATTGCCTTCTTCAACCGCGACTATCGCAAAGTCGCCCAGCTTCACGC
>Ga0114932_10005798_pt1 | contig 10812 bp, 7 predicted proteins | sample 2SBtaG_2_FD_87286 | JGI IMG/M metagenome (GOLD analysis project Ga0114932, IMG submission 87286) | Deep subsurface microbial communities from Kolumbo volcano to uncover new lineages of life (NeLLi) - 2SBTROV12_ACTIVE470 metaG | ecosystem: Environmental > Aquatic > Marine > Volcanic ... | reverse complement strand
GCCGGTACCGGAGCAGGCAATAGCGGTCTGAATGGCGGATACACAAACCCGAACGGCGGCACGGGCCGCGGCGACCCACGTCGTTGTTCTGCTGGCCACCTGCAACGGCGCGCGGTTCTTGCAGGCGCAGTTGGACTCGTTGCTGGCCCAGACCCATCGCGACTGGTCGCTGATCGCCAGCGATGACGCCTCCGCCGCTGATACCATGGCGCTGCTGGAAAGGTTTCAGACCGAAAACCCCGACCGCAGGATCACCCTGATCCGTGGACCGGGCCGCGGGTTCACCCGCAATTTTCTGTCGCTGCTTTACCGGTCCGAACTGGCGGGCAACGTCGTGGCGCTGTGCGACCAGGACGATGTGTGGTTGCCCCACAAGATCGAACGCGCCCTGTCGCAAATGCGCGGCTTTGACCCGGAAACGCCGGTGCTTTACGGCGGATGCAGTCTGGTGGTCACCGAAACGCTGCAAGACCCGCGAATATCGCCCCGGATCAGGCGCCCGCCTTCGTTTGCCAATGCGCTGGTGCAGAACATCATGGGTGGCAACACCATGATGCTCAACCCCGCCGCGCTCGCCCTCGTACAGGCCGCGACTGACGCGCCGGAAATGTCGCATCACGATTGGTGGTTGTATCAGCTTGTCGCCGGTGGCGGTGGCCGGGTTTTTTTCGACCGCGAACCGGGCCTGTTATACCGACAGCACGGTGCCAACCTGATCGGTGCCAACTGGGGTGTGCAAAGCAAGCTTGGCAAGATCGGTTACGTGCTGTCCGGGCGCTATAAACGCAACAATGACCTCAACCTTGCCAGTCTGAACAGCGTCTCCACTTTGCTGAGCACAAAGAACCAGCGACTCTTGCAGGATTTTCGCCGACTGCGCCGCGAGACTCCGCATCCACGGGCGATCCGCCGGTTCTATCGGGCGGGCATCTATCGGCAGACCACCATCGGCAACATTCTGATGCTGCTGGCGCTGTTGCTGCGCCGGATTTAGGCCCGGTTTGTGGCCATTGCGCGCGGACGGCCCCGGTCAGCGCCGCTATTGCAGCGGAATTGTCACCCGCACCGACCCGCCATAGGACTGATATCCCGCCTTGCCGAGGCCATCCAGATTGGTGTTGATATCGACACGGATCCCATTGCGTTTGACGATCAAGATGCCGGCCTCGAACCGTGCCCGCCAGCCCGACGTTTCGTCCGTGGTGGTTCCGGCCAGCGTCGTTCCCATGGCATTGCTGAAATTGAAGATCCCGTCCAGCGAAAGCCGTGGATAATAAACCTCGCCGTGTTTGCCCTCGACCATGGTCGAGAAATTCGGCCCAAATCGCAACTGCCCCTGCGCCACGGTCTGCGACGGAATCAGAACCATCAGCGAATCGACATAGGCGGCCTGGGTTTCCGACATGAACGAAAGGCTGGCATTGGGTTGCATTTTCCAATTACCCAGCGTCGCGTTGCCTGTCAGGCTGGCGTCGATCAGCCAGCGACTGGTGTTGAAGCTGTCGGTGTAGGTGTTGAAAGGGCTGATCCGGTTGTTCGATTGACCGGCCGCAATGCGACCATCGAAATAAAGACCCGACCCCAGCCGCGCGGTCACGTAGGGCCCGACCATCCAGCCCGCGCCGCTTGAGGTGTTGTTCAGCACGTTGGAAAAATCGAGGATCGAGTCGAACTGTATCAGCGCCCCGACCAGCAGATCGGGATTGACCAGCCAATCCGCGCCCAGATAGCCGACCGCGAAATGGCCCTGCGAGCCCTGCAGGGCGTCGAACTGGTTGTACGAGGCCTCCATCCACACGTCGAAATCGCTGCTGTAAATCTTGGCGGTTGCATCCTGGGAACCATCCACCGAAAGATCCACCCGCGCCGCCGCCATCCGCGCCTGCGCCAGACTGGACGAAACCGAGAAGTTGTCTGAACCCGGCGTCAGGCCCCGCACCGTGAACGGCAACAGCGATTCCAGATCGCCGCGCAGAAAGCCCACATTCTGCGACGCGCCGTCGCCGCCGCCCAGCCGCCCAAAGCGCCGGCCCCGGCTTGGCTGGTTCGACAGCAGGAAATTGACCCGCCGCCGGATCATCACTTCGATGCTCTCGGACGTGAATGTTCCGGACTCGCGGCTGTTGAAGGTACAGACGACCGATTCTCCTGCCTCCAGCTTCAGGGTCAGAACGCCGGTTGTCGTGTCGCCGGTGCTGTTGGCATCCGAACAGGTGATCGATTCGTTGCCAAATCCTGAGGGCAGGGTCTGGGTAACCGTGTAGTTGCCTGCCGTCAGGGTGACCGGCCCTTCAAGCCCGGCGCCGCCCACGGTCGTGATCGCAAAGGTCAGCGACGCCTCGGAAGACGTGAAATTGAACGTATCGTCGGTATCTGCGGTCTGCACGATGGTGATATCGGCCGTGGTGCTGGCAGTGGCGGTCAGGGTTGCGGTGGCGGTTCCGCTGTTGCCCAGCGACGACGTCAGATCGTCGGTAAGGTTGACCAGCGAACCGGCGCTCGTCGCGGTCACGTCGACGGAAATCGTGCAAGTGCTGGCCGCCGCGACCGAACCGCCCACCAGCCCGACCGAACCCGCGCCACCCGTCGCATCCAGCGTGCCGGCGCAGGTGTTCGCGGCGTTCGGCGTGGACGCGATGGCCATGCCCGGCGGCAGGGTATCACGGAATTCAAGCCCGCTGGTCGCCCCCGGTCCGGGTGTATTGTCGATGGTGAAGGTCAGGGTCGACGTCCCGCCAACGCTGATCGTCGAAGGGCCGAATGCCTTGGCGAAACCCGGCGGCGGCAGGGTGACCGTCAGGTCGTCCGTGGCCGGGTCGGCGATGCTCAGCCCGTTCTCAAGCAGATTTCCGGTCGTGTTGGTAAAGGTCCCAGCAACCGTGGCCGGTAGTTGAAGATCGACGCTGAACGTGCAGCTTTCCGCCGCGCCGAGGCTGCCGCCGGTAAACAACAGCGGCGATGTGCCGGTGATCGCCGACCCGGCCCCGCAGACATCGTTCAGGGGCAGTCCGGTTGCGACCAGCCCCGCCAGCGCCGCATCCAGGTCGTCGGAAAACGCAAGGTTGGACAGGGTGCCGCCGGTGGCCGGATTGGCGATGGTGAATTCCAACGTCGTGGTTCCGGCCGATTCCACCGGATTGGTCAGGAATGTCTTGCTGAAGGTCGGCGATGTCGACGAGAATACACGCAAGGTATCCGACGCGCTGCTGCCGGTCACGGCAGACGCGCCGATCATGCCGGTCAGGTCGCTGACGGTATTGACATAATCGCCGGACGCCGCGCTTGCCGGCACCAGAACCGACGCGCCGATGGTGCAACTTGCACCCGGGGCCAACGTGCCGAAATTCAGGGCAAACACAGCGCCACCCAGCGTCGAGCCCCCGCACGAATTGGACGCGATATATCCAAGCGATCCCGGCAGCACTGCATCTATGTCGTCGGTGAACGCGATGGAGGAAACCGTTGATCCGCTGGTGTTCTGGATGGTGAAATCCAGGCCAACGAATTTGCCCGCAAAGACCGGATCGCCGGTAAATGTCTTGGTCAGGAGCAGCGGTTCGGAGATCACGGTTAAGGTGTCGCTGGCCATATTGCCGGTACGGGTGGCACCGCCGACGGACCCGATGATGGCGGTCGTGGTGTTGACATGGTCGCCGTCGCTTGCCGACGCCGGCACCACCATGTCCAGGACCAGGGTGCAGAAAGAGCCGCCGGTCACCGCGCCCCCGGTGAATTGCAGATCCGACGTTCCGGCCATCGCGAATCCGCACGTATTCGTGGTTGGCGCGCCACCGGTGACCGACATCCCCGGAACCACGGCACCCAGGTTGTCGTCGAACCCGACGGCAATCGCGTCATCGGCCGCGTTCGGGTTGGTGATGGTGAAGGTCAGGGAAACGGAATCGCCGGCCACCACCGGGTCGCCGCTGAATACCTTGGTCAGTTGCAGCGCCAGAACATCCGTCACATTGAAATCGTCGGACGCCGCCGTCCCCGTAACCGCCGCGGGCGTGCCGCCGTCGGCACCCGCCGTCAGTTCGCTGGTCGTGTTGGTCGCAACCCCGGACGGTGACGGGCCAACCTTGACCGTGGTTGAAATCGTGCACGCGCCGCCAACTGCAAGCGGGTCGCGGCCGCTGAACCCGATCAGGCCGGTTCCGGTTCCGGTCACCGTGCCACCGCAGGTATTGGCGTCAACCGAAGTCAGGGTCGCACCGCTATGAAACGCATCCAGATCGTCGGAAAATGAGATATCGGTGGTAGACGTGGTTTCACTGGTGTTGGTGATCAGGAATTCCAGCGTGACGCTGCTGTCGGGAAGGCCTTCGTCGGCCCCGAAAGTCTTGGCGAAACTGACGGAAACCCCGGCATCGACCACCAGCAAATCGCTGGCGGTGTTCCCGGTTTGCGTCGCGCCGTCCAGCGTGGCCATGACCGGTTCGGTGATATTGACGTAGGAACCGTTCGCCGCAACCGCCGGCATGTCAAGCGACACCGAAAGCGTGCAGCTTGATCCAGACGCAACGGTCCCGCCCGAAAATTCGAGCGAGGAACTTGAGTCCTGTGTGAACAGGTGTGACGGTGTTCCGCCGCAGGTGTTGCTGATGATATTGGCGGGCACCGCGGAATCGAATTTCAGGTTGGGCAGGACGGCATAAAGATCGTCGCTGAACGCCACGCTGGTCGCCGTAAATCCGGCATTCGGATTGGTGAGGGTGAAGTCCAGCGTCACCGTCCCGCCGGGGACGGCGGTGCCGCCAAAGCTCTTGGCGATGCTCAGCGGGACCGAACTGGAAACCGCCAGGGTATCGGTCGCGGGGCTGTTGGTTGCCGTATCGCCGTTCACGGTTGCTGTCAGATTGCTGGTCGTGTTCAGGTAACCGGCAGCCGCCGCCGTTGCGGGAAGCTGCACGGTTACGTCAAAGGTGCAACTGGTATTGGCCGCCAGCGAACCGCCGGCGAAGGTCAAAAGGCTGGTCCCGGTGATCGTCGAGCCGGTGCCGCACGGATCGGCAATCGGTGCGCCGACCAGGGTTGCGCCCGTCAGCATCGCGTCCAGATCGTCGGTAAAGGCGATGCTGGTCGCGGCGAAATCGCGGTCGGGGTTCAGGATGGTAAAACTCAGCGTCGCGGTCTGCCCCGGAATGACCGGATCGTCGATGAAGGATTTCGTCAGCGTAGGCGCCGATGTCGAAAGCGGATCAACCGTCAACGATGCCGTCGCAACACCCGAAGTGAACGCGCCGACAGAGTTAGAACCGGTCAATTCCCCCGATACGTTGACATGCGTTCCAACCGCATTCGCCACGACATCGACGCTGATGGCGCACGAAACACCAGCAATCAAAGTGCCGTAAATCATATCGATCACGGATGTTCCCGGATCCGCAACAACCGTCACGGACGAACAGGTGGAGCTGAAGTTGGACGGGGACGCAATGGCGACCCCGAGAGGCAGGTTGTCCGTGAAATTAACGCCGGTCAAAGATCCGCTTGCGGCGCCTGCCGTATGGTCGATCGTGAAAGTCAGGGTCGAGGTGCCGCCTAAGGAAACGGTGGCCGGGCTGAACGCCTTGGTGAAGGCGGGAGCATCCGAATCAACCGCCAGCGCCGCGGTGGCCGTGCCGCTGTTGCCGGCGGACGACGTCAGGTCCCCGGTTGTCAGATCGGTCGATCCGGCCAGGGTCTTCGTGACATTCACCGTAACCGTACAGGTGCCGGGTCCGCCGACCGAACCGCCGGAAAACGTGACGCTGGTGCCGCCGCCGGTTGCGGTGACCGCCCCGCCGGTGCAATCGGTGGTCGCGCTGGGTGGCGAGGCCAGAACCACGTCGCCCGCAAGCGTATGCGTGAAGGCAAGGCTGGTCGCGGGCACCGTTTCGGCGGAATTGTCGATGGTATAGGTCAGGGTCGACGTTGATCCGGGGCCGATCGAGCCCGGTGAAGCGCTGATCGAAAACGCCGGCAGGGCGGCCACCGGACTGGCTGCGAGGGCAAACAGCCCTGCCAGTGCCACCGCAATTCGGTTACCCGGTCTGATCATTGAAACGTCCCCCATCAGTCCCGCCAAGAAAACAGGTTTTGGGGCCGATCATCAACTGATTTTCCCGAATATTGGCAGAAAAATCGCCCATGTGGCGCTTTGCCAATCGACAGACGCAAGTATTACGCTGAAATCAGAATTTCTGCAGTGCCGGGTCAGCAACAATCGCGGGGGATTTTTCGGTTCAGATCGCGCGAGTACAGTAACTTTTCGCCCTCGTACGCCTCGATTCGGCCCGAGACATGAAACGCCTCCGCGTCGGACCACATATTCGAGAATGTCTCGGTGCGAATCGCCCAGTCACCGCGCCTGATTTCCTGTGTCCAGTGCGCCGAGGCCGAGGCGCAAAGCGGGTCGTCCGGATGGATGCGATGGGTTTCGCGGGTGACATGGCCAGATTGCAGCCCATGGGCCGCGTCCTCGTTCAGCCCGCCATCGTCCACCATTTCGACCGAAACCTCGCCACTGCCAAGATCGGAGGTGATCGCCTTGTGGTAGGACGGCGCGCGCAGCGATTCATGCGCCCAGGGCCGGGCGCTTTCGGCCTCGTCAAACTGCCATTCATCGCCTTCAGTTCCGCCGTGAACCGGCAATTCCAGCGCACCGCCCAACAGCGTGACCGTCGCGCGTTCCGCGACCGGCCATACAAAGGGCCAATAGGCCGTCGATACCGCCAGCCGCAATATCATTCCGGGCTTCACGCGGTACGCAATCTGATCGAGGTCGAGCCTGATTTCAAACGCCTCACCGGGTCGCAGGTGGGACGGCTTGTCGTGCCCGTGCCGGTGGCAAAGGTTGAGCAATCCATAGGTGATGCGGTTTGAGGCGCCGTCGGGATGCACCTCGCAAAGCCGCACCGCGATCTGCGCGTGGGGCCGGTCGGACGCGAGTTTCAGCCGCACCACCGGCGCGCCCAGAATATCAAGGCCGCCGACCGCGACCGGCATGTCAAAACAGGCCGAACGCGCGTCGTCGTCGCGCTGATCGCCCGGCAGTTCCGGCACATCGCCCGACATCGGGAAATAGCGTCCCGTGCCCAGCCCGCAATCCATCGGCGAATTCACCGCCACCGACAAAGCGCCGCCTTTCCCGCCCAGAATGCCGCCCGCAGACAGGGCAAGCGCATGCGGGGTCACCCGGTCCGACGGCCAGTCCGCCTCGGCCTGCCAATGGCCGGCGCGGGCCTTGCGGGTGCGCTCCGGGCGCACGGTTTCCTGTCGCCAGACCCGATAGGCCGGGTCGGTATCGACCCCGTTTGCGACGCCTTTCAGCCAGTGATCCCACCAGCGGACCGCCTCTTGCAGGAAACCGATCCGTGGTTCCGGGCTGGCCTGATGCGGATATTGATGCACCCATGGCCCAACGATGCCCTTGACGGGAACATCAAGATTTTCAAGCAGATGCGCGACGGTATTCATGTAATTATCCGCCCAGCCGCCAATCGACAGAACGGCGGCTTTGATGGCGTGGTAATCCTCGCAGACCGATCCGTGTTTCCAGTATGCGTCGCGGTGCTGATGGCCCAGCCAGTCCGCCGCAAGCAGCGGCTGGTTCTTCAACCGTTCCAACCACATCTCGCGCCACTTTTCGCCGACCACCATCGGGTCGGGCGGACGCGACGAATAGCTGAGCATCTGCGCCCCCCACGAAAAATTATCGCCCAGAAGGCAGCCGCCCTTGTAGTGGATGTCGTCGGCATAGCGATCCACGCTGGAACAGACTGTGATGATCGCCTTGAGCTGCGGCGGGGCCAGTGCCGCGACCTGCAGGCCGTTGAACCCGCCCCAGCTTTTGCCCATCATGCCGACATTGCCGTCGCACCATTCCTGATCCGCGATCCAGCCGATCGCCGCGACGGCATCGGCAAGTTCGGTTGCGGTGTATTCGTCCGCCATCAACCCCGCACTGTCACCGTTGCCGCGCATGTCGATTCTGAGAACCGCATAGCCGCGACCGGCGAAATACCGGTGCATCGGCTCGTCGCGCGCGATCGTGCCGTCGCTCTTGCGATATGGGATATATTCGATGATCGCGGGAACCGAATTACTGGTCGCATCCACCGGCATCCACACCCGCGCCGACAGACGGCAACCATCGGGCATGACAATCGCCATGTCCGGCTCGTCGGTGATTTCATGCGGGAATTGTGTGACGATCTGCATTTTGTCCGCCCTTTGGTGTGCTCAGTGCATTCACACAGCGCATGTGGATGGAAGCAACAAAAAAATCTTCGCGAAGATACTCCGAAACGGAAAAATCATCGGGAAATTTCTTCCCCTCACAGCAGTTGCAAACCGGGAATGGGCGTCTTAGGCTGACCCGTCAAATCCATTAATAACCGGAGCATCCCATGTCCATCACCCGTCTTGGCGCAGGTCCGCGCATGTCGCAGGCCGTCATCCATAACGGCCTCGTTTATTCCGCGGGGCAGGTCGGGCAGGGGGCGGATATTACCGCGCAGACCCGCGACGTGCTTGCCAATGTCGATAAGTGGCTGGCCGAGGCCGGAACCGACAAGTCGAAAATCCTTAGCGCGACGGTCTGGATCAAGGATATGGCCGAATTTGGCGAAATGAATGCCGTCTGGGATGCCTGGATCGACCCCAAAAACCCACACCGCCCGCGCCTGCACCGAGGCCAATCTGGCTTTGCCGGAATTTCTGGTCGAGGTGATGGTGATTGCCGCGATAAAATAGTCGAAGGGCGGAAACACGGATGAATATTCTAAAAGCAATCGTAACGTCGGCACTGGTCTTGGCCCCGTCATTCGCTCTGGCGGAGGAAGCCGAACCTAAAGTCGAGTTAAACCTGCTGACGGTCGAGGGTTTCGTCAAAGGCAACCGGCATGTGTTTGATGCCGATTTCGCGGCGGAACACAGCATTGCCGTACCGGTGCCGTTCGAGTTCATCGCGCCGACTTCGGATGCGCATTTGAACTACATCCAACCGGCACCCGGCGGCACCGGGATCTTCAAAGTATTTTTCACGACACTGGAAAAACAAGTCCGCTCGAACCTGCAATTCGTGCCGATTACCATCGAGCAGGGTTCGGTTGATGAGCGCCTGAAAGCGCTCGAATCCATCCTCCATCAGGCGTTTCGAGCTTCGGTGCCCGATATAGACAACGCGCGGATCAACGCGGTCAGAAACACCGAAATCGGTAAATATCCGGCCGTCGAGATGTTCGGAAATTACGATTCGCCAACCGACGGCACCGTGATCATCCGCATTGTCGCGATCCCCGATCCGTCCAGCGGAAACGGCATTCTGGCGATCATCAATGCGCTGCCGAAAAATTTCCCGATGACCAAGGTTGAGGATATTCTCGGCACGCTTTCTTCGCGCGGTCTGGGAACATTCCGGTTCCGGGAATGAAAGCAGCGGATCATATCGAGTCGGCTCGATCACGCGGAACAGGCCCGCCATCAGATCGGCTGTTTCAGCCAGGACTTTCCGGCGATGGGGATGGAAGATGCCTATGCGATCCAGCGGGAATGGGTTGCCCTCAAGGTCGCCGCCGGTCGGCGGATTCTGGGTCGCAAAATCGGACTGACCAGCCGGGCGATGCAGCAGCAACTGGGCATTACCATTCCCGACAGCGGCATTCTGTTTGGCGACATGTTCTTTGATACCGGTGCGCACGTGCCCGCCGGGCGGTTCATCGAACCGCGCGTTGAGGCCGAGATCGCCTTTGTTACGGCGTCGGACCTGTAAGGGCCGAATGTCACGCCCGCTGACGTTCTCGCGGCAACGGACAAAGTGGCCCCGGCGCTTGAAATCCTCGATACCCGGATTTTTCGCACGGATCCGGTCACCAATGTTCACCGCACGGTGTTTGACACCATCGCTGACAATGCCGCCAATGGCGGGATCGTTTTGGGGACGAAAAGGTTCGATCCAACCGCGCTTGATCTTGGCTGGATCGGCGCGATTGTCTCGCGAAATGGTGTCGTTGAGGAAACCGGCCTTGGGGCGGGCGTACTTGGCGATCCACTGGCCAGCATGGCGTGGCTTGCCAACCGGTTGGCGGAACACGGCGATCACATCCGCGCGGGCGAGGTCGTGCTTTCAGGCGCCTTCATCCGCGCCATCGAAGCACCGTCAGGTGCCGAATTCGCTGCCGATTTCGGCGCGCTCGGCGTTGTAACATGTTCGTTTGAATAGGAATAAAGCGATGAACCCCCGAAATACATTCAAGGAAGCGATCACTGCGAAAAACCTGCAAATCGGTTTGTGGCAAAGCCTTGCGACCGCCCCGACGGCCGAGATTTGCGCCTATGCCGGATTTGACTGGCTGCTGATCGATGGCGAGCATGGAGTCAACGACCTGCGCTCGATCCGCGACCAGTTGCAGGTGATCGGCCCGTCGCCCAGTCAGGCGGTGGTGCGGGTATCCTCGGTCGATGTCGCCGAGGTCAAGCAGGTGATGGATGCAGGTGCGAAAACCGTGCTGGTGCCGATCGTGAACACGCCCGCGGACGCGGCGCTGATGGCGGCGGCGATGCGCTATCCGCCGGATGGCATTCGCGGCAATGGCGCGGGTGTGGCCAGGGTCAGCGGCTATGGTCGCGACAAGGGCTATCTGGCGGGTGCGAACGATCAGGCCTGCCTGCTGGTGCAGGTGGAAACCCGGCAGGCGCTTGGCAATCTCGAAGCCATTTGCGCGGTCGACGGCGTGGATGGCGTGTTCATCGGCCCGTCTGTACTGGCGACCAGCCTTGGTCACTACGGCTATCCGGGCTATGACGACGGACAGGCGGCGGCCGGCG
>Ga0114932_10005797_pt1 | contig 10813 bp, 16 predicted proteins | sample 2SBtaG_2_FD_87286 | JGI IMG/M metagenome (GOLD analysis project Ga0114932, IMG submission 87286) | Deep subsurface microbial communities from Kolumbo volcano to uncover new lineages of life (NeLLi) - 2SBTROV12_ACTIVE470 metaG | ecosystem: Environmental > Aquatic > Marine > Volcanic ... | reverse complement strand
GCACGGGCACTCCGTCTGATGCCACATTTAACGCCACGTTGTCAGCAAAAACACTCTTACCAACCTTCGGTCTTGCTGACACGAGGTCTACGCATTTTCTTCTGAGGCCTCCCCCTATAGACATGTCGAACCTAGGAAAGCCTGTTGATATACCAACTAGATCACACTTGTTCTCCTTAAGGAACTCTATGTAGTCATCAGCGCCTTCACCAATCCTTTCAGGTCTTTCCCCGCCATCATCCTCTCTGAGAAAGTCCATGATAGGAGTTTCTACCATAGCCATAATCTGGTCAACGCTCTCGCTACCGTCAACCTTGTCAGCATCCTTAGATATTTTAGATACTAGTGATTTAATTTTTCTAGCAATCTCAAACTTCTTGATTTGAGAAGCAAACCTTGATACATTCTCAACCTTGATAGGAAAATCGAAAAGGGATTTGATGTACTCAAGCTCTTGCTTGCTGTTTATAATATCTGAGAAGTTAAGTTGCTCTGCCGCAGATAGAATAGAGGGCAGGTCAACTTCCGCCCCACCCTCAATCACTCTAGAAAGGCACTTGTAGAGAACTTGATTGTTAGTGTTACCAAAAGTCTGGTGATCTATTATGTCAGATATTTCAACGTAAGCTTCGGTTCCGTATCTGAGCAAGCCCGCAAGGACAGCTCTTTCAGAACCAATGTCTGTCAAATTTGAACTCATTCAAAAAGCTCCCAATAATACCCCAATTTCATAGGAACCTTAGTAGTTACGCTGGTTCCTTTATAGCTAAAATCTCTGAGTGGGATTAACCTAAAGTCGATAGACACCCTCGTCTGCCCCGTGGTATTCTTTTTGTTGCCATGGGTAAGGTTTGCTCCGTCCCAGATATAATACTCACCTAGGTCGGCATTCATGGGACTGTAGTCACCCTTATCTTCTTCGCTCTCTGCCCATACGGTATTAGTGTCAAAGGCTTTCGTGAGAGGGGCGTAGATATTAATCTCGCGCTCTGAATGATTGTAGGCTTTGTCTTTGTGCCATTTGGCAACCGCTATATTGTTAGGAATCTGAACTCGAAAAGTGGGACGTGTTTGGTATACCATTTTTTCTTCTGGGAAATGCCGGGAAGCTATGTACCCCGCTAAGGCTTTGTAGACGCTTAGAAACTTTGAATTCTTCCCGTCAAAAATACGATAGAACGTCTTGTGAAAAGCCGTGGCTTGATCCTTTGATGGGTCGTCAGGAATTTTATTCGGTCCCACCTGTTGCGTATGTAACTGTTCTAAATTTTCTATGTCAAACACATCCTTCACCACGCTAGCTAAGTCAAACTTCTTGACATCGTAACAAAATTTATCCATGACGCTATCTTCCAGTACACTTATTGCATCTGTAGTATTCCCCATATGTATATCTGGGGTCGATCTTATACGTCTTACCGCATACATGGCACTCTATATCCTGCTTCTTGGGTGCGCCTCTTCTTCTAGGCGTTCTAGCTACATCAGGTGTCTCCACGTCCCTAAACTCGCCTGTATCCACCCACTTATTTTCACGGGCCTTCACTTTGTTTCTCCTCGCGTTAGTACTTTTGTCACTTCTAGTTACTTTAAAATCTTCACTGACAAGCTCTTCATCTGCTTCCGCTTGTATTTCTTCGGTCTCGCTAGCGCCCAGAGCCTGAAGTAGTTTTTTCTTCTGCTCAGGGGATAGTGAACCAACAAAATCATCCATACTCATAGTCTTTTACCCTTTTCTAAAAGAATGTCTCCCTTTCTCTTTAACTCAAAGACTTTTCCCTCCAGCGACTGGAGTCTAGCCTCAGCAACTACTCTCATTTGGTCACACTTCGCAGCATAGCTATTATCCCTGACGATACTTTGGCGCTTTACTTCATGCTTGGTATACTGATCAAAGCTGGCGAGGTTAGCAACAACCATCTTCTCTATCTGGTCGTTGCACCAACTAAGTACAACCTTGTTTTTATTGATCTCATCCTGAATGTAGGAAGCGTAGCCGTATAGTAGGTACGCATGATCAAAGTGCTCCTGCTGTGTGAGCGAGGATATTTTAGAGATAGACATGTCGGCAGATATTAGGTATTCCTCGTGGAAATTTGAGAACCTAACGTTGGATAGATCCAAGTAGTCGTCTATCTGCTCTATGTGTTTTGAAAGTCTGTCAGATGCGTTTAACTGCATTTCGCCATTCATCATCAGTATCCGAATATTTAAGTGTTATCAATTGTATTTCGTTCAACTCACACCAGTCAGCCTTGTCCTCATCTCTGGCTTTTGCTAACAAGAAATCTCTCTTAGTCTTGTGAAAGAACGGTATGTGTTCATAATGCTGTCTGCCGTGAACCTCTACCCCCAGCATTAAATTGGGTATAAAGAAATCAAGATAGAGAACCGATCTTCTGTGGGAAGCAGTGCTGCCGGGGAGTTTGACTTCCTCTAGAATCCGGTAGCTACTATAAGTCTCCTTGATTATTTTTCTGGCTCTAAGATGGTGCTTGGATCTTCTTTTTGTGTCGTTGTTATACACGTCATATTTGGATAGATTCCAAACATATTCCCTACCGTTAAAGCCTCTAGCTTTCAATTAAGAGTTCCTTGATTTGTCTATAAACAAAATCGCAGACACCTCGGTTGGCATTCAAGAATTCTGAGAGATTGTTTACACCCTGAAACTTGAAAAACTTCTCAACGCTTTCGTCACTAAGGTCAACATCATTATCGGCTAGAACCTTAGAGATCGCTGGGTCTTCTTGATTTTCTAGGGCGCAGGATATAGTGTACCAAGCTCCAGCAGCCTTTATAAGTCTAAACTCACACGCTACCTGAACCACTTCCTGAACCTCATCTATACCAATACCGTACCTAATCCAGCTCTCTGCCGTGGAGTTAGGGGTACCACCCGCATTTGATGTCAAGACTTTCCAGTTGGCAATCTGTCCTACGTGTGGGCCTGTGTCTTTAGGTACCTGCCATCTGCCTCTATGGGTAATAGCTATATTTGTTCCAGCTTGATACTGAATCATATTGCCACCGTCTGTCATTTTAGCAGGTGCCCACCTGCTGCCACCGGTATTAGCAATGTTGTGCAGAATAAATACTGCAATAGTCTTGTTTTTTGTTACCTGACCGCCAATCCTCTTCAGGAACATTGATAGCAGTCGAGGTAGTGCGTTTCTAACACCTGTTCTGATTAGTCCCTCAAGCTCATCTTTAGGAACCATGCTAGAGACGGAATCAACGATGATAACACACTCCGGGTCATTGTTTATGTACATCTCGATGATGTTTAAGAAGTCTTCCGCCGAGAGAACTCTATCATCTGTTGACTCAACGACTATGATATCATCCTTGTTCAAGCTCTCTATCCCCTCAAAGTTCTGAACCGCTAGGCGACCTTCTGTATTTACGTAGATAACCTTCTTGCCTTGCTGCTGGCATTTTCCTGCAAAGTGCAAGGCTGTTGTTGTCTTTCCAGTCTTGGGATCACCAGACATCACTACGCAGCTACCTTCCCTGATACCTCCACCTAAAGCTAAGTCAAGGGATGGTGACACGCTTAACACTGAAAGGCTATTAAGGTTTTCCAGAACCTCTGTTCCCGGTCTTACGACATCGCCGTAAGTGGAGAACACGTTGTTGCTAGTCGGATCGTTATCAAATTTGTTAGTCTTCTTTTTCGCCATCTAATTCCCTCAACTTTTGTAATCCTGTTTTCTTTCCGTAGCCCCGTCTAGTCTTAGGCTTGGGAGTTTCCTCTACCCTTATAGTAGTGGACTGAGACGTTTGTTGCATAATGATTTTCTCATATTTCTCAATGATTTTCGGCAAAGCTGGATACCGAAGCGAATACACCCTTTTACACTCGGGTGAATTGATGGCTTTCACTATTGCGGCTTCGTTATATTTTTTAACTAGCCTGTTAGCGAGCACTACTTGATACTGGTAATGCTTCTTCCATCTCGGTAGGTTCCAGAATTTGTGCGCTTGAGAACCTATGTTCTCTTTTTGAGCCATCCTGTTGCACATAATCTCTGCAACGTATTGCGCGCATGTTATAAAATCTCCAGTAGAGGGAGACTTGTACCTACTGCTATTTGTCGGTTCTTTCGGCATGATGATATATTATAGCTTCCTCAAAGCAATTGTCAAGTGTATCTTCAGATTTTTCTTCTTCAACCAGCTCGGGGATGAGCCATCTTGTTTTATGAACTACATCCCCCTTGAGCTTCCCAACGGTATAATAATTTCTAGTCCATGATCCTACTTCTCCTAAGACCGATCTCACTAAATAAGAACCCTCACAATCATTCATGTCTACAGTTATCTTGTGGGATTTAAATTGCAAATTAATAGCACTTACCGACAGGTCTTCTTGTTGGCACTTTCTTTTTATATCAAGCCACTCCTTGTGGTTGTTAAAATATATATCAGTACCATTAGATAGATTCACAGTTACCCATATGCACTCGCTATCACCTCTGTAGGCTTCGATGAAGCCTTCATGTGTCGTTATGAAATCAGTCATTTTTAATCCGTGTAACGCAGTCCCTTTTGCTAGACTTTTTATTGGCTGTCTTCTTATCATCAGCCATAGACGAGGCGTTTTCTGTCATCAGCACAATACCTTCTCTTCTAGCCATCTGGCTTCCAGCGGTAATCGTCGATGAAACAGGGTCTTCTTTATCAAGTTTGCTGACAAGATTCTTTACGGTGACAAGAGGCCTATCAAGAGCTTTTGCTATATCCTCAATGGATACTGTCTTGTAGTGACCTTTAACATAATATTTTTCCGCAGTTCCTAATGGTCCTTTTTTAGTCATTGATAAAACTCCTTTGAGATCTAGTTAAGTATAACGAGTTACGTGTTTTTAGATACAGCATATAGAAATCAAAAGTTTCCTTGCTGACTCTTCTCATCTTTGCTTCTATGTAATCCTCCCTGTGGCTATGCATACCCCAAGGATCGTAGACAACGCCGTTGTACACTTTGATATAGTGAGACTCAGTAATCCCTGACCGGGTGGTGTTCTTTACAATTTTAGCATAAGATTTTTCCTTTTCATTGTCTACGAGATCTCCCGTGTTATTAAAAGTTCTTTCTGTTGTGTGGTCGTCTAAGCCACCCTTTTTAATTTTGCTTATGTACTTCATTTTCCCTCCGGGGTTAACCAAAAACTAAATATAGTAGGAGTAATATCTGAAACATAAAAACTCCTAAGCATACAAAGAAGCCCTTCTTCTTGTTCTTCCTGTAGATCATAATAATTGTCATGACAGACAGGAGGGTTCCAAATATTTTGCAGGGTATTACAACAGACCAGTCACCTGTGATTAATGCCATTTTTACTATTACTGGATTCTTTTCTGTTAGCCTTAATGTAAGTTCGTTAGATGGATCTATCAGCCAGATCGCCAAGAAGAGGTCGATGGCTGATATCAGACATATAATCAGTAGCATACAGGCAACGCTTAAGTTGCGACCATTCTTGGAATCCATTGTGACCGCCTACCCATCTAAGGCTCGTAATATCTCACCGATGATTGAGTGTCTCTGTATGTCCTCATAGTCCAGCTCTACTATACCCACACCGTCTATATAGTCTATTTTATCCATGCAGATATGTAGACCGCTTCTGTCTCGCAGGTCTGTCTGCTTGAGGTCTCCATTAATTATGCATTTAGAATGCTCTCCCATTCTAGTGAGGAACATTTTTATTTGTTCTAGTGTGCAGTTTTGAGCCTCATCTAAAATCATGTATGAGTCATGGAACGTAGCGCCTCTCATGGTTTCTAGAGGTTCAAACCTTATTTGACCTCTATTCATATAATGCCCATACAAAGCTTGTCCCAGAAAGAACTTTAGATTTTCCTCCATAGGCAGCAGGTAAGGCTTGATCTTTTCATCAACGTATCCGGGCATAGCACCTATTTCTCTGCCAGCACAAACTAGCGGTCTTGTTACCACAATTTGCTCTATCTTGCTGTGATGCAAGTGCTCAGAAGCTATACCGGCAGCTACAAAAGACTTACCTGTGCCTGCTGGCCCTACACAAAACGTGACATCATTATCTATAATAGATCTTATGTATTCTCGCTGGTTGTAGGTCTTAGCTTCTATCGGCTTTAGCTTCTGAGGCTGTTTATTGTTTTTCTTTTGTTTTCTGTGCATAGCTTCCTTTTCATCTACCCGAACTACCGAAACCGCCTTCGCCTCTTTCGCTAGAGGAGAGCGTAGTAACTTCGGTTAGCTGGAAATAAGGTACTGGTTGAAATAATATTTGAGCGATCCTGTCACCCTTTTTAACACTAACGGTCTCGACTGACGAATTATAAAGGCATACGCCAACGTCTCCCCTGTACCCAGAATCAACAACCCCCGCAAAGACATCGACACCACTCTTTACGGCGAGTCCAGATCTGGGCCATATCAGTCCAACAAAACCTTTTGGTATCTGTAAAGAGATTCCAGTTTTTATCAGGGATCTTGAGGCTGGCGGTATTTCCACATCCTCAAGAGAATACAAGTCCCATCCAGCATCTGAGATATTTGCCTTCGTGGGTGTTATGGCGCTTTCATCTAGCTTTGTAAGCCTGAGAGATCTTACTGAGAGAGCCTCTTCTTCTTCTTTGATATAATTCTTATTCTTTTGTAGCTGATTCCTCCTGTGAATGTGATCGTTACATCCTGCGTTAGGAGACCTTCCATCATAATTAATAGTATCCATTGTTACCCTTCCTTTACACTAGTTCACATTGACCACCAGAACAAGCCCACTCCTGTTCCGGCTTAACATTATTTTCTTCCTCTATGACTTGAGTATAGTCAACGTCTTCGTATTCTCTATTTAGATCAACCCACTCTTTCCAGTTTTATACATCCTTCATGCAGTAGGTTAGTTGTCTAAGGTCTCCCTCAAAATACTTATCAGCAAACTTCTTGCATCTATCAGACCACTCCTTCTTTCCGTTACCTTTTATTTTGGCTCCCACGCCTAGTAGTGAGTCGCAAGCGGCCCACAAGTTGTCTTCCCATAGGTTTAACGCCACCTCTATAAGACCGCTTACGAACAGAGACGCATCGCCATAATGTCTCACCTGTTCTGTTGGTAGGTAAATTGCCGTGAAAGGGGCTTGTGGGTAATCTTTATCTCCCGTAATTGGCAGCAGTGAAATTCCACAGAAAAACTTTCTGTTCTTGTAGATGAACTTCTCAACCTCGTCCCACTCGTCTGGCTTGATATTTATCGTGTTAGAAACATTATGTACCAGCCAAGGCTGCGTGCAAAGGGGCTTGTTGGTTCCTGTAATTACCCAGTTTTGCTGGGTACTCTTAACATCAGACAGAAGGTCGATTGCCCCCATCTGGTTTTTTGTCTTTGCTCCCGCAGGAACCTCGATACAGAAAGCAACTACATCGTCGCTATCATTGTTTGACCAGACAGATTCTTCACATGCCCTCGGGTTTATTTCTCTGAAGTAGTTATAAATTGGCTCCATCTTATTGGCCTGCACTCTTCTTATATAACGCTTGGCGTGGTGAGGGTGTATGCCAGATGAAGTTCCCAGAACACAACTACTGGTACCTTCGGGTTTAATGCAGGTGGTTCTAGCTGCCTGATTAATACATATAATCTTAGCAATTCTTTTGTTCTCTAGTTTGACCACCTTAGCACCCGCCCTCTGTGTTTCTGGGTCTAAGCATATTTCATGGTTCTCCATTATGCCTGTCATAGAAACTCCTAACAGGGCTTCTCTGGAAACAATGCGTTCACTGGCTTCACCTAGATACGCAAAGCTAGCAAAACCGGCCTGAAGCGTACCTATAATAGAAGCAGCTCTGCATGCATCATAGAAGTCTTCTTCGCTCTTAACCTTGGCGCAGTTAATAGTACTTAGGTTGCACGCTTGCCAGCCGCTCTCTCCGGTGGTTTCATCTACTGGCCACATTCCAATCTCCACACAGGGATTAACTATCAGCTCTGTAGAGTCAGACCAGACAAAGCCCGGCTCGCCAAACTCCTGTACGGATTTCATGAGTTCCGAAAACTGTTTGGGGGTAGTCTTATCTCGCAGTAACAGGGCTGAGTTGTTAGACCTTCCCCTCTGGGGGTTCTCTACAAACCAAGAGCCAGTCTTAGCCTTAGCCATTTCGTCGTCATCTGGGCTAAATAGACAGATGGTAGCGCTTCTTCGTACACCGCCTGAAATAACAGCGTCTGCACTATGCATTACTATATCATATGCCTGAATAGGACTCAATTTTCTTGTGCCCTTTGATGCAAACTCCATGTCCTTGAGGGCTTTGTCTAGTATTTTTCTTATGTTGGATAAAGCGTTTTTGAGAGGCTCTGGGCCGGGAGCCTTACCTCCGCTTGATCTTAGATATGAACCAGCAGGACGTATCTGAGAGTAATCAAAGTTAACATTCTTGCCAATATAATCGGGAAATAAGTCGCTTTGGTCAAAATAGCTTGCAACTAATATCCCAACAGCATCCGACCACCCCTCTATGGTGTCAGGAATGACGTATTTCTTTGTTCCATTCTTATTTCTTACGAGAGGGGGTAGCTTGTCTATGTGGTGCTTCTGTACAGAGAAGCCTGTTCCACAACCGCAAAGCAGTAGGTACATGCATTCTTGAAAGAATCTGAGGCGGTCACAGAAAGAGGTAATGCAGTTATATATTCTTGCGTTATGTTTAAAGATTGGTTTGCCCCCAAACTGCAAGGCTCTCTGTGATCCCAAGACCTTTTTCTTACGCATCATTTCGTATGCCCACTCTATGTCCTCATGTACCTCTGGGATGTCGTAGTACTTATTTAACATCATTTCTTTAACTCGGCTAACTGCCTCGTTCCAAGTTTCTCTCCTCTTCTTTTCGGGTATCCATCTCGCGTATTTAGAAACAAAGCTGTAGCTCATCAAAGATTTTATAGACATGCAAAAATTCTTTCTTCTTATCCATTACTGTTATTATTAATTTAGTACTACCAATACAAAAAGCCACGCCCCAACTTGGTTGGTGACGTGGCATGAGTGGTAAATCTAGATATTATTCTTCATCATCTTTTTCAAATATATTATCAAATAGTCTTCTTATTATCCAGTTTATGATCGCTGAAAGCAGTACTTGTAAAATAAATGGAAAGACCCAGACTATTCCTTTGGCGTCTTCAGGGTCTAGTCCATCCTTGATATGTTGTTTGCACTCGTCCTTGAGTTGCTGTTGCCACTCCTTTACGTTGGCTCCTGCGGGAACCCTAAAGCGATCAACGCTTTCAAAATCCCCGCTTACTATTCTAGTCCATTCGTGTCCAAGTTGCAAACACTTTTCAGCAATTTTTCGTTCTTTATCTTTTTTATATTTAAGAGGGATTTCTGATCTTACTTTGTCCATCCCTCCCACAAAAAGTGAGGCATATTTTCCTGTCATAGGCTATAGCTCCTCATAGTTAAAGGGCACGTCTGGAAAACCGTCCAGCTTTACTATACCTCTATCATGTTTGAGCGTTATACCTAAGACATCGAGGGTTATGGTGAAAATCTTCTTGACTTTTACAACCGGTCTGTTGTCAATAAAGTCTACCTCAATAGTGTCTCTATCTGGTGATGATAGTTTGATGACTGCTGGGTATTTACCTTTTATTGTGTACTTATCGACTTTTAATCCATCTTCTGAGGCTAGTTTTTGCAGAACCTCAAACGCCTTAGCGAGATTATCCATGGGAGGTCTCCCTTACTGGGTTTAACGTTTTTTACACTGACATTCTCCATAGGCCTTTTTGCAATTACAGTATGTGGTTGCTGTATCGCACCTGCACCTATGCTTTTCCTCCTCGTCATCGTCGTCGTCATCTTCTTCCGGTTCTTCATGGTATGGACATTTGGTTTGGTGCCCATCGCCGTGCCATATATACCCAGTACCTTTACATGCACATTTTTCTACATCGGGGTGAGGTTTGGGTGTTATGGGTTGAGCCTCGTTCTCGTTTACTACGAAGGCTACAAAGGCCTCGTTTCTCTTTTCATCTATATCTATTTTGTTTTCTTTGATATTTGTGACACCGGATGATATTTTACCATATGTGAACATAAAAATCAAGGCACATGCGGACACAAATAGTAAAAAATACTTTGTTTTCTGCATCATCTATATGATCCTTGTGTTGAGCTTTCTAGGTTTAAATCCCTCATATCCACTAAAAGCCCAGCAATCTCCCTGACTGAGCATACGTTTTTCCACTACATCTGCGTCAATCCAAAAAGAACCTGTTGGCTGTTCTAGTCTTTTAGGGCCTGCGTTCCAGCTCCCCCAAGAATTCACACACAAAACTCCGGGTCTCTTGTATCCATCATCAATACCTAACAAACACATTTGGTGCGCCCATTCTCCTTTGGGCTTGGCGAATCCTTCTGAGTCTCTTTGGGATGAAAAACCTTGGTCGCTTGCAACTGTTATTGCGTAACCGTTTGCTAGCAAATCTCTCGCCTGCTCATAAGTATCCACTCTAGATACAGTTTGGATAGGGTGTTGCTTTGATATATCTAATAAGGTTTTTGGTACTCCCCCAGACGGTCTACCCCAACTTTTAGCTTTAGATCCGCTGTAAGTTGTAAGGTCTACGTTTCCGTACTTGCCTCTAGGAATAGCTCCATACTCATTGCAATACCTAGCTGCCCATACACCATAAGCTCCGTCTCCTCTCAGTGTTCCTCCACCTATGATAACTCTACAGCCACCATATATATCTTCAGTTGCTGTTTCAGCTACCCACTCCTCAAACTCTTTGTTTATGTGTATATCGACACACTT
>Ga0114932_10005796_pt1 | contig 10813 bp, 5 predicted proteins | sample 2SBtaG_2_FD_87286 | JGI IMG/M metagenome (GOLD analysis project Ga0114932, IMG submission 87286) | Deep subsurface microbial communities from Kolumbo volcano to uncover new lineages of life (NeLLi) - 2SBTROV12_ACTIVE470 metaG | ecosystem: Environmental > Aquatic > Marine > Volcanic ... | reverse complement strand
TCGTTTTTCATGGACAAGCATTTGGAAAAATTGGTACCACTACCGGGGAAATATGTTTCAATACCGGCATGACAGGATACCAGGAAGTATTCACTGATCCCAGTTATACGGGACAGGTACTCATCATGAACAATGTGCACATCGGCAATTATGGGGTGAAAGATTCGGATGTGGAGAGTGACAGCATCAAGATACGCGGACTGATCGCGCGCAACCTGGAAGAACAGTTCAGCCGTATGCAGGCCAGTGGAGATGTGAATGCTTATCTTAAGGCAAATAATATCGTGGCCATCGAGCACATTGATACAAGAGCCCTGGTGGCGCATATCCGCACAAAAGGCGCTATGAACTGCATCATCTCTTCGGAAATACTGGATGTGGATCAACTGAAAGCTGAACTGGCTAAAGTGCCCGATATGGATGGACTGGAATTGTCGAGCACTATCAGCACAACCAAAGAATATGAACTGGGCGATACCAACAGCTCCCTGAAAGTAGCTGTGCTCGACCTGGGTGTGAAGAAACACATACTGGATTGTCTCGTACAGCGCGGCGCACACGTGCGCGTGCATCCCGCCAAAACACCGTTGAGCCGGATGAAAGAATTCAACCCGAACGGATACTTTATTTCCAACGGCCCCGGCGATCCTGCTGCCATGGATTATGCGATTACCACTGTAAAAGATATACTCAACGAAGACAAGCCTGTGTTCGGTATCTGTCTTGGTCACCAACTGCTGGCGCTGGCCAATGGTATTCGCACTTTCAAAATGCACCACGGGCACAGGGGATTGAACCATCCTGTTAAGAATCTCATCACAGGCACCTGTGAGATCACCACACAGAACCACGGCTTTGGTGTAGACCCTGAAGCGGTGCGCAAACATCCCGATGTGGAAGTAACGCATGTGAACCTGAATGATGAATCGATCGAAGGGATCAGGCTCAAACACAAACCGGCTTTCAGTGTGCAATACCATCCGGAAAGTACACCGGGTCCGCACGACAGCCGTTATCTCTTTGATCAGTTTGTAGCGATGATGCGATGATCCTTGTTCGTCATTCCGAGTAAGCATAGCCGAGGGATCTGTCTGAACGATCGGACAGATCCTTCGACTCGCTTCGCTCGCTCAGGATGACGATAATTACTGTATTTTCGATGCATGAAAATCGCCATCATCAATGGACCTAACCTGAATTTGCTCGGTAAACGGGAAAAGGATATATATGGGAACCAGTCCTTCACCGATTACCTGAAAGAGTTACAGCATATATTCCCCAACGTTGAATTGCATTATTTTCAAAGCAATATCGAAGGCGAGCTGGTAGATGAGCTGCAAAAAGCAGGTTATGCCGATTTTGCCGGTATTGTATTGAACCCTGCAGCGTACACCCATACTTCAGTAGCTATTGGGGACGCCATTGCTGCTATCAACGTGCCGGTGGTGGAAGTGCATATCAGTAATGTGCATGCAAGGGAAGAGTTCAGAAAGCTATCGCATGTATCGGGCAAATCGGCCGGTAGTATTTTCGGATTGGGACTGAAAGGATATGAGTTGGCCATCCATTGGCTCATACAACACGCACAAACAAAGTAAGGTACGGTATTTGCTTTTTGCTGCATCATGCGTCAACAATATGCGAATAAGGTTTTTTGGCTGATCATCATCAGTGTGATCGTGAAACTCGTTGCGGCTTCCTTGCTGGAACTGGGTAATGATGAAGTGTATTACTGGACTTATTCGTTACAACCCGATTGGAATCATTTCGATCATCCGCCGATGGTGGGTTGGTTGATACGCCTCACTACTTTCAATGAGCTTTGGGTGAATGAGACCACGATGCGACTGGGCGCTATTCTCTGTGCAGCCATTGCTACCTGGATCATTTTTAAATTAGGCAAACTCCTGTCGAGCGAAAAACTGGGCTGGTATGCTGCGCTGGTATACACTTGCTCTGTGTACACTGGTTTTATTGCGGGCTTCTTCATCTTGCCCGATTCGCCGCAGCTATTGTTCTGGACAGGGGCATTGTATGTGATGGCAGAAATGTTCCTCAAAAACAATGAGCGAAAGCTGGGCAGATGGTTGTTGTTGGGTTTATTGATAGGATTGGCCACATTGTGTAAAGTGCATGCTTTGTTCTTGTGGGCAGGCTTCGGACTGTTCCTTTTGTTCACGAACAGTAAATGTTTGTTCAACTGGCGCTTCTATATGGGCGTATTGGTTACAGCAGTATGTATCTCGCCGATCGTTTACTGGAACATCAAAAATCATTTTATTACTTACCGTTACCATTCGGAACGTGTTACCCATACTTCTATGCAATGGGATATGTTGGGAAGAGAGATAGGAGGGGAATTTGCGTATCAAAATCCGGTGATCTTTTTGCTGATCCTGGTGTCGGTGATAGCGCTCATCACCCGGAGGATATGGTTCTCTTTTTCGGGTAACAAGATTCGTACCTGGTTGTTTTGCATGAGCCTGCCCATGCTCCTGTTGTTCTGGGGCATCTCCTTGTTCAATCCTACTTTGCCGCACTGGGCCGGACCGGCTTATATTCCTCTTTTCCTGGTGGCCGCGCTCTTCCTGGAGAAAAAAGCCAGGCATGTTTATCCGCCTTTTATTACAGTGGCCATGACTTTGGTGGCGATCGTATTGGTGGCAGGTATTGGATTGATCCGTTATTCGCCTGTGAATTTCGGCAGTCATGAAAAGGAGAATTATGGAGAGTACTGTCCAACATTGGATATGTCGGGCTGGCAGCATTTCAGTAATGATTTCAGCCGTTTGGTAGCGGAAGATTCCAGTACCGGCAAAATGAAAGCCCAGGCTCCGATACTGGTAGACAAGTGGTTCCCCGGCGGACACCTCGAATTTTATACGGCGCGCACCACGGGCATGATCCTATTGGGAGTAGGCAGCCTGCAGGACATCCATAAGTTTGCCTGGCTCAATAAAGAACGAAGGTGGTTGCAGTTGGGTGATGATGCGTATTGTATTGTTCCCTCCAATCTTCCCATGAATGTTACCGCGAAATACGGCCGTTATTTTACTTCAATAGCCCCTCCAACTGTTATTAGCCAGATCCGGGGTGGGAAGGCCGTGCGTTATTTTTATGTGTACCGGTTGAAATCATGTAAGCTGGTACCGCCGATACCGCTCTGAGTAACGGCCCCACTAAAGAATAGATGATACAATTTTCTATTTATCGCTTGATACACTTGAATCGGGCGGCTGCTTGAATTCGATGTCTTTCTCTTTTCTTCCGAACAGGGTTTCAAAATCTCTCCGGTAAGAAATGCTGGCGCCCTGCCGGTTGCGGCGGCCCAGGCTGGATCCGGCAATATCAAGACTGTTCTTGCTGAAAATGATCATTCGCAGTTTGCGATCTTTCGATAACACGATCTCTATGTTGAGATCAGGCAGCCACTGGAAGTTACCATTCTGAACAGCAGAAGTATTACCCAGGTTGAAATCCAGGTCGCCACCGAAAGTAACGACTACATTATCATTAAAGAAACTTTTACCGAATTTGAAATTGATACGCGAGCGGTCGAGGCGGTTGCTGTTGGCCACCAGTCCATCGTTGTTCAGATCGAGACTGGAGCTGCTGTACAACGATGTGCCCAAGTCGAAGCGCAGGCTTTTATCTCCGGTAAGTTTATACAGGATATTCGAGAAAACTTTGTTCACCTCTTTGGTCAATACCTGTGAAAGGGTATTCACGCCCACTGTAGTAAGTGAGTAGGGGTTGGTAGCGTTACTGCCTCCTGTCTGTCCAATTGGCGAAAAAGAATTGAATGCGATCAGGAATGCTACTTGCTTCAGCATTTCATTCTGGTCTTTCTCTATCCTGGCCACATAATTGGAAAAATCATTGTCTATTTTAGCCGGACTTCCCGCAGGGAAGTCAAAACGGAAAGTGATCTCCGGTTTCAGCAATTGTTTACGTAACTCTACGATCACATATACATCTCCGCGATAAGCTTTGATGGTGCCGGTGAAATTATTGGTACCGATGAGATCGCTGAGGCTGACGCCCTGGGCGGTGTACTGCGCATCTATGTTCATATTGGCTTTGAAAGGATCGCCATTCCATTCAATATAATTGCCCGCTTCGGGAAGCATTTCAAAGGGTTTACGAACCAATCCCTGCATGTTGAAATCATAATTTCCTCTTTCAATGTAGTAACGCCCGCGAATGGAAAGGGGCTCTGTAGAACCAGCCCTGATCTTTAGCGTTCCATGACCGGTAGCCTTGATCACCTCGCCCGCCAGATCATCCAGTATAACGTCGATCTGTGTACGGTTGTTGGCAGTAATATCCAGATCAACCAATAAATTGAAATTAGAGTTGTTATCAGCTTTGGCCATTTCGGTACCATACTGCTTGAATACAATAAAGTCGGCATTGCCACTTTCTTTGCTCACCGAGTTAGGTATGAAGATATGTGAGCTGTCTTTTGTTTCCCCAATGATGGTCATCCTGGCAGCGCTTTCGGGCCCTTTCAAGCTGAGCTTGGCCGAACCGATGGCTTTGCCATAGAATTGCTGGTTGTCTTTCAGCTTTGTATTGAGCAACAGTAATTTGGTAGTGTTCAGATCAAAATCGAATGCCAGGTCTTTAAAGCCATGTTCATACAATTTGCCTTTCACCGTGCCCGTATTCTTATATACATCCGTGATCTTGAATTCACCGAAATTGATGCCGTCTTCTTCAAATTTGATATCAGCCGAATCGATTGCATAATATACCTGCGTATAGTTCACTTTCATGCCTGCATTCTTCAGCTTGATATGTCCCAGCAGGTTGGGCGCATTGGGATTACCGTTGATATTGAGCGTGCCAGTTGCTTTCCCTTTGATATCTGTGAACAGGTCGCTCAGGAATTGATGAAGGATATCGATTTTGGAATCATTTAGTTTGAGATCTACATTGAGTGGCTGGCCAACGGAGTCCTTCAGGTTATACAATCCTGCAAAAGAAAAATTATAACCATCGTTTGGCGAAACAGCATCCATGGAAATTTTACCTGTTTTGCTGTCATAACCTGCTTTGAGGTTCACTGTGCCAACGGAGTCGTCGTTGAGCCGGAACTGTTCAGCTTTCAATGTTGCATCGGCTCTGAACTGACCAAAGAAATCACTCAATACGATATTGCCGTTGGTAACGCCCTCCAGGTGTGGCTGCTTCATGAATAAGGAAGTAATATCACCCAATACGACATTCTTCAGCGATACCACAAGGTTGTTGGTATTGCCCCCGTCTTCCTCCTCTGTTTTGACGGCTATTTCCTGGAAGCCCTGCACGAACTTTACATTTTGTGCGCTTACAAAATGAGTACGTACTATCAGCTCTCCTTCTTTTTCAATATTCCATTTCTTTTCGTTCAGTACAAAAGAAGAAGGCCTGAACAACACCCGCACGCCATCGTCCAGCGTAAATACATCTGCATTCAGACTTGCATCATTCAGGGTAATATCGGCGCTGGTTTTAATGGATACAATGGAATGGTCGCCTTTGGATACAATATTGAGATGGGTATTCGGGAACCGCAGGCTGTCGCCAATTTGTGTACTGCTGATTTCTCCCTTTAAAGAAAGGGTATCCATATTACCCACCCCTTTCAAGTCAATGCCAGTAATACTATAGTTATCATATTTACCAAAAGGCACCAGGCTGGTGATATGGAGTTCATTCTTGCGTGTATCTACTGTTCCTTCGAGGCTGGCATCATTGAAGCCGCTCAGGTGCTTATTGAAAATATGCAGGTAAGGTTCAATATAATTGGTATGCAGACTTATATTGAACTGTTGGTTTTGTGGTGTGTACCGCGGCTGCTTGATATAACTTGGGAAATAGTGACTGAGGAAGACCTGAAAACTAGCGGGGAGATCCAGGATGGTGAACCTGCCGGAGATAGAAGCGGCAAAATCATTGCTGTTCAATTGCAGATACTTGACGGTGTCAAGATAATAGGAAGTAAGGTTTACTGAGTCGAAGTTGAGTTTGATATCCGGGCTACGGATCTCTGCGTTCAGGAATTTAGCAGTGCCCAGGAAGTTATCGATGTTGGTACCGGTGAAGTTCACATCCAACAGGCCTGTTAGTTCTATGTTTTCTTTCATGAAATGCAACGCGTACAGGTTTGAATTCACCAGGTCGCCCAGTATGTTGAAACTGGGTTGGGGCTTTGTGAGGTCAATCTGCACGTCACTGGTGAAGTTGAGGTTGGGGTCATTGATCTTTACTTCACCACTGAAATATTTTTTCTGGAAAGTACCGTTGGTAACAATATTGGTATACGTGTAATCATTAAACTCGATGGAACTGATATTGCCATCGAGTTTAGTTTTCAATTTTTCTACATTGAAACTGCTGCCTGTGATCTTTCCTTTGAAGTCGGCAAGCCCCAACTGGTCGTTGTTGAGAAATTTACCGATGTTGAACCGGGAGGTTTCTATATTACCGGTATAGGAAGGCTCTCCTCTGCGCGGCAACTGCATGCTGATATTTGTTTTCACTCCGCCCAGTTGGGAACTCAATATGCCGTTGGTGGTGAAATTGCGCACGGTGCCGTTGAAGTTACCCCTGTAAATGATGGTACCCAACGCTGCCAGGTTGGGTTCGGTAACAGTTTTCAGCATGGGCACGAAGGTGGCCAGGTCGTGCTGGTTGCTTAGCAAGGTTCCATTGCTCCAACTGATACGGGTAGTGTTGATATCGGGCAGTCCCTTCATGCTCAGGTTACCCATGAGGGTAGTGGTAGCGCCCACTTTCGTTACCAGGTTGGTAACGTTGAAATGACTTACGGTTCCCTGGAAATGACCGCTTAATTGCGCCACCCTGTTCCAGGATTTCAATTCAGGAGCGAAATAAGCAATGTCTTCCGTATTCACTTTTGAATCGTGGAACCGGGCTTCCATGGTTACATTGGTAATATAATCACCAAAGTCGCGATTGAAATCGGCGAATTTCATTGCATAGTAATTCCCCAGCCGGCTTTTACCTGTTTGCAGATCGAGGGAAGCAAATTCCATGATCTGCGGCGTAAAGCGGAATGCGGCTTTGAGTTTTTTCAGTTCAAAACCTGAGCGGTCTCTTACCGTGAGGTCGACGTTGGCACGTAAAGTGTCTTTGACGAAAGCAATATGTTTAAAGGTTCCGTTGAGCCTGCTAAGATGTATATGCGAACCATCGAAACCTGCAGCGGGTGTTTGTTTATTTCCATCGATATTCAAACCGCCGTTGCTGAGCCGCAGGTTAGCCACTTTCACGAGCACATTGCCGGCATTGAGGTACATGCCTGTATCAGGAGTAGCAGTATTATGGTGCGCGAGCGAATCGGGCCGCAGGGGCGGCAGGTTCAGTATGGAAAAGAAGGGCTTGTCGATCAACACGTCGTTGATCAGGAAAATGCTTTTATTGAGGTCTATTTTGTCTGCATCGAGCACCAGGCTTCCTACCCGCGCTTCCATCCGCTCACCACGCCACAGGTCGTTCTTGATGAGCCGGAGATTCTTCAGGTCAACCTTTTTAAGGTTCAACGCCAGTCCGCCGCCTTCTTTCTTTTTAGCGGGTGAAGGTGAGGCCAATGAATCGATGATGAACTGGTAATTCCAGTTCGAATCGCTGCGTTGTAATTTAACAACGGCATCTTCCAGTCCAACGTATTTCAATACGGCAGTATCTTTCAAAAAAAACCAATCGGTAATACGCACTTTCAGTTGACCTGCATACAGGATGGTGTCTTTGTGCAGATCACGCACCAGCATGGTATCCATGTTGAGGCGGTTGAAAAAGGAGAAGCTTACTTTTTTAATGCTCACTTCTGTTCCCAATGTTTTCGACAAACGTTTGGTAGCCATACCTACCAGCCAGTTTTGTATCACGCTGGTCTGGAGAGCAATCCACACCCCCAAGATAAAGGCAATCAGGAAGAGGATGGTCCGGCGTAGTATTTTAAAGAATCGCTTCAGAAAGGTCCGTTTGTTTTGTAAAAATAGGCAATAGGTATTGGCAGGCAAATTCAATACCAAACTAAGGGGGCGTTAAAATTGGGGGAAAACACTCAGGGCTGCTTTGTTTCGCCTTTTTTAACACTTTCGTGGTATTGCTGGCTATGGCCTTTTGGGATGCTGAGAGAAGACCACCCCTCGTTACGCATCATTTTGCCCAGGTAAACGATCTGCCCTACATGGTAGGAATAATGTGCCAGCTGCCGGAGGATGGTGTCATATACATCGATGCTTTCGGTGCGGATGGTTATTTTCTTGAGCAGGTCTTCAGGTTGAAGACTCTCCAATGTTTGCAGCAGGCAATTCCAGCCATCGTTCCATAAAGCATCAATTGCTGACCTGGTATGCTGTTTTGTTTCGAACTCGGCATCCCGCCTGCGCCAGCTTTTTTCCCCGTCTTCCGTAAGAAAATTCGTCCACCTGCTGAGCATATTTCCATGCAGGTGCTGGATGATCATGGCAATGCTGTTACTTTCTGTTGTAGGAAGATAATGCAGTTCCGTCTCCGATAATTGGGCCAGCGTTTTTTCACCCAGGTCTTTATAGTTCCGGAAACGCTTGATACTGTCTTTTAAAAATCCTTCTGCTAAATTCATGCAACGATGTTTTTTTTACGTCATCCTGAGTGAGCGAAGCGAATCGAAGGACCTGCTTAATACTCGGCAGGTCCCTCGGCTACGCTCGGGATGACGGGCAAGGTAATAGATTTAATAACCCGCTACAGAATCATCTCCGCGGACATCTGCCACTGCCTCTCTTTTTCCTCCATTCATGATCCTGATCGCTTCGGTGCGGCCGATGCTTGGGCGCTCCTGGATATGGTACCCCATGGCTTCGAGTTCCTGTCTGGTGGTGGCAATAAACTCTTTCTCTACATATACTTCATCGGGTAACCACTGGTGGTGGAATTTGGGTTTGTTGATGGCATCGGAAAGGGTCATATTGAAATCCATCAGGTTCACCAGGGCCTGGTATACAGAAGTAGGAATAGTGGTTCCGCCCGGGGTTCCGATGGTGAGGTAAGGCTTATTGTCTTTCATCATCAGCGTAGGAGTCATGGAGCTCAGCATGCGTTTGCCGGGCGCAATGGCATTGGCTTCGCCGCCCACGGCGCCGTACATATTGGGCACACCGGGCTTGACGCTGAAATCATCCATTTCATTGTTGAGGAGAAATCCTGCGCCACCTACTACTGTTTTGCATCCGTAACCTCCGTTGAGGGTAGTGGTAACCGATACCAGGTTACCATCGGCATCAATCACACTGAGGTGCGTGGTCTCTTCGCTTTCTTTGATGATGCCGGGTTTTACATGAACACTCTGGCCGGCTTTTTCGGGCTGGTAATCGGCCATTCGTTGTGTGAGGTAAGCATCGCTTGTTAAAGTACTCACCGGTACTTTCCAAAAATCGGGATCGCCCATGTGTTCGGCCCTGTCGGCATAAGCCCTGCGTTCCGCTTCTATCATCAACTGCACCGATTTGGCCGATTGAAAGCCCATGTTCTTCACGGAATATTTTTCAATCATCTTCAGCATCTGCGCCAGCAAAATACCTCCGCTGCTGGGTGGCGCAAAACTGATGATATGGTGCCCACGGTATTCAAGCTTCAGTGGCTCTCTCAATTTGGCAGTATAGTTTTTCAGGTCTTCGAGTTGAATGATGCCATTGCCCCGTTGCATTTCTTCTACGATCAGTTGCGCGGTCTCTCCTTCATAAAAACCTTTGGCGCCGTTTTTTTGTATGCGCCTGAGTGTAGCCGCCAGCTCTTTCTGCACCAGCGTGTCCCCGGCCTTCCATTTCACAGGCTTTACAAAAACTGTAGGCTTTGTATTGTATTTGATAAAAGATTCGCGCGAATTATTCAGGTTATTGGCTTCTCTTTCCGTGATCACAAAGCCTTTCTCTGCCAGGTCGATCGCCGGTTGGATCAGTTGTCTGAATGGCAGGCGTGCATAAGTGAGCGACGCAAATAAACCAGCGATGGTACCCGGGATGCCCGAAGCAAGGTGTCCGTTTTGTGAAAGTGATACCTGTGCATTTCCATTTTTATCGAGGTACATATCCCTGCTGGCTTTGGAAGGGGCCGCTTCGCGATAGTCGAGTCCAATGAGTTCTCCATTAGTTCTTCTCGCCAGTAAAAAACCACCACCGCCAATATTACCTGCACCCGGATATACTACGGCCAGCGCCAGTTGCGTGGCAATGGCCGCATCAAATGCATTGCCGCCCCGTTTCAGCATCGCGGCGCCTACCTGGCTGGCCAAAGGATGGGCGCTGGATACCGCTCCGTGGCTATAAACAGCATTTTTTACGATGCTGTACTTGTAAGGGTTTACCGCTTTATAAGGACCTACGATAGAAGGGACGGGTTGGGCGGATAGTCCGCACAACAGTATTGCGGCGATAAAGGTTAGATTGGTTTTTTTCACGATAGGAAATTAAGAACTATTTGACAATCCGGCAACAGGCATTGGATGAATGGTTTGATCTGATACTGAATTCTTTGTTACATTTATCCATAATTACGCTTCGCTTATGATAAAATACATCGCTGCATGTTTATTGACAATTCTTTCGTTTACGCTTCGGGCGCAAAGTTTGCAAAGTCCCGAACAATTCCTGGGTTATAAGATAGGAACGCATTATACCCCGCATTATAAGATCGTCAATTATTTTAAAGTGGTTGCACAGGCCAGTCCGGCTGCTGTGAAAATACAAACGTACGGACAAACCAATGAAGGCCGCGAGCTGATGCTGGCATTTATTGGAACGCCTGAAAACATACAGCAACT
>Ga0114932_10005792_pt1 | contig 10818 bp, 16 predicted proteins | sample 2SBtaG_2_FD_87286 | JGI IMG/M metagenome (GOLD analysis project Ga0114932, IMG submission 87286) | Deep subsurface microbial communities from Kolumbo volcano to uncover new lineages of life (NeLLi) - 2SBTROV12_ACTIVE470 metaG | ecosystem: Environmental > Aquatic > Marine > Volcanic ... | reverse complement strand
TACATCACGGTTACGAGGATCAAACATTCCATCGTTATATTGGAGGGCTTTCCATGACCATTTTTCGCAATCCTTGGCGTCTTTCTCGGTCCATTCATGATGAGGAATACGACTAGTGTAGTACTCATAGACACGAGCGATAACTTTATTTAAGTATTCTGACTTATAATTGCCTGTACTCACCCTTCCTATATGTTCGTCTACAATAATCTTCTTACCATCTTGAAGTCCTTTCTTAGCTACAGCGCAGATCTCAAGAACTTTATGAACTATGGTTCCTTTATCTGCTTTTTTATTAGAAGGACCTCTCCACCCCAGAGTATACTCCATGTAATACTGCATAGGACAAAAGCGATGGCAATTAAAAGATGAAGATCTAAAATAGACTATAGGTATCATAGTTTGTTTCCGTAACGATCACGGCCTTTTAAGTTATGAACCTCTTTCCATACCTGTCCCCAACCCTCTTGACTGTCTTCTTCTACACGAGCAGCTTTATCATCAATATAAATAGCTCCTGCAGGTTTCCCCATGAAAGCATGATGATATTTGACACCGTGTTTTTCTAGCCAGTCAGTCCATTCCTTATAGCCTCTTTCGTATTGAAGATGCATATTACCTTTTTCTCGATCTCCATATCTAGCTGTATAAAGCACAATGGTATAACCCATTTCGTGTAGCTTATTAACTTGACCAATTCCATAAGTTAGTGGGCCAGCTTCTGCATAGTTGCCAGCTACTGACTTGTCTGCTATAACGCCGTCACAATCTACAATTAATGTATTTGACGAGTCGGGTAAGGGCATAGTTACTCCTCTGGAAATATTTCAGGAATATTATCTAAATGTTTAATAGCCAAATATATTTTCTCATTTTGCTGAGAAATGGTTAATGGTTGATTGTTTATAACAACATCACAAAGATCGATGCACTTTTCAATAGCAGTTTCGCTAGAATGTTTATCTTTCTTTTTAGAAGGATTTCTTTTTAAACCCACTACAAAGCCGCCAGCTTTTTGAATGGAGACGATTTCATTTTCAAATCTGACATCAGATATGAGAGCGAGTTCAGAACTATCCTCTTTAATTTGCCTAAGACAAGAGTCTACCCATACATTTTTATAGATAGAACGAAAAAAGTCAGTTCCAACAACCTGTAAAACTTCTCTAGCGGTCATGCGCCCTTTTTTAAGAGCAGGACCCGGCATATCTTCCCACTTAATATCTGTTAAAGTATTTTTTTGTTTGTCTGTGCCAAAAACCCACTCCTCTTTGAGTCCTAACACTTCTATTGCCATGCGTTTTAATTTTTCTGCAAATGAATACAGCTTAATGAACTTTCCAAGCTCATTATTAAAAAGGTTTTCTACGTCTACGTGAGGAGAATAAAAGGGGAACCATTCTTTATTGGTAGGAGAGTCATCGAGAATATCAGTAACTTCGACCTCTCCATTTTCATTAAGGCGAGTGCCTTTACTAACCCCCAATTCTGCAATTTTAGTTGCTAAGATAAAATTACAAGCGGTATTTTTCCCCGATTGTTTTTTCCCAGCAAATCCTATAATTTGTGTCATTGAATAATTCTTCCCAAGGTTTGGAGAACGCTTTCTGCATTGTCAACGGTCTCGACTAGCTTAATGCACTCTTCTACAATGTCTGGGTGCTCTCCAACTCCTACGGCAGAATTCATATAGTTATTTAGATTAGCTACGGCACGACTCCTCTTGGCTTGAAAGTGTGATTCGACAGCCATCAACACAAGCTGTTGGGGAGTGATTTGTTGTTGCTCCTGTGGAACCTCTACCTTTTCTCCATCTACCACACTTCCGTCATTCATTTCAAAATTATCAGCCATTGTACACTTCTCCTAATTGGGTAATTAAAGGTTTAATATCACTAGTAACATTATCTACATTCATATCTCCAATATCATTAGCATTAAATTTTGGGAAATACAAACGATACATCTTAGAGCACTGCTCGTAAATCTTTTTTGCTCCTTTTACTCCTGCTTCGTCATTATCTAATAAACATACAATTGAAAACGCTCCTGATGAATCTATAAGCTTCTTTTGATTGGGTCCTAAATGGGCTCCAAAAATTGCTACCGAATTATGAATTCCTGCTTCTTCGAGTCTCCACACATTGCCGGGTGATTCTACTAAAACTACCACTCCACTTTGCAAAATGTGCTCTTTCGCATACCAGTAATTATACAAGCAGTTTTCCTTCTGGAACCCCGCTGTATGCTTCCATTTTGGAAAAAAATGACATTCTTTTTCAGGATCGTGATAATGCTTGCATTGCGAGCACTCCCCAAAGATACTACGACCGGTAAATCCCACGATAATATCTCCACCGTCATCATAAATTGGAACAACAGCGCGCTCATATAGTGATTTTTTAGGTCTTTTACATGTTCCCACGTCATATTTATCCAATATTTCAATAGAATATCCTCTTTGTAAATAATATTGAGAAGGAATCTCCACTTTACTTCTATAGAACTCTTTTTGAATGCCTTCTTTTTGCTGGGAAGGCATCGTAAATCCATTAACCAAAGAAGAAAATCTGAGTTTGTCTCCGTCTAGGCTTGAATTGCGTGAACTTAAATTGTCAAAGTCTTGTCTAGTAAATTCAAGTAAAAATTCTACAGTTTCATTAAAAGTAGCTTCTCTATCTCCTTTAACTTTCCAGCCATATTTTAAGCGTGAAAGTCCTCCTCTCACAAGACTAATCAAAGACGACCCAAAAACTTCCTCGCATTCATGAGTCCTGCATTTATAATGAACTCGAATATCTCCATTAGGATAGAGATTTAAGGCAGTTGGATTATCTCCTCCATGAATAAAACATCTAGATTTAATAAAAGTTTCATTTTTATATTCAATTTCAGTATCCATATACTCATAGATCTTGTCTATATATTGAACAGCAGTAGCTGTTAAGGCGTTAAGCTTTGCTTGATCTTTATATTTATACGCATCATGCGAAGGGGACGTCGTCATTACCATTTTCCAATTGCTCGCTATAATCAGTACCATCTTCTAGTTCAAAAGCTGTTTTGCCTTCTACAATTTTACCATACTTACCAATCATGTTTATGTTAATATAATCCTTGTCTGACAACCCCTCTCCGTGACGAGAGATGACTGGAACAAGCTTTCTATTGCCGTTCTCTGGTCCATCTTTAGCAATCTCCTCATCAGACTTGGACTTATAAATACTAAAGTTGGAACACAACCATATGATTCTGTCAGATCCACTAGCAGTATCGGTAGATTCTTTATTAATTCCATCTCTATTAAGCTGAACAAATGCTAATACAGGAACTTCATAACGAATAGCAAAGTTATGTAGGGATGTCATTAGAAATCCTAAGAGTTGATACTCTTTTAAGTCTCCTTTTATCTCTGAAGATTCCATAATTTTCAAGTAGTCATAAACAATGACGCAATCATTAGCTTTACCCTGAGCATTAAGACCGACTTCTTTGGCAAGCCATCTTCTCATGATAGAAAGCTGGTCTTCAAATGGCTTTCCTCCGATAGACTTGTGATAATAGGGAATATCTTTTACTTTCTCAGCGGTATCTCTTATCTTTTGATTCTTATAGCTATTAGAAGCAAACTTACCAGTTTCAATATCATTGATTGCAACCTCTGTTAGCATCGCGATACCACGATCTTGATGGTCCTTACGCATCATTTCTGTATCAAGATTTAAAACAGGTATACCTAGCTTATGGGCCATATAAATACCTGCATTCTCAGCAAACAAAGTCTTTCCAGTTTTAGGTCTGGCCCCAATAACATTTACAGTTCCTTTACGCAAACCTCCTCCAATTGCAAAGTCGTACCGTCCGAACCCTGTAGGAATTCCTACTTGGTCAAGAGGATTGGCAGAAAGCTCATCGAGCCTATCTTCTACATCTGAAAAAACCTTTTGAGGAGCATCGTCATTGTCAGTCAATAAAGATGTAAAATCAAAAATAGATTCTTCAGCAATGCCTAAGATTTGAGATACTGGCTCATCACCTTTTACGTGAGAGTACTTCTCTTTGGTGGACTCTAGCTGCTCGTACATCATACGTGCAATTTGTAACTTGCGCACCTTAGCTGCCATCTTACGAACGTTCCCCATAAGTACTGGAAAATTCATGATAGCAGAAAGATGTTGAACCTCTTCTCTATTAGAAACCAAGTCGTGTAATCCTATTTCTTTAGCGGCGGATAGGATTATAGGTAGATCTATAGAGACATTATCGTCCTTATCCATAACATGTTTTAGACATGAATAAATCATACAATTAGAATCTATAGTAAAGCTATTTACATCTATAAGATCGGCAACGTCATAGTAAGCCTCTGAGCCATAGCGACATACTCCAGCAAGGATCGCACGTTCAGCAGGCGCGTCAGATAACATCATTTATTTTGTTCCTCACGTAGTTTTTTCCATTGCTTGTATCGTTGACGATAAAAAGCGTCAAAGTATGCTTCGTTAGGAGGGTCCATCTTAGGCATATTTTCAACTACGTATGAAAATTCTTGCCAGCACTCTTCACAAGCTGTATTGGGAGGGCGACCGTCACGTCCTTGTGGATGAGTAATGTAGTGATTCGTTTTAGCAGCCAAGTTCATATTGGCGCGAGAGGTAAAAGCAGACGCCGAAAGTAATTCGTAAATCGCTTTTATCTCTTGATTGGCAAACCCCTCGGTCACTTCTGTTGTTAAGTTTGCAATGTCCACATCTCTCTGAACTCGTCCAAAGCAATAGCTAGCTGTCATAAGTAGCAGCATTATTAAAAGTCTTAAGAAGTTATTGTATCCACTTATCATCGTTTTTAAATCCATAAAGTTTCTCCTTTTTACCCTGCACTGCAGGAACATGTGTTACATTTAAAACGACTACTTTCGGGAGGAACTAGCGCAGGCGCAACCTCAAATCCTTTTCCGCATGACATGCACTTGATCGATACCTTTTGAAACGTTGGGCCCTTTGGAATTGTACTCTCTGTTTTGGGTTTGTCAAGACCCATTTTCTTATCTGACTTAGAAGCTTCATCTATTTCTCTTCTTTCATCAGAAGATAATTGAACCCCATCCATGAAGCCTCCCTTATTAGACAGGGGTGGTTTTGATCTCTTTTTTCTCTTCCGTGTGCCTCTTCCTCGCTTTCTATTACTTGATTTATTAGATACCTGTGATAAAAGCTTACTTAGAGACTGTAGCTCTTCAGGAGATAGATTTTCTAACATTTCACTTAGTTCTTTTTTATTACCCATGTTTAAAAGCCTTTGCTTTTTGAACGCTGAGAAAAATATCACTGATGTTTTTAACCGAAGAGGCGAGATATGTCAATCTATCCGCTCGGTGTTGAGCATATCTTTTAATTTGTTCTATCTTTGTTGCGTAGCTATCTTCCTTAACAGCTTGATTAAATTGACTTTCCCAAGACCCCTTGTATTGTTGTTCCCTTCCCGACAATGTTGTTTTTAATATTTGAGTAGCCCAGTTAACACGGGCAAGTTCTCGATTATAACTTCTTTGTAAATGAAAAGATAAGGACGCTAATAGCAAAGCAGCTTCGGCACAATTATCAGGAGTAAGCTTTTCAATTTGATCCCGTGAAAGCTCTAGGTATTGCTGAGTAGAATCATCATAGAATGCTTTTGTATACTTAGGAATTCCTAGATCAGTTTCGTAAGCATCTAAGATCTCATCGAGCTTCTCTAGTCGTTCTTTTGCTGTATTCTCAGTAGCCATTGATCTTTATTTTCATTAAAAGGTAGTTCGATATAAATAAGACCGTTCAAGACGCACCATTCTTCTAGCTCTCTATCTCTCTGTTTTTGGCTTATGAAGTCTTGAGCGCATGTATGATATAAACTATTAAAACTGTAGTGCTGCGCGCCATGCACTTCAATAACTGTCTTAATAGTGTTGATGTAAAAATCTACGAATACTTTTTTAGTCTGTCGAAGTCTTACCGGAACTTCTTCACATAACAAAACAGTAGGATAGCAGTTTTTAAGTAACGATCTCGCCGTGAGGTGTAATTGAGATCGAGGACGTGAGTTGTTTGTCATTGCTAAACTAGCAGATGTTTTCCACTTATAAATATTACCGTCTAAATCACTCACTTGCATTTGACTGAGGCTTCTCGCGCATTTGGATTAGGGTTGGGAACTTCTCAGAATCTTCACTAATAGATTTCTTCTCACCCTTAGCCACTGATGAAGCACTTGCTCCCTCAATAGGAAGTTGCAGGATGTCTGTGTATGAAGGCGTCGCAACGGCCTCATCCATAGCCCATAGGACTCCTTGTTGACGTGCCCACTTTCTCATTCGTCTTACGGGAACGATAAAATTAAAGGTTTCTCCTGCGCCTCTAACCAACATTCCTACGTACTTTCCTGCGTCGTCACCCCCACGTTCAGTAAGGAACACACCGCCCCCTGAGGAGCCCGGAAAGGCTGTTACAGTTGTTTGATCAAAGATAACACCATCTCCACTACCTAAGTTTAAAACACGCCCAATTTGAGACATAATTCCTCGTGTCATGGAGTTAGAACCTTGCTGTCCTAAGAGAGACCCCACATGATACAGTTCCTTACCAATAGCTACGGGCTCATCAGTAGAAATGAATCCAGCGTTCTTATCTACAAAGTTCTTTTTTCTTACCATAAGAAGAGCTAAGTCTTCTCCGTTTTCGGAGTGAGAATACTTCAGAACTTTAGCATCCATTCGTAGCTCTCCCACTTTACGACCTTGTTCAACAAGTTCCTGAACTACTTGAACATCTTTAAATTCGACTAGCTGGACTGGCCTTCCCTGTCTAATAATTGTACGCACAGATCGCAGATTGTCAATAACGTGAGCAGCTGTCCATACAAAATTAATCTTCTCTACCTTGTCCCCTGTTGTTTTAACATTTCGAGTAATTAATACTCCCGATCCCTCACTTCTTCCAGCCTGTACCGTTACTGATACATCTTGAAGTTGTTGAGCGAGATCCTGAGATACTGCTGTAGAAACAAGAGCCATCCATGCAACAAAAACCAATAAAGACTTCTTCATAATATTACCTTTCAATTCCTACTAAAGAAAAAATATTGTTTTCAAATTCCGCATACTCTTCAGGGTTATCCTCCAAATGCTTCGCCAAATTAACCTTTCCTTGGATCTTTTTTTCATTTGGAAGCATTAACCATGTTCCACTTTTTTTAACAATGTCAAAGTCTACCATAAGGTCTGCCAGTTCCATTTCCTTCCATATTCCTCTCCCATATTTGATGTGACTAGAAACTTTTTGACCCGGAGGTCCAATTGCTGAGGTTGCTACTTGCCAATGAACAGTCTGTCCAATTTGAGAATCTCCTTGTAAAATAGGAGTAGTATGACTGGCGTGTAACTTTACATCCGTTTGATATTTTAATGCTGTTCCAGACTTTTCCACTCTAGCTTTTCCTCTACCAAAAGTAGAAACATTAGCCATAAGATGAGTAATCCCAACTACTGTTACTCTATTAATCGGAAGCGCAGGGGCGATACGTCTGCAAAACTTAGCCAATATCTTTTGTACTGTCATAACTTGATGGTCGGCCAAGTCAGAGGTTAATTCATTTTCACTTGCTAACGCCGAAAAAGAATCGATTACACATACGCATTCAGGCTGCCTAGCTACCAACTCATCAAAAATACTCAGGTATTTCTCAGCTGAAAGAATGTTGCCGGGACCTGATTGTACTAATTCAACCTTCTCTGTATCTAATCCTTTAATTCCCGCCATGTCTCTATCACGTAGCCTACCTTCTACATTACCATAGTAAATTTTACGTTCAAGGTTTTGAGCGTTGGAACAGAATGTTAAAGCTGTAACAGTTTTACCTACTTTTTCTGGACCTGTTAATATAAAAAGAGATCCTTCAGGAACTCCTCCTCCTAAGGCAATGTCAATCTTAGGACTTACTGAGAGAATATGAACCTTTCTCTCCATAATAGAAGAAGCTTTGTGAATTACGTCGCCATATTTTTTTATGATATCCTGATTCATTCCAATTCCTCTAGTCGCGATATGATAGATTTCTTTGTGTTGTTGCGAATAAATTTTTCTTTTTTAGTAAAGTCATAGGACTCGTCTTTTTTAGTGGCATCTGGAACCTTGTAACTATAGGATTGAATTTTTTCATGAACCCATTTGGGTCTTAGACTTATAATATATTTATTTTCCCTAAGAAAAGCTACAATCTTTTCCACAGTGTGCTTCTCTATTAATTTGGTCAAACTTCTATTATTAATTTGTTCCTGATAAAACTTTTGCCATCCCTTAAGTCCCAATGCCTTAGTATAAAAACCTCTCGGAAGCTCTTTCCTTTCCTTGGCAGCTTTGTTTTCACATATCATTTCGATAATATATTGTCGTCCCGTAATCCAAGAGAACCCTTTGTCGTCAACGTCAGGAGAATAACGGGAGGGGTACGTGCGATCTTCGGTTCTTTTTTTAGCCATTGTCCTTAATCTTATGAATCCAAGGTTTTCTACTTGACTCTCTAGGAATTGTTGATTCTTTGGTTTTATTATCATCTACTCTAGTAGAAGCTGCTGGTGTCATAATTGCCACCCCATCTTGACCACTAGCAGTTTTTTTGATAAAAAGACTAGCATTTTCTACTGCCTTTTGAAGTACAGCTAGTTCTTTCTTAATAAATCCTGCACTTCTGTCAAGCTGACGAGCCATGTCTTCTACTGAAATATTATCTGAAAGCATTCCTTTAAGGCATGACATTTCGATACCTGTTACTTTACCTTTTTTCATAACAATTCCCTTTCCGCATTAGTTAAGTATGCAAGATTTCTGGTCTTGAGAAAGTTTCTATAAAATTCAAATGCTCGTTCCTTGACTTCTACAAATCTCCATTCTAATTTCCCCGCATGTCCTAATCTTTTAGAAGCCATTCCTTCGCTGTACATTCCGATGGGATTAAATAGTTTTCCATAACGTCCTCTCTTAGCGTAGTACTTGGTTCTATTTCCAATCTGAATTCTCATAGCATAGGCATCGGGAGATTCCTGAGCATCTTCAGAAGTCATAGTTAAACAAGGATCTCCATCTTCCATATAATCCTGAGATCCAATCATAGTATAGACTGTCTCTTTTCGCTCTAGCTCTTCAGGATTTTTATCCTTATCAATGATAAAAAGATGCTCTATATCTTTATTAATCTTAGCCATTCTATTCTCCACCTTTATTGTATTTCATACGGCTCATTCCCTTCGGTAGTTTTTTCATACCGCCAGATTTCTTTGTTTTAAAATCGTCTATCATACCTTCTCGTTGAGACTTAGTATATTTTTCAGAATGCTTATCAGCATACTGACCTATAGTTTTACAATCCGAAAGAGAAATAGAAACAAAACCTCCTATATTATCTGCTTCAAAATCCCTATCCATTTTCTTACTTTTACAGGAGGAGCATTTAATTTTTTCTTTTTTTTCATCGTATACAGAGATACTGCAAAACAAAGATGTTGTCTCCGAACACTTGCGACATTTAAAAGTATATTCAGGCATAAGGGCATCCTTATTGTACACTCAAAAAGCTAGAGAGGGGGGTGTGATATAGATAAAATAATAATAAAAGTTGCAAAATCGCTACAACTATAGAGATAAGGTTTATTTTTTTAGGACAGTATTTCCATGTAAAATACAGGCCCCATATACACATGTATGTTCCTATAAATTTACAAAAAATGAAGAATGACACGTCTCCATTATCTAGTTCTATTAAATATTGACCTATAGGATTTTGTTCCACTTGAATAATAATGTCACTGTTTTTACTAAGCCAATAAGTATCTATAGAGGCTACTAATACAATAATGGCGCAGCATATATGTAATATAAATTTTGATTTCATTCCTTGTTCCATTCAAATGCATTTAGACCATCCACATTGGGTACAAGTAACGCATCCCTCTTGGCGCACCAATTCTCCACTATTACATTCTAAACACACACCTTCTTCTTTGGCTCCATCAGGAATATACTTCTTAAGAGCCCTCGACATACTTTTAGCAAAGCTAGTCATGTCTCCTTTTACTTTTTCTAATTGCTGAACCACATAATGAATGTCTGCTCCATGACGCAGAGCTGTAGAGGTCATTCTAGTTAGGGCGTCCTCTTCCTCGCTACATGTAGCATTAATAGGAGAAATTTCTGAGTCATCTTCTAGAACTGCCTTGTACATCCCCTTGGGTCTTTTCTTTTTAATTATAATACCGTGCTTAACTTTCTTATCTATAAAGCCATTTTTACCCGCAAACACTTCATAGGGATCTCCATTATATATACCCACCAAAACAAAATAAGACGCTCCCTTTACTTTAATATGATAAACTTCACATGGAAGCTCTAAAGGTCTTTCTGGTGACTCTGTCTTAATTATACGGTCAGTTTCATCCTTCAAAGAAGATTCTTCAGATAAAACTGCTGTCATAGTGCCAGCTCTATACGTTGTAAACCCTTTAATCCCATTTTGCCACGCCTTCTTATAGACGGTTTTAAAATCTTCATAAGGATAGTCGTTAGGAAGGTTAATTGTTTTACTAATTGCTGAGTCAACCCACTTCGCAAATATGGCCATGGTATTAACGTGAGCGTCTACATTCAAATCCATAGTACATGCGGCTGAAGGAGAATCGGGATTCCACTTATCCTCTTCCTTTAACCGTCTCACTCCGTAATCTTCTACCCACTCTTCTTTTAATAAACCTCTAGTCCGATCAAACTTCCACACCTTATCTTCAAATTCAGT
>Ga0114932_10005786_pt1 | contig 10827 bp, 10 predicted proteins | sample 2SBtaG_2_FD_87286 | JGI IMG/M metagenome (GOLD analysis project Ga0114932, IMG submission 87286) | Deep subsurface microbial communities from Kolumbo volcano to uncover new lineages of life (NeLLi) - 2SBTROV12_ACTIVE470 metaG | ecosystem: Environmental > Aquatic > Marine > Volcanic ... | reverse complement strand
TCAGTAGAGCAATTCAGGCAGAAGTCACACCATTAATATTAGCTTTGGGATAATATGGCAATAGCACCACTAAATAAATTTCGCACAATATCTGTTCCAGTTGCACCAGGAGTAAGCACTGTTTATACGGCTCCTACTGGAACTTCTGCTATTATTCTTTTTGCCACAGTTGCTAATGTGGGCATAGGAACTACTTATCCAAAAGTAACTTTTACACATCAAAGAACAAGTTTATCCACAAGAACAAAAGGCAATACAAGAAATCATAGAGTTATTAAAGAAGCGGAAATACCTCCAAATGATTCTTTAGTTGTTGTTGAGGGAAAACTTGTTCTAGAAAGAACAGCTCTTGTAGAGGATTCTATTGTAATATCTGGGATACAATCAGGAATTGTTGATATTTCAAATGTTGTATACACAGAAAGCACAGGATTAACCACAGTAACTGCTAATGGTCATAGCTTTTCTGTGGGTGATGAAATTACTATGAGTGGTATTGCATTTACTTGTAGTCCGGGCAGTTATGGTCTTACAACTACAATTTATCCAAAACCACAAAGAGGATTTACTGTAGATAATGTTATTGATGCAAATAATTTTGAAACAAACACTGGAATAGTTGTTGGTATAGCACATACATATGTGTCTAATACTGGACAAGTCGGTCCGTTACAGATGGAATTGGTAATGAGTATCTTGGAGAATAGCACGTCATAAGAAATGTCAAAGTATATAAGTGGTAGGAGTAAGTTAAGAGATCCCGGTAAATTAACTGCTGATAGGTATCGTTATCTTGGACTAGATCAGGCAGAGCCAAATCTTGGTGATCCTCCTGATGGAACACCACCTACTGGAGCAATTCCATCTGGAGAACGATATCAAATTGTTTCTATTGAGGGGCATCCTGGAGAGAGATATTGGATACCTGTTGAAGGTGGTATTATTCCAGGATCATTTACAATTTATGATGAAGGAACATTAGTTGGTGGCATTAACAGTACCTCTCAATTAAATTTTGTTGGTTCCGCTATTACTGCTACTTCTGTTAATACCTTTAAAGAAACTACTTTAACACTACGAGATTCTTTAACTTTTAGTTTTAGTGTGGGATTAGGAGTAACTCAAAAAAATTCGGATGCCTTTGGATATGTAAAAGAATCTACAACAAATGCTGGTGTCGTTACAATTACGAATGTAACAGGATCTTTTACCACAAATGCTGCTGATGAGTTGTTTCAAGATGCTGTTGGTATAGCAAGAACTCCATTATCAAAAAATGCAGTTATTAATGCCAGTGTAGCTTCTTCTATTACAGTAGCTCCATATTTTTCAACAAATGAGCAAGTTACTTTTAATGATAATGGAGAATTTAATGGTGCTGGTGGATTAGTCTATCGAAAAAATGGTGCTGGTGATGATACTAGTGTTGGATTGGCATCTGTTGGTATAGGAACAGATAATCCATACAGAACTCTTCATATTGGTGGTGATTTAAAATTAGATGGAACAATTTATGATAATGATAATGAACCGGGCGCTCAAAATAATATTTTAACAAAAGGAACAGATGGAGTTATATGGCAGAGACAGGAAGCAATAATTAGTGGTGCTGGTGGAACAATAGGGCAGGTTCAATATCATAGTGATGCTGGAACTGTTGGTGGAGCAGCTAATTTTTATTTTGATGCTGATAATGATAGGGTAGGTATTGGTTCGACAATTCCAACTGTATTGCTTGATGTTCTTGGTAATAGTAAGCACACAGGAGTTTCTACTTTTAATAATGTTCTTTCTGTAGCAGCAGGTTCTACCTTTGTAATAGGTGATAATCCAGCACAGGTTGAAGATGAAGTAATTGGCGATGATTTAATTATTAAGACTGATGCTCCTAGATTATCATTACTTTCTGAAAGTAATGGTACTTCTGAAATTAAATTATTAGAAAATTTAAATACTGCTAAGTATGGTGGTTTCATAAAATATGATGGAGTAGATAATGTCATAGTTATAGGAGGTTATGATAATAACACTGATTATAAATTAATTGAAGCATATAGATTAAATGGTACAGATAATTCTTTAAATTTTTATAATAATAATAATTTAAAGTTTGAGGTAAAGAATAGTGGAGCAAAAGTAACTGGAAATATAGAAGTAACTTCAGGCACATCAGAGTTTCACGGGGATGTAAGATTTGATGGCGCAACAGCAGGTCGTGATATTTACTTTGATGAGAGTGAAAATTCTCTAATCGCCTATGATAATGCTCAGTTCCGTGTTGGAACTGGTGGTGATGTAAGAATATATCATGATGGCTCAAATACTTATATTGAACCAGTATCATCCGGAGTTGGTGATTTAATTGTAGGTTCGGCAACGACTGACATTGCAAAGTTTGTTTATAATGGTGGAGTATCACTTTATTACCAAGATGTTTTAAAGTTTGATACAATTGGTGCTGGAGTTACTGTTTATGGTACGGCAATTCTTCCTCAAATTAATACAGTCGGTATAGCAACGATTGATAATGTTCAAATAGGTCATAGTGATGATAATACAATTAATACTTCTACAGGTAATCTGATTTTAGATTCTGCTGATGGAACTGTTCAAGTCAATGATGTTTTATATCTAAATGATTCTACACAATCTACTAATGCCATAACTGGAGCACTTAGAGTAAATGGTGGTGCCGGTATTGCCAAAAATTTAAATGTTGGTGGTGGTGTTACAACTGGTGGAAGATTAAAGATCAATACGCATGTTGATATTAATAGTGGATTTGGAACATTTATTGCTTCTGTTGGAGCTGCCACGACTATTGATGAATTTAATGTTATAACAAGTGAATTTAAAACGGCAGAATATACTTTACATTTTGAACAAGTTGATAGAATACATTCACAAAAAGTTCTTGTTATGATTGGAGGCACAACCACAGCACATTCTCAAGAATTTGCGATCATGTATCATCCTGATCGAATGGTTTCATTTGATAGCACTATAAGTGCCGGTATTTGTACTCTTTTCGCAACTCCTCAGTCTGGTATGACAGGATTGACTACATTTAGATTTTCTAGATCATCTTTGTTATGATCTCTCAATAAATAATTAAAAGATATACTTGCAATGGCAGAAAAGTTTTTTGGTGTAGAAGATATAAAGGTAATAGGTTTAACTTCAACTAAAGATCTAATAGTTTCTGGTGTTTCCACATTTCAAGATGTAAATATTGGAACTGGTGGAACAGTAGCATTCTTTGATGTTAGTTCTGGTAAAGTAGGTATTGGTTCCACTATACCTGCTTATACTCTTGACCTTGGAGAATCTCCATCAACCATTCGTATTGTAAGTGATGATGGTGGAACTGCAATCCGTATGGGTGCAGGTGATCAAAATCATGATTTCACTATGCTTAGAGTTGATGGTTCTACTGGTCAACATGATGGTGAAAGTGATGATAATTCCTTTGGATACAGTCTTAAATATATTGGATCTGGTCTTGGTAACAATAATAAACTTGGAATAGTCGCTGACAATCAAGCAGGTGGAACGGCAATCGATGCATTTACAATGCTTCAGGATGGTAGTGTTGGTATAAATTCAACAAATCCAAGAGCAACTTTAGATGTTGATGGAACTTTGATTGTATCTGGTGTCAGTACTTTAGGTGTTACTACTATTACTGATATAACTTCTCAACAACTCTTTGTTTCTGGCATTTCTACATTAGGAAATGTCTTTATAGAACCAGTTGGAACAGGAGCTTCAGTTGGAGAAAAAGAACCAGGAGTCAGTGGAGTTGTTGCTTTTTATGGCGATGGTTCTGGATTAAGAAATGTCGTTGCTATTGGAACTGGTATTGATGTACGAAATAATGGAATTGCTGTCGGATCTGCATCCACCATTAATTTTGGCGATAATCTAACTGGTAGTTTAAGTAATGGTGTTTATACTGTAAATGCTCCAGATATTCCAGATGTAGATACAACTAGAAGTTCTTATTCTGATTATGCAAGCCATAGTGAAACTGCAAATTATGCGTATGGTATTGTTGGTATTGGAACAACTTCTTATAATCAAGTGGGAATCCTTACTGGAACTTATGCTGATGATGAGGATGATTATTTTGGATACTCAGTAGCAACCAGTACCGATGGTAATACTATTATTGTTGGTGCTTATCAAGATGAGATTCCTGGTTCTCTTAATAAAACCGGAGTTGTATATGTTTATGATCGTGTCGGAACTACTTTCACTCAAGTAGGAATTATTACTGGGAATGATAGTAGTGAGCATTTTGGATACTCAGTTGCATGTAGTGCCGATGGAGAAAATATTGTTATTGGTGCTTTATACACTGGTGATGGAACGACGGAGGGTGCTGTGTATGTTTATGATCGCGTCGGAACCACAACAAGTTTTACTCAAGTAGGAATTCTTAAAGGAACTCATGCTGTTGATTCGTTTGATAAGTTTGGAGATTATGTAGCATGTAGTGCCGATGGTAGTACTATTATAGTTTGTGCTCCTGAAGATGAACTTCCTGGTGGATCCACAAATTCTGGTATTGTATATGTTTATGATCGTGTCGGATCTACTTTTACCGAAGTAGGAATCCTTACTGGATATTATGATTCATCATCCAGTTCTTTTGGAATATCAGCGGCATGTAGTGACGATGGGAATGCAATTGTTATCGGTTCTGAACAAAGACTTTCTGGGTCTTCTGGTCAATCTGGTATGGTTTATGTTTTTGATAGACAATATTCGGGGATTGGTGCAACCTTTATTCCAGTAGGAATCCTTACTGGATCTCATGCTGATGATGCGTATGATTTTTTTGGATACTCAGTAGCAACCAGTACCGATGGTAATACTATTATTGTTGGTGCTTATCGAGATAATCTTCCGGGTTCTGCTGATGATTCTGGTATTGTTTATGTCTTTGATCGTGAATATTCTGTTGGAATAGGAACTACTTTTAATCAAGTAGGAATCCTTACTGGATCTCATGCTAATGATGAGGATGATTATTTTGGAGGATCAGTGGCATGTAGTGCCGATGGTAATATTATTGTTGTTGGTGCTTATAAAGATGAACTTCCGGGTTCTGCTGATGGTTCTGGTCTCACCTATGTTTTTAATCGTCAGGGAAATAACTTTACCGAAGTAGGAATCCTTACTGGATCTCATGCTGATGATGCGAATGATTATTTTGGAAGATCAGTGGCATGTAGTGCCGATGGAAAACATATTATTGTTGGTGCTTATCAAGATGAACTTCCTAGTTCCGGTTCTGAATCTGGTCTTGTTTATGTCTTTGATCAAGACGTAGATGCAAATTCACTTTTAAGTTCTACAGATGGAAAAAATATAACTATAGATGCAAATATTATTGCATCTGGAATTATAACAGCAACTGGTGGATTTAATGGATCTGTTAGGGGATCCGATTTAACAGGAACAATTATTGGTAATACGGGTCTTGATGTAACTGGTGTTTCTACATTTCGGGGGGATGTTGTATTAAGCGACTCGTCGGCCCCAGATTTTATTATGAAGAGCTCCATAATCGTTATGGGTACTTTATATGAAACTGAGCATTTTACTGTTAAAGATGGAAATGTTTTTATTAAAGAAGATTTATATGTTTCTGGTATTTGTACAGTAGGTACTGGAATTTCAGTAGGTGTTGGAATTTCAATAGGTCCTGATATTGTAGAAACGAGAAAAAGTACTGATATAAAGTTAAATGAAACTCTTTATATTACTCCTGATGATAATGTACAAAACTGGTATATTCCTGTGGGTTATGCGAGAACAACGTCTCCTCAAGTAGGAACTGCACTAACACAAAGTGCACTTGCCGGAGGAACCACTTATACAAGAGGTACAGATGCTTTAGTTTATGATTATTGTTGGGATAATTACGAAATTTTTGATCTCGATGGTGATGGTATAGTAAGTCCTATTGATGCTCAAATATTTTATAGGTATTATGTTAGTTCTGCATTTCATAGTGCAAGTTTGACTAATAATTATGATTCTTTATTTTCATCTAATGCGACTAGAACAGACTATACATCAATTATAGGATATATTATAAAATATGCCAAGCAAACACAGACGGTATCATTTAGTAGTGGAACTACTACAATTAGTGGAATTACTACTGGTACTGACGTGCCGAAAGTAAGGGCTGGTATTGCTGTTACTGGACCAGGAATTCCGGCAGATACAACAGTAGTATCCATTGGTGCTGGTTCAATGACCATAAGTAACCCAACATCGGGTGCAGAATCTAGTGTAGATTTGACTTTTGGTAATGGATTGCATAATATTAGAGGTGGTCCTTCTATAGAAAGTGGTGGCGATGGTCTTATCCTTAGTAGAATATTTGGAAGTGCTACGGTACCAGGATCTCCCTATACTGCTGTGCATTATGAGAGTTATCAATATAATAATAATGAATTTTTGAATCCAAATGATGGTGGTCCTGCACAATTTAAAAGATATCAGAAAGTATCAATCGCAGACACCACAAGTAATGCGGGTGGTGCAAGATATATTAGTACCGAAGCACCATCTGCTGGTATTGGAACAGAAGGTGATATTTGGTATGATATTTCAGCAACTGGAGATTCTGCTGGAACCAATGGAAATATTCCAATTGGTGGAATTATTATGTGGTATGGAACAATTGCAAATATTCCGGCATCATGGGCACTATGTGATGGAACTTCTTATAGTACTGCTGTCGGAACAATAGCAACGCCTGACTTAAGAGGACAGTTTATTGTTGGTGCTGCTGATGATACTATAGAAGGAACATTTAGTAATAATATAGGTGTTGGTTCTACTGGTGGTAGCAAAAATGCCGTTCTGATTGCTCACAGCCACACCGCTAGTACTAGCGCTGCTAATGCAATTAGTGGAGTACTTAGTGGTGGAGCTGGAGGTATTCATGATCATGAAACAGGACAGAATGATGCATATGACATGGTATCTAATACAGTTACTATTGGTATTGCAGGTACAGATACAGCAGGAAATTCTTCCAATACACAAACGGGAACAGATGCCAACCTACCACCATACTATGCACTTGCCTATATAATGAGAATTGTATGATACTTACAATATGAGATACACAGTCACTGATGTTACAACGAGTCATATACTTGTTATATTAGAAAATGGATCGACAGCACAGATTCAAATACAAAAAGGTTGGGATAAAGATAGAATTGAAGAAGAAATATCAAAATATATACCAAATACTGAAGATTTATCTTTTTTCGATAATGTTTCTGATATTCCTATAAGTGTTGGTGAAACAAAAGATTTAGAATCTTATGGTTCAATACAGAGAAAAAAGAATGAAACTGAGAGGAAGAATCAAGAGGAGTATATTAAAAAAATAAATTCTGATAGGAAAGAATTAAAAATAAATGAATTAAATAAAAAAAGAAATAGACTTGTTGATTATAAAGAACTTCGTCAAAATAAATACCCGAGTATATCAGATCAATTAGATGCTCTCTATTGGTCTCGTGTTGGTATATCCACGCATTTAGAAGAAATTGATAAAAAAATTAAATTAGTTAAAGAGAAATATCCAAAAGACTTGAGTCCCAAAAAAGCAATTGAAATATATCCAGAATTGAAAAAAACCACAGTAATGGTAGATGGAGAAGAAATAGAAGTTCCAGTAGAATTAGTTGAAAATTAATTATGGATTTGAAAAAAATACAAGAGATGGGAAATGAAAGATTCTCTATATGTAAAGAATGCCCAGAACTTTTTACCTTAACAAACCAATGTAAAAAATGCGGTTGTCTTATGAAAGTGAAAGTATTGATTCCAAATCAAAAATGTCCTCTCGATAAGTGGTAAATGGCAGTATATACAAGTAGTGGTAGTATTTCAATACCAACAAGTGTTTCTTCAATTAAAGCAATTTTAAAGGGTGAAGGTGGAGCAGGTGCAGATCTTAATGCTGTGAATTGCACTTGGACAAGTAATATAAGTAGTCCCACTACTGCGGGAAGTTGTGGTTCTGTTTTGGGTGGTGATGGAGGTCCCACTACCTTTTTAAATGCAGTTGCTGGTGGTGGTAGAGGTGGTTATTATGATAATCTAAACACAGGAGGTCCTGGAGGAACATTCTCTGCTCCCACTGGAATTATTGCAGCACTGAATGGTAATGATGGAGGACCAAATACTCTTGGTAATAATCTTGGAGGTATTGGTCCGGGTGGTAATGGAGGTAATGGAACAACAGATACTTATCAATATGCTGGGCCTACTCAGTCAGTTGGTTATGTATCTAGTGTTCCTCCTTGTTTTAGTATATGCCCATCTGCTAGTTATTGTGGATATCCTGGAGGTGTATCTCCAGGTCCTCCTGGTTCATGTCGATGTCAACAGAGAGTCACTGCTAATTGTTATTCTCCTGGTGGTGGAGCAGGTGCTTATGTTGAGGTTGAAATAAATCGACAACAATTGAATACTTTAGGGTATTTGGGTACGACTCAAGCATTTACTGTAAATGAAGGTACTTCTACTTTGGATAATGGAAGTGCTGATATTATTTTGAAATTTACAGAAGTTTATGTTAAAACTTCTTTGGGATGGCAATTAGTTAAAGATGTATATGTTAATCTATCATCTGTAGGTATTGGTTGGACAGTATCTTCAGTAAATAATTTATAATTTAAATTTGACTTTTATAGTTAAATGAATTAAAGTATAATTGATATTTTTTTAGAAAATGTATTTACATACTCCATATAGATATTATACTGCTGCTTTTTCAGATGATGAATGTGATACCATAATAAATATGGGCAAAAATTATTTGGAAAAGGCAGGTACAGGTCATAATATAGAAGATTTTACATTTGATTTTGAAACACGTAATTGTCATACAGCTTGGATAAATGAGAAATGGATTTATGAAAAAGTATATGCTGCAATCTGGGATACAAATAAAAAAGCTGGATGGGAATGGGAAATTGACACTCTACAACCTCTACAATTTACAAAGTATGGTGTAGGTGAATACTATGACTGGCATGTAGACAATGTTTTTGATTGTAAGGGCATTTATAACGATAATGCGTCTGTAAATGATAGCACTTTGGATTTAAGTAGAGGAAAGACTAGAAAAATTAGTGTTACTGTCAATTTAGTTGATGGTGATGAATATGATGGTGGAGATTTAATTTTTTCAGATCCTAGACATGTGGATCGTAGATTTGGTAAAAATGGAGAAAAGCACCCATATACTGTTAATGAAGTAAAAGTAAGAGGAACTATCATAGTATTTCCTAGTTTTAATTATCATAAAGTTACTCCTGTGACTAGAGGAACCAGATACAGTCTCGTTGCTTGGGCTTTAGGTCCACCATGGAAATAACTGGCACACACCTCTTGACCACCCGGTTCAGATGCCTTATAATATGGGGGTAATCAACGGAACCCAGATGACTGAAGAATACGTGGTTGGTATCGTGATCGATGTCTGCTCCCGCTCCTTCCTCCTCCTGAGCAATGAGGGTGATGAGAAAATGGTAGAATGTGAAACTGTTGATCAGTTTATGAATGTGCTTGAGATGGTGACTGCTAATTTGACTGATGAGCAGATTGAATATGCAGACCTTGCGCTTTGTGAAAAGGTGTGATATACTATCACTAAATAAATTTTAGCAATGCATATTTACACCGTGCAACACTGGCAAGAAAATTGGGACGAACTGCTCTCCAGAGTCGAAGATGGGGAGCAGTTAGGGGTGACAAACGGAGAAAACACGGCAGTAATGACAAAGGCAGATATAGAAATATTACGAATACACACAGATCACGACGACGCATCATAACCTTTTGGGAGTATAGCTTAATGGTTAGAGCGGCCTGCTTATAACGGGTTAGTCTGGGTTCAATCCCCAGTACTCCTATGAGGGGGATTAGCAATCTGGTGAATGCACCGAACTCATAATTCGGCTGAGGCGAGTTCAATCCTCGCATCCCCCACCTATACGCGAGCATGGCGGAATCGGTAGACGCATCGGACTTAAAATCCGTCGAACATTGTGTTCATGGGGGTTCAAGTCCCCCTGCTCGTACTCAAGGGGAAGGAGTTTGCCCCACTAGATGTAAAGTCACTCTGCGAGAATTGATATCGATATATTAGTGTGTTTGTTGGTGTATAGGTTCTATAAAGTTCCTGGTGGTGCGGGAACTTTTTTTTGTCTACAATAAATATAAAAAAACAGAATATTTATGTCGTACGAATACAAAGTCACAAGTAGGTACTGTTGGTATGATTGTGAATCCCACAGTAAAATTGTGAAAATGTATTTTATCAATGGTATGCCATTTACCTTTGATGAATTAGAAAATGGACAAACATATGACCAAGATATAATAAATGAGGCAAAGAAAACGGGTATAAGCTATAGTCAGGAACAATTGTATAGATATTCCTTTTATTTGATAGATGAGGAAATGCATCCTATGTTGTTTCCTGTTCCATTAGAAAACCCAGAAGATTTGCCTGATGATTCAGATTATGTGCATGAGCAAGATTTCATGGGATAAATAAAACATAGAAATCAAATAGAAGCTGCAATACAATGCCTCTGAATAAGCTAGACAATTTTATAAAGAATACTGAGGGTAGGATATTATATGTTAGTCCGTCAGATTTAGATGCAACGGATGCAATTACTAATCAAGGAAATTCCCTTGCCAGACCATTTAAAACTCTTCAAAGAGCATTATTAGAATCTGCAAGATTTTCTTATGTTGCGGGAAATGATA
>Ga0114932_10005785_pt1 | contig 10827 bp, 8 predicted proteins | sample 2SBtaG_2_FD_87286 | JGI IMG/M metagenome (GOLD analysis project Ga0114932, IMG submission 87286) | Deep subsurface microbial communities from Kolumbo volcano to uncover new lineages of life (NeLLi) - 2SBTROV12_ACTIVE470 metaG | ecosystem: Environmental > Aquatic > Marine > Volcanic ... | reverse complement strand
GTATTAGAAAGCGCTAGTGGTATTAAGTTCAGAAAAACAGCGGGCGATTACGATTTTGAATGGCATCCTGCTCCATGTCGTCAATATGTGATCAATTTAGATGCTGGAGTAGAAGTTACTGTAAGCGACGGAGAAACGCGGGTTATTGAAGCTGGTGAAGTGCTGTTAGTGGAAGATACTGAGGGCCGCGGGCATTGCTCGAAATCTGTAAATGGTAAGCCACGACACTCAGTATTTATTCCGATTAACTAAAATAAAACTAGGTGTCTAGGAGTTGGTAACCGGGCGTTGAAGATGACAGCAGCAACTCTTCTTCCGTCATATCGGTATTAATATTGGCAAAGAGTGGAGTAGTTAGATAACGTTCACCAGTATCAGGTAGCATTACTAATACTGTTGAATCTTGTTGTATTTCTTTGCAAAACTTAAGTGCTCCTGAAAAAGTCGCACCCCCAGAAATACCTACAAATATTCCTTCCTTTAGAGCTAAATTTTGTGCGCTACTGATGGCATCAGTTCCAGAAACTGAAATAATATGATGAATGTTACCAGAATCTACTGCATCTCCGGTCAGTTTAGGAATAAAGTCAGGCGTCCAACCTTGTATTGGGTGGGGCTTATAGGAGGGATGAGATTCTGCTGGAGAACCATCTGAATTTCTTGATTGCTCACCGCCATTTACCAAAAGTGGTGCATCTTCTGGTTCACATAATATGATTTTAGTATTAGGCAATTCATTCGCTAGTACTCTTGCTACACCCTTTACTGTCCCCCCGGTGCCATACCCGGTAACCCAGTAATCAAGATTAGTATCACTAAAGTCATCAATAATTTCTTTTGCTGTAGTTAATGAATGAGTATCCGGATTTGCTTCGTTTTCAAACTGGCGTGTCATGAACCATCCGTTAGCTTCTGCAAGTTCAGTTGCTTTAGCAACCATACCTGAACCTTTTGCTGAAGCGGGAGTTAAAACTACTTTAGCACCAAGAAACCGCATTAGTTTTCTTCTTTCAACGCTAAAGCTTTCCGACATAGTAACTATAAGGGGGTAACCTTTTGCGGCACAAACCATAGCTAAGCCAATACCAGTATTACCGCTAGTGCCTTCGATGATAGTTTGACCTGGCTTAAGCTCTCCGGATTTTTCTGCAGCTTCTATAACTCCAAGAGCCAGCCGATCTTTGACAGATCCTAGAGGGTTGAAAGATTCAATCTTTACATAAAGATTAATTCCCGTAGGAGCTAGGTTATTAATCTTAACTACAGGCGTATTGCCAACAGTATCTAGGATGCTTTCATATCTTTTTCCCATTTTTTCCTCTTAGGATTTACTTTAATTATTATTAAAGTTTTGAACCGGGTTGTGACATAGCACGCAGAAAAACCTGCCTGAAAGCACCTCCGCTTGCAAATCCACCATCTACAGTCATATCTATACCTGTAACGAAACTTGCATCATCACTGGCCAAGAATAAAACAACAGGGCTTATTTCATCTGGGCCAGCTATTCGATTGAGTGGTGTCATCCACTTCATAGCTTCTTTAAAATCATCGGATCCTTCAACCAGTGGTGTATCAACTATTCCTGGATGTATCGCATTTACCCGTATATTCCATGACGCAAATTCCATGGCAGAGCTTTTAGTTAGTCCTCTTATTCCCCATTTTGTAGTTGTGTACGCAGTCGCGAAATGCCCTGTTGTTCCAGCAATAGAACCTATATTAACGATTGATCCACCTCCGCTATCACGCATCAATGGTGCGGAAGCCTTAGTCCCTAAAAACGGACCCGTCAAATTAATATCTATAACCTTTTGCCATTCTGTCATACTAATATCTAACATAGATGGTTTTCTTAGACCTATTCCTGCGTTGTTTATTAATATGTTGAGTCCGCCGTATTCATTTTCTGCTATATTTAATGCTGTTTTCCAATCACGTTCACTTGAAACATCTAAGTGTTGGTAAATAGCACTATAACCTTCATCACATATCGATCTAGCAACAGCGCTGCCTTCATCGTCTAAAATGTCGCAGACTAAAACTTTTGCTCCTTCGGAAGCAAATAATCTGGCTTCTGCTTCCCCTTGACCGCGGCTAGCCCCGGTAATCATAGCTACCTTACCTTCAAGTCTATTTGCCATCTTACTACTCCTTATTTTGAGGCGCACAGTATTACTTTAATATTGTATTGGAATATAATACTTTTAATTATACTAGTTTTGATAGAAAATATAAGTTTCTTAAATTGCTAGTAAACCGCTGTGATTCAGCTTTAACATCAAGCTATCATTGTTTGTTTAGCTATGAATCTGGGAGCGCATAAATTCTATTACTTTTTTATGTCCAAAGTTAATAGAAATTGTCTAAAATAAGAATATATATGGATTAAATTGTTAATAACTAACTCTAGCCAAGATAGTTATTATAATCGGTAATTAATGATTTTCAGATGATTTTATTATTTAGCAGTTTGCTTCATTCTTCTAGGATTCTAAGCACAATGCGTGTTCAGGTTGAAAACTAATAAAAACCGTTTGATTATTAGATAGTTGTTCAAAATGATCAATCTGGATATTTACTTCATGTCCGTTTACATCTACTCGACACTCTAAAAAGCTTCCTAAATATACAGTATCTATGACTTTTGCTTCAACAACGTTACCATTATCAGTTCCTGTGGGCTCATTAATATGAAGTAGTACGTCCTCAGGTCTTAAACTAATGTATACATTCTCACCGGCACTAACGTTCGGAGCACCCGCGGCTTGTATTCTAAAGGAACCTTTATCTTTATTTGCGAGGATTTCCAAATCGCATATATTACCATCTCTTGCGATAATCTTTCCTTCTAGAAGACTAGTCACTCCAATAAAGTTAGCTACAAATGAATTAGCTGGATTAGCATATATATCTTGGGGGTTTCCAACCTGTTGTATAACTGCTTTATCCATTACCACGACACGGTCACTCATAACTAAGGCTTCTGATTGGTCATGGGTAACAAATATGGACGTTATTCCTACTTCTTTCTGTAATCTTACAATCTCATCGCGCATTGTTTCACGTAATTTAGCATCTAAATTTGACAAAGGTTCGTCAAATAAAATTACATTTGGTTCGTATACTATTGCACGCGCTAGAGCGACCCTTTGCCTTTGTCCACCCGATAGTTTCGTTGCATAACGATCTGCCTGTTGATCAAGGCCAACCAGTTCCAAAGCATTCATCGTCTTTTTTCTTGTTTCTTCTTTGCTGGCTCTTCGAACTTTAAGGCCATATGCTACATTATCGAATACGGTCATGTGTGGCCAAACAGCATAACTTTGAAAAACCATGCCAATATTTCGTTCTTCAGGGTTTAGATAGATTTCTTTATCATGAGATGCTACCAGCTTATCTCCAATGTGAATTTCTCCGGCATCAGGGCGTTCAAGACCTGCAACACATCGAAGAGTTGTGGTTTTTCCGCAACCTGATGGTCCAAGAAGTGTAACAAACTCACCTGGCTCAATTAATATATTAAAGTCCAATACAGCTGTTTCAGGACCAAAGTGTTTATCCAGATGATCTATACGAACAGTTGCATCTGCATTATTACTGTAACTCATTATTGTACCGCCAGTGTGTGTTCAGAATCAAAACGTAGAAATATCTTATCTCCAGCTTTTAATTGGTCACGAGGATGGGCTATGACTTTCCACTCAAAGTCACCCCAACTTACTCTGCAATCAACATGGTTTCCCAAGAATATTGCATTCTCTACCCTACCTTCTATGCAGTTATCATCTGTTTTTTCTCGAACTGCGTGCACGTTTTCTGGACGTATAGAAATAGTGGTCTCATCTCCCTCGTTTATACCAACCCCAATCTTACATGGTAAGTTGGCTGTCATATCTCCGTAGTTAACAGTTGCTTCACCATTACCTGGGGTAGTTATCTTTGATATATGCCCATCAAGTAAATTAGCAACTCCAATAAAATTGCTTACATATTTGTTTACTGGTTGACTATAGATCTCAAGTGGGGCGCCTGTCTGCTCAATATTACCCTTTGACATAACAATGATTTCATCACTCATAACTAAAGCTTCGGCCTGATCATGGGTTACATAGATTGATGTTATGCCCACTTCATTTTGTATGCGTTTTAATTCTACCCTCATCTGTTCTCTTAATTTAAGGTCAAGATTTGATAATGGTTCATCAAATAGTAAAAGCCTTGGTGATGAAACGATTGCCCTTGCTAGAGATGCCCTTTGTTGCTGTCCTCCAGAAAGCTGAGTAGCCATTTTACTTGCCATATCTGTTAGGTCTACTAAAGCTAAAGTTTCTGCTACTCGATCATCAATTTCTGATTTAGGAAATTTTCTTATTTCTAATGGATATGCAATATTTTGGGTGACGCTCATATGAGGCCAGATTGCATAGCTTTGAAATACCATGCCTATATCGCGTTTTTCAGGAGCCAGAAATACACTTTCCTCAGGTTCTGTGTATTTCAATCCTCCTACCACTATCGAACCTGAGTTAATAGTATGTAAACCTGCTATACTCATTAGAGTTGTGGTCTTGCCACAGCCAGAAGGTCCTAGAAGGGTTAGAAACGATCCTTCATCTATCCCAAAACTAATATCATTTACAGCTTTATCATCACCAAACCATTTTACCAGGTTTTTTACTTGAAGGTATTTATCTGAAATATTCTCGTGGCTCATTTCTTTTCCCTCAATTAAGCTGTCAGCGCTTCTTTACCTGCAAGTCGTCGGAAAGCGAACATACAGATAAGACATAGCACAGTTTGGGCAAGTGAAAGGGCAGCGGTTAGAGGTTCATTTTCAAAGTTTGATAGATAGTAAACACCAACAGCAAGTGTCTCAGTGCCAGAAGTATAAAGTATTATAGATATAGACAGCTCTCGTAGAAATATTACAAACAATAAAATCCAGCCTGCAAATATACCTGGTTTAAGGAGGGGTATTGTTATACGCCGCATAGTTGTTACCCATGTGGCCCCTGCCATGCGCGAACTTTGGTCAAGTTCTTCTGATATAGACAGCATGATTGCTGCAATGTTTCTTTGGCCATAGGGAAAAAAGCGCGTTATATAACCGAGTAATAAAATCCAAAGCGTAGCATATATAGGCGTTTGTATATAAGTTACTAGAACACCCATCGCGAGTACTATGCCCGGAAAGCCTATAGGGACGACGCATAGAAAATCTAATATTGCTGAGCCCATACCCTTAGTTCTATGAATCATATAACTGACTACTAACGCCAATACCATGGCTATCGAGGCACCAACAAAAGCTAGAAATAGACTATTTAAGATGCCATTGGTTGCAGCATCTATGCTCTCTGGGCTCCAAAAGAAAAGAGTCTTTTCGTAATTAATTAGAGTTAATTTCTCCATTACAATTTCGCCTGTCCAAACAGGATGAAGGCTAACTATTATTAAGCTGATAGTTGGAAGTATTACCGCTACAAAAATGAAAAGAATATTATAACCAAAGGCAACCCATTTCCAGCCGCCCAAATCTAGTACATTAGGCCTAAAGCCCTTTCCTGTTACGGTTTCGAATGATCGTGGCGCTATATAGCGACGTTGTATGAAAATTAGAAAAATAGTAATCGCACCTAGAGCCATAGCCATTGTTGCGCCAAGATAATGGTTTGCGTCATCGCCGACGGCTTTAGTGAAAATTTGTGTTGTTAGCGTTTCCCATCCATATGGAGCACTTAGTTTAAAAGGTACGCCAAATTCACCAGCACTGGTAACAAATACTATTATGGCTCCAGATAGAATTCCAGGCATTACCAATGGAAGGGTTATGGTCATAGTAGTTCTTAGTAAGCCTGCCCCAGTTGTTCTAGCACTATCTTCGAGGGAAGGGTCCATTCGTCTAAGGGAACCAATAACGAATAAATATACGAGCGGAGCAAAGAATATTCCTGTCACCCATATTACGCCCCATATATTATCAACATTCAGTATAGCCCCTTCAATGTTAAAAACATCACGCGCTAGGTTATTTAATAGTCCGGTTTGTGGTTCTCCCAGGTTGTGCCAAGCTATGGCGCCAATAAAAGGACTTAAGAAGAAAGGAATTAGGTTGAAAGGCTCTAACCAGGCCCGTCCAGGGCAATTTGTCCGTGCATTGGTCCAGGCCAACGAAACACCAAGTAGTGTTGCTAGGACCGTGCAGCCAGAACATATAATCAAAGTATTTACAAAAGCTTTAGGTATAACTGGATCAGTTACAATAGTGACATAGTTTCCAAATCCCCACTCTGTGTCAAAACCTAAATCATCAAGAACTAAAAAACTACTGATAACTAGAGTAATCAGAGGAAGTATTACAGCCACTCCCACAATAATACTAACAACAATCGTTATTATATTTTCTTGCGTAAAGAGTGCTTCTAGTCTGTTAGACCATCGGCCAGACGAAGCTCTATTATCTAAGGTATTTGTAGTCATCTAACATCACAGTGAGAAATTTTCTCAAGTTATAAATTCTAAATAAAAAATGAATTATACCTGGGGTCCCCTGTTAGAGGATGCCCAGGTATAATAAGAAAACTACCTCTACTTAAAGGTACTAATCCATAAGTTACGAGTCTTTTTGAACTTTTTCTGAGCTCCAACCCAATCTTTCATACCAATTAGATTAATTTTACTCAGATCAGCCATATATGGAGCAGCAGCAGCAGGAACTTGATAGCCAGTTATAAAAGAATAAACAGCTTCTCCTTCTACTATTATGTCGGCACCCGCTTTGCTCATCATAAATTCAACAAATAGCTTGCCTGCATTAGGATTATTTGCGCCACTGAGAACAGCTGCTTGGTTACCAAGCATTACCTGTCCTTCTTTATAAGAACCAATCTTGATTTTAGACGCCAGACCTGGGTCTTTTAGGACGTTCTGGTAAACGCGACCTGAGATATTCCATGGGTCCAGAGGACGCTGACAGGAAATGACCATTTGCATTTTTGGTTCTGTGCGGAACTCAATAATTGTATCCATTGCTTTAAGTCTTGGCCAAAACTTATTAAAGTCTACGGCGCCAGCATCCTGCAACGCAATTACAGTGTTAGTGTATGTGAAGCTTTTGGTAATATCTGATGCAATCGACTTACCTTTCATGGCAGGGTCAAATAAATCTTCATATGAAGTTATATTTACGTCTTTCATTCCAGGGCATGAGGTGTTCCAAACTGGAGCAAATGTATAAGCCAGAGGCGTAACAACATAAGGATATGAAGAATACTGTCCAGCAGCTTTTACTGTATCTTCCATATTCTTCCAATTACCACTGTCGAGTTTAGCAAAAGCACCCTTTTTTTCTCCAGCTGCAAAAAATCCTGGCGCGCTAACCGTGATAACATCAACAGTAAATTTTCCTGCTTTAATCTCTTGTCTAACCTGGGCTACAGTAGCACCAGTACCTTTACGTAGGCTATTAAACTTAAAACTATCAGGCAAACCATAATGTTTCTTAAAAGCTTTACCCAACCGCCGAGCAGTACGATCTGCAAAAAGCGGATTAATAACAGTAACTTTACCTTCTTTTGCTGCGGCAGAAACGAGTGCTGCTTCTTGAGCAGTCAAGTGTCCCCCAGCGTTTGCAGTAATAGTTGCTCCAAATAAAGCAACTGTAGAAGCTGCTAATATTGCAGCACTTTTAGTGAGTTTCATACAACCCTCCCAATATTTGGTGTTGCTCCCGCACACGAAACAACTCCTGATTATTTTCGTAGGGCTTTGTACTTACCCTTATTCGTTGGTGCGTATAATATATCTACCCTTGGACAATTAAATATCATGGCGCAATTGTCAAACTCATTTTTAAATATGTTTAAAATTTAATCTAGTTTAATCTATGAATTTACGCAGCAGTTAGGCCTCCATCGATGGCCAGAGTTTGCCCAGTAACGGATTTAGCCTGAGCACTCGCGAGATAGCGTACTCCTTCAGCAATATCCTCTGGCATAGGAAACTCACCTGTTGGGATGCGCTCAAGCATTTTTTTGCGGATATTAGGATCTTTAAGCATTTCTTTTCTTGAGTCTGTCAGCACTGTAGATGGAGCAACAGTATTTATCCTAATATTTGAAGTAGCCCATTCAATAGCCAACATTCGTGACATTTGTATCATCCCGCCTTTAGAAATTCCGTAAACTGATCGATCAGCAAGTCCAGTAAGACCGTGAGTAGAGGCTATATTAATTATAGACCCATCTCGTTTTTGACTGATGCAGTGGTCAGCTAATAAACAGGCTAGAAAATATTGACCTTTTAGATTTACGTCCATTACGGCATCCCATTCTTCCCAAGTTACATTAATTGCGGCCTTGAGAAGGGTCGTGCCAGCGTTATTAACTAAGACATCTAATCCACCCAGACCCTCTATCGCTGCGTTAAAGCCACTGCGTATGCTATCTTCTGATAAAAGTTCAATTTCAACTGGAATAGCTTTGATTTCAGATAATTCAGGTTTTTCTAGCACTTTATCTAGTCTGCTTAGCTTTTTGTCAGCGAGAGCTAAATCATACCCGTCTCTTGCTAGTGTCATAGCAATCTCAAGTCCTAAGCCTTTGGAGGCTCCGGTAATCAAGGCTCGACGATTAGTTCTTTTGCTATTCTCAACGGTCATATTAGAAACTCCTGTTAGACAAAATATACAAGGCTTTTATTAGTGATTTTAAATTTGCTATTTATTAGTCAAACCTATCTGATTAATGGCCTATCCTATTAATTAATGCTTATGGCATTTGAAATATAAAATATTTAAGAAAAGAACCTAACATGTTTCTTTTCTTATGCGTCTATATATTAAGTTGAATAATGTAAAAGGGGCTGGGTTTTAAAGCATTATCTGGGCCAGTTTATTTACATAATAAAAATCTGTACTAAGGTTAAGATATAGTTCATTGAGGAATTCGATATGAAAATTTTGGTTTTAGGTGCTGGTGGAGTCGGAGGGTATTTTGGTGGACGTATGGCTGAAGCAGGACTTGATGTAACTTTTCTAGTTCGAGAAAGAAGAAAACATCAGCTAATAAATAATGGACTGTTAGTTGAAAGTAAGTTCGGTAATATCTCATTATCAGTAAAAGTCATTACTGATAATGAGATAGATTGTACGTTTGATTTGGTATTAATGTCCTGCAAAGCTTACGACCTAGATATTGCTATTAATAGCATTCTGCCTGCAATGGGACCTGACAGCGTAGTTTTACCAGTTATTAATGGTATACGACAAATTGATGTTTTGCGAGAAAAATTTGGCCAAAATAATGTTTTAGGGGGTGTGTGTTATGTGGGTGCAAACCTAGATTATGAGACGGGGATAATCGAACACTTTGGTGATTTTCACAGTATTGTTTTTGGAGAAGTTGATTGTAATTATACTAAATATACCCATTGTTTTGCTGAACTAGATGCAAAGGTTTTATTCAATATTGAACTCAAAGAAAAGATAATGCAGACTATGTGGGATAAGTGCGCAGGTCAGGGCGCATTATCTAGCGCCAACATAATAACCCGATCTGTTGTAGGAGACATAACCTTAGGAGAATCCGGGCGTCAATTCTTAAATAATGTTTTTGCTGAAGGCCAAGAAATCTGTAAGGCGAATGGCTATCCCATGAGCCAAGATGTAATTAAATTTTATGAGAAAATATTCGATACTAAAGGTTCACCTTTTGCTACTTCTATGCTGCGTGATTTAGAATCAGGAAAAGTTACCGAAGGGGAGCATATAATAGGCGATCTCATCAAACGTGCGGATGACCATGGCATTTCTGTTCCAATAATGAAGTGTGCATTGGCCGCAATACAAACGCACGAGGCTAAACTTTTATTAAATTAAGAGCAGAAAAATTGTTCTGGTTACCTTATAAATAACTTTTATTTTTGATTGCCAGGTTAGTGATTTATAATATTTTGTTATATATAAAATATTAGAGGGTAAGTAATGGTAAATATAGCAGTTCTAGGAACCGGAGCGAATGGTAGTAGCATAACGGCTAGCCTAATTGATGCAGGCTATAACATCGTAATGATTGATCAATGGGCTGATCATGTGAATGCTATACGAGAGAATGGTTTATTGATTCAATTACCTGAAGAAGATATTCAGGTTTTTCCACGAGCATACCATCTAAGTGATATATGCACATTAAATGAGAAGTATGACATTGTATTTTTAGTAGCTAAGGCTTACGATACACGATGGTTGTGTGAGTTTATAAAACCCCACCTTCAAGAAGATGGTCTGCTAATTGGCATTCAAAACGCTATGACAGTAGATGATATTTCTGAAATAGTCGGTTCTACGCGCACTCTTGGTTGTGTAGTGGAATTATCATCAGAAATATTTACACCGGGAATTGTTAAACGAAATACTCCTAACGAAAATACTTGGTTTGGTATAGGAAGTATTAACCCATCAACAAAGGATCGTCTTCCTGATATCAAAGAGATACTTTTAAATGCGGGTAAGGTAACTATTTCGTCTGATATTTTGTCGGCCAAATGGATGAAATTAGTTGTTAACACAATGTGTTTAGGGCCTTTTGCGATGTTAGGTTTAACACTTTATGAGGCCGTTCAGTTACCAGGTGTGCGTGATTTTATTTCTAAAGTTGGAACCGAAGCTTTGACTGCTGGTCAAAAAAAGGGATATACCATACAGCCTATTTTTGGCCTGAAACCTGAGGATATCACAGATACCAATAGTTTGCTCGAAAAAATGCTAGACAAGCTAGCTAAAGATATAGGACCCAGTGCGCGTGATTGCGTTTTACAGGATCATAT
>Ga0114932_10005784_pt1 | contig 10829 bp, 11 predicted proteins | sample 2SBtaG_2_FD_87286 | JGI IMG/M metagenome (GOLD analysis project Ga0114932, IMG submission 87286) | Deep subsurface microbial communities from Kolumbo volcano to uncover new lineages of life (NeLLi) - 2SBTROV12_ACTIVE470 metaG | ecosystem: Environmental > Aquatic > Marine > Volcanic ... | reverse complement strand
TATTGCTGATCACATGGGCATGCTTGCTACTGTAATGAACTCAATTGCCTTGCAAGATGCTCTTGAGAGGAGCGGAATCTCGACGCGAGTGCAAACAGCAATAGAAATGAAAGCTGTTGCTGAACCATATATTTGGCGCCGTGCTGTACGGCACTTGGAGAAGAATAGGTTGGTTATCTTAGGAGGGGGAACAGGTAATCCTTACTTCACTACTGATACGGCTGGAGCACTGCGAGCTGTGGAAATAGATGCTGATATACTGATTAAGGCAACTAAGGTTGATGGCGTCTACTCTTCTGATCCTCAAGAAAATCCTGATGCTAAAAAGTATGATCGACTTTCTTATATGGAAGCCATAAATCTCCGTTTGAAGATTATGGATAGTACTGCATTGTCTTTGTGTATGGACAACAATATGCCCATTGCAGTCATCAATCTGTGGAAGAAAGATAGTTTGTTGCAAATTGTACGTGGTGATACGGTAGGAACATTAGTGTCCAATTAATTTCCACCATATTCTTGTTATGTAATGTGGTCATAGGTGTATACTGAAGGTACCTAAATTAGTAATAGTCCAATAGTTCAATAAATGCTGACAAATAGTTTCTGAGGTCTAAACTGGCTATGATTAAGGAATTGATGCAAGATGCTAGAGATCGTATGCATGCTTCTATTCAAGCATTGGAAGATGGGCTGTCGACTATTCGTACTGGTAGAGCTTCACCTGTTCTAGTGGAAAAATTAATGATAAATTATTATGAACAGCAGACTCCACTTAATCAGTTGGCTAGCATCAGTATTCCAGAACCTCGTATGATAGCCATTAGACCATTCGATAGTAGTACTGTGAGTGAGATTGAGCGTACTATCATGGCATCAGATTTGGGGCTGACTCCCAACAATGACGGGAAAATTATACGACTTAATATTCCACCTTTGACTGAGGAACGCAGGAAGGAAATAACTAAGGTAGTTGGTCAGAGAGTAGAAGAGGCTCGCGTAACAGTGCGCAATGTACGTCGAGATACTCAGAATGATATGCGTGATTTTGAGCGCGAAAAATTGATATCGGAAGATGAACTAGATAATGGTCAGAAAGAATTACAGAAATTAACTGATCAGTCAGTGGAAAAGATTAATGAGCTTGGAGAGAGTAAGCATGACGAAGTTATGCATGTATAATATGTGTACATTTGTATTGCAAGCTTAAAGATTGGTCCCCGGGATATCAGTCCCGACTGTAGGTTGATTGTCTAAGTTGCAGCAATTCTGAAATGTCGACAAGCAAATATATTGACGCAAATGTGGTTATACCACGCCATGTAGCCATCATAATGGATGGCAACGGCCGCTGGGCTGAGCAGCGAGGGCTGCCAAGGTTGGCCGGGCATCGTGCTGGTACGGAAAACCTACGAAAAATCATTGAAGAGTGTGTTAATCTCAATATTAAGCACCTTACCATTTATGCATTTTCTACGGAAAACTGGCAGCGGCCGCCTGATGAAGTGTCGGGACTTATGAAGCTGTTAGAGACTATGCTTGACCGTGAACTCAAATCGTTACATAAAAATGGTGTGAGGATACGGCATTTAGGTCATTGTACTGGAGTTAACAAGCGGTTGGTACAGAAAATTACTGAAGCAGTTGAACTAACCCGTGGCAACTCCAAAATGACACTTAATGTGGCTTTTAATTATGGCGGTAGAGATGAGATGGTTCGTGCTGTACAACGAATGATTCTAGATGGGTTGGATATTGAAGAAATTACAGAGGAATCAATTAGTAACTATCTGTATACTGCTGGTCAGCCGGATCCTGACTTGATAATAAGAACAAGCGGCGAATATCGTATTAGCAATTTCTTGGTATGGCAAGGCGCATATTCGGAGTGGTATTTTACAGACGCTCTTTGGCCAGACTTCAATGAAAAGGAACTATATCGTGCTCTTGTATTTTTTGGTAATAGGGAGCGTAGATTTGGTCAGACTTCCGCGCAGATTGAGTGATGTTACGTCAAAGATTAGTCACGGCAGGTCTTTTAGTACCGATATTTCTTTGGGTAATTTATCAGGGTGGATGGATATATAATATTGTGGTACTTGTTCTTTTATCTGTTGCTGTATGGGAGTTTGTTGAAATTGCTGCTAAAGTCTCATTAAGCCCTTCTCGGGTGATTAGTTTGTTGAGTTTGTGGGTGCTTGTAGGTGTCACTGGAATGACTCCGGGTAATTGGTTGCTTCCTTGTATGGTAGTAATACTTATAATTGCAACTGTTTGGCATATCATCGATTATGAGAAGGGAGCAACACGTTCACTACAAAGTTGGGCAGTATCATTGATTGGACCAGTTTATATTGGTCTACTCGGTGGTCATTTGTTGTCACTACGTGCTTTGCCTTCTGGGCAATGGTTAACTCTCATCGTATTGCCTGTAGTGTGGATTTCAGATACTGGCGCATATATTGTTGGTAGGCGATATGGAAAACATGCGCTTGCGCATCGTACAAGTCCGAACAAGACATGGGAAGGTCTTGCAGGAGGTATAGTATTCGGAGCTGCTTTTGGTGGAGCTTTGGTTCTGCTTTGGCAGAGGATAGGGAATCTATCCCCTGATGTGTTAGCATGGTATCAAGGAGTAGTTATTGGAGTTATAGCATCTTTAGTTGGATTGCTCGGTGATTTGGGTATATCTTTGTTTAAGCGCCAGGCTGAAATCAAAGATACAGGTCAGATTTTTCCTGGTCATGGAGGGGTGCTTGATCGCATTGACTCATGGTTATTAGCAGGAGCAGCTAGTTACTATTATATTTTGCTAATTGCATTATTCTGAACAATAAATATAATATGGGAACCCATAATAAATATAATATGGGAACCCATAATATAGCTTTACAAAATGAGTGATTTAAACAGTTCTAATCCAGACCGTAATCTTGCGCTTGAACTAGTAAGGGTAACCGAAGCAGCCGCCCTTGCATCAGGTAGGTTTATGGGTCGTAATGAAAAAAATGCTAGTGACCACGCTGCTGTGGAGGCTATGCGGCTCATGCTCAATACGATCGATATGACAGGAACTGTGATTATAGGAGAGGGCGAGAAGGATGAGGCTCCTATGTTGTTTAATGGTGAAATTGTAGGTACAGGCAGTGTGCCAAGTATTGATATTGCGGTTGATCCAATTGATGGCACTAGTTTACTAGCCATGGGTCGCGCAAATGCTTTAGCTACAGTGGCCGCATCTGATAGTGGTAGTATGTTTAATCCGGGACCGTTTGTTTACATGAACAAAATAGCTGTTGGTCCGGATGCGAAAAATTCTATAGATGTGGATGCTCCAGCAAAGGATAATTTGGCGAATATTGCTAGGGCTAAGGGTTGCGATGTTGATGATCTTACCGTGGTTGTGTTGGATCGCCCACGCCATGACGAGCTTATAGCTGACCTTCGAAAGACTGGAGCTCGTATCCGTTTGATTACTGATGGTGATGTGGCTGGAGCGGTGATGACAGCTTGGTCTGGATCAGGTATTGATGTATTGATGGGGATTGGTGGTACGCCTGAGGGAGTACTATCAGCTTGTGCACTAAAATGTATGGGTGGAGAAATCCAAGGCAAACTTTGGCCTCGGAATGACAATGAAAAATCATTAGGCCATAAAATGGGTTACGATTTCAATTCTGTCCTGCAAATGGAGGACTTGGTATCCAGTGATAATTGTTTTTTTGCAGCTACTGGGATTACTGATGGAGAGTTAGTTGGCGGGGTGAAATATTTTGGTGATGGTGCTAGAACGCACTCTTTAGTAATGCGTTCTAAGTCAGGAACTGTTAGAGAAGTTGTTAGCAAACATCGGTGGGATAAACTAATGCGTTTTTCGCAAATAATGTATGACCAGGAATAATAATATGGATATAGGCAAACTAGAAAAGAAAACTTTGGAAGAATTACGAAAACTATCTAAGGAATTAGAAGTATCAGGGTATCGACGAATGAAGAAGGATGATTTAATCTTAGCTCTTTTGCGGGCTAAGGCTGAGAAAGGGGGTCATACCTTACGGGGAGGTGTCTTGGAAATAGTTGATGATGGTATCGGTTTTTTGAGGTCCGGACAATTGCTTCCCAGTGCAGATGATGTTTATGTAAGTCAGTCACAGATCAAACGTTTTGGTATGCGTACAGGAGATATGGTGATTGGACAGGTTAGACCGCCTAAAGATAGCGAAAAATACTTTGGTCTGATTCGCGTTGAAGCAGTTAATGGAATGGATCCTGAAGAGGCCAAGAAACGTCCAACTTTCCACTCATTAACTCCAATTTTTCCGGACGAACGTTTTGACTTAGAAACTGATCAACATTCATTAGCAACAAGACTGATCAACCTAGTTGCTCCTATTGGTATGGGGCAGCGTGGATTAATTGTTTCGCCTCCGAAAGCGGGTAAAACGACTGTCATGAAGCAGTTGGCAAATGCTATTTCACTCAAATACCCTCAAGTTCACTTAATGGTGGCATTAATTGGAGAGCGTCCTGAAGAAGTGACTGATATGGATCGTTCTGTAGATGCTGAAGTTGTAGCTAGTACATTTGATGAGCCAGTGACAGCACATGTGAAAGTAGCTGAAATGGCCTTGGAGCGTGCTAGACGTTTAGTGGAATGTGGACGTGATGTTGCTATTTTGTTGGACTCTATTACTCGTCTTTCTCGAGCATATAATTTGATAGTGACTCCTTCGGGTCGTACACTTTCTGGTGGGCTTGACCCAGCAGCTTTATATCCTCCCAAACGTTTCTTTGGAGCAGCTAGAAATATAGAACATGGAGGATCGCTTACTATAGTTGCCACTTGCTTGGTAGATACAGGATCAAGGATGGATGACATGGTGTATGAAGAGTTCAAAGGTACTGGAAACATGGAATTGCATCTGTCGAGAAGATTGCAAGAACGGAGAGTATTTCCAGCTCTTGATATAGATCGGTCATCTACTAGGAGCGAAGAATTACTATTAGGTCCTGATATTACCCAACGAGTTTGGCTGATGCGTCGTATGTATAATCAGATGATTTCTCCGGCCCCAGCAGGAGCAGGTATGGATATGGGAGCTGCTACTGAGGCAGTAATGAACCAAATCCGTCAGTCAGAGAATAATTTTGCGTTTTTGGAACAATTAGGTAAAGACTCTGAGTAAGTCTGTCATATGACCAAAGATGGTTTGTTGGGCGTTCTTGGGGAATTGGCAGACATTTTATAATAAGTGTTCCGTTCATTAATTGTACGTTATGGTGTCCATGTAGTACTTATGTTGATAGTTATTGTAACTATTGGCATAAATGCTTTAAAGCTGGAAATAGAATTTCCCAATCTGCTTGTAGATTATTCCAAACTCGATCAATCAGAATTCGAATCACGTGATGATGTAACAAATGTGGTTAGTCAAATCGGTTCAGAGTCTGAGGAAAGTATATTGACTGATCAGATTACCCGTACTATCAATATTCGAACTCATATACCGAGTCGACCGCGGCAAGAGGTGATCACCTATACTGTACGCTCGGGCGATACCCTTTTTGGTATATCTGAGAAATATGGAATTACTCCAGAGACCATTCTATGGAGTAATTCCATATTGAAAGATGATCCACATTTATTGCGACCTGACCAGGAGTTGCTTATATCACCAGTGACTGGCGTTGTAAGGGTAGTGTATGAAGATGATACTGTGGAGGGACTAGCTTCTGCGTATCGCGCCGATGCTGAAGATATAATTGATTGGCCTGGTAACAATCTTGATCCCGATAATCCTGATCTAATTGAAGGTGATGTGATTGTTGTGCCTGGGGGAGAACGTGATTTTGTTCAGTGGACTGTACCGCGTATTGCCAGAGCAAAGCGTAATCCACTTCCGACTGGTGCTGGTCCTGGTGCCTGCACGGGTGGTTATCAGGGTGGTGCTGTAGGGTCCGGTAGTTTCATATGGCCAGCTGCCAATCGCTATCTTTCCGGTTACAATTACAGTGGATATCATCCTGCTATTGATATAGCAGCTGGTTATGGAGTTCCAATATATGCTTCAGACAACGGAGTTGTTGTCTTTGCTGGATGGAGTAATTGGGGATATGGTTACATGGTAGTAGTTGATCATGGTAATGGATGGCAAACACTTTATTCACATCTTTCTCAATGGAATGTAAGTTGTGGTCAATCAGTGTATCAAGGTAATGTGTTAGGACTGGCAGGTAGTACAGGAAATTCAACAGGACCACATTTGCATTTTGAGATTAACTACCAGGGTGCACGGCTTAATCCCTGGAACTATTTACCCTGAGGTAATTGCGTTCATGAAACTCTCAGTGATTATTCCGGTTTTCAATGAAGCAGAAACAATTCAGGAAATTGTTGAACGTGTCCGTATAGTACCCTTGGAAAAGGAGATTCTACTTGTCGATGATTCGTCTACCGATGGATCTGGGGAAATACTGGAAAAACTCAACTCCGACCCAGATACATTAGTGTTGTCGCATTCCGTGAATCGAGGAAAAGGCGTCGCGATAGCTACTGCACTGGAGGTGGTTACTGGGGATGTTGTTGTGATCCAGGACGCCGATTTAGAGTATGACCCACAAGATTACTTGAATCTGATTGAACCAATTTTGCAAGAAGGTGCCACTGTAGTTTATGGAGTACGAGACCTCAGTAGCCAGAGGTTTATCATGCGATTAGGTAACAATTTGCTTAGCTGGATAGCTAGTTTGCTATTCAATGTTAAGTTGTATGATATGGAGACCTGCTACAAGATGATGACCAGAGAAGTTTTTGAAGTACTGTCACTTGAGTGCAAGCGTTTTGATGTGGAGGCGGAAATTACTGCAAAAATACTCCGTGCAGGCTTTGTCATAAAAGAGTGTCCTATTACCTATAATGCTCGTTACGATAACAAAAAACTTTCTCCATTAGACGGTATACCAACACTTCGTGCGCTAATTAAGTATAGGTTTTTTGCATAATGGAACCTGACCTATTTGATCATGCTATGCAGAGTCGGATGGAAACAGAAGCTCCATTGGCTGCTAGAATGCGTCCGCGTGATTTGGATGAGTTTGTAGGACAGCAGGAAATAGTGGGGCCAGGACGGTTGCTTCGACGTGCTATTGAAAGTGACCGTCTTTTTTCGTCTATTTTGTTGTGGGGACCGCCGGGTAGTGGTAAGACTACACTAGCAAACATTATTGCGAATACTACTGAGGCTCATTTTGTAACATTGGGCGCAGTGCTTGCAGGAAAGCGAGAATTACGTGAAGTTATCAAAGGAGCCAGAGAAAGGCGCAAGTTGTATGGGATACGTACGATACTCTTTGTGGACGAAGTGCATCGATGGAATAAAGCGCAGCAGGATGCACTGTTACCGCATGTAGAATCCGGAGAGATCGTATTAATTGGTGCTACGACCGAAAATCCGTATTTTGAAGTCATTAGTGCATTGGTGTCTCGTTCTAGAATATTTCAGTTTCGTGCTCTTTCCGATAGCGACACTAGGGAAGTTCTGTGCCAGGCTATCAGCGATTCAAAGCGTGGTTATGGTGCTAAATCCATAGATATATCTCCGGAGGCTATGAATCATTTGGTTGCTGTGTCGGGTGGAGATGCACGCAACGCACTTAATGCGCTAGAACTGGCAGTTGAATCAAACGATGTAGATATGTCAGGTGTAATATCGATTACATTGGAAGTCGCTCAAGAATCTATACAAAGAAGAGCAATACTTTATGATAGGGATGGTGATGCCCATTATGACACTATAAGTGCTTTCATCAAATCTGTTAGGGGTTCTGATCCTGATGCGGCTTTGTATTGGCTAGCTAAAATGATATATGCTGGCGAATCAGCTCGTTTCATTTTACGACGCCTGATTATATTAGCCAGTGAAGATGTGGGCATGGCTGATCCTAATGGACTTTTGATAGCAACAACTGCTGCTCAGGCCTTTGAGTATATTGGAATGCCAGAAGGGGTGTATCCTATTGTTGAGGCAACTATTTACTTGTCCACAGCCCCTAAATCAAACAGTGCTAAAAGTTATTTCGAAGCCTATACATTAGTTGAATCAGAAGGGCAGATAGATGTACCTAATCATTTGAAAGATGTCAATAGAGATGGCGAAGCTTTAGGGCATGGTACAGAGTACGTCTACCCTCATAATGAAGCCGGGCATCATATTGGTCAGCAATATATGCCTAATGGATTGTTAGGTCGATATTTTTACCAACCAAGTGATCAGGGATATGAAAAAGAAGTAGATAAACGTCTTCAACGTTGGAGATCGGCTCAAAAAGCAGTTCTGGGTAGTCAAAATAAGTAATAAAGCAATACAAATCCCCTCTGAGTTAACCTGAATGGAAATTAGTTGGATACATCCATGTAAGACATGGATAGACTAGCATGTTTTATTTGAGGTTCAAATGGTAGAATCTGTGATATGACTCGTATATTGCTTGTGCGTCACGCGGAGAATAATTATACGCAGACTGGCAAATTAGCTGGTTGGATTAAAGGCGTACACTTAAATGAGGTTGGCAGATTGCAGTCTGCTACACTAGCTGATAATCTAGCTATATACCCAATTAAGTATATCTACTCCAGCCCACTTGTCCGAGCACTAGAAACCGCTAGACCTATTGCAGCTGCCAAGAATCTTAATGTATTGAAATGTACCCAAATAGGTGAAGTGCGATATGGTCAATGGCAGGGTAAAAGCCTGCGCGTGTTGCGTCGGAGAAAATTGTGGAATCAGATCCAGAATGTACCATCTTTATCCAGTTTTCCAGACGGAGAATCAATTCGATATGCACAGAGTCGTGCTGTAGGTGCGGTTGAAAACATAGTTGTCAAACATCCAAAATCTTGCGTTGCATTAGTGTCTCATGCCGATGTAATCAAAATGATTTTGGCTCACTACATGGGCCTTGCTTTAGATTTGTATCAGCGTATTGTTGTAGACACGGCGTCAATATCTGAATTGTATATATCATATGATGGAGTGAAGGTGATTAGGATCAATCAAACAACTAAGGTGTCTATCAAATAGAGAATTTACTCTAATGTTAATTGAAATAAAACCAGCAGATCATTTGGTAGCTTCATGTGTAGGAAAACCTGGTGATAGGACATTCTATCTTCAAGCTGCTCGAGAAGATGAAATACTGACAATTTTGTGTGAGAAATTTCAGGTGCAGCAATTGGCAGGTGGTATACGGCGATTTGTTAAGCAATTGAGCGAAAAACATCCTCATCTGGAGACTAGTACTTTGGTAGAGTCTGATCCTGATTTGGTTCTCAAGCGACCAATTGAACCTTTGTTCCGTGCAGGTGAGATTGGTATAGGTTATGATGAGGAGAGTGAGCTGATGGTTCTAATTGCACAAGAATTGGGAACAGAACCACAAGAAGATAATCATCAAGATGAAGCAGAGACGGTTACAGCACGGATATGGGCTACTTGCTTGCAGATGTTACAAATGGCTGATTATGGAGAAAAACAAGCATTAAGTGGTCGACCCATATGTGGCAATTGCATGAAGCCGATCGATACTGAAGGCCATTTTTGTCCCAAGAGTAATGGACACAAATAATATAGAAGTTGCTGCTGTGAACAACGCACTAACTGTATTGCGGTCAGGTGAGATCACATTAAAGGGCATTTTTCAAGTGGGATCTAACCATACCTTTCTTGTTGAAGTGAAGTTACAAAGAGAATGTTTAGGGGCAGTATACAAGCCAATAAAAGGTGAGAAACCTCTGTGGGATTTCCCTTCTGGCACTTTAGCTAAGAGAGAGGTTGCTGCATACTTGATAAGTGAAGCTCTTGGTTGGGGTTTGGTGCCTCCTACCGTTTTGCGAAACGGTCCATATGGGTTAGGGTCTGTACAGTTATTAGTCGACTTTGCTCCTGATGGACACTTTTTCAATTTTACCGATATAGAGAAGGAAATTTGTCGTAGTGTGGCAGCGTTTGACTATGTGATCAACAATGCCGACCGAAAAGGTGGACATATTGTCAGATCAAACAACGGTAGCATACAGTTAATTGACCATGGTGTATGTTTCCACTGTGAAGAAAAATTACGTACAGTTTTGTGGGATTTTGCTGGGGAAAGATTGTCTGAACGCATATGTTCAGACATCAGAGATTTGGCTGTATCTATCAATGTATCTGGAAAACTAAGAGACAAGCTTAGTCAATTGCTTAGCATGTCCGAAATTAAAGCCTTGTCAGGCAGAGCCACTGATATTGTTGCTTCTGGTTGTTTGCCACAACCGGGCTTGGATTACAATTATCCTTGGCCTATACTCTAGAAAATGAGATATCAATAGCGTATTACAAACAAGAACGATGCACATAAAAGCACTAATTTTTGATTTTGGCGGTGTTCTAATGCGAACAGTGGATCAGACTCCGCGTCGCCGTTGGGAGATTCGTTATGGGCTTCCTAAGCTTGGTCTTGCGAAGCTAGTATTTGACAATCCGGTGGCAAGACAGGCAACGATCGGTGATGCACAAAGTTCTGATATCTGGAACTATGTTGGTCTTGAACTGGGTTTGTCAAATAGTGAACTGACAGATCTAGAAAGTGATTTCTGGAAAGGCGACAAAATAAACATTGGTCTTGTAGATTATGTTAGGAATCATAGTGTGGCATATCGTCCTTGTATTCTTAGCAATGCTTGGCCAGATGCCCGTGATTTATTCGATTCTATTACGGAGTTGAAAATATTTGAAGAAATTATTATTTCCGCTGAAGTCGGGATGGCAAAGCCTGATAGCAGTATTTTTTTG
>Ga0114932_10005781_pt1 | contig 10831 bp, 10 predicted proteins | sample 2SBtaG_2_FD_87286 | JGI IMG/M metagenome (GOLD analysis project Ga0114932, IMG submission 87286) | Deep subsurface microbial communities from Kolumbo volcano to uncover new lineages of life (NeLLi) - 2SBTROV12_ACTIVE470 metaG | ecosystem: Environmental > Aquatic > Marine > Volcanic ... | reverse complement strand
CTTTCTACGCGATGTAAAGTGATATTTTCTGATAGTGATGATCAGAATTTTCCTCTAAATTCCTTAGTTTTTCATACATTTTGCGATAATATACGCTTACAAAAAAACGATGATGTAAAAAAACTAGAGATATTTCTAAAAATCAATTATAATGAGCTTTTTATCATTACTTATACTTCTGGATCTACCGGAAAGCCAAAAGGAGTAATGCACTCTTTTAACAATTTTGTTTTAAGTTCACTCGCATTTAGAGAAAAATTTGAATTTAATGATGAAAATATTTTTTATCATAATTTATCTATGAGTTACATAGGTGGTATTTTGAATCTCATTATACTGCCACTAATTTCTGAAAGTAAAATTGTGATTGATGAGAAGTTTTCTATTACTAAAATGAAAAATTTCTGGGAACAGCCAATAAAATACTCAGTGAATACTTTCTGGTTTATTCCAACTATCCTCTCATTATTACTAAAAATTGATAGATCAAATGATGGTGTTGAATATTCGGAAAAAAATAATATAATAGGACTGGTGGGAACTGCCTCTCTTCAAAAAGATTTGAAAACAAATTTCCAAGAAAAATATTCAATCCCACTATACGAAAGCTATGCTTTATCAGAAACTTTCTTTATCACTACAAATTTTCTGGAAAATGATAAAGTTGAAAGTCCAGGAAGGTTACTAGATGGTGTTGATCTAACTTTCTCAAAAGATAATGAAATATTGATTGAAGTTCCATGGATGTTTTTGGGTTATTATGGATTAGATACAAAAAATTATTTTATTGAAAGAAAATATCAGACTGGTGATTTGGGTGAATTTGATAGTGAAAAGTTTCTTAGAATTACAGGTAGGAAGAAAGATATTATAATTAAAGGTGGTACTAACATTAGTCCAAAAAGGATTGAAGATTTCATAAATTCTATGAATCTTGTTGACGAGTTTATCATACTTGGAATAGATGATGAAGTGCTTGGAGAAAAAATTGTTTGCATGTTTATTGCAGAAGATAAACAAAATAAAGAATTTAGCAAGATAATAAATAAAAAAATTGTAGACAAATTAGGTATAGAATATCATATTGATGAGTTTTTAAAAATAAATGAGATTCCTAAAAACTCTAATGGAAAGATAGATAGGATTCGTGCTAGAAAAAAGTATCAAGATTTAAAAATATAACAGATATGAAGTCACAGCATGCAAATTCCTTCTGATATAATTATTCAGCTAACTAACTCAGGAAATTGGGTGGTCTATAATGTATTTACGCGTGATGGTTTGGGTGTAACAGGAAAAACATTAGAATTATTAAAAAATATTAATCAAGGAAAATCAAAAGATGAAATAATATCAAATTTTTCTGATACAAATTTTACTATATGGAATATTGGAGTGTTTTCAAACTCTGATGGTCTATTTGCAGATCCTTCACAAATTATCAGAGAAAAAGAGAATTGGCCTGACTCACTATCTCTGAACATTAATGATGTTTTTGAGATATTAGAAAAAAATCACATAGTTATTACAGATGAAAAAAAGTATAATGAGAGTTTCCAGTCAAAAACGTCATTACTTGATAATGAACATATTGGGAATTTTCATCAGCAGTTGGGTCAACATATTCTAATAGATAAGAGACAAAATCCTGCGGAATGGTGGGTAAATCAAAAATTTTCTCCAGATCGTAAAAATTTAAAAGAAAATCTATACAAGTACATTCAAGAAGATTTTCTAAAATCCCTTTTCAATGAAAGATTCACTTCTAATCATTCAATTCTCGATATTGGATGCGGAGTAGGATTGTATAGTAAAATGATGGGAGAAACTGGTGCTAGTGTAATTGGAATAGATCCTAATGAAAAATATATCGAGATTGCTAACAAAGGTAAAAAGGACAATGTTCAGTTTCGTGTTTCAGAGATTGGAAATGAAGGGAATCTTGATTGGGTTGCTTCAGACAGTGCTGATTTTGTTTTTATTAGTGATGCATTGCTATTTTACTTCATATCACCAGATCCTACCCAAAAACCAATATTGGATGTACTTTTTTCAACAATACGTAGAATTCTAAAACCTGGTGGGAGATTTTTTTGTGTTGAACCACATGGCAATTTCTTTTTAAACCCTTGGATGGGTGAAATCAAAAGACCTTTCACCATTATGACTGAATACAACAATAAAAATTTCCGAATTGTCCCTAACATATCAGAAATTTTGCAGGCATTCATTAATGGTAAATTCATTTTACGTGATTTTAAGGAGCTTTATGTCAATGAAAAATTTCAAAATGAAAAAAGGGAGATTAATTTTGCAAAGGAATTTCCATTATGGTGGTTTTTCGAGCTTGAAGCTATAAAATAGTCTGCATATGATAAGAATAAACTGATTAAAAATGAATACAAAAAATTGGCTGATTGAATGGTTCTCAAAAAACTCTGATCAGAACAAAGATATAATTCAAGAAAATTTGTATGAAGATTACCTGGCAAGATGCTGGATTGATTCATTGAAATTTATTGAATTAATCTCTGATATAGAAAATCATTTTGATATCAGATTTTCTAATGATGATTTTCAAGATAGGGCTTTTTCTACTGGTAATGGTTTGATGAAAGCCATCGAGGACAAAATAAATGGAAAACAGTGATTACTCCAAAAAAGATATTTTAATTGCACTTAGGAATGCTGGACTTGTTAAAGGTGATGATATTCTAGTACATAGTAATCTAGGTTTTTTTGGAAAATTAGATGGAAATAAAGAGTCTGTGGATTACTGTCAGGCTTTTGCAGAGGCTATTTTTGATGTAATTGGTAATGAGGGTACCTTAATTGTTCCGACCTTCACATATTCATTTTGTTGGAATAAAATTTTTGATCTAGAAAAAACAGCAACAAGTGACTGTGGAATTTTTTCAGAATATATTAGAAAGAAGCCAAATGCAATTAGAACCAAAGATGGGATACACTCAATTACAGCAGTAGGGAAAAATGTAGAATACTATACTCATGATCCACCAGAACACTCTTTTGGAACAAATTCTTTTTGGGAAAGGTTTCTAAAAAAAGATGGTAAAATTTGTAGGTTTAATTTGAATCCAGATTTTAATACATTTATTCACTATGTTGAAAAACAACTTGATGTTCCATACAGATTTGATAAGGAATTTGTAGGAAAAATGATTATTGATGGTGAAAACTTCGTAGGTAAAAATATTCATTTTGTTAGAGATCTGAATGATGAGCGTACTGTTCCAGATCTTTCGAAATTAGAATCAAAGATGAAGAAAATGGATTTAATAAAAATCTCCAATCTTGGAAAAGGACAGATCTTATGTTATTCATCAAGTGATATTTTTAGAGTTATTGAGAATGAAATGAAAGAGGATCCTAATTTTCTAATCAAAGGTGAATTTGCTTAATGAAAATTTGTGTTTTTCCTAATGATCCACTCAAGGCATATTATGAAAAAGGTGAGATCAAAGAGAGATATTTCAATCCAAAAAATATTTTCGATGAAGTTCACGTGATTAGTTTATTCGATGATGAAGTGGAGGAAGACAAAGTCAAAATTGTGTCGGGCAGTGCAGATTTTAAGATTCACAAGGTGGGCAAAGTGACTTTAATTAACAAAAATAGAAAAAAGAAAAAAATTATCGAGTTGATTAAGAGTATAAATCCTGATGTAATTCGTTCATTTAATCCTCTTTTACAAGGATGGATGGCAGCACAAGTCAAACAAGAATTAAAAATTCCACTAGTTATTTCTTTACATGGTGATTATGATCGTGATCTACGTCATCAAGCAAAACAGAACAGTAACTACAAAGGATTTTTGAAATTACAATTAACTAAACAAGTATTAGAAAAGTTTGCTTTAAGTGAAGCAGATGAAGTAATAATAATTTATGATTTTATTAGAGATTATGCAAAAAGAATGCAAGCAAAGAGTATCAATTTAATTTACAATAGAGTAGATCTAAAAAAATTCTCCCCACAAACAAAGGGAGAATTTGTTGAAACAGTGCCTGTAATAATATGTGTTGGGCGTTTAATAAAAGAAAAAAATCAGGAATGCCTAATTCATGCAATAAAAGATCTTGATGTGAAACTATTGTTAATCGGAAATGGTGTAGAATATAATAATTTGAAACAGTTAGTATCATCGTTAAATTTAGAAAATAAGGTTAGATTTGAAACCTCAATATCGCATGATAAAATTCATTCTTACTATGCAGCGGCAGATATTTTTGCTTTACCAATAAAATATGGTGGCTTTGCTATTCCAGCATTAGAGGCTGCAGCATCTGGCCTTCCTGTAATTTTACCAAAACAGGAATTTGATCCAAATCCTGAACTCATTAAGGACTTTGCCTTTTTGGTAGATAATAATCCCGAATCTTTCAGTAATGCAATTAAAAGAATATTATCTGATGAACCTTTCCGTAATGAACTCATAGCAAATGGAATTAAAGTAACAAAAGAAATTAGTAGTGAATCTATGGAAGAAAAAGAGAAAGATTTGTACCTAAAACTGCTTAAGAAGGACTGAAACAATTTTTTTAGCAGAATTACCATCTCCAAATAAATTCCTTTGAGATATCTTGTGTGATGATGTGTTTTTATTCAATAGTTGAAGAATTTGTTTTTTAGTTTCATTAGAAATGCTGGAAACCAGTTGATTACTCTTTGCAGTCAGGGTCTCAGTCCATTCCGTACTTTTTCGAAAAGTGAAACATGGTGTTTGTGTCCAATATGCCTCTTTCTGTAATCCTCCTGAATCAGTTAACAGAAGTTTCGCTTGAGATAAAAGAGAAAGTGTTTTAGAATAACTTATCGGTTCAATAGTTCTAATATTTAAAAGAGGAATTTTATAATTTTTAATTTGTTTTTTAGTGTGAGGGTGTATAGGAAAAATTACTTCAAAGCCTTGCTTAGAAATATGATTTGCCAAACCAATAATCTTTTTTAATTTTGTTTTATCAAATATATTTTGACGTCTATGTAATGTCATTAATACAAGATTCTTTCTGATTTGTTTGTCTAACCCAAGTGTTTTTTTATATTTCAAAAAAACATCAAACATTGTATCACCTACATCAAAAATTTTGCCTAGAGTTGATTCATTTCTAAGATTCTGCGCACATTTTTTAGTTGGTGCAAATAGAAAATTAGAACAGTGATCTATCAATCGTCTGTTAATTTCTTCTTCTAGCTCAAAATCATTACTTCTTGCACCAGCTTCAATATGGGCTAATGGTAATTTTAATCGATTAGTACATAATGCTGCTCCAAGAGCAGATCTAGTATCACCAGGTACGACTACAACATCTGGAGTAATTTTGGTCAATAATTTCTCTGTTTTTCTAATCAAACTAACAAGTTGACTAGTGTCACTCCCTTTGTTTATGCCTAAATTATAATCAGGTTTTGGTATTTTTAATTCCTTAAAAAATGTCCGAGACATCTCAAAATCATAATGTTGGCCTGTATGAATAATCGTGAAATTTTTGTTACGTGATTTTAGCTCCTGGATTATTGGTTGGGTTTTAATTATTTGAGGTCTTGTTCCTACAATTATACAGAATTTCATTATTACTAGTTTGATTTTTTATTCGTTAATTAAAATTTGTATGAAAAACTTCCAAATCGAAAATGTTGTAGACGTATTCTTATATTAATTAAAATTCCTCACAAATAGTACGTGCTATATGTATTAGAAGATGGTAACTAGTATGAATAATAATGATTTAGTAAGAATAAAAAATAAATTCAATTTGCTTAACTCTAAAGCATATTGGGGTGATGATTTTGATGTTAGATTTTATTTAATTTCAAGATTTTCTGAAATTAAAAATAAAAATGTTTTAGATGTTGGTGGTGGTATTGGAATTATTTCTTCGGAATTAGATAAATCTAATTTTTCTATAAATTTCGATTTATCATATGACGATTTAGGACAGTGTAAAAATACATTCAAAAATTCTATTAATGTAATGAATGGAACCATGACAAATATTGCATTAAAAGATAATTCTTTTGACTATGTTCTCTGTGCGCATTTGTTAGAGATTGCAAAAGCCATTGACATTAAAAATAAAAATGTAATAGAGAACAAAATGTCGATTTTTCCTACAGTAACTAAAGTATTATCAGAAATCAGAAGGGTTCTAAAACCTAATGGCACGTTGTTTTTAACTACACCAAATAACGAGTACTATAATTCTACAAAATTAACATATGATGAACTAAAGAGACATTTAGAACAATCATTCAACAAGTTTTCATTGAAATTATATAATACATATCCACGTCTGCACTCACAAAATCGTAAATTGAATATGGCAAATGTGTTACCAAAACTAATGACAAAAATTTCTAATAGAGAAAAAATAATTCAGAAATCCTTAATCGCAAAAGACGATAAAAATGGCACCTACAGTGTGTCATTTTTTATCGAGGCAACAAGTTAAAATAAAAATTCTATTTCATCCTGAAAAGACAATGAATCTTTATTATTTTCCCAGTATTTTGCTTGAAGAGAGAAAAACGAACTCCAAGAATTAACTCGCTTTCGTAATTTCCATCCGAAGAGTGTTTTATAGTATTCTTCATAAAAACCTCCATTGATTCTTGCATCATCATGTTTTGCTTGAAAAATAGATAAAAATGAAGATAATTTATTGATGGAATTACTATAATTGTTGGTATTCTTTGCTAAATCAACAATAATCATCAAGCGAATTAATTGGGCTATATGGTATGAGGTCTTTGCATGTTCAAATTTACTATTGTACCATAATTCAGTACTCCCATCATCTACAATCTTATTTTCGCACCAATTAAGACATTCAAAACAATTTGTTAGGTATTGTTCATTTTTTGTTGCACTATAACAGTGAAGTAATCCTTCTAAGGCATAACATAAAGAATGAAGATGGATTATTGTGTTGTTTGAATGTAGTGTTAAACTTCCGTCTGGTTTTTTATAATTATTATAAGTACTACATATCAATTCTGATTTTTTAAGATAACTTTCGTCATTGGTGATCTTGTAAAGTTTGATGAGTGGTATTACTGTTTTAATATGGAAGCATCCTTTTTGTTTGTACCATAAGTCTGTACTCTCATCAAAATTATCTGAATCCAGATTCTTGTATGGTTTTAAGGTACCATTAGATTCAATTGCATTATCCATAATCCAGTTAGAAAGTAATTTTGCAAAGTTTAGATATTTCTCATTCTGAGAAAGTATGTAAGAATCTAAGAATGCATTAGCACATACTGCAGTATCAAACGAATAAACCAAATTTCCTCTTGAATTGTCTGTATTAATTCCTTGAACAATTCCTCCATGCTTTTCATAAATTTTAATCAGCCACTCTGATGATAATACTGCATTATCAATCAGTTGTTTATCATCTGTGATTTTATACAGAAACCTCTGTGAGTTTATAAAATACCCAGTAATTTCTGGATAAAGAAATCCAAATTTGGAACTATTCTGATCAAAGTGAGAATGAACCCCGCCTTTATTTTCACCATCTTTCTGAAAGAGTCCGGAGTGATTAATCCACTGTATTAAATTGTCTACAGAAACTTCCATTTCTACATAACATTTTAGTTGTTCTTTAAAAGCTTAAACTCATGAATATTCTATTTGTTGTATTTCATTTTCCGCCAATTAGTGGGGGAGGCGTAATAGTAGCAGTAGATATTGCCAATTCATTAGCAAAAATTGGCCATGAGGTATCTGTACTTACTCCAAATTTGGAATGGGATGGTCCAAAATATGAACCAGAAGTTGACTCAAAAGTTGATATTATTCGTGTAAATGTACCCTCAAAAAATAATTTAAAAGTCGCAGCAAGGAGATGTAAATCGCCATTAATTGAAAAAGGAATAGAACTGGGAAGAAATAAGAAATTCGATTTTATTTTTACAATTTTTCATCCATTTCATATGGCGCCAAATGCTGCAGTATCAATCGGAGAAAAGCTGGGAATTCCAGTAATTGTAAAGATTGATGATGCAGTATATGAAAAATCAACTGGACTGAAATCTATCCAAAGAAAGGTTGAGAAAATATTAAGTGCAAAAACTCTAAACAAATCTTCAAAAATTCTAGTGGCTAATAATGAAACAAAAGAAATTGTAAATGAATTCTATGATGTTTCGCCTGAAAAAATTGAAATTATGCCAAATGGAATTGATACAAAAATATTTCATACAAGTGTAGTTAAAAAATCAAAGATGATTCTTTTTTCTGGTGTTATGTACAATCATAGAGGGATAGATGTTCTTTTAAATGCTGCACCAACAGTGATTAAAAAAATTCCAGAAGTAAAATTTGTACTGCTAGGTGATGGTCCAGAATTAGATAACCTGAAAAAAATAGCTGAAAATCTCAAAATTGAAAAAAATATTGAGTTCAAAGGGTGGATTAAAAGAGATGAGGTTATGAATTATCTGGCTGATGCATCCATTGCCATAGGACCTTTAAGATCTACCACTGTTACCAAAAATGCACTGCCTATCAAAGTTCTAGAGTATATGGCATCTTCACTTCCAATTTTGAGTCAGAAAGATACACTTGCTAATGATGTTTTAGTAGACGATGAGAATGGATATTCAGTAACTGATCCTGAGGATCTGGCAACAAAAATTATCCATATATTAGAAAATAATGAGAAAAGAATCAAGATGGGGACAAAATCATATGAAATGTCTTTAAAATTTGATTGGGAAAATGTAGCTAAAAAAATTCTAACAGAATATGATGATGTAAAATTTTAGATCTTAGTAACAAGAAAAGATGTATCTTGCATACTAGTTTTGTTTGAGTAATCATAGGCAACTTTTTTGATAACATTTTGAATGCTTGCAGGAAATTTATAAAATTGAAATTTTTTCAGTTTGCCTTTTAAAACTAACATTTCATGTGGGCTAAATTTTTGTACTGAAAATCCATAACTGGTAAAAATTTTTTCCCATTCATTGTATTGGTTTGTAAAAACATCATATTGATTTCTACCTTTGTCTCCTATATCAGGAGTGAGAAACCATGCTGACCCGTTTTGTTTCAGTGTTCTTTTTAATTCCTCTGCAAAGAATTTGAAATTATGTATATGCTCAACAACATAATATCCAGTGATAAAATCAAAAAAATTATCCTTAAAAGGAAATGCATCTTCATTAAAATTAACTTTGAATACTTTTTTCTTTATTGAATCATCAACCTGAGTAATAACATATTCAGAACCATCAATACCATATGCATCTGCACCAAAATCATTAAGAAATTTAACTAACTCGCCGTAAGAACATCCTATATCTAAAGTAGTAGAAGGGTGAAATTTCTCAATAATAAATTCTGCGCGACGTTTCCATAACTCTGGTCTAAACCGTCCTGAAAAATAATCTTCGTCATAATGATGCTGTAAATCTTTATCCTTGTACATAATCTAGATTCTCACACTGCTTTTTTAATTTCTATCTGTAAAAATTCCATCATTACTCATAAATTAAATATTTTTTCTTATATGCGAAATTATCATTTTACTGGAATAGCCATTACCATATGGAGACTTCCTCTTTGGAACTCTATATCTATCGCCATATTTTATCGCATGAACAATCTTCGCATAATTTGTTCCTATCAAATCAGAAAATCCATATTCGACAGCCTCAGGTCTATCCGTGGTTTTTCTAACCACAAATGTTTTTTTCCTTATCTGTGATGCAGTAGATTCTTCTTGAATTCCACCAGAATCAGTTATAATAAATGAACATTTTTTCATTAATTCTAACATTTCAAAATAACCAGTTGCATTAAGTAAAGTGATCATTTTTGATGTTTGTAATTTATGTAATAGATTAAACTCCTTCAGCCGTTTATAAGTTCGTGGATGTATAGGAAAAATTATTTTTTTCTTTGAAGTGCATATGGCTTTTATTATTGTACTTAGTGTTTTTTTATCATCCACGTTTTCTGCACGATGAAGAGTTAATAAAATAAAATCTGTTGTATCGATGGACAATAATGATTTCTTGGAAGAAATTTTTGAATATTTCTTTATTGAATCAAGTACTGTGTTTCCAGTGACAAATATTTTTCCATGAACCTTTTCTGATTTTAAATTACTTTTTGCATTATTTGTTGGTGCAAAAAGTAACTCAGATATATGATCTGTTGCAATTCTATTATGTTCTTCTGGCATTCTCCAATCAAAACTTCGTAGACCAGACTCAACATGGCTAATTGGAATACCAAGTTTTAGTGAACATAGGCTTGCGGCTAAAACTGTATTGGTATCGCCCTGTACAATTACCGTATCAGGTTTACTCTCTTGTAAAATATTTGAAAGCTTTGAAACAATCTGACCCATCTGTTTACTAGGAATAGACCTTGCAACTCTAAGTACATGATCTGGCTTTCTTAGTCCTAATTGATCTACAAATTTCATGCCCATTTGATAATCATAATGTTGGCCCGTAAACACTATCTCACAATTCTTTTTTGGTATTTTTTCAATTATGGGTGCAAGTTTAATAATTTCAGGTCTTGTCCCCATAATTACTGCTGTTTTCATGAATATGTAGGCACGTAGATTATTGAACTTATTATTGATTATTGTAGACGAAATTTATCATATACATGTAAAAGATAACCATATTTGATTAAGAATTAGAGGTATGAGATTTACATGAAAATACTCTTCATTGCACCTAGGTTTGATGGGGGGATTGGTGGACATGCAGCAAGAGTGGCTCAAAAACTAACTGAACATGGTTTTGAGATAAAACTTATGAAAGCGTCTTCTATTCCTAT
>Ga0114932_10005780_pt1 | contig 10834 bp, 7 predicted proteins | sample 2SBtaG_2_FD_87286 | JGI IMG/M metagenome (GOLD analysis project Ga0114932, IMG submission 87286) | Deep subsurface microbial communities from Kolumbo volcano to uncover new lineages of life (NeLLi) - 2SBTROV12_ACTIVE470 metaG | ecosystem: Environmental > Aquatic > Marine > Volcanic ... | reverse complement strand
GGTAACTACGCCTGCAACTGTTATAGGTCTTGAATACACTTTTCTACCAACAGAACCAGCCTGAGTAAAATCAAAGAACCAGCCGGCGGATGCTCGATGTGCCGCAATCGTACTATCTAGTGCAATAGAAGTAACGTTGATTAAATCACTATTAGTGAAAGCATTGCCACTCACCTGAGGGTATCCCTCGGTCGGATCCGAAATATTATTTCCATTATCATCTCGCATTTCGTTCACGCCAATTTGAAAATCTCGAAATGCATAGAACCGATCCTCAACATCTCTATCTAGAGGATGCGGACGATAACCGGTACCCATCATAATATAATCATAATTAGATTCATTAGAGAAAACATTATCTCTAACCTGTACATATGAAGGTTTCTCGAAGAAACGTCGTCTCTCTTCAACACCTGAGCCACTTATGTCTGCAAGTTTTCCTACTACGGTTGTTGCTTTAGGATTACTGAGCGATATCTCTAGTGGAGCTAAATCAACACGCCATACCTGTCCGCCTGTATCGCCAACAATAATTCGGTCCGTTACACCACTACCATTACTATCTACAGCAGAGATCTCTGAGGGAATCGAGAAATGCATGTCCGTAACTTCTATGTCGGCACCAGAGCCTGCGCCACTAATTGATAAAAGTTTTTCGCCAGTAGTTGGATCAACGATATAAATCGCATTGCCATTAAAATCATTACCACCATTATCAGCAGGGAAATATGTCGTGCGATTATCAAGTACAGGGTCATATCCACCACCAAAAATTAAAACATCTTTATTCTGAATAGAAGAACCATCGTCAATAAGAATTTGTGTAAGCGTTGGTCTCGACCAGGTTTGACCTAAACGTGAAAAATCACCTGCGCCCCCCTCAATTCTCCATAAAAATCTTGGGGTAATTGTATCGGTAACGGTGTTAAGTTGTGCGCTCAAATCCAAAGCGTAGATATTATTGCCGCCGCGTCTTGATGCTATAAAAGCTCTTACCTTATCATCATCAGATAACTCAATAACACCATCTTGGTCGTTATCAATTATCTGAATAGTGGGAGTAACATCCAAACCATAGAGATGCGAACCTTCAGCATTTGTAAATATATTTTGTTGTTGTCCCCAGAAATCACCTGGCATATAACGCCACTCTTCTTGACCGGTTTCACTATTAACCATATGTAAAACGCCATCATTGGTACCATAGATAACTTTATCGATAAATGAATCTACCAAACCGTCAGCATTAGTATCAAACCCATTGTACGTTAATACGACAGGTTGGCTGTGTAGAACATCATGAACCGACCAGCGCTGGTCCGAGTTGACATCGGTTTCAGTGGTCGTAACTTTTTTACCTAGCAGATATAGCATCCTTTTTTCACAATCACTGCCAGCTGTTGTATCTGGCGATGGGCATACTGCTGATCTCATTGAACTTAGATCGCCACTATTCCAATTAGCGCTATTTAATTCAAAACCAACCCCATCTAAAAGTTGATTAGTTGATGCGAGTCCACTGTTGTTTTTATCTGTGTAGAGTATCTGAGAATTAAAATCGGTAATTTCAGCACCAGCCCCGCCCTTGGTTGTTGCTTTACCATCAACGACTGATGACCAAATGCTTTGCGCGCTATCTTTGAATTTAGAAGTCGTAGGGTCAATTGCATCTAAATCATTAATATCGAGTGTATTTCCGACTACGCAACCATCAGATGAATCTACACATACCTTATATTTTTTTATATTACCATCCCAGGCACGCGCAAGACTTGGGGTAAATAAACCAAAATACGCTTCATTTCGACTTAGAAGCTTGTTGAATTGATTGGTTCCTAATGCAGGGGCAACAAATGATGTTGGATCATTTTTGACCTGGGTTAGAATATTTTCAAATACAGTTACTAAATCAGCTGCTGTTGTCGCCGAATAAACGTCTCCACCACCAACATTTGCCATATCAGTAATAAATTGTGTCGCACTGTTGTCTGTCAAATTAAAACCAATAGTATGAGTTTTAACAATCTGTTTATTATTAATAACGGTAGATTGGTCTACTTCGTTCATGGCTTTAACAAGGTCCACGGTGCATCGCTCACCATTGGTACTGTAACTTTTAGAAAGATCGGATACACGTTTAATGCTTGCGTTATTAGTGAGGCATGAACCGCCGGGGATAATATTAATTATGTTATTTCTTACGGTACTGCTACTACTATTTGCTGCACCGTCAGTTAAAAGTACTTGATGATTAGTTGCGCATTCGACCACAGTATTGAAAGGTGAAATGTAGTTTGGGTTACCTTTTATTCGTCTGTTACGACAATTATTAGCATTTGGATTGACATTGACATTACAAGAAGCTGAGCCTGGGATTACCCCGAATGAATCAGTAGTCCCATCTATCGTGGCACCGTTACAACTACCTGCAGTATCACAATAAGTTGCTGCGTGACTAATTCTATTCTGTCTTTGTCCGTTACGGGTTTTCCCAGCTCGAACATTTTCACCGCGCCAGTATAACGCGGCCTCTAGCATTGTACCGGCAATTGGAGTTCCGCCAGTCGTGGGTAATCCATCCACCAGTTCAATTATACGCTGGCGATTTGTTTTAAACGGAGTCTCTAAGATTGTTTGATAGACCACTCGTAAACGTGGGCTCTTAGATGCATCACCATCAGCGGTCTCCGCAATACGCGCTTGCCCGCCTCCGGGTGTGGTGTTATTGATAATAAAACCCATTGTATTGCCCGCAACCCAGCCTGGGCGATTTACAATTTCCTGAAGAATCGGAGTGATATCACTCGTTGAAAAGGCAGTATTAGGAGTTCCCCAGGCCTCCGGAATCCACCCAACCGAAGAGGTTGTCGTTGTTCGGTCGGTAATATTATTTGCACTATTTGTAAATTGTAATGCACTGTCTTCACCAATTCCCTTGATAGTAAAATCGGCAAATGAAAGTGAGGTCCCTTTTGATGTAAACACCATCTCAGCTGAGAGAATTGTTGCATCTTTTGGTATATTTACATTTTGAAAACGTAAGCCAACAGATTGTTCTTGAGATGATTCGGTATCAAAACCGATATCAAGATCATTATCTATCGTGTCGACTGTTACACCAAATTGCTCAGCATCATCACTACTCAATGCTGTTTGCGAAGTTTCATTTGCTCTAACACAACCCGTCGCACCAACACCATGTCTATAAGTTAATCTAGGTGCTTGAGTTGAATCGCTATCATGACTATGTAGAAAACGAGTTTTATTAGGGCTTACGGATGCGGCATCGAGAAGCAAAGTTAACGAATTTCCTCCGCACCAACCAGGACGATTTACAACAGATTGAATAACATTCTTTATATCAATACTTGACTGCGTATCATCCTCAGTCACTAACATACTCCCATCAACTGTCCAACTAATGGAAGGACCGCTATTATCACGGTTTGTAATATTAGCAACACTATCAACTAATGGTGCTGAATCATCTGCCTGTTCTGCGGTAATTCGCCAGTTATTACTCTCCGGAGTTCCTGCTGGTGATGCGGACGCTGTTACGGATAAATTGGCTTCGGTTAACACCGCACCTTGTGGAATTCTTAAATCAGTAAAGCGTAGTGCAATCATTTGTGGGTCGCCATTGATCTCGGTGCCGCTTGATGCCGTCTCAATACGAAGTCTTGCAGCATTAGAAGAACCTGATTCGAAAGCTCGAAAGTTTCTAAACGAGGAACTTGAGGCGCCTCTTCTTCCGTTATTTAGCGCAGAACCAGCACCATCCTGAAACCTAAAAAACATCGCTTGACCAGTTGCCCAATCCCCCCTATCAACAATCTCCTGAATAATGGTTTTAATATTTGGTGAGGTCCTGAGGCTACCTGTGGAAAAAGCTGGGACTGACCAGGTAACAGAAGCACTTGTTGGTTCTCGGCTTGATATATCATTTATTTGGGTTCCAAAACCAGATAAAGGAGAAGCGTTCCCAATATCTTGACCAACGATTGTCGTGGTGGTGGAATTCGTCTGAGTTTGACCTGCTATTAAATCAATAAAGGCATTTTCTATCGTTACCCCCTGTGGCACCGTGATGCCTGAAAAGCGTAAACCGATAAATCGGCAACGATGAATGAAATGACTTCCCTGAGAAATCATAAACGGAAAAAATCCACCAATACATTCGCCAGGAAATGTTTCTTCCGAGCCATCATCTCCGTTACTACCAATTTGAAAAGTCTGGGTACCCCCCACAACTGATGGCTGACCACCAAAATCGAAGGCGTCCAGAGAGGGATCGGTCAATGTAACATTATTAGTTGTAGTTACTTCCTCACCATCATCTAAATTACTTTGTATAAAAGCCGTGTTTACAATCTCAGTTACTGTGTTTTGTCCGATATCACCAACAACGTCATTTACATTTCCATCAATATTTTTAATCGGAAAAATTACAGGCCCCCCCGTACTAGACCGACTAAATCGCATTAAGCCAACATTTACGTTTTCTAGAGAATTTAAAACAACTCTCATCGCATCTTTTAATGCATTCATTCGAGTACCACCACCTCCTACCCCTGCACTCATACTTCCAGATGTATCTAAAATAAAAAGTACATTTGAACGCAGGATATCGGTGTTGTTGGTGGCATCACCTGTATTGAAATAGATTTCAGTATCGTCGGTGCGCCCAACACTACTTGCAAACACAAGCGCAAAGCTGAGAATGAGATAGATAATCTTTTTAGTGATTTTATACATTTTCATTTGACGACAAATTGTTGTTACAAAATATTATGGATCACATTAAATCATGGCTAGATTATAACTTATTTGAATTCAGTTAAATATGAAAAAAATGATTGGTGCCGATGGCCGGAGTCGAACCGGCACACCCGAAGGCACTACCCCCTCAAGATAGCGTGTCTACCAATTCCACCACATCGGCAATTCAGATATTTAGAGTAATTGAGATTAGAATAGCGCTATTCTATGGGTAAATTAGGAATATCATTGCTATTACCCTCATCAACATTCCCAGGCTCTTCGCTAGGTAGCAATGCTTCGGTAGTCGTCTCACTCTGCTCAGTAATAGCGCTTGTATCCAATAAACTTGTTGGTACTTCACGTATACTTTGACTTGCTAGATAAGCAAGCAGTAGGCTGTTAGCTAAAAAAATGACTGCCAGAAAAGTTGTTACTTTTGTTAAAAAACTTCCTGAACCTTGGCTACCAAATACTGTTGACGATGAGCCGCTGCCAAAAGCAGCGCCCGCATCTGCACCCTTTCCATGCTGAATTAATACGAAAGCTATCAGGGCAACAGCCACAATAACTTGTAAAATGAATAGTAATGTATAAATTGATTCCATCTTTTATTTCCTCACTGCATGACAAATACTAAGAAAGTCTTCTGCGACAAGTGATGCACCGCCAATTAATCCACCATCTATATCTGCCATTTCAAAAAGTTGTTTTGCATTATCCGCTTTAACACTTCCTCCATAAAGCACCCTGATGCCATCAGCTATATTTTTATTATGCCTGGCTAATCGCAATCTAATAAATTGATGTACATCCTGCGCCTGTTCGGGTGATGCAGTTTTACCTGTGCCGATTGCCCAAACAGGTTCGTAAGCAATCACTGCCTTATCAAATGCATCAATACCCACCTTATCAATTACCGCATCAAGTTGTCGAGCAATCACCTCTTCTGTGGTGTTTGACTCGCGTTCTTCCAATAATTCTCCGATACATAGTATTGGTATTATATTGAATAATTGAACAGCGCTAAATTTTTCAGCAATGCGAGCGTCTGTTTCATGGTAAAGCGTTCTTCGCTCCGAATGCCCAATAATGACATACTCGCAAACAAAATCATTAAGCATCTCGGTTGATACTTCGCCGGTATACGCCCCGCGCTCTATATGTGACACGTTCTGAGCACCAAGCTTAATAGGGCTATTTTTCAATTCTTTAGCTAATTCAGCTAGATAAACAAATGGCGGACAAATGACCACTTCTGATTGTGTTTCAGTTGAAACACCCTTAATTAGGGCATCAAGGAGATTTGGAATACCGCCGAGTGTTCCATTCATCTTCCAATTCGCCGCAACCAATGTTTGTCGATCTACCATAATCTAATTACATTATCGTCAAAGGCGCCAAAGGTTACAGAGAGGACTAGATGAAATCAATATATTCGTCATTTTTAAGTAAAAAATCACATTGGTGTCTCAACAATACAATGTCGACAGTTTTTTAGATGAGTACATTTTTCTTTAGCATGCCTAACGATCAAGGCATGATACTCCTTAAAAAGGCCTATATCTGCTGATAACGAGGACTCAAAAAAAAATCGTAATTTCTCGTAAGATTCAGCTCCATCAATCATTTTCATAGATTTTAATAAACGACGAGTATAAGCATCAATCACAAAAACGGGTCTTTCAAATGCATAGAGTAAAATATCATCTGCTGTTTCTGGTCCAATGCCGTTAACGTTAAGTAAACGCTCTCTTAAAATATTATCATCTAATTTGTTTAAACAGTTAAAACGTCCTTCTTTTTCAAACCATGTCACATAATTTTTTAAACGCTTTGATTTAATATTAAAATATCCAGAGGGTTTGATTAATTTTGCTAACTCTTTTTCTGTTAACTTTAAAATGGAATGAATATTTAGTGCATCAGATTTTTTTAAGTTATTAAGTGCCTTTTCAGCGTTACTCCAGGATGTATTCTGAGTCAGGATAGCGCCCACCATAACCTCGAATGGAGAATCTGCTGGCCACCAATTTTGTGGACCATAACATTCAAAAAGTCGGTGATAAATTTTTAGTAATGCTGAACGGTGACTCATTAAGATGTAATAGTTTTCTGAAGCGCCTCAATCTCCTTATCATCAAGACGCCAGTGTTGTCCGACCCTCTTTTTTCGAGGTAGTATGTAAGACCCAAAACGTGTTCTTATTAAGCGTGTAACTTGCACACCCTGTGATTCCCATAGACGACGTACTTCCTTATTGCGCCCTTCCATAACAACAACATGAAACCAATGGTTAGCTCCTTTGCCACCTGAATCGTGAATATCAGTAAATTTAGCAACACCATCCTCTAACGCAACGCCATCAAGCAAAGCATTTAAATTTTTTTTTGTCACATCTCCTAAAATTCGCACTGCATACTCTCGCTCAACCTGACTCGAGGGGTGCATTAGTTTATTAGCTAAGTCACCATCAGTTGTAAATAATAATAGTCCCATAGTATTTAGATCTAATCGCCCAATATTTATCCATCGACTATTTCTAAGTGGAGGTAAATTTCTAAAAACGGTCTCGCGTCCCTTTTCGTCTCGCCTAGTACAAACCTCACCAGCTGGCTTATAATAAGCAAGTACTTTTGGATTTTTTTTCTGATGAAGGTGAAGACGTATCGCACGAGAATTAATAGTAACTCGATCTTTTTCTCCAATGCACTGGCCAAGTATTGCTGGTTTACCATTAACAGCAATCTTTCCATCCCGAATTAATGCTTCAATCTCGCGACGTGAGCCATGGCCGGCATTGGCGAGCACTTTATGAATACGTTCGTTCATTGAATATTTAACTAAATATTAAGACTTTAATTAGAGAATGGAATTACTTTAGCGCTCTCAACGGTATCACTATTAGTATCTTCTGGCGTTGCATTTGTGCTACTCAAATCATCCGATGAACTATCAATCTGACTAGATTTATTACTCTGACTTTTATCTTTTTCTAGTGCCTCAAATAGATCTGGATTTATTGCATCAAAATCTTTTATATCTTCTAATGGCGGTAGTTCCGATAATTTTTTTAAATTGAAATAATCAAGAAATGATTTTGTGGTTGCTAACAATTCGGGTCTCCCAGGAACATCTCGGTGCCCCACAACTTTTATCCACTCTCTTTCCAATAATGTTTTTGTAATTGTCCCGCTCACGCTAACGCCTCTTATATCTTCAATTTCACCGCGGGTTACGGGCTGACGATAAGCAATAATCGATAGTGTTTCTAATAATGCTCTTGAATAACGAGGTGGGCGCTCATCAAATAATCGATTTACCCAATCAGCATATTCATTTCTTGCTTGAAATCTAAACCCACTTGCAACTTCAACTAAAGTTATTCCATGCCCGTCAAATTCTTGCTGTAAATCATGGATTGCTGCTCTGATTTCGTTTCGATCTGGTTGTAATATTTTATCTTCCTCAAACAAATGAATTAAATTTTTAATACTCAATGGGTGACTTGAAACCATGAGAGCAGCTTCAATAATGTTTTTAATTTTCTTTTGACTCATTAAGTAGCCGCCTTAACATAGATTGGACCATTTTCTTCATTTTGTACTAATTGAATCAGAGAATCTTTCATTAATTGAAGTATTGCCAATAAAGAAACAATTGCACCAGCACGCCCTTCTTCGACTGTGAATAATTCTTTAAAATCGGTGAATGTTTCGGTATTAACTTTTTCTAAAACAATCCCCATACGTTCACGCACAGATAAAACTTCCCTCTGTATCATGTGATTTGTAAACATATCCGCTCTTGCTAAAACCTCTGAAAAAACTTTTACAATTGTTGTCATAGATACTTCTGGTGGTTTGTGATTAATTTTACGATCTGGAAATTCTGTTACTGTAGGAAAAAAATCTCGTTCATGGCGCGGTAAACTGTCTAATTTTTCAGCTGCTTCTTTATATCGCTCGTACTCCTGTAAACGTCTAATAAGTTCCGCTCTTGGATCTTCTTCTTCCTCGTCCTCCGTATGCCTTGGAAGCAACATTCTGGATTTAATTTCAGCAAGCATTGCAGCCATTAATAGGTATTCGCCTGCCAACTCGAGCTCTAAAGTCTCCATCAACTCAATATAACTCATATATTGCTCAGTTATCTTAGCTAATGGAATGTCAAGAATATCGATATTTTGTTTTTTTATTAAATAAAGTAGTAAATCCAGAGGTCCTTCAAATGCCTCTAGGAAAACTTCCAACGCATCAGGCGGAATATATAAATCTTTTGGTAAATCCGTTATTGGCGCGCCTTGAATCAACGCAAACGGCATCTCTTTTTGTTGTGTTTCTATTGTTTCAATTTCTTCGTTCATTATTCAATATTTATTTTTAAGGATAACTCAGCCCCATTGCTTCACGAACATCATCCAAAGTTTCTCTTGCAATATCCCTTGCGGCTTCACATCCCTCTGAAATAATACCGCGAACTGTCTCTGGATCATTTAAATATTCATTAGCTCGTTCTCGAATTGGTTCCTGTTCCTTTAGCACGGTATCAATCAAAGGCTTTTTACAATCAAGACATCCAATTTTAGCATTTGTGCAACCATCAACAACCCACTTTTTAAGTGAATCTTCAGAATAAACTTGATGCAGATTCCATACGGGACACTTTTCAGGATTACCTGCGTCAGTTAATCTTATTCTTGCTGGGTCAGTTGGCATAGTTTTAATCTTATCCTCAACAACACTCGGGTTTTCTCTTAAAGAAATTGTATTACCGTAGGATTTTGACATTTTTTGACCATCCAGCCCCATCATTTTCGATGCTGGTGTAAGTAGGGCTTGTGGCTCAGGAAAAATAGCTTTACCTGAACCATCTAGATAGCCAGAGAGGCGTTCTCTGTCGCCAATACTGATATTTTGTTGAGAGGCCAGCAAATCTCGTGCCTTTTCTAAAGATGTCGTATCACCTTGTTCCTGATAATTGCGTCGTAATTCATCGTAAAGACGAGCTGTCTTTTTTCCCATTTTTTTTAAGGCAGTCTCAATATTTTTTTCAAAATCGAGTTCACGACCATAGATATGATTAAATCGTCGGACCACTTCGCGTGCCAACTCTACATGTGAAACTTGATCTTCACCAACAGGAACGAAACCAGCTTTATAAATAACGATGTCTGCTGTTTGTAATAATGGATAGCCAAGAAAGCCATAGGTTGTCAGGTCTTTGTCGGATAATTTTTCCTGTTGGTCTTTATAGCTTGGTACTCGCTCGAGCCAACTCAGAGGCGTACTCATCGACAGTAATAAATGCAATTCCGCATGCTCAGGCACTCGGGACTGAATAAACAACTTAGCAGAACCAGGATTAACACCAACGGCAAGCCAATCAATAACCATGTCCCAGGCGCTTTTCTCAATAATTGATGGATTCTCGTATTCCGTAGTCAGCGCATGCCAATCTGCAACGAAAAAGAAACATTCGTACTCCTGTTGGAGTTTCAACCAATTCTTAAGTACGCCATGATAATGACCAAGATGGAGTTGGCCTGTCGGTCGCATACCCGACAAAACCCTCTGTTTACCACTGATAGACAATCAACAACCTCCTCTGGTCGCTATTTGTTTATGTGTAACTATCTCCATTATTATACCCTGACTGATAAACGGTTACATAATTTTCTTGATTAAATGCCTTTAAAAATTGAGTCATGTGATTTTGAAAAATTAATACTATAAAATGCCCGCAATTTAAATTTAAGCTATGATAACGGTCTAATCATAATATTAAGTAAAGACTCATGAAATTTCTGTTTGATTTTTTTCCATTAGTGGCATTTCTAGTTGCCTTTTACTATCCAGAGGATAGAGAGCAAGGTATTTATCTGGGTATACAAGCCATGATTATTGCATCAGCAATACAAATCATTGTTTATTGGTTAATGACCCGAAAATTCGAGAAAATGCATGTGATAACATTAATCCTAACAGTGATATTGGGTGGCGCCACGTTTTACTTTCAAGATATGCGTTTTTTTAAATGGAAACCCACGGCGGTCAACTGGATATTTGCACTTGTT